>JAEEGG010002693.1_pt1 | contig 45459 bp, 27 predicted proteins | sample 9134161 | NCBI WGS metagenome assembly JAEEGG01 (sample SAMN16246543, study PRJNA631951) | gut metagenome | biome: gut microbiome; feature: rumen; material: CR-attached | host: Bos | place: Iran: Karaj | collected 2018-10 | reverse complement strand
CAGCAACATCGTCGTCGACAACAACGCCAACATCGGCGGCCAGTTCAATATGCAGACCCACCAGTTCTTCTTCTTCGAGAAAGAGAAGAAATTCGGCGGCATGCGTGGCTTCGACATCGCCAAGACCCTGGCTGGCGACAACCACGAAGGCATCCTGCTGAACAATACCGTTTGGGACTTGCTTGAAGGCGGTCGCGTGGCCATCAAGAACATCGTCACTGGCGAGATTGGCTACATCGATGCCCAACACCTCGTGGTTGCCACGGGTGCCGTGCCTTTCATGCCTACCTTCGAGAACGACGACGTGCCGGGCGTTTACACCGCTGCCGTGTTCCAGAAGATGATGAACCAAGAGCACACCTTGTTGGGTAAGAAAGTCCTCACCGTGGGTGCTGGCAACATCGGTTACCTGACCTCGTATCAAGGCATGCAAGCTGGTGCCACCATCAAGGCCATCATCGAGGCCATGCCCCGCGAGGGCGGCTTCCCGGTGCAGGCCAACCGCGTGCGCCGTCTCGGCATCCCGATCATGACCAGCTATGTCCTGGTGCGCGCCATCCCCAACGCCGACTACACCGGCATCACGGGTGCCGTCATCGCCAAGTGCGAGAACTTCAAGGCCATCCCTGGCACTGAACAAGTCATCGACGACATCGACATCATCAACATCTGCACCGGCCTCATCCCCGACAACCAACTGTTGGTGAAGGGCCGCGAGGTCTTCGGCCTCAACACTTACGGTGCCGGCGATGCCGTCCGCATCGGCGAAGGCACCAGCGCCGTGCTGCGTGGCAAACAAGTCGCCTACGAGGTGGCCCAAGCCATCGGCGTGCGCTTCAACTATGACGATTATCTTGAGATTTCAAGACAATATATCGACTCGCAACAACATCCAGTGCGTCTCCTTGAGAAGCCCAACCTGCCTACGCCCGAGCGCATGATGCAGAAGGCTTTCGTGCAGGCCGACTGTCTCTACGGCTTCGCCTGCAACCCCTGCTCGTTCAGCTGCCCGCAAGGTGCCATCACCAAACCGTCCACCAGCAGCACGCCGACCATCGACTACAACAAGTGCATCGGCTGTATGCTGTGTGTCTCGAGTTGCCCAGGTCTGGCCATCTTCGGCTACGATGTGCAGAAGTCGACTTGCTTCCTGCCCATCGAATATGAAGCACAGGAAGGTGCAGAGGTCTATCTCGTCGACAACGACGGCCAAAAGATTGGCGAAGGCGTCATCGAGAAGATCCTCAAGAAGTCGAACAAGACCAACGTGGCCCGCGTGAAAGCCCGTTCCTCTCGTCCCTCTGGCGAAGCCAGCAGAGTGTTCGAGTTGACCGATGTCAAGGGCTTTATCCTGAAAGACCGCTACAACGCCAACAAGGAACTCACCACCCCGATTTCGCCCAAGAAATTGGCCGAAGGCGAGAGCGAGACCTACGTCTGCCACTGCGAGGACATCAAATTGGACCGCGTGCTGCGTGTCATCGGCAACCGCAAGGCCATCTCCGTGGATGAACTGAAACATATCACCCGTATGGGTATGGGTCCCTGCCGCGGCAAGCGTTGTATCCCACGCGCCCGTCAGATCCTGCGCTCCTACGGCATCGAACTGGTTGGCGACGCCACACCGCGTGCCCCGCTGTCGAACCAAGTCAGCCTTGGCGACCTCTACAATCCGCACACCAAAGAGACCTTCATCTTCCCCGAAATGAACGGCGTGAAGAAAGAACAGGTCGAGGTGTTCATCGCGGGTGGCGGTATCGCGGGCAGTGCCTTGTTCCGTTACTTCTCGGAAGCCGGCAAGAAACCCGTGATGATCAACTACAGCCGTGGCGCTTCGTGGCGTTGCATCGGTGGCGGCCGTCCGGCCTTCTCCAACCCCGACATCGCCGACATCGCCGTGCACAACCACGAGATATTCAAGAACATGCAGAAGGAGCACAACATCAACTACCACCTGACGCATTATGTCAACTTGGTACACGATGAGGCGACCTACAACTCCCTCGATGCCTCACGCGCATGGAGCGATGCCTACATGATTGAGCGCAAGGACTTCAAGAAGGAGATTTCGCCGCTGTGGGACGACAGCAAGGACACCTACAGCCATGCTTTGATAACCCGCGACTGCTGGCAGGCCACGCCTGGCCGTGTCATCGACTACATCCGTTGGATCGGTGTGCAGCAAGGCGGTCGCTACTTCGAGGACTGCGAGCTGCTCCATGTGCAGAAGGTGGGCGGACACTATGTCACCTTGGTACGCACCCACGAGGGCGAGTTCATCGAGTACACCTGCGACCACTTCGTCAACGCGATGGGTTGGGGTGCCGAGAAGTTCAACGACATGCTTGGCCTCGACACCGGTCTCTATCCTGTGAAGCACCAGGCCTTCATCACGCGTCGTCTGCCCATGATGGGACCCAATGGTGGCCCGCTCGACATGATCATCGACCGCCGTCACTACAAGGGCTTCAGCGCCGTCTACGGACAGCAGTGGGCCCACACCGGCCAGATCATCGGCTGCGCCAGCCCCGACACCGATGCCTACGAGGCACGCCAGAACATCAAGTACAACAGCAAGGAGTTCTTGGAAATTGTCTCCGAGGTCTTCGCCGAGTGGATTCCCAACTTGGGCGAAGTCAGCTTCTTGGCTTGCTGGGCTGGTCGTTACACCGAGCCGCGTTACATCGTCGACCCGGAGGTCGGTATCCTCACTGGCTTGCGTGGCCACGGCTTCATGCTCGGCCAATACCTCGCCAAACTGTATGTTGACAAGTACCTCGGCAAGGAAGTGCCTGGCTACATGAAGGATTTGGCTTTGAGTGGCAAGGGCTTGAGTGAGAACGCGTTCAAGTAAGAATGCGGAATGCTGAATGAAGAATGAGGCTGTCGCAGGGTTGCGGCAGCCTTGTTTTATTATGTAATCAAATTAACTAGACAAGCCTATACTTCGATCATTTTCTTCGAATCGAATCCGTTGGCAAAGTGTTCTCCTTGCGAGATGTAACCCAACTGATTGGATGTGATTTTTGTTTTGCCTATCTGCGCATCGATATTACGATACGAATGGCCGTAAATCCAATAGTCGATACCAGAATCAGGAATATATTCACCCAATTCCACAGTAAAAGCGCCATTGATGTTGCTGTCGCGAAACTCTTCTGCCGTACAAAGTTGCGTCGGCACATGATGGGTAAGCACAATTTTCGTTCTGGCCTTGCTCTCGGCAATCGCCTGTTTCACAAACTGCAAGCAACGGTCATGTTCGTGATTGAAGTTATCTGCATTGAGGCGATGTCCCTCATATCTGATTCTATAGAAATCGCTCACCCCTCGCTCTGTCAAATAAACATTGTACGGTTCGATATAAGACCAAAGAGTGGAAACAATGATGTCAATCTCTCCCAAGTGCACCACACTATTGTAATAGGCGTGGATGTTAGAGCGAATTTGCTTGCAATAACCATCTTGCATGGTGGAAAGATCGTAATAGCCATAAAAGTCGTGATTGCCAAAGCAAACAATCACCTTTTGATAATGCTCTGACGCCCAATCCCAAAAAGAGTATTGCGAGTAAGTGTCCTGCTTTGAATCAGGCAGGTCGAGATAGGCCGTATCGCCAGCAACAAGTAAAATATCTCCTGTCACTTCCAAAGGATGATCCTCAAGCCATTTCCTATTCTGCGGAAACTCAAGATGCAAGTCGCTGACATATTGTATTCGAAGTGATTGCACAGACCATTCATTATTGGTTTTCGGCATAGCAATTCATTCTTTTGGTCAGTTCTTCAATAGCAATACTTTTTTCTCTTGCTCGGCCCATGCGCAAAGCATCCACGATTACCAGTAATTGGTAAAGTTCCTCATCACGCAAAGCTGCTTCTGGTACGGAGGGATAAAGCGGCTCAATGTGTTGACCTCGTGCAGTCCCTCTTACGTAATGCCATACATAACTTTCAGAACCATTGCTGATTGCATCACTGATGGGTGCAGCGCTCACATAAGTAGGCACCCCCCGACCGACACGCCCTGCTTCAACAGGAAACACGTATGCGATGCCATGAATCAAAAACTCTTGCAAAGCCAACACATTCACCTTTTTTTTATGGCGGTCGATCAATTGCGCTTTCTTACAACGCTCTAAACTCTTGCTCACATTTGACGCACTCATACCCAACGAATCGGCTATTCCACGACAGGACAACGCCTTCCCTTGCGCGGTCATTTTTTTTAATAAAACTACAATATCTTGTGGCAACATCATATTATATATCAATTATTTAAATTTAAACGTTCTCTGTTCGCGAATCGAGAACACTTGCTTTGAAAATGCAAAAATAAATATTTTCCTTGAATTTGGTGTTCCTAACAATAAAAACGCCCAAGAATTTCTTCTCGGGCGTTTTAGACTGCATTATTGCCATAAATCACTCTCTCACGAATCCCATGATGGCATGTACGTCCTGTCCTATGTCGTTAAGTTCGGCGGGATTGAGGAAGTCGATGGTCATATTTGTTTCGGTCAAAGTTGTGATGGTGCCGGTCATATCATATAACATCACTGTATCGTTGACCTTGTGACGAATGCCGTCTTTTATGATCATTTTGTCTCCCTTCAAGGTATAATAGCCGCCATCCTCTTCATTGTCGTCCGCGATCGCTGTTCCATCCTTCCTGAATTCGACGGTGTGGCCGACCACTGCCTCGTTATAAAACTCATCAAAATCATCGAACGACTCGCCACCTATGGTCACCGACACCTCGGTGATTCTCCATTTCCCATAGACCTGGGGTTGTTTGTTGCAGGATGTCATCGTTGCCATGGCTGCCACCACCAGCAGCAGGACCATGATTTTCAGTGTGTTTTTCATTGTATTGAGGTTTTGATTATTTGTTTGTTTTCCGTTTCGGTTTGTAGGGCTGTCGTACCACGACTGCTGCTGTGCCGTTTCAGCGTGCGACTGCCACGGTGTGACAGCCCTACAGGACCGCGATTAACGCACCACAAATTTCCGTGTCATATCGCCTACGGTGATGAAATACATGCCCTGGGGCAGATTCGTTACACCAATCTGTTGGGTTTCAGCAGTAAGGCTACCCATTAGGACGGTCTGGCCCATAAGGTTGGTGATGCGGTAGGTTTGTGTCGGTAGAGACGGTGCATGCACCATCTGTACAAACAAGATGCCATCGGTCGGGTTGGGATAGATAGCAGAATAATCCTCGTTCGTTTCGCCGAGACCGTTGAAATTGGAATAGTAGAAATCCCAATCTGTGATTTGCCCCAAATTATCGAATGTGATGTGTTGCATCTGATTGAATACCGGCACACTCAAATCAAAGTCGTCTAACCAATGCTCCCAAAACAACGAGAACCCCGATATGTTGTCGATGCTAATCGTACGGTCGAAAGTAAAATCAAAAGCGTTACTCACATTCGTCCATTGCTCCGTATCGTAATCATAACGCTTGTAAACACCGATGTAGGTACAGTTATTGTTTTCATCGTATTCCAATTCGGTCTTTTCGTAGTAATACCATTCATCGGAATTTGTTCTCAGCCGAAGAGAAACTCTGAACAACAGGTTGCCTGCATCGTCATACTCGTAGCGTTCTTTATAATATGCGCCCCATTCCTCAGTCCAACCTGGTTCAGTGTTGCGATAGCAACGAGTCATTTCGTTGCAAAGTCCTTGCGCGTTATAACTGTATAGGGTCTTCTCAAAGGCATAACTACCCAAATAACGCAACATGGATTGAGGCAGACCTTCCTCATATTCCCAGACCTTCTTTTCGTCTTCCGCCCAATGGTCATTTTCGTATTTGTATTGGACGAAAACCGTCAGGTTCCCTTCCCCATCATACTCGTAGTTGTACTTATGTTGGAGATGCCAATTGGTACCATTGAAATAGGATTGGACGACTTCCGACAGCAGGCTTTGTTCGTTATAGAAGTATTCCTTTTTTTTCACTGCCCCATCATCGTATAATCTTATTAAAGTTACGCGGTCAAGGTCGTCATAAGTATACTCACGGGTAAAACGCGTAATCCATCCCATGGTATCAATGATACCTAAGGTATATGTGCTTTGGAGCGTGCAGCGGAATCGGGCGTCGTATTCATACAGATATCTGGCATATCCATCCGTGGCGCTGTCTAACTTCACAGTGTAATTATTATTATACCGGTTCAGCCGCTGGATTCTCAAAACCTCAAGATCACCGTAGGTTTGTTGTGCCCCAAGCGACACAACGAAGCACATCAAGACTGCAAAAAGCATCAATTTCTTCATTTTCTTTGGTATTTAATTGTTCTGTTTTCCGTTTCGATCTGTAGGGCTGTCACACCGTGGCAGCCTCCGTTGGTTTTCCATGAGCGGCTGCCGTAATACGACAACCCTACAGAACCGCGATTAACGCACCACAAATTTTCGTGTTTCGCCTGCAAAGGTAATGAAATACATTCCCTTTTGCAAATTGGAAACATCAATTTGTTGGGTTTCGGCGGTGATTTGGCCTGACATTAGGATTTGGCCCATCAGGTTGGTGATGCGGTAGGTTTGTGTCGGTAGAGACGTGCCATGGCGCGTCTCTACAAACAAAACGCCGTCGGTCGGGTTGGGATAAACCGCAAACACATCATCCTCATGATCTTCGAGGCCGTTGTGATAAACCTTGTAAACGGCATCGCAATCTTCTTCGCCGTATTTGAAGAACAATTCGCCTTCGCGCCAGAAGCAGCGGATGCCTTCCACACGGTAATTCTTGCCTCGGGTCATCAGCCTTTCGGGGAAGAAACTGCTGAGGTGACCGATGCCGCAAACAATGGTGCCGCTGAATAGGTCTTGGTCGTCGCTCACTTGCAATATCTTAAAAATACGGCCGTCGTATTCACGGTGTTCTACAGCATCTACATGCATGGTAAGGCTTTCAGTACCGACTTTAATCTCCCACTTGTCCCCAACCTCAGCACCGAAGTCGTAGAGGACGGTAAACTCCTGTAAACTCTCATTCCACCAATAGACTATGCCATTTTCCTCATACACATATTCGCGTGTCACCTCGTTTCGTTCGCCCTTATCATAAAGCGTGTTGGTGCGAATGATGACGACCACTTCCTTGTGGTTGACAGTGGTGTCGCCGGCATATTCCAAATGCTGATAGGTGATTGTTCCGTTCTCGTTTTGGATTTCGTAGTACCATTCCGTGCCAATGAAAGGATACCCGACCTTCTCTATCCCGCTAAAGACAGGGAAGCCATCATTGACATGGTCATTGTCATATTCCCAACGGTGAACCATGGCAAGTACTGCAGGATATTGTTCCACCAGGGCTTCCGCACCTGTATTCAAGGCTTGGGCCAAATCGTGACCAAATTGCAAGCTGTCGAGACTCCATTCACCATAATAAGTGGTAGGCCAAAAAGCGCATGAGTGCTGTAGTGGTTCGCCTTCGCTTACTCCAGCATGGTTGTCCAAATGACCCAACCAATAACAATCGCTGAAATAGTCATTTTCTTGCTGAATATAGGCGATGGCTCCCTTAGTCTCTTCTCCCGTTATTACCTCTCCCGTGTTATACACATTCTGTATGGTGCAATTCCTAGTGTCCATGGTGCCGCCAAGAATGCCTCCTGCATATTGTGGGGCACTCACAGAACCTCTATTAAATACATTCAAAATATAGATTTCTTGGTCGATATCCCTTACTTCGCCCAAAATACCTCCTGCACTTCCTTCATCTTGATGGTTAACCACCACATCGCCAAAATTGCTACACTCCACAATATAACAAGCATTAATACGACCACAACTACCGCCAAGAATACCGCCTGCTGACGTCGAACCGTTGCAAGTCACTTGCCCATAATTATGACAGTTTTGGACAAATGAGGGACTACCACTGAATAAACAACCAACAATCCCACCACACATTAACGAACCTGTAACATCAGCATGGTTCATACAATTCCTGATATGTCCGCCAGAGTAAATCATTCCGCCTCGCGTACCACCAGCAATGCCACCAACATTGACACTATGACGTCTATCTGCGCTACAAACCTGACCATAATTAACACAATCCGAAATATCGTCATAAGCACCATAATCCAGCAAACCTATTATGCCGCCTACACATCCGCCAAGTGAGGAGGTACCACCAACCACTTTCTGATGATTCGTGCAACCTCTCACCTTACCATACCACATGTGGCCAACGATTCCACCTGCAGCCGCACTTCCCCCCACATAAAAAGGATCAGCAGTTCCCTCCATGGTGCAGTTAATGATTTCATATTGCGTATTGGCATACAAATCGCTGACCAATCCAACAACGCCACCAGCACATTCAGTACTCCGCACCTTCACTGCTTCCCTGACGACACAGTTGGCGATGGTGTAAGTCTCTTCGCTCGTTCCATTTTCGCCATACGTATAGCCCGCAAAACCTACCAAGCCACCTGCCACTCTATTGTCAGTCTCCGCACATCCATCATAAATGCTGCAATTGTAAATGTTTGTCAGTCCGGCGTAACCTACGAGAGTGCCCACATATTGGGCGCTTCCACTGACATAACACTGCGATAGATGGACATTGTTGATTTCGGCACCGTTGGTGCAGCCGAAAAGACCGCCTACAGGCTGTGCATCGCCATCGGTGATGTTTTGATGCAAGTTATTAATGCTATGCCCATTTCCATTGAAATGACCCGTAAACGCATGTGTTGTGGTGCCAATGGAAACCCATGGAATCATTCCACCAGTAAGGCAATTTGTCAAGTTGATATTGTCGATTAGCTCATAATAGGCATCGCCACCCGTGCCGTCATTGGTCTGCTGGGCAAGCAACGCCAACTGTTTAGAGGTCTTAATCTGATATGGATTCTCGGCTGTGCCGTCGCCACCAGCGTATGCTTCGGCTATAGTGCCGTCCCAGCAAGAACCATATTCGTCACAATCATATTCACCTTCATGGTAAAGCATCTCGCCATCAATGAGATAACAGCGCAAATAATCGGGATAAGGGCCACAAACAATGCCAGAAGAACAGGCCATCGGATCAGGAAACAAGCCCCTACTATACCCAATACCATCAATGATATAACCATGAAATGGCATTATACCCCACTCATTGTTCTCCGAGAGGACAAGCTGCACCCGATAGGTATGGACTTCCCATGTTACCTCCTCAACGGATTCCACCTGAATCTCAAAGGAGCAAGAATCGATGTCGCAAATCCAAGTGTCGCCTACCTCCGCATTGAAATCATAAAGTGTGGTAAAGGCTTGCAAAGTCTGGTTGTACCAATACACCACGCCGTTGTCCTCATAGACATATTGGTGATTGCCATTGCTTCCGTAATACTGCCGAGTAATAATGCTGCAAGTGTGACCTTGTATGACCGTGTCACCAAGCACTTCCATGTGATAATAACTAGGCGAAACCGACATCATACCGTCAACACTGAAATACCACTCCGCACCTTGGGGAGCGAAACTACCTTGCTGCGCCACGCTGCCGAGGGTAAAGGCGAGCAGGATTGCTGTTGTTAATAAAGCCTTTTTCATTTTTCTAAGTATTTGATTGTTTATTCATTCTATTCATTTTCAATCTGTAGGGCGGTCGTACCACGGCAGCCGCTTGTTGTCATGGCTGCCAAGGCGGCTGCCACGGTGTGACAGCCCTACAAGACCACGATTAACGCACCATAAACTTCCGCGTCGCCTCACCCATCGTAATGAAATACAGACCTTGAGGCAATTCTATGGTTTCTTTCCCATCAACCTCCCTAGTCAAAATTGTCTGGCCAAGAGTGTTGATGATAGTCAGAATTCCAATTCCTTCGATAGTTACTCGGTCTTTTGCTGGGTTTGGGAAAACGTTAAACTGACATTCGGACAGTTCACCCAAACCAAGATGTGTAGGAACGCGATTGGAGTATGAAAAATCACCAGAACTAAACACAGCAGCCACCACCGCATCGCCAGTGAAACTGTCAGGATTGTAATTGTAGATATTGACGAAATTACCAACTTCTTCAACAAGGGTTAACTCACCGTCAACACAATCGTAGATACGATAAGACTCAATTGAGGCACCATTTTCGGCCTCAAAGGAAGTCCATTGCAAGATATGGTTGTTTTGGCCTTGCAAATGATCGAGATGGATGGGGCGATTCCAATAACTTGGCACAGGACATTCCTCTCCATCCGCAGTCACACCAACCAAGTGATACTGCCACTGCGTCGCCTCGCTGCCAATATTGTCAAGGAAACTTCCTTCTAAATAGGGCACAGTGCCGACAAGATGATTATTTCTGTATATATTGACTTCGGTGATATAGACGGCCTGCGCATCATCGACCAACCAACTGATTTTATTCAAATTGGTTGAGAGGTCAGTCGTAGCAAGGCTAATTTCGACAGCATTTCGAACCTCGACACTATCGACGGCTTCTCCACAATTATTAAACAAACGCGCCCAATATACTCCTGGATCCGTCACTTCAATCTCTCTCTGATTTTCTCCTGTCGACCATTCATATTCCCAATAATAAGGATTGTTGGGATTTGGGGGTGCTGTAAGCGTAATCGTTTCTCCCGCATGTTTCCATTCATGTTCAGGGAACCATGGATCGGGGGCAGAAAAAGCTTTAAACCAAATCTGGAACCTGAACCAATTTCCCCCGAATGGTGGATAGGATTGATAATGCACAATTAAGCCGAAATACAAATGATCATCATTTGGAATCAAAGTAAGCACTGGTTCTAATACCTGATAGCCTTCAACACCCGAAACAGGATCCACTTCCCAATGTTCATTATATGAAAAGTTATTAATTGTGTCAACAATGACAATGCTATCATAATCCTGTAGGCAAAACTCAAATCTTTGGTCGGGTTCAATATCATTGATGTACATTAGAAGGTAGTTTTGCGCTTTAACGAGCAAGCAACTCGCAAGCATCATTGTCATTAGTAATGTTTTTTTCATGATTCTAATTATTTGATTGTTCATTATTTAATTCAAAATTCAAAATTTAAAATCTATACTGCATTGACAATTTCCTCAAAACTTCGCGTGTCTTCGCCGAGGTTCATCTTCATTTGCTTGATGCGGGTCTTGCGGCGGTAGTACGACTCGGTCTGGGTGTCCAAGAGGATGGAAATCACCTGGTTGGAGAAACCGTTCTTGGAGAGGCAGCAGATACGCACATCCCACTTGCCGAGTTTGGGATAGAGTTCGAGGAGGCGCTGCGAGAAGCCGTCGTACACCAAGTCGGTAAGACTGATGAAGTCGGCCCAGTCGTCATCGCTGAGGGCGAAGTTCATCGTGTCGGCGGTCACCTGTTCACCGAGGCCCTGCGCCGTGGTGTAGACCTTGTTGCGCCCCATGATCTTGCTCGTCATCAGCAGGTCTTTTTGCGAGAGCGTCTGACGGTCTCGGCGCAGGTCATCGTTGGTGCGGATGAGGTTTTCCATATCGCTTACCAACTCGTGGATGCGGTTTTGGTCGCGCTCCACCTGGCTGCGGAACTGCTCCACGGCCAACTTGTGGTCGCTCACCTTCTTTCTCACTATCAACACGATGACCAACAGCGCAATCACCGCTGCCGCAATGATGAGCCAGAGCTTGAGGCTACGGTTGCGGAGCAAGCTTTCCATCTCGCTCTTTTGGGCCTTCAGTTCGTACTCGGCCTTGAGGCGTTGCAGGTTGTCGGAGGCGTGTTCCTTGTCGGCCTGCATCATATTTTGCGTGAAGAGGTCTTGGTATTCCATGGCTTGCTCAAGATGGCCCTCGTTGTAGGCGATGGCGTAGAGCGTTTGGTACACCGACATCTTCAGTCCCGCGCGCTCGCTGCGGAGGGCGGCATCGAGGTAAGACTTAGCTTCAGCGTAGTTATCTGTGTAGTAGTATAATACACCCATTGTCATGTTGGCGATGTCGGTGTTGTTGTCGTCAAGTTCGCCCTCCAAAGCGCGGCGAACGCAAGTCATGGCTTCGGGATAATTGCCCACGGGCAGGTAGTAGTCGCGGCCCATCTCAAGGTAGATGTCGCTCTGCATGGCCTTATCGTTTAACAAGGTGGCAATGCTGAAGGCCGTGTCGTAGTAGTGCTTGGCTTGGGCAAACTGCTCCAGCGACTTCGCCACGCGGCCACAGTTGCGCATCGTGGTCATCACAGCGGTGGAGTCGTTGATTTGGCGGAAACATTCGATAGCTTCGCAGTGCATCTTGAGGGCGTCGTCGAAAAGGCCGTGTTTGTTGTACATCGCGCCAAGGTTGTCCTTGAGTTGGCCTTCGAGGCGGAGGTTTTCGGTGGTTGGATCGCAGCCATGCATCAGCGTGAGGGCTTGCAGAAAACGTTCGGTGGCCTCTTCCGAGAGGCGTTGCTGGCGCAGCTCGGCACCTTCTTCATATAAGGCACGCGCCTGCTGCACGCGTTTGGCGGGTGTGTCGCACGAGGGCAGCATCACGCCGAGCGCGAGGGTCGTTAGGATGAGTGATTTTAGTGTTGCTTTCATAGGCGTTCTTTTCTTGACTCGGGACTATTGACTGGGTCGTCCTACCTTTCACCCTTTACCGTCATGGCGGAGGAACATCCGCCATCTCCTGTACGCGAAGACGTATCCCTCTCGTTCAGGAGATTGACTACGTCGAATCTTCGATTTGCGGGTCAAGCCCGCAATGACGGTCTCAGGGGGGATTTCGTAAACCCCGGTCCCATGTCCGTCGATGCAAAAATATGCAGAAAAAACGCTTGTCAAGAGGTTTTTGGGGAGCCTCTCGGTTTTGTCCATGTTTTTTTGGATTGTCCAAATTTATTTTATTGACAATCAACGATATAATTTTCATATGGACAAAATATTGTCCCTATGATTTCTATGTGGTTTTTATTGAAAAAACATCAAAAAACACGAAATTACACAAAAGATGTTACACAAAAAGTGTTACATAAAAAGTGAAATCAATTGGTTTGCTGCAAGATTGTTACTCAAAATTTTTCTTACCTTTGCACCCCGAAAATTAAACACCTTATATTAATATGATCACCCAAGACCAACTTAAAGACTTATGTAAGAGGATTGATGCCTTGAGGAGGTATCTTTGACGTCGACAGACGTACCATTGAAGCACAAGAATTAGACGAAAAGACACAGGACCCGCAGTTTTGGGCCGACCCCAAGGCCGCCGAAGCCACCATGAAAAAGGTGCGTGAGGTGAAGGGATGGCTCAACGGCTACAAGGAAGCCGAAGACGCCGGCAACGACCTTACCGTACTCTTCGACTTCGCCAAGGAAGGCGAGGCCACAGAGGAGGAAGTGGACGAACAATACAACGCCACCCTCGAAATCGTGGAGAACTTAGAGTTCAAGAACATGCTGCGCGAAGAAGCCGACCCGATGAGCGCCGTGCTGAAAATCAACGCGGGTGCTGGCGGTACCGAAGCCCAAGACTGGGCTCAGATGCTCATGCGTATGTATATGCGTTACGCTGAAAACCACAAATACAAACTCACCATCTCGAACCTCTTGGAAGCCGACGATGCTGGCATCAAGCAGGTGACCATGAAGATCGAAGGCGACTATGCCTACGGCTACCTGAAAGGCGAAAACGGCGTGCATCGCTTGGTGCGCGTCAGCCCGTATAACGCCCAAGGCAAACGCATGACCTCGTTTGCCTCGGTGTTCGTAACCCCGCTCGTCGACGACACCATCGAAATCGTGATTGAACAATCGCGTCTGTCGTGGGATACCTTCCGTAGCGGCGGTGCAGGAGGCCAGAACGTGAACAAGGTGGAGTCGGGCGTGCGTTTGCGCTACCAATACAAAGACCCCTACACGGGCGAGGAAGAGGAAATCCTCATCGAAAACACCGAAACCCGCGACCAACCCAAGAACCGCGAGAATGCCTTGCGCCTCTTGAAGTCACAACTCTACGACCGCGAGATGCGGCACCGTATGGAGGAGCAGAACAAGATTGAGGCGGGCAAGATGAAGATTGAATGGGGCAGCCAAATCCGCTCCTATGTCTTCGACGACCGCCGTGTGAAAGACCACCGCACCAATTATCAAACCTCCGATGTGCAAGGCGTCATGGACGGCAACATTGATGCATTCTTGAAGGCGTATCTGATGGAGTTTGGAGGCAAAAAGGAATAAATTGTTTTTCAATTATTTACAAGTCATTTTCTTTTTATAAAACTTAAACATATCGGCATAATTTTTGTATTAAACTTAAACGATACCTTCCGCAATGTGGCTAAACTTTGCAGTGTTTCAAACAGTACCGTTCAAAGAGTAAAGAAAGAATTTGGACTATGATAATATAAAATTCTGTAATTTTGCAGAAACGATTAATCAATACAATAGCAAATGGAAACTATCAGAATTGGAGCAGACGAGCTAATCCTATGGCTCCGTAAAAATGAAAAGGCAGAAAATGTGCCTAATGATGAAATCACGGGGCTTGGAAGACGGATTTACAACCTTATTGTTTGTGAATTAGGAGGGCGTAAGCTTGAACCTTCGTTCCCGTGCAGATGGGAAACAAGCGATGAAGCACAATCAATCGACAAGTATAACCTTCCGAAAACCGCAGCACAATATGAGATAAGCATCAATCAGATAGGAGAAATGTATAGAATCTTAAATCAATGGTAATATGAAAAAGACATTCGTTATTTTACTAAGTTTGACAATTTTTGTTGGCAAAGCATCAGCACAACTCACTTTAGACCATACTTTTTCAGAGTTCGTAGTGAGTTCTTATCAATTTGTTGATGAACCTATTGGACTATATTATAATAGTGCAATTTTAAATCCTAATTCGTTTCATCTTTACAATTCAAACTATTCTTTGTACAAAACCGTTGTATTGAATTTGCCCTCGGGCTACACATTGTCAAATGTTTTTTCTTTGGGAAAGCATTTAATCAATACTGATGACAAAGCTGAGTTTTTTATAAATGCTTCTAATTCAAATTCTACATATTTGTCTAAAATCGTCAATGAAGACGGTGTTGTAATTCAAGAACTTGGGCAAGGTTCTTCTTCGTGTTCTGGCATTTACAAAGCGGGAACTCAATTACGCCTTAACATAACTAAATCTATCGTGGGCCAAAATTATCAAATCAGTTATCAAACAGATGTTTATGTATGCCATGGCAATTACAATGCGGTAGCATCTTTTGAAAATGAAAACACCACGATGCAGCCTTATCCTAACCCAACAACAGCCCTAATAAACTTACCTTATCATATTGATAAAGGAACTGTTTCAACCATAAATATTTACAACATCAACGGACAGCTTGTTGATAGTTATAATATAGGTGGTGATTTTGAAATGATAACCATAGATGTCAATAACTATGCTAAGGGCATCTATGTTTATGAATACAATGGTATTAGCAATAGATTTGTGGTACAATAACGACACGGTTTTTGCAAAAGAATAACCGATGAGCATTGTCAAACGATGTGTTATTGTTTGGTAAGAGCCATAGATTTTTCGTGTTCATCTGTTATAGCTAAAGTCGTGTACGCAAAAAGCATGCTTTTTGTTTTCATGGTGGATAACGCTTGAAAAAACACCCCACCCCCATACGCCCAACAAGTAGAATGGGGGTATTGGGCTGCTCAGCATTGACAAAAAATTCAAAGCAAAATCAAATTCCAAATATTTCATAAATCATTGATTGTTAATTATATACATCGTCTTTAGGTGATGTGGGGTTGTGCATTGAAATTATTCGATTTTTTCTTTTCAATTTTACATAGAAAAACAATAGAGTATTACAGAGCCAATTGGAGAAGATTTTCGTATTTTTGCAGTCGCTAACAAGAACGAGCCTTTATGCTTAAACAAAAACTTAAACAAAGGAATTGACTATGAATAAAATAATTGAAAATAAGATATTTTCATCGATTTCCTTAAACTATCTGATGGAGTTTGGAGGCAAAAAAGAATAAACTGGCACAATTATTGCAAATAAGAATTTATCACCAGATCATTAACATTAAACTTTTCAAATAATGAAAAAACTTATTCTCGCTTTCATTGCCATCGTTAGCTTTGGCTTTTCCACGGCAATGGCACAAAACACCAACACCAATCCTGCCATCACCCAGTTTGTGACGCAGCACTTCCCTAATGCCACTGTCCAAATGGTGATGCCTGACGAAGACGACATCGATGTCGTGTTGAACGACTACACTAAAATCGAGTTCCGACTCAATAACGAATGGAAAAAAGTCGACTGCGAGCACTCCACGACCTTCACTGCCGTGCCCGCCACAATCGTCCCCGAGCAAATCACAGCCTATGTGACCGCCAACTTCCCGAACGCCATCATCAAGAAATTAGAAAAGCAATTCAGAGGTTGGGAGATTGAGCTGAACAACGGACTTGAGCTGAAGTTCAACAGCAATTTCAGAGTAATGGAAATTGACGACTAATCAGAAGCAGTCATGAAAAAAATAGTCTATTTAGCCCTATTTCTAGGTTTCGCCCTGACCAACACTTCGTGTAATAGTGACAAAAAAGCACAGGCTATCAACAGCTTTGTTAGAGCTTACTTTCCTGACACAGAAGTGATTGCCAATATCAAGGACGGCCTTGACTGCGACGTCACCCTCAGCGACTACACCCAAATCGGTTTTGACGGTAACCTGTTCGGCAAGCTCGAATGGGATGAGGTGGACTGCAGACACGCATCCCTTTCCACAACGGTGCCCGCTGCATTGGTTCCTGCCGAAATCAGCAATTATGTGAACCGCATCCACGGGAGCCAATCCATCACAAAAATCGCCAAGGACAACCGTGGTTGGGACATCGAGCTGAGCAATGGCGTTGAAATCGAGTTTGACAAGAGATTCAATGTCATCGACTTCGACGACTAACACTTATCAGTCAAAGACTTATTTAGGCGGCTTGGAGGTTTTCAAGCCGCTTTTTGTATGTTTTTTGACCATAACCGTACATTTTGTTTTTCAAAAACTGTAATTTTGCGCCAATTAAACAGACAAACCTATGGTCACCTTTTTTATCGCTTTGGCCGTACTCGTCATCGGCTATCTCGTTTATGGAAAATTCGTTGAAAAGCTCTTTGGTGCTGACCCACAACGTGCCACGCCAGCCACCACTATGGCCGACGGCGTCGACTATGTGCCGATGAAACCCTGGCGCATTTTCCTCATCCAGTTCCTTAACATTGCGGGGGTAGGCCCCATCATCGGCGCCATCATGGGTGCGCAGTTCGGCACGGCATCTTTCCTTTGGATTGTGTTAGGTAGCATCTTTGCGGGGGCCGTCCACGACTACCTCGCGGGTATGATTTCGTTGCGCGACAAAGGCTGTAGCTTGCCCGAAATCCACGGCACCTACCTGGGTAACGGCGCCAAACAAATCATGCGTGCCTTCACCATCATCCTCATGATTTTGGTCGGTGTGGTGTTCGTCAACACGCCTGCCACTTTATTAAACGCCCACTTCACGCAAGGCTGGAACCCTTATATCTGGATTGGAATCATCTTAGCTTACTACTTGATTGCCACGCTGTTGCCCATCGACAAAGTTATTGGCAAGATTTACCCCATTTTTGGCATCCTGCTGTTGGGCATGGCTGTGGCCATTTTCATCGCTTTTCTCATCTACAAGCCTGAAATCCCAGAGCTGTGGAGCGGTATGCAAAACCGTCACCCTGACGCAGCCAGCAACCCCATCTTCCCGATGATGTTCATCAGCATCGCCTGCGGTGCCATTTCAGGTTTCCATGCCACGCAATCACCCTTGATGGCGCGTTGCATGGTCAATGAAAAACAAGGACGTCCCATCTTCTATGGCGCCATGATTACAGAAGGCGTCGTGGCTTTGATTTGGGCAGCTGCTGCCGCCTATTTCTTTGGTCCCGACAGCGTGGTGGATGTCACTGGCAAGAGCGGTGCCGCCATTGTGGGTGTTATCGCCAACACCTGGTTCACGCCCATTATCGCCACCATTACCATTTTGGGTGTCATCTCGGCTGCCGTCACTTCGGGTGACACAGCCCTGCGTTCAGCCCGACTCATCATCTCCGACTTCATGCACTACGACCAGAAGCCTATCAAAAACCGACTGAATGTGGCCATCCCCATGTTTGCGGTGACAGCAGCCATTTTGGTTTACAGCATCTCTGACGCCAAAGGCTTCCAAGTCATCTGGCGTTATTTCGCTTGGGCCAATCAAGTCTTGGCCACGGTCACCCTTTGGGCCATTTCGGTGTATCTTGCCAAGAACAAAAGTAAAATGTGGTATCTCATCACCCTCGTCCCTGCCCTCTTCATGACCATGGTAACAGGTTGTTTCCTCTTCGTGGCCAAGGCTGCCGACGGCGGTTTGGGCTCTATCCTGCCCCGCCCTGTCGGCTACGGCATCGGTGCAGCTATCACCGTACTGGGGTTGGTGCTGTTTATTCTCTTCTTGAAAAAACAGAAGAATAAGGAATTTGCTTCGCAAAGAAATCTTTCAAAATAGTTAAAAATCATTTAAAACCAACTAATTACCATTATTATAGATTTTTGATTAGATTTCTTGCCGAAGGCAATCAATAACAAAATGCCCGACTGGAAAACCAATCGGGCATTTGTTGTAGAGACGCATTGAGCGTCTCGGATGGAATTATATCATAGAGACGCATTCAATGCGTCTCTACAAACGGAATTATTTCGTTGCCTGAGCGTAACCAGCGCGAACGGCCTGGATATTGAGGTCGACAACCTCTTGGCCTTTCTTGCCGAAGATGTGTGCGATGGCCTCCTCGACCTTCTCCATGGAGATGCCGAGATAAGGCACCGTGGCACCCAGTAGCACCATGTTGGAACGTGCCTTCAGCTGCTTGGCAATCTCGTTGGCATTGAAGGAAACCACATGTTCCAGCTTGCCCAATTCAGCGTTAATCTTATCCATGTCGGGATAGTTGCTGATGTTGACAAAAGGATCGTTGTTGGTGATGACCCAGCCTTCCTTGCTCAGCCAAGGCAGGTAGCGCAGGGCTTCCATCGGCTCTGACGACAAAATGATGTCGGCCTGGCCTTCGGGAATGACATCGGCGAAGATTTCGTCGTCGGAGATACGGAGGTGTGAGAACACCGAACCACCACGTTGCGACATGCCGTGGATTTCGGACTGTTTCAGGTTCATGCCCATATTGAGAGCGGCATCAGAGATAATCTTGGCCACCGAAACGATGCCATCGCCACCCACGCCGCATAATACTATGTCTTTTTTCATTGTTGAATTGTTTACTGTTTAATTGTTTAATTGTTGACGCGGGACTTCGGGACACGGGACGCAAAACCTTTCTGTCTCGTGTCTCGCGTCTCGCTGTCACGTGTCTTATTTTTTCATGTGCTTTTTCAATTCCACGATGCAGGTGCGGTGCGGGATGATGACCGACACGCCGTTATAGTTCACCTCTTCTTCGATGATCTTCACGTTCTCCTCGTGGTTCTTGGGCAGCGGGATAATGTCGCGGATGTGCTCAGGTTCGACACCGAGGCCTTCGCAGATGCGGCGGATCTTGTTGTGTGCCGACGAAGGCTGACCGCCCGTCATGGCGGTGATGTCGTTGTCGAGGATCATGACCACAACGTTGGCTTTCTCGTTGACGCAGTCCATGAGGCCCGTCAAGCCGCTGTGACCGAAGGTGCCGTCGCCGATGACGGCCACGCTCGGGAAGATGCCCACCTCGCTGGCGCCCTTGGCCATCGTGATGGAGGCGCCCATGCACACGGTCGTGTTGATGGCACCCATGTTGAAGCCCAAGGTGTAGCAGCCGATGTCGCCGAACACCTTGCCAGCTTTATGCTTGGCCATGACTTCATTCAATGCGTTGTAGCTGTCGACGTGCGGGCAACCTTGGCAGAGCGCAGGCGGACGGTTGGTAACCACTTCCGGCACCTTATACATCACCGGCACATCCATACCAAGAGCCTTGGCAACCTTTTCGGCATTCAGCTCACCGTCGCGGCGGATGGTCTCGTCGAGACGACCCATGACGTTCTTGCCTTTGCCGAGGAAGCCCTTAATCAGTTCTTCCACAAACGGCTGACCGTCTTCAAGGACGAGGATCTCATCGCACTCGTCGTACAGTTTGTTGATCATATCGTAAGGCAGCGGATACTGCGTGATTTTCACGACAGGATACGGGCATTTGCCATCGGGGAAGTTCTCCATGAGGTAGTTGTAGGCAATACCCGTAGTGATGATACCGATGTTCTTCTTCGGGCCATCGATGTATTTGTTGAAGCCCGAGGTGGCCGAGGCCTCTTCAAAAGCGGGTTGCTTGTCGATGAGGTCGCGGTAGAGACGCTTGGCGTTGGCCGGCAGCAGCACGAACGACTTGGCGTCGGCGGGTTCGGTGAGTTCATTCTGCGGGCGGACGGGCTTGCGCACCACGCCAGCGCGGCTGTGAGCCAAACGGGTCGGGATGCGGTAGAGCACCGGCGTGCCGAGCTTCTCACTCAGGTCGTAGCCGTAGTGCACCATGTCGTAGGCTTCCTGTTGGTTGGAAGGCTCCAGCATGGGAATCATGGCCCAGTGACCGTAGAAACGGCTGTCTTGTTCGTCTTGCGACGAGAACATGCTCGGGTCGTCGGCCACCACGACGAGGACGCCCTTCGTGCCGATGATGGCGGCATTCATGAAGGGGTCGCCGCAGACGTTGAGACCCACGTGTTTCATGCAGGTCATGGCACGCTTGCCGGCGTATGCCACGCCAATGGAAGCCTCAAGGGCCGTCTTTTCGTTGGCGCACCAGTTGGCAATCACGCCAAGTTCCTTAGCCTGCTTAGAATTAATGACATACTCTGTGATTTGGGTTGAAGGCGTGCCCGGATAGCTGTTGATGGCCGAGCCGCCAGCATCGATGAAGCCCTGTGCAATGGCCTCATCGCCTAAAAGCAATACTTTCTCCATATCGTATAATTCAATATTTAAAATTCAAAATTCAAAGATTGGACTATGGCTGATGGCTCATGGCTTGCTTCACCCAAGGCGACAAAGACATTGCCTTTTACCAAAGCAATCCATTGGCCACAGCCTATAGGCCATAGTCAGATTTGGCAAAGATACGGTTTTTTTTGATACGGGCAAGAAAAAAAAGATGCTTTTTACCTCACGACTAAATTTTTTCACCTTAAGTTTTGTTTTAATTAATTAATGTAATAACTTTGCCCGCTTGAATCCAATATAGTTTTTAATAAAACACAAACAAAATAATCAACTAAATTATTAACAATCAAATCTTTAAGTTATGAGTAAAAGAATTACCATTCTTATGTTGCTGATGGCTCTATTCGTGCCGTGGGCAGCAAATGCACAGCAGACTGTGACGATTGGAGATGGGACCTCCCAACAACCCACTCTGCCAGTTCACATGGTGTACAGCTATTCCTTGTCTCAGCAAATCTTTACGGCTGATGAAATCGGGATAGCGGGAGACATCACTTCCATCGCATTCAATTACGCTTACACTGATTCATTCACCATGGAGGACATTCAAGTGTATATGATGCAAGTGGATAAGAGCATTTTCGCAAGCAACACCGACATGGTACCTCTCACCGATGCCACCAAAGTGTTTGAAGGCACCTTCTCGGCCAATGGAGCAGGTTGGGTGACCCTTCAGCTCAACACTCCCTTCCCCTATGACGGCGAGAGCAACCTCCTTGTTTGTTGCTTTGACCCCAATATCAGCAAACCAGGCTCAAGCTATAAATTTTACACCACTTCAACAACTGGGTACACGTCCATCGTCTATTTCGATAACAGCCGTATCCCCGACTTGACCAATGTAAGTACGCCTACCGGATCTAAGGCTTATTACAGGTACCGCAACAACATCCGACTTGTGATTGCTCCCACCAGTTGCCAAAAGCCCACCACCCTTGAGGTCAATGGTTCTACCCTAAGTTGGACGGGGGGCAGCGGCAGCTACAACGTGGAATACAGGAAGGCCTCTGAAACGAACTGGACAAGAGCCTATACCAACTTGGCTGCTACTACCTGCACACTGACGCTTGACCCCAACACTGACTATGAAGCCAGAGTGCAGAGCACGTGTTCGGGTGATGAAACCAGTGGATGGAGAACTATAAGCTTCACCACACCTTGCGGCGTCGTCACGGTTGACGCCACCCACTCATGGAGCGAAGGCTTCGAGAGCTACAATGACGGCACTTCCACAAGCAGTGGTGCCGCGGTGACTGACATCAGATGCTGGGAGCGTGTACAGATTAACAGCACTACAAACAGCCCGTTTGTGTACCGCAATTATGAATACGCAGCCAGTACAGGATCGGCTTCGCTTGAACTGAAAACCAGTAGCGGCACCCCTATCATGGTGGCACTGCCCGAGTTCACCGAAGCAATTGAAAACCTCAACGTGGCTTTCAATTACAACTGCACCAGCACATCATACACTTACACGGCTGAATTGGGCTACATCTCCGATGTCACCAATGCCAGTACCTTTGTCAAGCTGTTCGACATTCCAAAGCCTGTAGCCCGTTCTGGACATTCATCCTACTCACAAGATCTGTATGAAGCAGCGGCAGCAGCCAATGCTCCTGAAGGCAGCCGCGTAGCCATCAAATTCGCCACTACATCAACTAGCACGCCTTCCTGGAACCTCGACGACTTCGTGGTGAGCTATGTGTCGCCCTGCCGCAAGCCTTCTGGTTTAACTGTTGTGGCCAACAGCGTCACCACTCACAATGCCACGCTCACTTGGGATGCAGAGGCGGGTGCCACGTTCCAATGGACTATTGACGGAACCTGGAACGAAACGCAAAACAACACTGTTGAATTGACTGGTTTAACTCCTGAGCATAACTACACTTTCACCCTACGCAAAAAGTGCAGCAACACTGAATTCAGCAATGAAGTCTCTGTAAACTTCACCACCGCCATTGCCTGCCCCGCTCCCACCAACCTCACCGTAAGTAACATTACTGGACATACTGCCACGGCAAGCTGGACAGGCTCAAGCAACAGCTATATTGTGAAATATAGAACAGCAGCTTATATGAATGGAGTCGAAGAGAGTTTCAACAGCACATCCGTCCCTTCAGGCTGGCAAATGTACACTGGCTTGTTAAACAACGGCACTGCAACAATGGTCTCCGCCACCTCTGGATGGACCTTTGGCACCAGTAATGGTGTATTTGACAGCCATGCTAGAGTCAACATCTGGAGCAATTATCAAAGATGGCTTGTCATGCCTGCTTTTACAGTACCAGCTAACAATAATCTTAGTTTCGACCTCGCCCTTACAGCATACAGTGGTACCGATGTACCCGCACCTTCAACTACAGGCTCCGATGACAAATTTATTGTGTTGATTTCGACCGACAACATGTCTACCTGGAATACCCTTCGTGAATGGAACAACAGCGGTTCCTCATACGTTTTCAATAATATCGCACATACTGCAACGGGTGAAAATGTAAACATTAATCTTAGTGCTTATGCTGGACGAAATGTTCGTATTGCTTTCTACGCAGAATCCACCGTCAGCAATGCCGACAACAACCTGCACATCGACAATGTGAGTGTAGGCTTCCCAGTTCCCGCTGGCGAATGGCAGACCATCACTGTCAATGAGCCCACGGCCACAATCACGGGGATGGCTCCTGAGACCCTCTACGAAGTCATAGTGCAGAGCAACTGCGGTGACGATGGCCAAAGCTCCGAAACGGGCCCCGTTACCTTCACCACTGGTGTGGCCTGCACACCTCCCACCAATCTGCATACCACTGACGTCACTGCACACGAGGCTATGCTGCATTGGGACGGCTATGCCGAGAGCTACAATGTGAGCTACTATAAGACCTTCTTCTTCGACAGTTTTGAAGAAGACCTTAGCCAGTGGACCGTTTACCATGAAGGCGATCCCGAATCGTGGGAGTGGGCTATTGAAAACCCGCACGACAATAGTGCTGACTTGAACGCCCACAGTGGTTATTATGCCGCTGTAGCCTATAGCGATTTTGACATTCATGCTGACAGCTGGCTCGTCACGCCTCAGATTCAGTTCCCCAACCAAACCACGTTGAAGTTCTGGATCATGCGTTCCACCTACGATGATGCAAGAGACGAATATGAAGTGCGCCTCTCCACCACAGGCAACGCCATCTCAGACTTCACCACCGTTCTGAAGGAAAAGGCTGCCGCCAACTCGACTTGGACCCCAGTCACCATCGACCTGAGTGAATACGACGGACAGCAATGCTATATCGCCATCCGTCATGACTTTACTAACGGTTTCTTCATCATGGTTGACGACTTCGGTATCTATGGATGGTCGGAAGACATTGTCACCACCGAAAACAGCCTTCTCATCGAAGACTTGCTGCCCGAGACCGAATACCAATGGCATGTGCAAGCCAATTGCGGTGCAGAGGACGGTCTGAGCCAATGGTCGAGCATCAACAACTTCACCACGCTCAGAACCTGCCCGGTGCCGATTGGCTTGAACGCCTCCAACGAAACCGCCCATGGCGCCACCCTCGACTGGACGGGCTTGAGCGACAGCTACCAAGTCATGGTAGGTGAATTGGTTGGAAACACCATCTCCAACAATTTCGAAGACCATACGATTCCTTCCACCTGGACCAATAACAGTACCTATCCATGGACAGTGGTATCGGGAGGCCAAAGCGGCAGCTACTGCATCCAGAGTGGCAACGCGGGTCAGGCCAGCACCACTTCCAGCATTTCGTTCACCATGAACTTGACCAGCGACGGCACCATCGATTTTGATGCCAATTGTATGGGTGAAGGCACTTCGACTATGTGGGACAAGTGCATTTTCTCAATCGATAATGTTGCACAGTTTACCTATGGTGCCAACCATCAAGGTTGGAACCACTACTCCTACGAGGTCACTGCCGGCCAACACACTTTCACCTGGACCTATTCCAAAGATGGCTCAGTGGATCCTACGGGCGACTACTTCGCTGTGGACAACATCGTTGTTGGAAGCACCGAAGTCGCATCATGGACCACTTATACCGTCACTGAAGTGCCCTTCGTCCTCGATGACGCTCAGCATATCCACCCCGAAACCAGCTATACAGTGCAAGTAAAAGGCATCTGCGATGACGAAGAAACCGATTTTTGCGAGCCCATCACCTTCACTACCAGCGTTACCTGCTTGCCCATCGATAGCTTGAGTTTCACCAACCTCACCTCCACCTCTGTCAATCTGAACTGGGTGCTGTTAGACGAAACCCAAACCGCTTGGCAGATTTGCCTCAATGGTGACGAGAGCAACCTCATCGCTGCCAACACCAACGAAGGCTTCCTCTTGGGAGGCCTTGAACCCGAAACTGAGTACACAGTGAAAGTGCGTGCCTTCTGCGACCAAAACGACCAAAGCAGATGGAGCAACACGATAACCTTCACCACCCCCATTTCCTGCTATCCTGTCAACTCGTTGAGCTACGACAACCTGACCGCCTTCTCAGTCAATCTGAGTTGGGTCTTGCAAGACGAAACCCAAACCGCTTGGCAGATTTGCCTCAACGACAATGAGACCAACCTCATCGCCGCCAACACCAACGAAGGCTTCCTCTTGGATGGCCTTACGCCTAATGTTGAGTACACAGTGAAAGTGCGTGCCTACTGCGGTCAAAACGACTACAGCAGATGGAGTAGCACAATAACCTTCACCACACCTGAAGTCTGCGCCACTCCTACCGACTTAGCCGTCACCAACATCACTGCCCTTTCTGCCGACCTCAGCTGGATTGGTAGAGAGGACGTGGAAAGCTACACGGTGAGATACAGAACGGTTGAAGGCATGGTTACCCACTTCAAAGAAGACTTCAGCGACAACATCGACAGCTGGACCATGATTGATTGCGAGCCAAGAACCGGCCTCACGAACGGTGCCTTCGCTTTCTACCGTGTTACGGATGCAAGCAACCCCGAACCTCACCAATACCTGATTTCTCCTGAGCTCACAAGCTATATCACAAACAATAGCGTTCTCGAGTTCAAATATCGTGCTTATGCCTCAAGTTATGCCGAGACCTTCATGGTTGGCGTCTCAACCACCAACGATGAGGTTGATTCCTTCAGCTGGAGCGAGCCTATCACCGTTAGCACCAACGTGTATCAAACCTATCAGGCTAACCTGCCGGCCGGCACCAAGTACATCGCCATCCAATGCATTTCGTATCGTAAATACTTCTTGTTTATCGACGATTTCACCATTGGACATGAAGCTATCGGTGGACAATGGATGACAGAAACCACCGCTGAAACCGAGGCACAACTCATCAACCTCGATGGAGGCACACAGTATGAAGTCCAAGTGAGAAGCGACTGTAATCCTGATGGTTGGTGCGACCTGGCCACCTTCGAAACGGAGCTTAACGGCACCAAGGTGTTTGTCGCCGAGGGCGACTGGAACACGGCCAGCAACTGGATGCCCGAAGGCACTCCTACCCTCGACAGCAAGGTCATCATTCGCGCCGATGTCACCATTCCGAGCGGCTGCGTGGCCGAAGCCAACCGCATCCTCTTTGAGGGCACAACCCTCACCATTGAAAACGGCGGTCAGCTGAAGGTCAACAGCGACATCTCCGCTACGATTAAGAAGAACATTGAGGGCTACGGTGCTAACGCTGCCCAAACCAACAATGGCTTCAACCTCATCGCCATGCCTGCGACCACTGCCGTCACTACTGCCAATGCAGGTCTCATCACCGCCCAAAGCAATTATGACCTCTACACCTGGAACAGAACCGCCACCGATGAAGAATGGCATTACAACCATTCTGGCCTAAGCATGGCAAACGGCACAGGTTACCTCTATGCCAACGAGGGCGATGTGGAAATGAACATCACCGCCACATTGCAACGCAGCAGTCTGCCTATCACCATGACTCCTGCCTACGACGAAGAACACGGTGGCTGGAACCTCTACGGCAACCCGTTCCCCTGCGAAGCCTATCTCAGCTCCAACGACGACGTGACCTTCTATCGCCTGGTTGGCAGCGATTTCGTTCCTGTCACTGGTGCCATCGCTCCCATGGAAGGTTTCTTTGTCAAGGCTACGGCTGCAGGACAGACCTTCACCATCAGCAGGGAAGCTCCTGCCAAGTGATCAAGAATGTAAGTTTTAGTTGCATACTAACTTTTTCAAGGAAGGCCGGTGGCGCAAGCTACCGGTCTTTTTTTGATGAAATGAGGGATTCTACGCCTTTTCCTTGACTTTATTCCACAAAAAACATTAAATTTGCGCGCTTAAATATCCGATTAGTATACTAAGGTATGAATGGGTTATCATCAAGAGACGAACAACTATATTATTAACACATAAAAACTTTACTCTTATGATTAAAAAACTATCTATTTTGATGCTGCTAATGGCACTCTTTGCGCCTTGGGCAGCGAATGCACAGGAAACGTTGACTGTGCATAACGGGACAACAACCAATAATTTTGTTCCTGTTTACGGCTATTATGCCGATGCTTACCTGAAGTGCGAAATGGTGTATCCTGCCTCTGAACTTGGAGATATGGAATCAGGCACCATTACTGGCATGAAATTCTACGCCTCACAATCCAGCGTGACTTGGGGCAGTGCCAATTTCCAAGTCTTTTTGACAGAAGTTGGAAGTACTACCATCAGTACATTTTCCGGAACAGGTACAACCGTTTACAATGGTGCTTTAAGCATCATTAACGGCGAGATGAACATATCTTTCACCACGCCTTACGAATATAGCGGCGGCAACCTACTAGTTGGAGTGTATAACACTGTCGAAGGCGATTATGTAACTTCATCTTGGTATGGCGAAACTGTAACAGGTGCTTCATATCAGGGATACAGCTACAGCAACCTTAGCTCTGTGAGTGGTTCCCAGCGCAACTTCCTGCCAAAAACTACTTTCACTTATGAAGATTCCGGCTCGTCTTCCTGCCCAAGACCCACTGACCTAACTGTGAGTAATGTCACTTCAAATGGTGCCACCCTCACTTGGAACGGATCAAGCGACAGCTACCTTGTCATGGTGAAACAATCCAGCCAAGCTGAATCGGCCAATTATACCTATGACTTTGAAGATGGCTGGCAAGGTTGGACGACCTTCCAAGGCAACACAACTTCGCCTAACAGCTGGATGCATAACACCGCTTACCCCACCTCCAACAATGACTTCTCCACCGGCTACGGTTACAACAACTCCGATGGATTCATGCTCTCCGAGTCCTACATCTCCGGCTCTTCAAGTGGCGCTGGCCAGGCTGTCACTCCCGACAACTATCTCGTTTCACCGCAGGTTCGCTTGGGTGGAAGCATCTCCTTCTATGCAGGTGCCAGAAACACAAGTTATTGTGCAGAGAAGTTCTCTGTAATGGTTTCAACGACTGACAACACCAACCCTGCCAGCTTCACAACCGTTGGGACTTGGACTTTATCTTTATCCTCAGCTGGATATACCTCTTCGCCTTATACCGTTGACCTGAGCGCTTACAGTGGCATGGGCTATGTCGCCATTCGCCACTTCGATTGCTACGACCAATGGTTCTTGGCTGTTGACGATATCACCATTTATACCGGTGAAGAATCTCAATGGACTACTTATCCCGCTTCAGCATCGCCATTTACCATTAATGACCTCAACCCAGGGACCTCTTATGATGTGAAAGTGATAGGCATTTGTGATGGCGAAGAGAGCAATGCCAGCACCACCATTAACTTCACCACTGCCGTAGCATGTCCTGCACCCATTGACGTGAACGTGAGCGACATCACTGGCCATGAGGCTTTGGTCACATGGACTGGCAGCAGCGAAAGCTATATTGTGAAGTATAGAACAGCTGCCTATATGGATGGTATTGAAGAAGGTTTCGATTCGGGTAACCTTCCTTCTGGTTGGGAAAACAAAACTGGTCTACTCTCTACCATTATAGATGGAGGAGCGTTTAGTACTTCGACACAATGGTCTTTCGGCAACAACAATGGCGTGTTTGACTACCATGCTAGAATCAACATCTATGGTTCTTCTCGCTACGGCTGGCTCATCACCCCAGAAATCAATGTGGGCAACGACTTTGATTTAAACTTCGACCTTGCCTTGACCGCCTACAGCGGCACTGGTGCTGCTTCTGGCACATGCGATGACGACAGGTTTGTAGTCCTGGTTTATGCCGACAATGCATGGCACATTCTGCGCGAGTGGAACAACAGCGGATCCAGTTATGTATATAACGACATCCCCACCGCCGGCCAAAATGTCAGCATCGGCCTCTCTAGTTATGTTGGCAAGGTCGTGAAGATTGCTTTCTATGGTGAATCAACGACTACGGGCAACGGCGACAACAACTTGCATATCGACAATGTATTCGTCGGCTATCCTGTTACCGCTGGTGAATGGCAGACCGTCACCGTTGAAGACACCTTCGTCGCCCTCACCGACCTCGTCCCAGAGACCCTTTACGAAGTCGTTATTCAAGGCGACTGCGGCGAGGAAGGCATGAGCGCTGAAAGCGAACCTGTCACTTTCACCACTGAGGTTTCATGCCCCGCTCCTACTGGTCTCACCGTTAGCGACATCAATGGCCACGGTGCTACCGTGAGTTGGGAAAGGGTAGCTGATGCTGATCATCCAACAGTTTACTTCCAATTTGTTTGCGTTGAACATGGCGGAACTCCCGATTGGACCGATGCTCCTGTAGCTATCGACAGGCCAACCAATTCTAATCCACCTACTGGATTTTTCTTTGGTCTTGCCCCTGAGACCGAATACGATGCCTATATTCGCAGAATCTGTGGAACCATAAGTCCAAGTGGTGTGATTGACGGAGAATTTAGCGCCCCTGCCATAATCACTTTCACCACCACGGTAACTTGCCCTGCTCCCACTGACGTGACCGTAAACAACATCACCGGCCACGAGGCCACCGTCACTTGGACTGGAAGCAGTGACAGCTATAATGTAACATACAGAGAGGCTGGTGGCATTATTACCATCTTTTCCGAATACTTTGAGAACGATTTAAGTGACTGGACACTTCGTGATTGCTATGCGGCTACGGGAATTTCCACAACCAGCTCCTATATCCATTCTGGCAGCGGCAGCTTCACCTTCCACTACAGCGTCACCCCTCCCCAATACCTCATCTCACCAGTGCTCACGGGAGTTACTTCAAGAACAAAGTTAGAGTTCTATTATAAGAATGCCTCAACAACATGGTCAGAAACATTCCAAGTAGGCTTTAGTTCAACGAACGATGAGACATCCTCGTTCACTTTTGGTTCGACATACACCGCTTCTGACGGAGAATGGCATCTATACAGCGAAACCATTCCTGCTGGAACGAAATACATCTGCTGGAAATACACTTCCAACGACCAATGGTACCTTTGCATCGATGACATTGTTGTTGGCGTTGAAACTACCGGCGGCGAATGGCAGACTGTCACCACTGAGGAATCCACAATTACCCTCACAGGTCTTGCCTCTGAGACTTACTACGAAGTCGTTATTCAAGGCGACTGCGGCGAGGAAGGCATGAGCGCCGAAAGCGAACCCGTCACATTCATCACCGATGTGACTTGCCCTGCTCCCCATGATTTGACAACATCAGATGTCACCTCAAACAGCGCAGTGTTGCATTGGGAAGGCGATGCCGAGAGCTACAATGTAAGCTACTATAAAACCTTCTTCTTCGACAGCTTTGAAGAAGACCTCAGCCAGTGGACTATTTACAAAAATGGCGATGAAAGCTCATTTGAATGGGGCATTGAAAACCCGCATGACAATAGTGCTGACTTGAATGCCCACGGCGGTAATTATGCCGCCGTAGCCTATAGCGATACTGATGTTCATGCCGACAACTGGCTTATCACGCCTCAGATTACAATGCCCACCCAAGCCACGCTGAAGTTCTGGGTCATGCGTTCCACCTACGACGATGCCCAAGACGAGTACGAGGTGCGTCTCTCCACCACGGGCAATGCTGTCGAGGACTTTGACGTAGTCCTTCAGGAAAAGGCGGCTGCCAGCTCGACTTGGACCGAAGTTTCCATCGACTTGAGCGAATACGACGGACAGCCATGCTTCATCGCCATCCATCATGACTTTACTAGTGGATTCTTCATCATGGTTGACGACTTCGGCATCTTCGGATGGTCGGAACCCATTGCCACTACCGAAAACAGCCTCCTCATCGAAGATTTGTTGCCTGAAACCGAATACTTGTGGCACGTGCAGGCCAACTGTGGCGATGAAGACGGTTTGAGCCAATGGTCAAACATCGGCACCTTCACCACCCTCAAGGCCTGTCCCGTCCCATTCGACTTGAATGTCAACGAAATAACAGCCAATGGTGCCACCATCGCCTGGACGGGCTACAGCGAAAGCTACAATGTCTGGCTGGGACAATACGAAGTGTCTACAACTGGTTATGACTTCGAGGACCAAACAATTCCCTCAACTTGGACCAACGACGCCAATTATCCCTGGGTGGTAACGAATGCTTCTTCAAATAACGGTTCCTACAGCTTGAAGAGTGGCAACTATAACATTGGCAATTCAAGCTCTTCCATCCAAATTACTGTTGACTTCGAAGGAAATGGTACAATTAGTTTTGCCGCCAGATGTTCTAGTGAACAAACCAGTCAATCTAATGATTGGGATTATGGCACCTTCTACATTGATGGTATACAACAAGGCGATAAATTCATCAATAGCACAACATTTGACCTCCGCTCGTACGAAGTGGAAGCTGGCACCCACACTTTTATGTGGAGATACAAGAAAGATGGTAGTGTAAATAGTAACGACGATTGCTTCTATGTGGACGACATCACCATCGAAAGCAATGTCCTCTTATCGGAGATGAACTATACCGCCACGGAATCACCCTTCATCCTTAACGATGCCACGAACATCCTTCCCGAAACCACCTATATGGTGAAAGTGAAAGGCATCTGCGGAGACGAAGAGACCGAGTATAGCGATATCATCAACTTTACCACGCTTGACGAAAACACCAAGATCTTCATCACCGAGGGCGACTGGAGCGACGACTACAACTGGGTGCCCGCTGGCGTTCCTTCCATCGAGCAGGATGTCATCCTTCGCGCCGAAGCCACCGTCTTCGACGTCGCCGAGGCTAACATTATCACCATCGACGATGCAGGCGCACTCACCATCGAGGATGGCGGCCAGCTGAAGACCAACGCCGACGTCGAAGCCACCATGAAGAAGTTCATCATCGGCTACGGCACCGACTATGTAGAAACCAACGATGGCTACTACCTCATGACCCTGCCGATTGCCGATCCCATCTCTGCCGCCGATGCAGGTCTCATCACCGAAGAAAGCGAGTACGACCTCTACAGCTGGGACAGAACCGCCACCGACGAGGAATGGCAGAACAACCACGACGGCATTGACATGCAGAACGGCGCTGGCTACCTCTATGCTAACCAAGACGACATGGAGATGAGCTTCACCGCCACGCTCCGCAACAGCAGCGAATCTATTGTTGTGACTCCTGCCTACGACGAAGTGGAACACGGTGGATGGAACCTCTACGGCAATCCGTTCCCCTGCGAAGCCTACATCACCACCGATGCCGAAGGCATGACCTTCTATCGCCTGATTGGCAGCGATTTCGTTCCTGTCACTGGTGCCATCGCTCCCATGGAAGGCTTCTTCGTTAAGGCTACGGCTGCAGGACAGACCTTCACCATCAGCAGGGAAGCTCCTGCCAAGTAAATAAGAATGTAAGTTTTAGTTGCATACTAACTTTTTCAAGGAAGGCCGGTGGCGCAAGCTGCCGGCCTTTTTTCAATTAATTGGAGTTTTTCCCGCTCATTTTGCTGCCGTGTCACAAAAAAGTTTTAATTTTGCAGGCTGAAACTTTTTTCTAAAAAGCCAAATGCTCTAACTTTTTTAAAGAATTAATTCAATAAATCATTAACAAATAACACTTTATGCTTATGAACAAAAGGTTTACCATTATCATGCTGCTAATGGCACTTTTCGTGTCTTGGGCAGCGAAAGCACAAGAAACTAAGACGATTCAAGTTACACCCGACAGAGGAGGCGACAGAGGAACCATGACGGTTTATAAACGTGTGTCGTCACCCAGCTCTGGCAGTAACTACCTCATCGTGAACAGCGCAACAGCTAATTCCGACGCGTTGGCGTTGTCACAGGTATCGTCAACCGCATCGACTATTACCGCCAGTTTTGTGCATATCAATTCTGGCATCAGCGCCACCAGCAATGCCGCATACATAGCTGACGTGGCAGAACCCACAGCGGTATGGAGAGCAACAAGCGGCTGGAATTTCTCACACTCGAAAAGTGGGACAACATACTATATTAACGGTAGTGGCAACATTTTATCAGGCTACACTCTATCTGCTAGCACTTCTTCAACAAATTGGACATATTCCAACAATAGTTTATCTTGTGAGTGTGGTACTCTTTTCACTACTACTTGTTACATCACTCCTGGTACTAGTGGTTTCAGCCTTGGTACATCCTCGGCAAACGTGTATCTTTTCGAGGAAACGAGTATTACCACCTATAACGTCACTGCATCTGTTTCGCCCTCCAGAATCGGCAGGGTGACGGGTGCTGGACAATACCCTGCGGGTGCCACCTGCACACTGACAGCCTCGGCCACCAACAGTGAATATGCTTTCAGCAACTGGACGGTGAATGGCATCGTGGTCTCTACCAACCACGCCTATAGCTTCACCGTGAGCGAAGACATAGAAGTCGTAGCCAATTTTGAAAGCACCGCATCTTGTCCCTCACCCACAAACGTGACCATCACCGACGAAACCGCCCATGGTGCTACCATCTCTTGGGACGGCACCAGTGACAGCTACAGAGTTATGGTGAGTGAAACGGAACAAAGCATCACTTATTCATACGACTTTGAGGACGGCTGGCAAGGATGGACGACCTTCCAAGGCAACACCACTTCGCCACATAGCTGGATGCATAATACGGAATACACTGGTTATGACTCCAACGGAAACCAAATTGTTCCAGAGTGTCATAATTCTACTAGTGGAATGATGCTTTCCGAATCTTACATTTCCGCTACTACATCAGGAGGTTCTGATGCTCATGCTGTCACTCCCGATAACTACCTCGTTTCTCCGCAGATCCGTTTAGGCGGAAGCATCACCTTCTATGCGGCGTCACGAATGAGCAATTATCCTGCGGAGAAGTTCTCCGTGATGGTATCAGAGTCAGGCAACACCAGCGCAAGCGACTTCACTTACACAGAATTAACGGTGACTTTGTCTGATAACAGCTGGCATGAGTACACCGTGGACCTGAGTGCATACAGCGGATTGGGGTATGTGGCCATCCGACACTATGACTGCACTGACCAGCATTTACTTTATATCGACGACATTACCATTGAGAGCGGTCCCACCTCAACCTCATGGATGACCTACGATGTCAATGCATCGCCCTTTGTTCTCTACGATGCTGCAAACATCCACCTTGAATCCACCTATAGTGTACAAGTGAAAGGCTTTTGCGGCGATGAAGAAAGCAATTTGAGCCCGATCGTTAGCTTCACCACTACCATGGCATGCCCTGCTCCCACCAACGTGACTGCCAGCAACGAAACCGGTCACGGTGCCACCATCGCCTGGACGGGCTACAGTGACAGCTATTTGGTTATGGTAGCCGAAGCAGAAACCTCCTCGGTAACCACCTACGACTTTGAAGACGGCACCACGCAAGGCTGGACTATATTAAAAGGCAATACTGGCGATTCACCGAACAACTGGCACCATAGCACCACACATGTTTCTTATGACGGTAATACTGGTAACATACAGGATTGGTCATCGTTTGGCCACAACAGCTCTTCGGGATTCATGATTTCCGAATCATACATTTCCGCCACCTCGTCAGGCGGCACCGCCTACGGCGCAGTCACTCCCGACAACTATCTCGTTTCTCCGCAGGTACGCTTGGGCGGAAGCATCTCCTTCTTTGCAGGCGCCAGAAACACTAGTTACTGTGCCGAGAAGTTCTCCGTGATGGTATCAACGACCGACAACACCAACACGGAAAGCTTCACGACCGTTGAGACTTGGATTTTATCTTTGTCCGAAAATGGATTTAACCCTACTCCATATACCGTCGACTTGAGCGCATACGCTGGTCAAACGGGTTATATTGCCATCCGCCATTGGGACTGCTATGACCAATGGGTACTTTGCATTGACGACATCACCATTGAAAGTGGTTCCACCGAAACCTCATGGATGACCTACGAGGCCGAAGAATCGCCCTTCGTTCTTTACGATGCCGTAAACATCCACCCCGAGTCTACTTATAATGTACAAGTGATCGGCATTTGTGGCGATGAAGAAAGCCATCCGAGCGCAACCACAAGCTTCACCACTATCATCGCTTGCCCCGCTCCCACCAACCTTGCCGTTGTTGAAAACAGCGTCACTGGCCACGGGGCCACTGTCACATGGAATGGATCTAGCGAAAGTTACATTGTGAGCTATAGAATATCAGCGGGCACTAATGTTTTGTTTGAGGAAAGCTTCGAAAACGAAAATTCATTAACCAACTGGACCTTTACTAGTATGAATACGGCCAACAATATCGCATCAGGCTATGCTGGTCGCAATGCTAATGCTGCCCACAGCGGCTCTTATGGCTTCAGATTCTCTTCATATAGTAGTGCAGATGATTACAACCAATATTTAGTTTCTCCCAGACTTACCGTGTCGGGAGACCTCAAATTCTACTATAAGAAATATAACACCAATGATACCGAAAGCCTGAAAGTGGGTTATTCCACCACCACCGACGACATTGATGCATTTACTTGGACCAGTCTTTCTCTTACCACAGATTGGCAAACCTACACGCACGAGATTGCCGAGAATGTGAAATATATTGCATTCCATTATTATGGCGACTATGCCTATTATGTTTATGTGGACGATTTCACCATTAGTGAATTAGTTCCCGCTGGCGAATGGCAAACCGTCACTGCCGACTCGACGTCCATTACCCTCACTGGCCTTGCTCCAGAGACCCTTTACGAAGTCGTCGTTCAAGGCGACTGCGGCGAGGAAGGCATAAGCGCCGAAAGTGAACCCGTCACCTTCACTACCGACATTTCATGCCCCGCTCCTACCCCGCTGGATGCCACAGAGGTCACCTCAAACAGCGCGGTGCTGAATTGGACCGGCGATGCCGAGAGCTACAATGTGAGCTACTATAAGACCTTCTTCTTCGAAAACTTCGAATCTGATGAAGACTTCCACAGCCTGTGGACCGTATACCATCAAGGCGATCCCGAATCGTGGGTGTGGGAGATTGAAAACCCGCACGATAACAGTGCTGACTTGAGCGCGCATAGCGGATCTTTTGCCGCAGTAGCTTATAGTGATCAAAACATTCATGCTGACAACTGGCTCGTCTCACCACAGATTCAGTTCCCCAACCAAACCACGCTGAAGTTCTGGGTCTCGCGCTCCACTTACGACGATGCCCAAGACGAGTACGAAGTGCTTCTCTCCACCACAGGCAACGCCATTGAAGACTTTGACATAGTCCTTAAGGAAAAGGCTGCTGCCAGCTCGACGTGGACCGAAGTCTCCATCGACCTGAGCGAATACGACGGACAACTGTGTTACATCGCCATCCGTCATGACTTTACCGACGGTTTCTTCATCATGGTCGACGACTTCGGCATCTTCGGATGGTCGGAAGAAATCACCACCACCGACAACAGCCTTCTCATCGAAGATCTGCTTCCCGAGACTGAATACCAGTGGAAGGTGCAGGCCAACTGCGGCGAAGTAGACGGCTTGAGCCAATGGTCAAATATTGGCAACTTCACCACGCTCAGAGCCTGCCCTGTGCCCTTCGACTTGTCTGCCACCCAAGAAACCGCATACGGTGCCACCATCGCCTGGACAGGTTACAGCGAAAGCTACAATGTTTGGGTGGGACAATACGAAATGTCCACAACCAATTATGACTTCGAAGACCAAAACATCAGCGACTTCACCACCACAACCACCGACTATCCCTGGACAGTGACCAGCAACGACAAACATTCCGGTAGCTATTCCGTGAAGAGTGGTGGCGCTGGAGTAAACAGTGCAACTTCCGACCTGAATCTTGAGGTTACCATTGAGCATGATGCCACCCTCAGCTTCTGGGCAAGAATTTCCTCTGAATCATCATACGACAAGGGATATTTCAGCATCGACGGCGTCAATCAGTCTAGCCTTAATGGCATCTCTGGCAATGGCTCGTGGATCAACTACACCTACACGCTTGAAGCCGGTTCCCACACCCTCCGCTGGTATTACACAAAGGATACCAGTGTGAATACTAACGACGACTGCTTCTACGTGGACGACATCACCATCGAAAGTAATGTCCTCTTATCGGAGATGAACTATACCGCCACGGAATCGCCCTTCATCCTTAACGATGAAAGTTACATCCTTCCCGAGACCACTTATCTTGTGAAAGTGAAAGGCATTTGCGAAGACGAAGAGACCGAGTATAGCGAAGCCATCGCCTTCACCACTTTGGACGAAAACACCAAGATCTTCGTCATCGAGGGCGAATGGAGCAATGGCGACAACTGGGTGCCCGTTGGCGTGCCTACCATTGATGAGAACGTCATCCTCCGCGCCGAAGCCACCGTCTTCGACGTTGCCGAAGCCAACAACATCACCATCGAAGGTAACGCTACCCTCACCATCGAGGACGGCGGCCAGCTGAAGACCAACAGCGATGTTACCGCCACCATGAAGAAGTTCGTCATCGGCTACGGCACCGACTATGTGGGAACCAACAATGGCTACAACCTCATGACCCTGCCAATTGCCGTTCCCGTCTCAGCCGCCGACGCAGGTCTCTTGACCGAAGAAAGCGACTACGACCTCTACAGCTGGGACAGAACCGCCACCGACGAGGAATGGCAGAACAACCACGACGGCATCGACTTGCAGAACGGCGTTGGCTTCCTCTATGCCAACCGCGACGACATGGAGATGCTCTTCACCGCCACGCTCCGCAACAGCAGCGAGCCTGTCGTAGTGACTCCTTCCTACGATGAGGTGGAGCACGGCGGATGGAACCTCTGCGGCAACCCGTTCCCCTGCGAGGCCTACATCACCACCGATGCCGAAGGCATGGCCTTCTACCGCTTGGTCGACAACCAATTGGAGCTTATCGAAGGTGCCATCGCTCCTTTGGAGGCCTTCTTCGTTAACGCCACTGCTGCCGGTCAGACCTTCACCATCAGCAGGGAAGCTCCAAGAGAATAAAAAATTCCTACAATCGTAGCGAAATATCAAATTATTCTCTATCTTTGCAGTCCGATGAAGTACTTAAACAAGCCATCGGAAAAGATTATCACCACGGAATCAACGGGTTCCACAAAATTGAATTTCCTACTTTTTCATATTGACGGTCGCTTTGTCGACCGTCTTTTTTTTGCCAAGTTCAACATATTAAACCGATAAGCCTATGTCAATTTCACTGAAAAACCGCAGCCTGATTTCCATCAGCGACTACACGCCTGAAGAAATCTGCCATGTCCTCGACATCGCCGAGGACTTCGAGAAAAACCCGCACCAGAACCTGCTGAACGGGCGCATCATCGCCTCGCTCTTCTTCGAGCCTTCCACCCGTACGCGCCTGAGCTTTGAAACAGCCATCCAACTTTTGGGCGGCAACGTCATCGGCTTCAGCAGCACCGCCGGAACGAGCATCCAGAAGGGCGAATCCCTTGCCGACACCATCACCATGGTGGCCAGCTACGCCGACCTCATCGTCATGCGCAACCCCATCGAAGGCTCAGCACGCTTTGCCTCTGAAGTGTCGAAGGTGCCAGTCATCAACGCGGGCGACGGCGCCAACCAACACCCCACCCAGTGCATGCTCGACCTCTACAGCATCCGCAAGACGCAAGGCACACTCGAAAACCTTGAAATCACCCTCGTCGGCGACCTGAAATACGGCCGCACCGTCCACAGCCTCGTCGAGGCCATGTGCCACTTCAACGCGAAGTTCAACCTCGTCTCGCCCGTCGAGCTGAAACTGCCGAGCGTGGTGAAGCAACACATCAAAGACCGCAACCTCGAATACCACCAGTACACCGAGCTGGAGGACGCCATCCCCCACTCCGACATCATCTATATGACCCGCATCCAACGCGAACGCTTCCCCGACCCCGAGGAATACGAGAAGGTAAAGAACTCCTATGTGCTGCGCAACGCCATGCTGGAGAACTCGAAGCCCAACTGCCGCGTGCTGCACCCACTGCCGCGTGTCAACGAGATCCACGTCGACGTCGACGCCAACCCGAAAGCCTACTACTTCCAGCAGGCACAAAACGGCGTCTACGCCCGTCAAGCACTCATCGCATCAATACTCGGGTTGAAATAATTCAAAATTCAAAATTTAAAATTCAAAATTATGGCAAGTTACAAGAGGTTTGAAGATTTACCTATATGGCAGGAAGCTCGTGATTACTCCAAAAAGGTGTTTTGGGCTTCCAAAGAAGGTGAATTTTCAAAAGAGTTTCGGCTGTGTTCACAAATCAGAGCTTCTTCAGGTTCGATTATGGACAATATAGCTGAAGGCTTTGAGAGAAATGGCAATGGCGAGTTTAAACAATTTCTTTATGTTGCCAAAGGCTCTTGTGGAGAATCAAGAAGCCAACTCTACCGTGCTTTTGACTATGGTTTCTTGCCAGAAGAACAATTTGAAGCATTAAAAACCCAATCAGAAGAAATCTCTAAATCAATAAGCAGCTTCATCGATTATTTGCAAGGTTCAGAAATGAAAGGAACTAAATACAAATCTCCAGATGAATCTAAATAGTTGAATCACGAATCTTGAATTTTGAATCTTAAATCTTTGAATCTTTAAATCTTAAATCTTAAATTCAAAACTATGGAAAAAAAGAAAGAACTGACCGTGAGCGCCATTGAGAATGGCACCGTCATCGACCATATCCCCGCCGACAAAGTGTTCCAAGTCGTCAAGATCTTAGGCTTGGAGAAAGTCAGCAACCCCGTGTATTTCGGCACCAACGTGGAGAGCAAGAAATACGGCACCAAGGGCTTCATCAAGGTCTCCAACAAATACTTCGAGCCCGAAGACGTGAACAAGATTGCCCTCGTCGCCCCCACCGCCTCCATCATCGAAATCAAGGACTTCGAGGTCATCAGGAAGCAAACCGTGACCATCCCGGATCGCATCGAGCACATCGTGAAGTGCTTCAATCCGAACTGCGTCACCAACAAGGAACATGACGTGCCGACCAAGTTCACCGTCATCAAGGACGCGCAGGGCAACATCAAGCTGCACTGCCACTATTGCGAAAAGAACACCACGCAAGATAAGTTGGAATTCATCTGATTTTTACCATGACTATTGACCATGACAATGACCATTTCAGCCCATGGTGTGGAAATCGGCCTCCATGGTGTCGCTGTCATAGTCATGGTCAGTGGTCATAGTCAACGAAAACACTACTCATGAAGAAAACAGGAATTATCATCGCCATCATTGTGGGCATCATCCTCATTTGGGGCATCGGTGCCTATAATGGTTTCGTGAAGAAACAGGAAGCCATGACCACGGCTTGGGGGCAGGTGGAGAACGTCTACCAACGCCGTGCCGACCTCGTTCCTAATCTCGTTGCCTTGGTGAAGAATTACTCGGAATACGAGCAAGGCACCTTGATTGCCGTGACAGAAGCCCGAGCCCAGAAAGCCGCTGCCACCACGGTCAACATCGAGAACTACACCGAGAGCGACCTGAAGGACTTCCAAGCCGCACAAGACGAATTGGGCGAATCGCTGAACCGCCTCATCGTTTCAGTCGAGAACTACCCCGACCTGAAAGCCAATGAGGAATACCTCACCTTGCAGGCGCAGCTGACCGGTTGCGAAAACCGCATCCTGACGGAACGCAATCGTTTCAACGAAGCCGCCATGGCTTACAACCAAAGCATCCGCAAATTCCCGAACAGTGTAATCGCCAATATGTTCGGCTTCGAAAAGCGGCCTTATTTCGAGGCTGACGAAGGGGCCGACAGGGTGCCGGAGACGTTTTGAACAGGTCTTACATTAAAACAGAATCGGGCGGAATCCTAATGGGTTTCGCCCGAATTTTTTCATATCGTTATTGATTTGTCGCCGATTTTCTTCTTTTCGGTTTTGATTTTCCGTTTTTAAAGTCGTTTTATCAGACTCCTCTTCGTTCATCGAAGCTGTCAGCTCAAAGGCCGAGTCTCATCTTTTTTTTCCTTTTCCTGTATTTTTGATTCCTGTCGTTGGGCTTTTCTGGAATAGTCATTTCCAAAACACCCATATCCAAGAGCGGTTGGATGTATTTCTTTCGAGTCCTAGTCTGATTAGAAACACCTATTCTGTCCAATATTTCTTGTGCGGTTCTCGGCACAGAACAGAAATTCACAATATCTTTCTGAGACTTTGTTAATGAGACTTTTACTTGTTTTTCTTGGTTCGTTTCTTGGTTCGTTTCTTGGTTCGTTTCTTGGATACCTTCTTGGTTATTCGCGCCAGGCTCTCTCTTGATGATAATCACAAATTCATGGATTCTTTCCTCGTTCTTAAACATCACATCAAGGCCCTCTTCCAATGCTCTCAGTATGCCGCTGCCAGCACCCGTATAAGGCAAGAGGTAGTTGGCATTGGTGAACAGGAACTGATTGCGTGGCATAGAGGTCCCTTTAACAATGTCGTCCACCGTCAGGCCGTTGGGCAACTCTCCTGGGCTATGAATCTCCACCCTGTTATCAAAGATGAAAATACGGATAGGAGCCTTCCAATTGAGCGAACGGTGCACCAACGCGTTGACCACAAACTCGACGAGCGCGGCATACGAAATCTCTAACTTGCCTTGCGAATTGAACTCTTTTTCGACTTGTACATTGCGCAGGTTACGGGTGAAAAACGTCATGATAGTTTCATACTGGTGCAACAGATGACCTTCCATGTCGGCGTCTTTCACCTTGTCGCGGAACATGGTGCCACCAACGGAATTTCCCACATAACAGATGCACTTGGCAGTGTAGGTTGGCAGCCACCGTTGTGGATATTTTCCGAATAGCAGCATTGCGGCCACCGTAAGCTTTCCATCGGGACGAATAAAGCGAAGGTTTCGCATCAATCCTTCCATGCTGACACCACCTGCAACAAAATGGGTCATTTGCTCCAAGGTGTAGTCGCGAAGGTTCTGCTCGTTGACGCCTTTCTGGGCCATCACCACCGCGAAGCGGTTCAGCAGATAGGTCTTCAGACAGTGTTCATCGAGGTCGCTGATAGAGGCATCAGCCACAGCAGCTTCGTCTGGAGCAAAATTGCCACATTGACTCATCATCTCGGCCAGTTCGGCATTGTCGAACACCCTCCGTTTGTCGGCTCCATTCTTTACCCACACAATACCTTTGTTATCATGATACGGTTTATTGAGACCTTCTTTGATGGTAGCCATCACCAAGTGTCCACCTTCCACGGCTATTGTCTCTATGTCGAGCAATATGTTAGGGATAACATTCTCTGAAGCGATGTTGCCCAACAAGTTGGTGGTCTCCTGTACCTCTTGATATGAAAGAGCGTTGATTACACCCATTTTGTCGTTAATGCCTATCACAAGCTGTCCGCCATGCGTGTTGCTGAAAGCTACCATTTCGCAGCCCACATCGTAAGCATCAATGATGCGTTCCTTGAACTGTACCTTGGTCACTTCGCCATGGTCTCGTAGTTTCAATACTTCTTGCTCTGTCATACAATTCGGATTTCTATTTCAGCCCACAAAGTTACAACTTTTACACAAACCTGTCATTTCGTGGATTAAGTAGATGAACATATTTAGTTTACACAAAAGGCAAGAGGATTTGGCAGTCAGCGGTCAGCCATCAGCAGTCAGCCCTGGTGCTACCAAGCTGATAGCTTACAGCCAAGTTAATTTTAAGCGATTAATTACTTCCAATTACTTTTCTGTATCTCTATACCAAATTCCCATCCAATCCAACCATTCACTTCTAAATCCTATATTTCCTACTTTTATACTCCACCTCAAGGACGCCTTCGTCCACGAGCTGTTTGTGATGGCCATTTTCTCAGGCTCCTCTTCGTTCATCGAAGCTATCAGTTCAAAAACCAAAAGCCTTAACCCTTATGCCCAATCCGAAGATAAAACGACTTATACTATCCGCATTTTCTAATACTTTCAATATGCATAATGCATTCAAAGCAGAGGCGTCATATATAAAGGAAGATACACGATGCCTTCTTGCACTTTCAGGTCTGATGTGTGAAGCACATAGGGTGTTGCAACCTGTTTCGAAAATTTGTTGATGAACTTTTCTAACGAGGTGGTTACATAACGGTTGGTTGATTTAACTTCTATCGGACAGATATTGTGCCGGTTGGTGAGGTCGGGTTTGGGAATGAGGAAATCGATTTCCATGCGGTTTTCAGCCGACTTACGGTCCGAGTTGGAGTAGAAATACAGTTTGTGACCCGAAACGCGCAGCATTTGTGCCACCAAATTCTCAACCAACATTCCCTTATTGATCTCCAATTTATTGAGAATAAGCTTTCTATATAGCTGGTCTCTGGCGAGTATTCTCTCATCGAAAGCGTGGGAAACCAGCAGTCCTGTGTCGCCGAGATAGCATTTGAAGGTGGTACGTTTGCGGTTGAGTCTCAATCCTATGTCGGGTGCTGTGGTATTGTAGCACAGGTTGACTACGCAAGCATCGTTAAGCCAAAAGAAAGCATCTTCATAATCCCTCATCCGAGCGCCTTTTTGCAGGGATGCCAGCTTGAATTTCTTCTCGTGTTGCTGCAATTGTGCAGGTATTTCGTCAAATATGCTCGTCACTTTCGACTCGGCTTTGGTGGCATACTTGCTGATGTCGTTGCGATAAAGCTGAAGGATGTCACGCTTGGTTTCGTCAACAATGTCAAAATCCCTTGTCTCCACAAACGCCTCCACGGCTTGGGGCATTCCGCCCACTATCATGTATTGGCGGAGATAGTCCAAGGTCTTGCGGTGCAAGCTGCCCATGGGTTCAAGGCGGTCGAATTGCCGACGTATGAAATCCATAGTCATATCATCGCCCAAAGCCCACAGAAACTCCTCAAAATCCATAGGAAACATCTCAATCCGTTGCTCCTCGGAGGGAATCACGATGTCGATCACATTTTTCTTGATAGAAACTAGCGACCCGGTTTCGATGAAGTCGTAGCGTCCGTCTTTCACCAAGTATTTGATGGCGGCTCTCGCTTTAGGGTATTGCTGAACCTCATCGAAAATGATTAGCGATTCGCGCGGGTAGAGCCTAACTCCAAAGTATAAGGAAAGACGCAGGAAAAACTCGTCACGGTTTGGAAGGTAATGTTCGAAGACATTCAGCAGTTCCTCGTCCATGTCGTTAAAATCCACAAGGATATAGGACTTGTATTCGTTTTTTCCGAACGCATCCACAATATAGCTCTTGCCGATGCGCCTTGCGCCTTCAATCAACAATGCAGTCTTTCCTTGTTTTTCGTTTTTCCATCGCAGTAGCTCCTGGTAGATTTTTCTTTTCATGACAATCAGCGTTTTGCACCTTTTCAAGAGATAAACAAACCTATTTTATACACCTTTTCAAGAGATAAACGAGGTTGATCCTACACCTTTTCAAGGGATAATCGGGAGCAAAGAAACAAAAAATCCTGGAATTTTGTGATTTTTTCGCCTCAAAACAACGGAATTTTGTGAAATGACCATTTGATGCCAAGGTTGTTCCGCCTTTTTGCGATTACTATTTATGTCAGAAAACGGCAGGTATCAACGCGGTAATTTGCCGCCATTTTCACGCTTATTTGTCCACGAAACGCTTTTTTTTCATTTCGTGGAGGATTATGACGCACTATTTTGTCCAAAGTATGCCAATTGTAGAGGGGCGTAAATGAAAATTTTTCGCCGCATTATCTTAAAACACGACTTGTTTAATCCTATACTTCCTGTTTTTATACTCTCCCTCCACCTCAAGGATGCCTTCGCCCACGAGTTGTTTGAGGTAGTCGCGGGTTCTTGAGGGTTTGAGTCCGATGGCTTTCGAAATGGTTTTTGCGTCTGAAATCCCGTTATCGGCGATAAAATTGATGATTTGTCGCCGAAAATGCACTTCTCGCTCGCAAATTCGCTCGCATTTTTAAGTTTTCCGAGCAATATATACATAAGAAAATCAGGATATTACGATGGTTACACATCCTTTTTTGCTCGGAAATTTGCTCGTAATCGCTCGCAATTTTCTCTAATTTGCGAGCGACCATAGTGAGTGGTTACCGACAGTTTTATTCGTTATCTTGCCAACTTCTCTCAGTTTGCG
>JAEEGG010002692.1_pt1 | contig 45461 bp, 31 predicted proteins | sample 9134161 | NCBI WGS metagenome assembly JAEEGG01 (sample SAMN16246543, study PRJNA631951) | gut metagenome | biome: gut microbiome; feature: rumen; material: CR-attached | host: Bos | place: Iran: Karaj | collected 2018-10 | reverse complement strand
ATATACTCCCTGGTACGCAGCCGCTTTCCTGCGAAATACAAATCCTACTCGTCAAATTTTGCCATATACTCTGATGGCAACAAGATAGAGAAGCTTTACAGCCGCGCCTTCCCAGAGACTTTTGACGCATCTGAGGTCAAGCCTGGCAAAGCTCCTTCCAGCGATGTGTCCAAGAACTCCCAGCCACGCAGCCAGCACCCCCTGACCAAAAACCTATCCAAGGCCGGTCAGCCTTCTGCTGGTCTTCAAGGCCGCCACATCGCATTGTGGCAGAGCCACGGCTACTACTATGAGCAGTCGCTGGAAAGGTGGGAATGGCAGCGCAGCAGACTGATGACCACAGTGGAAGACATATATACCCAGAGCTATGTCCTGCCTTTCCTCGTACCTATGCTGGAGAATGCGGGAGCCACTGTTCTGCTGCCGCGCGAAAGGGATCTGCAGCGGAATATGCTGATTGTTGACAACAACCACTCCGGCGACCTCTATGTCGAGCACAACGGTCTGTACAACTGGCGAACTTCACAGTCTGCCGGTTACTCTGATATAACTACCCTGTCACACGGTGTGAACCCCTTCAAGGCCGGAACTGCGAGAATAGCCGAATGCACAAATGACAACACAAATCTCTCCACCGCGTTCTGGCAGGCAAGGGTTCCCCATAACGGAGAATACGCCGTGTATGTTTCTTACCCGAAAGAGAAGAACGCAAGCGAGACGGCTCATTACTGGGTAAGGCACAACGGCGGAGCAACCCAGTTCGAGGTAAACCAGCAGATGAGTGCAGGCACCTGGGTTTATCTGGGGACCTTCGGCTTCAGCAGCGACTCCACTGAGCACGGAGTCTTTCTGAGCAATTTCGGCCAGGCCGGCAAAGTGGTGGGAGCCGATGCCGTACGCTACGGAGCAGGAATGGGCAATGTCGCCCGCAGACCGTCCGACATAGACGAAGATGGAAAACCTATCAAGCGGGACTATAAGCCCGAAGCCAGGACTTCCGGCCTGCCACGTTTTGCTGAAGGAGCCCGCTACTACCTTCAGTTCGCCGGGATGGACACTTCGGTCTATTCGATAATGAACAACCTGGACGACTATCGCGATGACTACACATCGAGGGCCGAGTGGGTTAACGCAATGCTTGGAGGGACTTCCCGCCTTCCCGGCAGCAGCGGGTACAATGTGCCGATAGATATGGCTATAGGCATCCACTCCGATGCCGGACTGTCTATGACCGATTCAATCGTCGGCACTCTCGGCATCTATACCGAAACCTCCGACCGTTCAGTAAAATACAAGTACGGAGGCGACCGCATCATTGCCCGCGAACTGGTCGATATAGTCCAGAGCCAGGTGGTGAGGGACATCAGAGCCACCTACGAACCGAAATGGAGCCGCAGGGAGATATACAGCCGCAACTACTACGAATCCAGAGTCCCTGAAGTTCCGTCGATGCTGCTGGAGCTCCTCTCCCATCAGAACTTTGCCGATATGCGCCTTGGACTGGACCCTTCCTTCAGGTTCATCGCATCAAGGGCTATCTACAAAGGCATACTGAAATATCTGGCATACATCAACAACGAGGACTATGTGGTCCAGCCTCTGCCTGTCAAGGATTTTTCTGTCACCCTTGACGGACGTACAGCCAGACTGGAATGGCAGCCGCGTCTGGACAGGCTTGAAGAAACCGCGGACCCTACCGGCTATATAGTCTATACCCGCATTATGGATCCGGAGGCCGTGACTTACGACGGCAGCGAGCCGGGCAACGGCGTCAGCGGTTTTGACAACGGCGTTTTCGTGGCCAACAATTCCTACTCGACAAGGATGGAGCCTGGAAAGATATACAGTTTCAAGGTGACTGCAGTAAACACCGGCGGCGAGAGTTTCGAGAGTGAAATACTGTCTGCCGGCATCAGCGACAGGAATCCGAATTCGACGGTCCTTGTGCTGAACAACTTCACGAGAGTGGCTGCAGGCGCATCCTATGCTACCGCCGATTCGTCACGTGCAGGTTTCCTCGAAAGCGTGGATGCCGGAGTGGCCTATCACCGTGAGATCGCCTATGTCGGTCCGATGATGGAATTCGACAGGAGGATGGAATGGGTCGATGACGACAATCCCGGCTTCGGCGCTTCTTCCTACCAGTATGAGGGTGCCGTCTTCGCAGGCAACACGTTCGACTATCCGCTGATCCACGGCGCAGCCATAATGAAGGCTGGCTACAGCTTCACATCCGCAGCCGCATCAGTTGCCGGCCGCCTGAACCTGAGTTCATATCCCGCCATTGACGTGATCTGCGGCAAACAGATACGCACCGTCACCGGAGTGCTGCACAAAAATTCCTATGAGTCGCTGCAGCAGAATCTGAAATACGTAGTGTTCACCCCCGAGCTTATGGCCGCGCTGAAGAGCTATGCCTCCGTCGGTGGCAACATACTCATTTCCGGAGCCAACATCGCTTCAGATAGCCACCATTTCATATATGACATAAAAGCCGATGCCGAGTACCGGCGCAAAGTCCTCGACCCTGAGATTGCATTCGCAAGGGATGTCCTCAAATACAGTTATATGAACTACGATGCAACGTCAAACGGGCTGGTGAAGACTGTCGACAACAAGTTCAACATACGCAAGGACAGTTTCTACAACATAAACACCCAGCCTGGCAAGGATGTCTATTGCGTCGAGGCAGCCGACGGCCTGGTTCCTGCGAAGAACGCATTCACGGTGATGAGATACGGCGACAGCAACATTTCCGCCGGCGTTGCATACAAGGGCAAGGACTACAGATGCGTGTCGCTCGGCTTTCCCATCGAAGCGCTCACTTCGACAAGGCAGACCGACCATATAATGAGTTCTATGCTTGACTTCCTGCTGAAAGATTAGATGATTATGAAACGATATATTCTGATTGCCATATTCCTAATGACCGCATTGCCGGTTCTGGCCCAGAACAGGGACTACCCCTCTCCTGACGGCAAGTATTGCCTTACCTACAATGTAACGGACAAGCAATATTATATGCACGACAACCGTATGGACTACACCTATTGCATTACCTGCGACGATGTCGACGATTCCTTCGAGGACGTTATTGAGCCTGTATGGAGAGTAGATTCCAGATATGTCTACCTGAGCGGAATGTACGATATCTGGCAGATAGACATCACCCGGGCGATAGCTCCCCTGAAAATTGACAAACGAAAGAAAGGCTCGCCGGTAAAGTATTTCCTAGTATATGACGGAGGCACGCTGTCCAGGTCGGCCACGATATATATGACGACTGTCAACACCCTCACCGGAGAATCCGGCTACGCCACTTTCTTCCAGAAAGGTTACGCATACAGATATAAAAATTATAAGGAAAAGCCTTCTCCGTGCTTGAATTCCTATTAGAATGGGGTTACCTCGGCATCTTCATCGGCTGCTTCCTTGCGGCCACGGTGGTGCCGTTCGCATCTGACGCACTGCTGGTGGGAATGCTGCTGGCCGGAGGTGACGTCTGGATGACTGTCGCCTGCGCTTCTGCCGGCAACTGGCTCGGCGGCCTTACCACCTACGGAATCGGCCGTATCGGCAAATGGGAATGGATAGAGAAATGGTTCAAGGTGAAGCGGGAGACCATCGAGAAGCAGAAACACAAGGTTGACAAATGGGGGCCGCTGCTGGCCCTTGCCACCTGGGTGCCGTTCATCGGCGACGTCTTTGCAATAGTGCTTGGATTCTACAAGGCGCCTTTCGTCAAGAGCGCCGTTTATATGCTGATAGGCAAGACCGCCAGATTCGTGGTCTGGGCCTTGCTTTTCCTTGCATTCGGTCAGCACCTTCCCTGGCTGGCCTAATTCCCGTGGTAAAGTTTCTTGGTCTGGTAGACAGGCTCGCTGGTGAGATTGACGCCGAGCTTGCGAAGGACACCCATATCGACCTGGGAGATAATAACACTCGTGTGAGCCTCGCATCCTTTGAGGTTGCGCAGCTGCTGCATAGCCTTGCGGGCGTTGAGGTCCGTCAGGGCGCAGATTGAAAGTGCAATCAGGATCTCATCGGAATGCAGCCTGGGATTCGTATTGCCCAAATGGTCGGTCTTGAGTTTGCAGATAGGTTCGATGATGATGGGAGATATCAGATCGACGTCTTTTGATATCCCGGCAAGGTGTTTCAGGGCGCTGAGCAGCATCGCAGAAGTAGCCCCAAGCAATTGGCTTGTCCTGCCGGTTATGATTGTACCGTCCTCAAGCTGGATGGCAGCCGCAGGGCCACCGGTCTCTTCGGCTCTCTGCATTGCAGCGACTGCCACAGGCCTGTCGGCTGGCGTGATGTGGGCCTGCTCCATAATGAGTTCCAGCTTCGATACCTGTTCCTGGTCTGCATTTCCCTTGCGCACCTGGCAGCAGGTGTTGTAGTAGCGTCGTATGATCTCATCCTTGGCAGCCTGGCTGACTACGGCATCGTCGATAATGCAACTGGTGATCATATTCACGCCCATATCGGTGGGTGACTTGTAGGGAGATTCACCGTAAATGCGCTGGAATATTGCATTGAGCACTGGGAAGACTTCGACGTCGCGGTTGTAGTTCACGGCCATCTTGCCGTAAGCTTCCAGATGGAACGGGTCGATCATATTCACGTCGCTGAGGTCTACGGTAGCAGCCTCGTACGCAAGGTTGACCGGGTGTTTGAGCGGCAGATCCCAGATCGGGAAGGTCTCGAACTTCGCATACCCGGCCTTGATGCCTCGCTTGTTCTCGTGGTAGAGCTGAGACAGGCAGGTGGCCATCTTTCCGCTTCCGGGCCCGGGAGCCGTAACGACGACTATCCTGCGGGTGGTCTCGACATACTCGTTGCGGCCGTAGCCGTCATCGCTGATGATGAGGGAAAGATTGGAAGGATATCCTGCTATGGGATAGTGCAGATATACCTTGAGCCCAAGCTGCTCGAGTTTGTGGCGGTAAGTTATGGCATTCGCCTGGCCTTCGAACTGGGTGATCACCACGCTGCTGACATAAAGCCCGTAACCACGGAAAGCATCGATAAGGCGCAGCACGTCCATATCGTAGGTGATGCCCAGGTCTCCCCTGACCTTGTTCTTTTCGATGTCTCCGGCATTGATGGCGATGACTATCTCGGCCTCGTCCTTCAGTTTCTCGAGCATCTTGATCTTGCTGTCGGGCTCGAATCCTGTGAGAACCCTCGCGGCGTGGTGGTCGTCGAAGAGTTTGCCTCCGAACTCAAGGTACAGCTTACTGCCGAACTTGTTGAGTCTTTTTATGATGTTTTCAGACTGCTTCTCGAGATAAGCATTGTTGTCAAAGCCGAGTTTACGCATAGTTTAGAGCATTAGTCAAAGCAAAAATATGGTTTTTGCGACTATGTTCATTATTCAAATTCATTTTTTTTACTAACAGAATTTCAACTTTATGACAATATGCGACAAAATGTCATCTTTTTGCAACTGGTATCCTTTTTGCCCTACCGTCGGCCAAAAGAACGAATAAAAAACTAACAGATATGACTAAAGGAAAAATAGGAGTAACAACCGAAAACATATTTCCGGTAATCAAGACTTTTCTGTATTCCGACCACGACATCTTCGTGCGTGAGCTAATTGCCAACGCGGTGGATGCCACCCAGAAGGTCAAGGCTTTAGCAACAGCCGGCACTCTCACCCAGGAACTCGGTGACATAGACATCGAGGTGAAAGTCGACAAGGATGCCAAGACCATATCGATTATAGACAAGGGCATCGGAATGACTGAGGAAGAAGTCGACAAATACATCAACCAGATCGCATTCTCGTCTGCAGGCGAGTTCCTGGAAAAATACAAGGACCAGGTGGGCAGCATCATAGGTCACTTTGGCCTTGGTTTCTACAGTGCGTTCATGGTATCTAAGAAGGTGGAGATCGACACCCTCTCCTGGCAGGAAGGTGCCAAGCCCGTCAAGTGGAGATGCGAAGGCGATCCTGAGTTCACTATGATCAAGGGCACCAGAACCAGGCGCGGCACAACTGTCACCCTGTGGCTGGATGAGGAGAGCGAAGAATTCGCCGATGAATACAGGATCGAGGGTCTGCTTTCAAAGTATTGCAAGTTTATGCCTGTTCCCATCGTGTTCGGCAAGGAGAAGGAATGGAAGGACGGTAAATATGTTGACACAGACAAGAACCACGTCATTAACAATGTCGAGCCGCTCTGGACACGCAAGCCTGCCGACCTGAAGGACGAGGACTACCTGAAGTTCTACAAGGAACTCTATCCTATGGCTGATGATCCGCTGTTCCATATCCACCTGAACGTGGACTACCCCTTCAACCTGACGGGTATCCTCTATTTCCCCAAGATCAAGGACAAGCTCGAGCTGAGCCGCAACAAGATCCAGCTCTTCTGCAACCAGATGTACGTCACAGATTCGGTGGAGAACATCGTGCCGGAATTCCTGACTCTGCTGCACGGCGTCATCGATTCTCCGGACATTCCTCTGAATGTTTCAAGAAGCTATCTCCAGAGCGATGCCAACGTGAAGAAGATTTCGGGCTACATAACCAGGAAGGTGGCTGACAAACTGGAGGAGATCGCAACCAACAACAAGGAAGAATTCGAGAGCAAGTGGGACAATCTCAAGCTCTTCATAGAATACGGAATGATTACCGACGAGAAGTTCTGCGAGAAGGCGCTCAAGTTCGCCCTCTTCAAGAATACCGACGGAAAGTATTTCCACCTCGACGATTACCGTAAGGCTATCGAGCCGGCTCAGACTGACAAGGACAAGAAGGTGGTTTATCTGTACACCACCGATCCGGTGGCCCAGTACCAGTATGTGGAAGTCGCCAAGAACAAAGGTTATGACGTGCTTGTGATGGACTGTCCTCTCGACGCTCACTATGTGGGTCTGCTGGAGCAGAAGATCGAGAACAGTACTTTCGCACGCGTGGATGCCGATACAATCGACGCACTGATCCGCAAGGACAGCAAGGAGGAGGTCAAGATGTCGGATGACGAGAAGAAGCACCTCACCGAGGTTATGGAGGCGCTCCTGCCAAAGGAAAGCAAGTACAATGTGAAGATGGACAATCTCGGACCTGAGTCCGCCGCCATCGTCATTACCCAAAGCGAGTTCATGCGCCGTTACCGTGATATGGCGGCTGTGGGTGGAGGAATGAATTTCTACGGGGAGATTCCGGATACATATAACATTACCGTTAATGCGGAGAATCCGGTAATCGAGAAGATAAAGGCGAGCGAGCAGGGACTCAGTGCTGACAACAAGCTGCTCAAGCAGGTTACTGACCTGGCGCTTCTGGCGAACGGTATGCTCAAGGGCAAGGACCTCGCCGACTTCATCCGCCGCAGCGAAGAACTGCTGTAAACAGCTGCTGGCTCTATAGAGCAGATTTATGAAGAAGCCTTCCACATTCTGGAGGGCTTCTTTATTTCGCAGCCGCCGGGTCACAGACCTGACTTGCTGCGACCTCCGTGAGCTAACGCTCACTCCGTCCCTCCCATTGTACATTACTGGGGCGCTGCCCCAACCCCCGCCGCTATGGCCTGCTATCAGCACATATCTGCCCGCACGGCCTCCGCTAGCGGCTGCAGCCGCCAGTTCGTCCTGCTGCGCGATAACTTGCATCCAATGGGCCCCTCCCTCTTTACTACCGAGGGCGGTAGTGTCGCCGGCAAGTCAGTCTGTTCGGGCGGCCTGCCACTTACCAGCGTACATGGTATCAGGGCGCATCAGCGCCGTGGCGGAGTGTGGGATGTGTCCGAAGGACACGAGCCACGGAGCCACCCGGACGAGTGACAGGCGTAGCCTGGCAGGAGTCCGGCATCTGCCCCTCGGCAGGGGCTCCGCGAAGCGGTGGAAAGTAAAAGGATATAAATTAGAGATTATTGTTCTTGACGGGAAGTAATTGGTTCCCTGAGGGAACCATTAAAGGAGGGGTCATATAAACAACCGGGAGCTACAGCTCCACAAAAAAATAAAGCCGCATTCCTGCGGCTTTATTTTTTTGTGGGAGCTGAGGGATTCGAACCCCCGACCCTCTGCTTGTAAGGCAGACGCTCTGAACCAACTGAGCTAAGCTCCCTTGCTTTTGGGATTGCAAATGTATCAAAACTTTTTGAATTCCAAAAAATAATTCGAAATATTTTACAGCAAATGCGCACTGTATATGCTGAGGAGGGTTTCCCTCACTCCTAACGGCATATCTGTAAGCTCTTCGTCTATATGCTTGATGAACTCCTCTTTCTGCTCGGGTGTATAATGGTCGCTGAAACGGTCACTGCCGGAAAGCATATCTGCGGCAATGTAATTTGTCGGCCAGAGCTTGAAGGCGGGCATAACACGGCTGTCGATCAAAGACGCAAGGACTCTGAACTTTTCGTTCTTGCCAGCCTTGTCAGCTTCCTGAAGTTCATCCAGCGTAAGAGGTTTGCAGAACTCCAGATGGACGCGCCCCTTATACTGGCTGATGCCGCTGATCATACTTGCCAGGTCCTCTCCCTCTTTCTTCTGGTATGAACCGTTGATCTCCTTGACCATAAGCTCCTGAGCCTTCAGCGCACCGCAAGTCTCATATTCATAGGAAACAGCCATCGGCATAATATGCAGTTCCGAGAAATCATCGACGAAAGAACCGCTGCCGGACATACTCAGCATCTTGAGGACTCCCTGTTCGGTGGCGTCGTGGCCATCCTTGCTTCTGCCCTGCTTCTGCGCCAGCCAAATGCTGCATTCCTGATTCTTCATCTTTTCCCTGATGTACTCGGAAAGCAGAATGGCAGAGCTGTAGAGCTCTTTGGCAGTACCGCTGCGCTTAACCGTGATCATCCTGTTTGCCCGGATGAGGTCGCCGACGGCAGGAACACCGATCAAGTTGTCTCCGGCCGCAATCTCGGTCAAGGGAATTCCGTTCTTGAGAAGGGTGATCTGCACGAACGCAGGGTCGAGCACGATGTCGCGATGACTCGAGAGCAGCAGGAATTTGCCGATGCTGCCGTCTTCCAGTTTGAAGTTCTCCAGTCCGCCTACGGTAAGGCCGGCTGTGGTGAGTTCAATGATCCTGTCGACAATCTGCGACATTATCTTGCTCTGGAAATCGGCAACGCCTTTGATGTCCTTCAGCAAAGAAGACAGATATCCACGGCCCTTGTCCCGGAACAACAGATCCTCGAACATAGCCGTAGTCGGGGCAACGGACATTCTCTTGGTAGCAATTGCTACCTCTGCATCGTTATAGGGACGTATTACGTCAAACTTTCTATCCATATTCTCTTAGATGTTTGGCTCACTGCGGCCGTAAAGGTCAGTGCAAGGAGCCATCAAACCGATCACAGCACAAGTCAGTGCAATTATATAAGGCAATTGTTTAAGAGAATATTCCATATCGTCTACCTTACAGCACAATATGGCAGTAGCAAAAGCGACTGAAACCATCAGCCAACCCCTCCATCCGGTCAATCTCCAGAGGATGAGCGAAAGCGCGGTGGCAGAGAAAATGACAAGTAGCGGCTTCACGTCGACCTTAAGTATCAGGCCGGCGATGAGCAGCAGTGCAGAAAACATCGCGGCTCCGAAAAGCGACGCATAGTCATAGCGGATGACGCCCGCCCCTGCCGCAGTCTTTCGCAGTGAATTGGCGGAAGCGATTTTGGCCGCCTTGGCGGAACCGACCATATACTGTACGCCGATGACGAAGACAGCAAGCAGAAAAACAGCCAGGAACAGCAGTTCTGACATCTTGGTCTCGACAATCTTGCCGGACAGCAGCGATGCAAGCCACGCTATCAGGATGCAGATGCCACCGAAGATCAGGTTCCGCAGGAACTTCTTAACGGCTTCGTTTGCCTTAATGCGGCCAGAAACCACTGTTGTGACGAACATAAAGCACATCAGTGCGAATGCCACTGCGAGCCAAATCCAGGTTCCACCGACGCCCGGTTTCATCCACCCTGTCAACATCTCCGTGTTCAGCAGACCTATCAGGCCTGAGAAGGATGCAAAGCCCACAAGAAGGGTGACTATAGGAATAATGTATTTTCTTGCTTTTCTCATAACAGCTCGAATTTATGCTGCACCTTCAGCAGCGACGAGTCACCATAGCTCAAGAAACGGTAGCCGTTGTCCATCGCAAACTCGTACATCTGCCTCCAACCGTCCCCGACCGCTGCGGCAATCAGCAGCAGCAAGGTACTCTTGGGCTGGTGGAAATTCGTTACCATATAAGTGACGAACTTGAATTCATACGAAGGCACTATTATTAAATTTGTTCTTGATGTAATAGAATTTAATTTATTGTCATCTAAATATTTAATCAATGCTTCAACCACAGCAATGGGCTTGTACGAATAGCCTTCGTCGCGGTAAGGCTCCCATTGCTCTACCACACCTGGCTCACCTCTCTCTATACAGTGGACTCCCAGATAATACAGCGATTCGAGCGAGCGTATCGAGGTAGTACCGACTGCCACAATTTCTTTGCCAGCATATCGGGCAAGCTTCTCCAAAAAATCCCTGCTGACCGAAAAAGGCTCTCCGTGCATGGAATGGTCGGCAATGAACTCGCTTTTCACAGGAAGGAATGTTCCCGCCCCGACGTGAAGGCAGAGTTTGACGCGTTCTATACCTTTATTATCTATGGCCGCCAGTTCTTTTTCGGTAAAATGAAGACCGGCAGTAGGTGCTGCCACAGAACCCTCGATCTTTGCATATAAAGTCTGATAACGGGTGGCATCTATGGGCTGGGTATCGCGGTTCAGATACGGAGGAATCGGTATCTTGCCGCACATTTCCATCACCTGGGAGAATGACGCGCCGCCGCTCCAACTGAATCTGACAATGAACGCATTGTCTTCCCGAGCAATCAAGTCGGCCTTTAAGTCAACAGCCTTTACATTCTCATCTTCAATATGTTCCACCAACAATGAAAGGGTATCTCCTTTCCACTTTTTAGCATTGCCCACAATAGCCTTCCATACACAGTTGCCGGTAGTGGCGAATGCCTGCTGATAGTCAGCAGGATCCTTGGGTTCCAGGCAGAAGATCTCGATAAGTGCACCGCTGTCCCTCTTGAACAGAAGCCTTGCAGGGACAACCTTGGTTTCATTGAACACCATCAGAGCGCTTGAGGGCAGATATTCTGCTATATCCTTGAATAGACAGTCCCGGGGAGTCCCGTCAAGGTTAACAAGCAATTTAGAATCGTCCCTGTGTTCCAAAGGATACTTTGCTATACGGTCATCAGGAAGATCGTACCAATAGTCATCGATTCTAATTGCCGGTTTCATGGTCAATTTTAAGGGATGACAAAGTTAGTCAAAAAAGAGGTATCTCAAACAAATTGTAGTCTTTGCAAAGGGTTTCAAAGTGTTTAAAAAAGTACACAAACAAAGACGCATTAATTTTACTCTTGTAACTCCATTCTACAAACAACCACTGTTTACAAAAGTTATTAACAACTATTCGCCACACTTAACCAGAGTGGCTATAACAAAAAATTATAGCAAATATTTCAAATTTATATATTACTCAAACTCAGTATTTTACGATTAATTACTTTAATAATAAAAAGTGGTAATTTTGAGGAGAATCAGCTCAATTAAGGCAATTTTAAAACTTTTAACACAATAAAGCCGTTTAAACCCAGTGGTTTAGCAAATTCATATCAACTAGAACTATATACCGATTCACTTCCCGTTTCATCTTAACCACGATCTCTTACCTACAAATTGTGTTTACATTTTTCAAGTTGCATTTTGTAAACCAAAATTCAGTTTGATTATTGTTTATAATTGTTTTACATTTGTAATAAATAGTAATTTACAAAATGGAACAGCGATTACAGCTCTTTCTGCAGATGGAACAACTCACCCAAAGCCAGTTTGCAGACAAACTTGGAATACAGCGCTCGGGTGTGACCCATCTCCTCTCCGGCCGCAACAAGCCGAGTTTCGAGTTCATCACCAGGATGCTGCAGACCTTCCCCTCACTTAATGCCGAATGGCTCATCCTGGGCAAGGGAAAGCCTTATAGAGACCATTCTGCCCCCGATGTCGAGTTACCGCCCGCCGCAACGGAAACCACTCCCGCAGAAGCCGATCTGTTCACCCCTATGATTCAGTCGCAAACGCCGGATATTATCGAAACAACTGATTTTGGTAATACTCCGCAACTACCTGACAACAAAGTGACTGAACAAAAATATATTAATTCAAATCAACCTAAGGCAATAAAGTCTGTCTTGATTTTGTACGAGGACGGAACATACGAAAAGAGATAATTGATTATTTTTGTCTCGTATGTACAAGCTGATACGTCCCATACTCTTCCTCATCCAGCCTGAGAAGATACACCGGATGACAATGAACCTGCTGAAATTCTGCAGGTATGTACCTATGTGCCGTACCATCCTGAGGTGGTTTTATTCAACTGGCGGCAAGGGGCTTGAGCGGGAATGCTTCGGCATCACCTTCAAGAATCCCGTGGGCCTGGCAGCCGGTTTCGACAAGAACGGCGATATGTACAATGACCTGGCCAATTTCGGCTTCTCTTTTATTGAGATAGGTTCCCTGACGCCCAGGCCGCAGGACGGCAATCCCCAGCCCCGCTGCTTCAGGCTGCCGAAGGACAAGGCCATAATCAACCGTATGGGCATCAACAACAAAGGAGCTCGTTTCGCTGCAAACACCCTTGTAAAGAACAGCCCTGTAAGATGCAAGGTGGCCGCCAGCATAACCAAGAACGCCGATACGCCCAACGACATGGCATACAAGGACTATGAGAAATCCTTCGCTATACTGTATGATTTCGTGGATTTCTTCGTCCTGAACGTGTCCTGCCCCAACGTAAAGAACCTCACCGAGCTTCAGGACATCCCGACCCTGGCAAAAATTTTCGACCATATAAACACGATCCGCCGCCTGAACGACGACAGCAGACCTGTACTTCTGAAGGTTTCTCCCGACATTCCGGTAGAGCAGCTGGATGAGATAATAGATCTTGCCCTTCTCAATGGAATAGACGGCCTTGTAGCCACGAACACCACCCGGTCGAGGGAGAACCTCACCTCAAGCCCTAAAGTCGTAGAATCGATAGGAAACGGCGGTTTGAGCGGTGCTCCGCTTTTCGACAGGTCGAAGACCTTCGTACAGCATATTCACGAACGCACGAACGGCATCCTGCCCATCATTGCCTGCGGAGGTATAATGACACCGCAACAAGCACTTGAAATGCTGGACGCAGGAGCCTCGCTAATAGAAATATACACAGGATTCGTGTACAATGGTCCCGCATATGTCAAACGAATAAACAAATACCTTGCAAGGGCCTACGCCAAAAGGAAAAAATGACAACAGCTTCAATATGCACTATAGGCGATGAAATCCTCATCGGCCAGATCGTAGACACAAACTCATCAAAGATCAGTCAGGCACTCAACCGCATAGGAGTCAAAGTCCAATATATGCTTTCAATCGGCGACGACCGTGATGAAATTATTTCTAAATTAGACAAATGCCTGAATCAAACCAATATAGTCATTGTCACCGGAGGTCTTGGTCCAACTAAAGACGATATCACAAAAGACGCTCTTGCCAGCCTTAGCGGCGCTTCCGGATACAAAGAATCCCCCGAACAGCTAGCCATAGTCAAGAGGATCCTGGGCGCAAGGCACATCGAATTGCTCGACATCAACCTTGCACAGGCGCAGGTTCCGGATACCTGCGAGGTCATTCCCAACCAGCTCGGCACCGCGCCTTGCATGAAATTCGCTTTCGAGGAGAGCAAATACGGTCACAAGGCTGTTCTCTATTCTCTTCCCGGAGTTCCGTACGAAGCAGAAGGATTGCTGGATGACATTCTCGAAGATATAAAGAAACACTTTACGTTAGAGAAGATAATCCACAAAAACATAATTACTTTCGGTGTTGCAGAATCAGTCCTTTCAAAACAGATTGAATCCTGGGAAGATGCCCTTCCCGAATGGTTGCACCTCGCTTACCTGCCCAATGCGACCATCGGCATCAGGCTCCGGCTCTCCTGCTATGGCGCCGACGACCCGGAACGCGTCAGAAGGATGGACGAAGAGACAGAAAAACTCAGGGAGATTCTAGGAAACACGGTTTACGGCACTGACGACGACACCCTCCAATCCATCCTGCCCCGGCTTCTGCAGTGCCCGCCCGAAGCCGCCCGTCAGGAGACTATCTCAGTGGCCGAATCCTGCACCGGAGGGCACCTTTCAGAGCTCATTACCTCCATTCCGGGCTGCTCAAAGTACTATAACGGCTCTGTTACATCGTACTCTAATAGCGTAAAAATCAACGTATTAGGAGTAAATCCCGAGATCATTGCCAATTTCGGAGCCGTGAGCCGCGAATGTGCGGAAGCAATGGCTCGCGGAGTGGCGAATCTGATGGATACCGACTACTCGATAGCCACGACAGGCATAGCCGGCCCCGATGGAGGAAGTGCCGAAAAGCCCGTCGGCACCTGCTGGATCGCTGTTGCCCACCGCGACAGGACTACCGGAGATACCGAAGTGGTATCAAAGAAGATTTTGTCGATGTCCGCATCGAGGGACGTCAACATCAAACGCTTTGCCTCGAACGCCCTCGACCTTCTCAGGCGCTTCGCAGAACAAAGACTTTTCTAAGACTGCTTCTTGTTTTCCAACAGCCAGTTCCTGGCGTTGATGAACATATCCACCCACGGAGTGGCTTCGTCGTGACGCCTCTCCTCAGGATACCAGGCCCAGTTGTAAGGGCGCAATCCCCTTTCGGGATGGGGCATCACAGCCAGATGGCGGCCGTCCTTGCTGCAGACGCCGGCGATGGCATATTCAGAACCATTGGGATTGGCAGGATATTCATAATAGCTGTAGCGCATAGCCACCGAGAACTCCTGGTCCTCCAGGCTGCGGCCGACCGGCAGGGAGAACCTGCCCTCTCCGTGTGAAACCCAGATGCCAAGCGACGCCCCCTGAAGAGACTTGAGCATAATAGAAGGAGATTCAGGAATCCCGACACCCACGAAAGCACATTCGTGCTTCCTTGAAACATTATGTTTCATCTTAGGCGAAGCCTCTCTGTGCTCGGGAGTTACAAGCCCCAATTCAGCCATTAGTTGACATCCGTTGCAAACGCCGAGGCTCATAGTATCCTTCCTTGCATAGAAGCGGTCCAAAGCCTTGCGCGCCTTTTCGTTGTAGTGGAGCGCACCAGCCCAGCCTTTTGCCGATCCTAGCACGTCAGCGTTCGAGAATCCGCCGACGAACACTATCATCCTGACATCGTCAAGAGTCTCACGGCCGGTAGTCAGGTCTGTGGTATGAACATCTTTGACCTTGAATCCTGCCATATACAGGGCCCAGGCCATCTCGCGGTCACTGTTGGATCCCTTTTCACGGATGATGGCGGCAACGGGCTTCTCCTCCTCCTTTCCTGCGAACAGACCTTCACGCCAAAGCTCGCGTTTGGGGAAACTGAAGTGCAGCGGCTGGTTGCCATAGTTCCCGAAGCGCTCATCGGCCATTCCACCGGATGTCTGACGCTTGTCAAAGAGGTACGAGGTCCTGAACCACTCATCTCTCATTTCATCAACATTCAGAATAAGAGAACCTTCAGCATATTTAACTGAAGCAATCCTTTCGGAAGAGGTGCTACCTATGGAGAACCAGGCCACACCGGCTTTGTCAAGGATTTCCTTCACCGCCGAAGCCTTCGAAACCTGAAGCACTACAGCCGGTGTCTCGCTGAAGAGGATGTTGGAATCGAAGCCGCTCAGATCGACAGACACGCCGCCCTTCACATTCGGGAAGCAGCTCTCGAGCAGGGTCGTCAGCAAACCGCCGGCCGAAACGTCGTGTCCGGCAAGCAGGAGTTCGCTGTCGACAAGCCGCTGAACGGCATTGAAACATTTCTTGAAATAAGAGGCTTCAACATCCGGACACTCAGAGCCTACCGCAGAACAAATCTGTGCAAAGGCTGAGCCACCCAAAGGATATTTTGCCTCTTTTGCGAAAGGCACGTACAGCAACTCGTGCTCCCCTGCCGCAAAGTTCGCGTGAACGGTCTTGGTTATGTCCTTAACCCTGCCGACGGTAGAAATAATCATACTGCCGGGGGCAAGAACCTTGCTTCCGTCCTTGTACTTCTGCGTCATAGACATCGAATCCTTGCCGGTAGGGATGTTCACTCCGAGGGCACAGGCAAAGTCGCTGGCGCCCTGCACGGCACTGTAGAGACGGCTGTCTTCACCCGGGTTCCTTGTGGGCCACATCCAGTTGGCACTCAAGCTTACCGCATCGAGTCCACCTTCGATATCAGCCCATACAAGGTTAGTCAAGGCCTCGGCGATGGACAGCCTCTCGCCTGCCGCCGGATCGATCAGAGCTGCGATGCAGGCGTGGCCGATGGAGGTCGCTATACCCTCATTGCTGTCATAGCCGATAGCCGTAACAGCCACGTCATTCAAAGGAAGCTGGATCTCTCCGCAGGTCTGCTGGCAGGCGATCAGTCCGGTGACGCAGCGGTCCACCTTGTTGGTCAACCAATCCTTGCAGGCCACTTGTTCAAGAGAGAGCAATTGCTTTATCTTCAGATAAATATCTTCTTTTGTCAAAAGCTTTACATCAGGTACATCAGCGAAGTTTCTCCTCAGAGTCACATCCTCCATAACGGTCTTTGGAGTCGAGCCGAGCATATCGCCGATCGCAAGATCCATAGGCACCGCACCGGTCTTGCTGTCCTTCAGGGTGAAGTTGTGCTGTCCGGTAGTCTCGCCTATTTCATAGAAAGGAGCCCTTTCGCGTTCAGCGATCGCCTTGATCTCGGCAACATCAGCCTTGCTTACCACCATACCCATACGCTCCTGGCTCTCGTTGCCAATGATTTCCTTATAAGAAAGAGTCTTGTCACCTATCGGCAGCCTGGCTATGTCCATCGTTCCACCGGTAGACTCGACAAGCTCGGAAAGACAGTTCAGGTGGCCTCCCGCACCGTGGTCGTGCACCGAAATGATGGAGTTGCGCCCGCTCTCGGCCACAGCCCTGATGGCATTGTAAACCCTCTTCTGCATTTCGGGGTTCGACCTCTGCACGGCATTGAGCTCGATGGCGTCGGCATACTCTCCGGTAGCCACGGAGGAAACCGCTCCGCCGCCCATACCGATACGGTAGTTGTCACCACCCATCAGCAGCACGGCATCCCCGGCCTCGGGCTCGTCCTTGAGACAGTCGCGCCTCTTGGCATATCCGATACCTCCGGCCTGCATAATCACCTTGTCATAACCATAGGTGCCCTTTTCGTCCGAATATTCAAAGGTGCTCAGCGAACCGCAGATGATGGGCTGGCCGAACTTGTTTCCAAAGTCAGAAGCACCGTTTGAAGCCTTGATGAGAATCTGCTGCGGCGTCTGATACAGCCAGCTGCGGGGAGCCTTCTCCCACGGGCGGGGATTTTCCTCGAAACGGGGATACGGAGTCATATATACCGCTGTTCCGGCAATCGGGAAAGAACCCTTGCCGCCCGCCATACGGTCGCGGATCTCACCGCCGGTGCCTGTAGCAGCGCCGTTGAACGGCTCCACGGTAGTCGGGAAGTTGTGGGTTTCGGCCTTCAGAGAGATGACCGTCTCTTCCTTGTCCCGCTCGAAGAACGAAGGCTTGCTGCCGGACTGGGGATGGAAGAGGTCGAGAGTCGGGCCCTCAATGAATGCGCAATTGTCTTTATAAGCCGAAACGACTATACCGGGATGTTCCTGCGTAGTCTTCTTGATAAGCTTGAAGAGAGAGAGTTCTTTCGCCTGACCATCAATGATAAAGGTACCATTGAAAATCTTATGTCTGCAATGTTCGGAGTTAACCTGCGAGAAGCCGAAGACCTCAGAATCGGTCAGTGGCCTGCCAAGTTTGGCACTAAGATTCTGAAGGTACTCGATCTCATCCTTTGAGAGCGCAAGACCTTCCTGCAGGTTGTACTTCTCGAAATCGGTGATATAGACTATATCCTCGGGCTTGCGGTTCACCGTGAAGACATCCTGGTCCAGTCCCTTGTACATCCTCTGGAGCATCTTGTCGAAAGGAGTGGCTTCGGACTCGGCGCGGAAGAATTCCTCAATCCTACCAATTGCCTCAATATTCATATTTTGAGTTATCTCAACTGCAGTAGTACTCCAAGGGGTTATCATCTCCCTGCGAGGGCCGATGAACAGACCTTCCACCTTGTCCGCATCGATTTGGCGGGCATCGGAGAAAAGCCACTCGAGGGCTTTGACATCATCCTTACTAAGCGCTTTGCCGCAGCTGACTGCGATAACTGAGTTCTGGGTTGTTTCGAAGAACAGGATATTCCGGTTATGACTCATTGCAATGGTTTTGATTCAGCAAATTTAGGCATTATCAGAAAGCAATGACAGGAATTATTGCCATATTTGCGGACATACTTATCAACAAAATGACCTACGAAGAGCAAATAGAGCGGTTATATAACCGATTCCCCTCATATCAGATTGTAGGCAACCGCGCCTACAAGCCGGGAATCGAAACCATCCGGGAGTTCGACGAAGCCCTTGGGCACCCTCATAGGAAGTTCAGGACTATCCACGTAGCCGGCACCAACGGAAAAGGTTCCGTATGCCATCTGCTGGCATCAGCCCTCGCCCATAACGGACTCAAGGTAGGTCTCTACTCCTCTCCGCATCTCGTCGATTTCAGGGAAAGAATCAAAGTCGTGGAAGCCGACGGATTCCAAATGATTCCCAGGGATGAGGTTTCAGACTTCCTGACAAAATGGGACGCATTCTTCGAAACGCACGATCCGTCTTTCTTTGAGATAACGACTGCTATGGCATTTGACTTCTTTGCCAGGGAGCAAGTCGACATCGCAGTGATAGAAACGGGCCTTGGAGGACGCCTCGACTCGACCAACATTATCACCCCGATACTCAGCATCATAACCAACATCGGCCTGGAACACTGCGCATACCTAGGCTATACTCTCGAAGAAATCGCCTTCGAGAAGGGCGGCATCATCAAACCGGGAGTCCCAGTCGTTATCGGCAGTGAGGATGAGCATACGGCACCGGTGTTCGAGAGACTCGCCTCAGAAAGGAAGTCTCCCATATATCACGCATCGAAGTATGATATGAGCACCGCAAGTATAACTGCGGATGATCTTGATCTAAGAGGTGATTATCAGCAGGAAAACCTCAGAACCGTACTATGTGCTCTCACCCGGCTCGAAGCTTTGACTCCGCAGGCCGAGGAAGGCTTGAAGTCAGCAGCTGCAACAACCGGACTAAGAGGAAGGTGGGAAACTATTGACCTCGGAGAGGGACAGCCCAGACTGATATGCGACATAGGCCACAACCCCCACGGCCTGAGATGGGTCTTCTCACAACTTAAGGCCATTGATGCCCAAAGAGTGTTCATTATTTTCGGGATGGTGACCGACAAAGACCTCGAATCGGTGGCCAAATTCATGCCAAAGTCAGGGAAACACTTCCGTTACATCTTCACACAAGCCTCTACTAATCGGGCGATTACGGCGAAAGAACTTGCCGACAGGCTGAGACCGTTCGGCATCTGGGGCAAAGCCGTGCCCGGCGTAAAAAAAGCATTGGAATCCGCCCTCGAAAAGGCAGATTCCAATGATCTGATATTCGTCGGCGGCAGCAATTTCACGGTTGCCGACGCTCTAGAAGCCCTGGAAAACTAGATAAGTATCTGACGTGCGAACTGAACGCAGTTCTTGATCTCCTTCTCAGGTGTTGACCACTGAGGAACTACGTATTCTAATTCCACATCGCAGTGAATATTAGGATACTTATCCCTTACAAGCTCAAGTATTTCTCTAAGCGGAGTCTCACCCTGTCCCCATACCTGGTTCTGGTTGCTCTGATAAGGATTCTTGAAGCTGGTCTTGTCCTTGATATGGATACTGATGATACGGTCGTGGAAGTACTCGATGAACTCCATAGGATTGAGCTTCGGACCATCCTCATAGCCGAAACCGAAATAGTGGGGAGCGTCGAAGTTCAATCTGTTGGCGGGTGACATATCGAGCCATTTCTCAATCTCGCCGATAGTCATATTGGCATACTGGCCGTGGTTGTGGTATACTGCAAGGGAACCGTTCCTTGCGGCAACCTTTCCGAAAGAAGCGCATTTCTCGGCACTTCCCTCTGTAGTAATGCCATAAGCGCCGAGAGCGTTCGCCGCCGCGAAAGAATAGTCAAGCAACTCGTCAGTGCTACCAGCCTCAAACTTGAGAAGATGGACGTTGATGCCGGCAGCGCGGAGCTTCCTGCCAAGTTCTTCCCAGCCTCTGATAGCAGCTGGAGACTTGCGGAACTCTGCAAGATCCTTGTTGTATTTCTCCTGCTCCGGAGTCATCTGACGACCCATACCCTGGGGCCTTCCCTGTCCGCCACCCTGCGGAGCGCCTTGCGGCGGCCTTTGGCCACCACCCTGAGGAGCACCCTGAGGTCTGCCCTGGCCACCCTGCGGTGCACCCTGGGGAGCCTGCCTGGGAGTATTCACCATCTCCCACATCGGGCGAACCTGATTGGGATTGGCGGGACCGCCGATGATGGACTCGAACTGGCCCATATTCCTCAATTCCACTGAACTGACATTCGAAGCCACGCAGGCAGCTACGAAATCGTCGAGAGTATTGATGTTGCGGAAACTGTTGGTGATATTTCCAATCTGCACGCCCGCAAATTTGGAATTAGGCTTGCCGTCAGGGAACACCAGACCGTTGAAATCAGCCGGAACTGCAGGTTCCGCAGCACGGACGTCGTTAACCCTGATCAATGAAGGACCTACTATCGCCGCACCTGAGAGGAGCGCAGCGCTGCCAAGGAAATGGCGCCTTGACATATTCTTTGATTCGTTCATATAATAGTATTTATTGTGTTGATTATTAGTATTATCAGAAAATCTCAATTTCAAAACCTTCAGCCCGCAACGGAGCTGTGATTTCGGACAGCCTATCGTGACTGACTTTCTCGAGTCCGTCGACAGGCGTGTCGCGGTCAAGAGAATAGGCCATTACCTTGGCAGGCCTGATCCGGCGCACGATGTCGCTCCATCCGGCAACCAGGTCGGGAGCCGTAAGGTCGAACTCGCGACCGTCCACGGTTCCTTTGAAGAACATAGTCTGGAGGATGAAGTTGCCGTTGAACCGCTCAAGATTTTCAAGCACCTTCTCAAGCGAAAAACCATCGGCAGGATGATTGACCAGATTAAGTATCTCGGGGTCGCTGCAGTCCACCTTCATTATGCGGTTGTCCACTTTCAGCAATGCCTCGAAAACTCCTGGCCTGTCAAGGGTGGTGGAATTGGAGAACACACTTATCACTGCTGACGGGAAATATCGGTCGCGAAGTTCGACGGTCTTGTCGATTATGGCCGGAAAGTCCTTGTGAAGCGTAGGCTCACCGTTGCCTGTGAATGATATGGAATCAATGGTGACACCCTCCTCATAAAGTTCCTTGAAACGACTTGACATCGCTTCCGAGACCTGCACCAAGGAAGGCATCCGGCGTTCTCTCCTTGGAGCGCCCGCAGCCATCGACCCGCATTCACAGTAGATGCAGTCGAAGGTGCAAAGTTTGCCACAGACAGGGAGAAGGTTGATCCCGAGGGATGTCCCTACCCTGCGGCTGTGTATCGGGCCGAAAATTATGTCGCTCCAGAGAAAGGTCGCCATTGCTGTTATAACTATTTGGTTCCGAATATACGGTCTCCGGCATCGCCGAGACCGGGAACGATGTAGCCCTTCTCGTTGAGATGGTCATCCACGTGGGCGCAGAAGATATCGACGTCCGGGTGGGCGTTCTTGAGGATTTCAAGGCCTTCGGGAGCTGCGATGATGCAAAGGAACTTGATTGACTTGGGATGACGCAGCTTGATCTGCGAGATGGCGTTGACGGCAGAGCCACCGGTGGCCAGCATAGGGTCAAGCACGAAAACATCCCTAGACTCGATATCGGCCGGCAGCTTGCAGTAGTATTCCACAGGATTAAGAGTAGTCTCGTCACGGTAAAGGCCTATGTGGCCCACTTTTGCAGTCGGGATCAGCTGAAGCACGCCGTCAAGCATTCCGGTACCGGCCCTAAGGATGGGAACGAAAGCCAGTGTCTTGCCGGAAATCTTCTTGCACTTGGCAATACCGCAGGGAGTCTTGACCTCTATGTCTTCGAGGGGAAGATAGCGGGTAGCCTCGTATGTCATAAGAGTAGCTATTTCATTGACAAGAGCCCTGAATTTATATGTTCCGGTATCTTCATCCCTCAATACTGACAGTTTGTGCTGGATCAGCGGATGATCCATAATGACGATTTTTCTTTCCATTTGATTTATTGTTTGCTTTTTGTTTTTTCATCAAAGAGTCCATATCGGCTACAATCTGCCCGCGAAGGTCAAGCGCCCTGAAGAAACGTTTGTCGCGCTTGGCCACAAATGCAGAGCGGCGGAAGCGGTTCACAAGTTTCTTCAAATATCCGGTCGAGCGGGAGAATATGATTACGGTGAAAGGCAGCAGAATCAGCGAGAGGAGTCCATACCACCAGGTATGGGTCACCAGGGCCAATACCACCGAAACTATCAGATACCAAAGCGGACCGGCTATCAGGGTTCCTACCACGAAGTGGAATGAAGGATGCAGCAGTTTGTCTTTCACCTTGCGGGTGAACAGGAAACCGCTGAAGAAAGGAATCACGTTGAGCAGGGCGCAAACCAGCCATATGGGAAGGAACAGCAGCCACAGGACTGTACGAACGATAATGCCGATGACGGGGAAGCGTTTCCTGGTGAATATCCAGTCCCTCAGATTCAGTTCTTTCAGCAGGTCTCCGTATTCACGGGCCTTGTCAACAAGGTTAGCATATTGTTCCGGCTTGTCGTTGCGAAATTCACGGAGCTTGTCGGCGATAGCCTGGTCAGCCACGGTTTCGCTGCGGATGCTGCCTGCCGGGCGAATCTTGTTATCCTTGATGTAATTCTTCCGGTATACCGTGCAAAGTGTCTCAAGTGCAGGATAATTGGGAATGTCATCAAGATTGACCATCAGTTTCTCCACGGCATCGTGAGCCCTCTGTGCGAGCAGATAACGGGCGCGTTCCGGATGGGTCTTGTATATTTCATAGAGGTCGTCGAACACAAAAGGCTCTCCGACGATGATATTGAGCTTTGACTGGAAACGGAAATAGTCGGAATAGTTGTTGGCCATCGGGACTATCTTCAGTTTCATCTTGAAATCAGTCTGCTCGACGGTTTCAAACGCTATGCGGGCAAATCCTTTCTTGAATACGCCCAGATAACGTCCATTCTGATGGAGAGCTTCAGGGAAAAGGACTATCGGGTCACCTTCGGTGATGACACGGGCGGCCTCGCGGAAAATAGCCTCGTTCTTTCCGAGTTCTTCTATTCCGTCCCTCACCCGGTAGGCCGGCATAATGCCCACCCACTTCATAAACCTTGCAATCCCGGGTTTCTTGAACAGGTCGGCCCTGGCGATGAAGACGGGATATTTCTTTCCGGTGGAGAACAGGATGCCGAGTGCATCGTTAAGGCTGTTCTGGTGATTGGAAATCACGAGATAGCCTTCATCTTTCGGGAGATTCTCTCTTCCTGTGATCCTGAATTGATTGTAATAGACCAGATTGTGCACGAAATGGAGATATCCGTGCGCAACTTTGTACAAGAAATCCTTTTTATTTATATCGCTGAAGTCCAGTTCTTTTGACATAACGCTGAAAATAGAATCATACTAAGTTAGTAAAATCTTCTGAATTCACTGCAAACTATGGCCGCGGCCGCAGACACATTCAGAGATTCGCAACCCGAACCTCCGGCAGGATATGGCGGGATGAACAGTTTCTTAGTGACTGAGCCGGCAAGGTATTCCCTGATTCCGAAAGACTCAGATCCCATAACGACCAAAGCGTGTCTGTCCAGATGTCGGGAATATATATTCTCACCTTCCAGGAATGTTCCGTACACGGCAGCTCCGGCACGGGCAAACTGCCGGGCGGCGTCGACAAGGTCGCAGTAGACCACTTTCTTACGGAAAATCGAGCCCATCGTCGACTGTATGGTCTTGGGGTTGTATAGTTCGACGGTATCCGGAGATGCAATGACCGCATCTATGCCGAACCAGTCCGCAATGCGGATGATGGTGCCCAGGTTGCCGGGATCCCTCACGCCGTCAAGAGCAAGGCAAAGAGCCCCCGGGTTTGAAGCAAGGTCCCCTACCTCCTTCTCTGCAACCGACGCAGGCATCCCAACGACAGCCAGTGCGGGAGACGGGCTGCTGAGAAGGCTTATCCTGTCCATCGTCTTACGGTCGACCGCGATTGCTGCCGGATGTGAAACTATCCTACGGTCCACGTCATCTGACGTGTAACAAACCAGTTTGACTTCGAAGCCAGACTCTATCGCTTCTGCCACAAGCTTCTCTGATTCGACCACGAATTCGCCCGCTTCGGAACGGGCTTTCTTGTTTTTCAGGGAGCTTATGTGCTTGATTTCGGAATTGGTCATAGCGGGAGTTTATGCTACACAAAAATAAGATTTATTATCTATATTTGTATCAATGAAGTCATTCAGGGCCACACTTCTGTTTGCAGCCGCAACACTTCTCATAGCGGGTTTATCGTCGTGCGCATCGGCGAAATTCGCATCTATGGTTCCTGATGGCCAGCACTATCTTGCGAAGAACAAAATCTCTATTAAAAATGCCAAGGAAACCAAGGGTGCCAAGGAAGTCAAGACCTCGGATCTCGGCAAATATGTGGCTCAAATTCCGGCAAAGTCGACCGGCATCGGATTCAGCGCACTCAAGGCGGAGCCTGTGATATTCGATTCTACCCTTATCTCTGCCAGCATCGACGCCATCCACAACAGGCTGGAATATCTCGGATTCTACGATTCCCAGACAGAAGCATCCACCAATTATGAGGGCAAGAGAGCGACCGTCACCTACAATGTTACGCTGGGGAAGCAGTATCCGATGAAAGAAATCAGCTACAATGTGGCCGACAGCCTGATGGATGACATATATTCCCGAAACCGCAGCAAGTCCCTGGTCAATGAAGGCGACAGACTGGCAGAATCTGTTCTGGAACTGGAATCCCAGAGGATGGCGTCCATATACAGGGACAACGGATATTACGGCTTCAGCAAGAACTATTTCTTCTTCTTCGCCGACACGACCGCCACTCCTGACAGTTCTCTGCTCTGGGTCGAAATCAGGGACTATACCCGCAATGAAAGTCCTTCTGCCGCCAGGCCACACACCCGTTATGATATCGGCAATGTCTCAATTGTGCCTCAAGGAAATCTAAAGGTAAAGAGCAAGTTCCTGCAGTATCTCAACCTGATAGAACCAAGCACACCGTACAGCGAGAGCGTCATCAACAATACTTACAGCCGCTTTACTGCCAACCGCCTCTTCAGCACCGTGAACATCGAGATGACTCCCAGGGATTCATCCATAGTCGACTGCGCGATACTCCTGTCTCCATCCAAGATCCAGAGCATCGGCTTCGACCTTCAGGGATCCGTCAACTCTACCGGACTGTTCGGCGTCAACCCTTCGGTCACCTACTCTCACAAGAATCTTTTCGGAGGAGGCGAGTATTTCACGATGGCTGTTGGCGGCAACTGGCAGTTTATGTTCGGCAACCCTGCATATACGAATGAATTTTCTCTGTCGTCGACACTTTCGCTCCCCCGTTTTTTGTTCGCTCCATCCAGATGGTTCAGGGGACCGATATTGCCAAGGACCAACATCTCTCTGTCCTACAATCACCAGAAACGGCCTGAATACGACAGAAGCATCATCGCATCGTCATATGGCTACAGCTTCAACCCCACGTCGAACATATCGATCGAATGGACTCCGATCAGGGCCAATGTCGTAAACGTATACGATATGGATTCCACTTTCTTCAAGAGCCTCAGCAGCAGTTATCTGCAATACAGCTATATGACTCACGTCGACATAGGAGGCGGAATCAATGCTTATTATACGACAAACACTGCCACCAACCCGAAGGAAAGCTATTTCTATGTCCGCTTTTCCGGCAATGTGGCCGGCAATATGCTGAACGCGCTGGACCCGCTGATGAAGCAGAATTCAGCAGGCCAGAGCCTGATCCTGAACGTCCCCTATGCTCAGTATGCACGCGGAGAACTCAATCTGGTCAGGACCACCTTCTTTGGCAATTCCGGCAACCTTGCTCTCGCGGCAAGGATAGCTGGAGGTATGGGCTATGCCTACGGCAACTCCAACGCGCTGCCGCTCGAGCAGCGTTTCTACGGCGGAGGCGCGAACAGCCTCAGGGGTTGGCACTCACGCACTGTGGGCCCAGGAATGTCCCCTCTCGACACAGCCTTCACCATTGCCAACCAGACCGGTGACCTTCGCCTCGAAGCCAACCTCGAACTTCGTTTCCCCATCTACAACATAGTAAAAGGTGCCGTTTTCGTGGATGCCGGAAACATCTGGGAACTCCCCCACTATTCCGATAAAGATCATTCCATCGAGAACCAGGATGCCATCCTCACCTGGAACAACCTGCTCAGGTCATCAGCGCTCAGCTGGGGCGCCGGCCTGAGACTCGACCTCCAGATGCTGGTGATAAGGGTCGACCTTGGCATCAAGGGGTACGATCCTGCAGCCCAGGCCTGGAGGATGCCAGGCCAATGGTTCAAACGAGACGGTTATACCCTGCATTTCGGTGTCGGTTATCCCTTCTAGGCTATGGCGAAATTCATCCTATATCAAATGCTTGTCCGGGTGATGGGCGACCGGAAGTGGATACCTGGAGGAGACTATGCTACCAACGGCAGCGGCAAGTTCAACGACATAAGCCAGGACTTTCTCTGCAGCCTGAAGAAGGACCTTTCGCTCGGCGCGATATGGTACACCGGCATCATAGCGCATTCTACCGCTACGTCTTTCGAAGGTTACCCTGCCGACTGCTCGGCGATAGTCAAAGGAAAGGCAGGCAGTCCCTATGCCATCCGCGACTACTACGACGTAGCCCCGGAGCTCGCAGTTGACACCGCACACAGGATGGATGAATTCAAGGCCCTTGTGGAACGCACCCACAAGGCCGGGCTGAAGGTGGTGATAGACTTCGTCCCCAACCACGTAGCCAGGAGCTATCATTCTGCTACCAACAACTTTACCCAGGCCAATTTCTACACGCTCGACGGACCTCTGGAACTGCCCTTCAACATTGCCGGCAGAGACCAGTATGACGAAGATCCGGCCCTGGCCACAGGCAATGACTGTTTCTCCCGCCACCCTGGCATAACTGACTGGTACGACACGGTAAAGCTCAATTACAGCTACCGGATGACCTGGGACAAGATGCTCGACATCCTGCTTTTCTGGGCAGGAATGGGAGTGGACGGCTTCAGGTGCGATATGGTGGAGCTTGTAACGCCTGAGTTCTTCGAATGGGCCATCAGCAGCGTGAAACAGCGCCACCCCGGCACCTTCTTCATCGCCGAGGTATACGACAAGCGCAACTACATCAAGTATGCGGCGGCCGGCTTCAACTATCTTTACGACAAGTCCGGCTTCTACGATGCATTGAAAGCCATCAGCACATACCGCGAACCCGCCTACTGGCTGACTGACGAATGGCAGTTCCTTGGAGCTCTCCAACCCAGGATGCTGAATTTCCTCGAGAACCACGACGAGCAGCGCATCGCATCTGACTATTACCTGGGAGACGCCCGCAAGGCCTTTGCTCCCCTTGCAGTTTCTATGCTCTTCAACAAGGCTCCGTTTATGATCTACTGCGGACAGGAGTATGGAGAGCGGGGAATGGCAAGCGAAGGATTCAGCGGACAGGACGGCCGCACATCCATCTTCGACTACTGCACCCTCACCTACCGTGACAACCCCCTGCGGCTCCAGAAGGAAGTCCACGAAAGATACCGGCAGCTTACAGCCCTGGCCGTAAGCGATATTTTCGCAAACGGAGGGACATTCGACCTGATGTATGCAAACCCCTCTTCGGAGCATTTCGACGCCCAGCGCGTCTTCACCTTCCTGCGCGGACATAACGGCCGAACAGCTCTCGTCGCAGCCAATTTCTCTGACGACGTGAAGCAAATAAAAATAAGCATCCCGCAGGATGCTTATAATTATTTCGGTGTCTCGAGAGTCCAGAAGTTCGAAGAGCCGATAACCCTGAACCCCTTCGATTACGTTGTCCTTCTATCAGAATGACGGCCAGTTGAGGATCTTGAAGAAATCATAGTCCTCAGGATTCTCCACGAACTGTTTTGCAGCCTCGTAGTCATCCTCGGTGATGTACTGGGCGATGTGGTTGTAGATGCCTTTGGCCATCTCGCCTTCGATGTCTACCCTGCGCGGCGGAATCTTGCCTGTGGCAGGATCCTGGAGGTCTTTAAGATACAGAGGCGTTACCTTTCCTGTAGTGTCCACATATACCATACAGCCTGTTTCTCCGCGTGCGAAGAGGTCATATACGCCGCAGCCGAGCTGTGAGCAGTACATCAGGTCGTAAGCGATGGGAGTCTGGCAACGGATGTCATAACCGATCTCGATGGGGCGGGTCTTGAGCTTGATGCCGAGTTCCTTCATCTTCATTTCGATGAGTTCGCTGAAGAGCTGAGCCTTCGAAATCTTGCCAAGCTCGGGATGTCCGTGCTCGTCATAGGTGAACTTGATGCCGGTAGCCTTGAGTTCTTCGTCGTTAAGCTCGTGGAACACACCCTCAGAAACGACGATACCACCGTAACGGATGCCGAGGACCTTGCGTTTGAGAATGGCTGAAACGCCGAGGCGGACGATCTTGTCGACTGTGATCTGAGTCTTGTTGAACATCTCGGGGATAATGATCATCGGATAGTGGCAACTTGCACCTACGTGAAGGGCAAGGTGACCTGCGCTGCGGCCCATAAGGCTGACAATGAACCAGTTGCCTGAAGTGCGGGCATCCTCGTAAACGGTAGTTGCAACGTGTGCGCCTTCAGCTTTGGCTGAGTTGAATCCGAAAGTCGGAGTGTTGGCCGGAAGCGGAAGGTCGTTGTCGATAGTCTTGGGAACGTGGATGTTCTTGATAGGATAGTGCTTCGACACGAGGAACTTGGCAATCCTGTTGGCTGTAGATGCAGTATCGTCACCGCCTACGGTGACCAGAAGCTTTATGTTGTTGTCCTGGAAAAGTTTCAGATTGAAGTTTTTATCAAAATCTTCCTGTGTGGGTTTGAAACGGCTCATACGAAGGTAAGAACCGCCACGGTTGAAGATATTGTCGGCTTTCTTGAAATCCATCTCCTCAATCTCGGCATCTTCGCGGAACAGTCCTTCATAACCTCCGTGCAAACCGATCACTCTGTAGCCGCGTGCTACGAATGCTTGTGTGATGGTACCAACTACTGTGTTCATTCCGGGTGCGGGACCTCCGCCGGTGAGAATAATGATTGAGTCTTTCATGATGATTACGATTGTTTTAACGGGGCCAAAAGTAAGAAAAAATAGACTATCTTTGCAACATTGCTATGGCTAAAATTTCAAAATCGGCAGCAAAGGAGCGGATTGAGCAACTCCGCAAGGAAATCAACGGACACAACTACAATTATTATGTCCTGAACTCCCCTGTCATTTCCGATTTTGAATTCGACCTGATGCTCCAGGAACTGGCGTCACTCGAGAAGATGTTCCCTGAGTTCGCATCGCCGGATTCCCCCACGATGAAGGTCGGCAGCGACATAGCCGGCAAGAAGACCTTCGAGTTTGCCACCCGCACCCACAGATATCCGATGCTGTCTCTCGGCAACACCTACAGCCGGGAAGAGCTGGCCGAGTTCAGCGACCGTATAGCCAGAACCATTCCGGAACGCTGCAGTTACAGCTGCGAACTGAAGTTCGACGGCACTGCGATCTGCCTTACTTACCGTCATGGTCGTCTTGCATATGCCGTGACCCGCGGAGACGGCGTCAAGGGCGACGACGTGACGGCCAATGTTATGACCATCAAGTCCATCCCGCAGCAGCTGGAAGGCGATTCATATCCGGATGAATTTGAAATACGCGGGGAGATATATATGCCCTTCGATGCCTTCAACCGTCTGAATGCCGAAAGGGAGGAGATTGACGAGCGTCCTTTCGCCAACCCGCGCAACGCCGCTTCAGGGTCGCTGAAACTTCAGGACAGCAGCGAAGTGGCCACAAGGGGCCTTGCCTGCGTGCTCTACCATATGCTGGGAGAAGACCTCCCCTTCACCACTCATTCAGAAGCCATAGCCGCGGCAAAATCCTGGGGACTCCCCGTTTCGGAACATTCTAAGGTTGTCGACAGCATCGACGAAGTCTACCGCTACATAGACTACTGGGATACGGAGCGAAGGAAACTGCCGTTCCCGATAGACGGCATTGTCATCAAAGTCAACCGTCTCGACTGGCAGCGCAGGCTCGGCTATACGGCCAAGTCTCCGCGCTGGGCCACCGCATACAAGTTCAAACCCGACAGGGCGCTCACAAAGCTGCTGAGCATAGACTACCAAGTGGGACGCACCGGAGCGATAACCCCTGTCGCCAATCTCGACCCCGTCCCCCTTTCAGGCACGATAGTCAAGAGGGCATCCCTGCACAACAAGGACCAGATGGACCTGCTCGACATAAGGGTGGGCGACTACGTCTATGTCGAGAAAGGCGGCGAGATCATCCCCAAGATAACCGAGGTCGACCTGTCGAAAAGGCCCGCTGACGCTGCCGTTCCGGCTTTTCCCAAATACTGTCCGGACTGCGGGGCTGAACTTGTCAGGGATGAAGGCCAGGCCAAGCATTACTGCCCCAACAGCAACAACTGCCCGGTGCAGATAAAATCCGGATTCGTGCATTTCATCTCCCGCAAGGCGATGGACATCCTTGCCGGTGATGCAACAATAGACCAACTGTACGAGAAAGGCTACATCCGTCACCTGAGCGACCTCTATTCGCTCACGAAAGAGCAGCTGCTCACCCTTGACGGATGGAAGGACCGCTCGGCGGAAAACCTGCTCGCAAGCCTCGAGAAGTCCAAGTCAGTTCCATTCAACAGAGTATTTTACGCCCTGGGCATAAGGCATGTCGGTGAAGCAAACGCCAAGTTGCTCGCCGCCCATTTCGGCAGCATCGACGCGATTATGGCAGCCGACCGCGACGCCCTCGTACAGATAGACGAGGTCGGAGACATAATGGCCGATTCAATTATCAGATGGTTCGCCGATCCTGTCAATCTTGAGCAAATCCAGAAACTGAAGCAGGCCGGTCTGAAATTCGAGCAGGAAAAGACAAAAAAAGTATCAGATACGCTATCTGGTAGTATCTTTGTAGTTTCCGGTGTTTTCTCCGTCTCGAGAGAAGAAATAAAGCAATTCATCGAGAGCCACGGCGGGAAGACCACCTCGTCTGTGAGCGGACATACCACCTATCTGGTGGCCGGTGAAGCCCCGGGCGGAGAGAAGATTAAAAAAGCCGAAAAACTCGGCACCAAGATAATTACAGAGGAGCAACTCAGAGGACTGGTTGCGGATCAGATATGAGTTTTGTCAACAGGTTAAAGGCGATATGGCGGACCGTCTCCCACTTTTTGGGCGAAGGAATATGGAACGTCGACCTCGCCGGAGTGAGCCCGAAGCGGAGCAAGCTCTACAAGCACCTGAAAATCATAATGATAACCCACCGCCATTTCCAGTCATTGAGATGCGGAAGGGAGGCTGTGGCCCTCAGTTTCTTCACAACTATGGCTACCGTGCCGCTGATTGCAGTCATCCTGCTCATCGCAAGCCGTTTCGGATTGCTGGGACTGCTCACAGAGATCATTTCCGGCCTTTTCATGAATAACCAGGAAATGGGAAACATGGTGCTGGGATGGGCCAACAACATCGTCAATATGGCTTCCGGAGGTGGTTTCGGGATTGTCAGCTCCCTGACGTTCATATGGCTTGTGCTGTGGATGATGCTGTGTGTGGAGAATTCATTCAACCATATATGGGACGTAGGCAAGTCAGCCAATATCCTGCGCCGCTTCCTCGTGTGCATCAGCATCCTGATCCTCTCTCCTTTCGTGCTTGTGATGTTCTTCTACGGAGTGGCATATTTCTTCAAGTTCATAGGTTATTTCGGAGGGTCGAAACTGGTCGACTTCGTTACATCCTACCTTTACTGGATCATCTTCTATGGACTCGCTGTGCTGGTCATCTCGGTCATGTACAAGTTCATACCGCACGCCAAGGTCAAATACTCAGCCTGTTTCAAGGCCGCGCTCGTATCTGCCTTAGGCTTTGTCGTTATCCAATATCTATACCTTGAAACCCAGATAGTAGTGACAAGGCTCAATGCCGTATACGGCGCCGTCGCCGCTATCCCTCTATATATGATGTGGCTTAACCTGTGCTGGTTCGACATCCTGTTCGGGGTGGACCTGAGCTATGCCTACCAGCATGTAAACGAGTACGACCCTGAAATTGACAGACGCAGATGAAGACTGACGAATTCACACAGGAAGACAAGGAACTCATACAAAGAGAGTTTGAACCGCTGCGCATTGCGAGCCTGAAGCGCTGTGCCGACCAGGAGCAGTATGAGCTTGTCCTGAAAGCGTTTGACTTTGCCAACAAGGCGCATTACGGAGTGCGCAGACGTTCGGGAGAACCCTATATCATACATCCCATCGCGGTTGCGAGAATAGTGGTTCAGGAAATCGGTCTCGGCTGCAAGTCGATCTGCGCAGCCCTGCTGCACGACGTGGTGGAAGACACCGACTATACCGTAGAAGACATACGCAGGGAATTCTCTGACCGCATCGCCCTTCTCGTGGACGGGCTGACAAAGATTAAGACCGCCCTCGACAGCGAGAAAGGTGTGATTGAAGAACGTTCCCAGCAGGCCGACAATTTCAAGCGCGTGCTTCTGACACTCAACGACGACGCCCGCATCGTGCTGATCAAGCTTGCCGACAGGCTGCACAATATGCGCACCATCGAGTATATGCCGGCCTACAAGCGCGAGAAGATCCTCAGCGAAACGATGTACATCTTCATACCTCTCGCCCACAGGCTCGGTCTGAACAACATAAAGAGCGAGATGGAGAACATCTGGCTCAAGAACAAGGAGGCTCAGGCTTATTCAGACATAGAGAAGATGCTGGCTAAAGCCACGCTCGAGAAAGGCCCCATCATCGACAACTTCATTGCGCCGATAGACGAGCTGCTCAAGGAATCGGGCTTCAAGTGCCGCATCATCAAGAGGATGAAGACCCCCTACTCCATCTGGAAGAAGATGACGACCAAGCAGATTCCTTTCGACGAAATCTTCGACATCTACGCGGTAAGGATCATCTTCGAGCCCCGCACCGATGTGGATGCGAGCGAAAGGGACCAGTGCTGGCACATCTTCTCCCTGATAACCAGCCGCTACAGATACAAGGCTGAAAGGACGAGGGACTGGGTCAGCTCGCCGAAACTGAACGGCTATGAAGCCCTCCACCTGACCATCATTTCCGAAGGAACCTGGATCGAAGTGCAGATACGCAGCGAGAGGATGAACGCCATCGCCGAAAGCGGCGTGGCCGCCCACTGGTCGTACAAGCAGGCCCATCCGGAGGACACTATAGAACGGGACCGTGACATCGACACCTGGATAAAAGGCGTGAAGGACATCCTCGACAACCCCGATGCCAACGCCCTGCAGTTCCTCGACAACTTCCACGAAGAACTCACATCCGGCGAGATGTTCGCATTCACTCCCCAGGGTGAATCCATAAGCATTCCAAAAGGCTCCACCGCCCTCGATTTTGCATACTACATCCACTCCCAGATCGGAAACAAGGCGATTGCCGCGAAAGTGAATATGCGCCTCGTGCCCCTGTCCACCGTTCTCAACAACGGAGACCAGGTGGAGATCATCACCTCCGACAATGCCAAGCCAAAGAGGGAATGGCTGGACTTTCTGGTCACTTCCCGTGCCCGCAACCAGGTGCTGCTCTCGATGAAGAGCATCAACAAGGACAACATCCAGAGCGGAATTGTCATTCTCAAGAAGAAGCTCGCCGAACGCAACATCATCCTTCAGGCAAGGGTCATCCGCAAGCTCATCGCCTACTACAAGATGAACAACAAGGAGGAGCTCTACAACAGGATAGGCATCGGCCTCATCGACCTCGAAGACCTCGACGACGCCCTCAAGAGCAATGCACTCAAGCGCGACGTCCAGATGTGGGGCATCAAGCTGCTCTCTCCCCTCAAGAGCAACGGCAAGATCGACAAGAGCAAAGACTATATACTGGAAGAAGACATAGACAAAGGCACGGTTTCATTCCATACGGCCGACTGCTGCCACCCCATCCCCGGCGACAATGTGGTGGGAGTAATCAACAGCGACGGCAGTGTGACCGTCCACAAGACAAGCTGCAGCGTCTTCACCGATTTCGCCGCCACCAACGGTGACAAGCTTGTGTCGGTCAAGTGGAGCAAGCACTTCATAATGTCCTACCTGACCCAGATCAAGATCAGGGGTATAGACAGGCTGGGCATCCTGAACGAAATCACAAAGGAGATATCGCTCGTCCTCGAAGTCAATATCCGGAAGATCGTGATCGAAGCCCACGACGAAGTGTTTGAAGGATACATAGACCTGTACGTGCACAACACGGACGACCTTGACCGGCTGATGGAACGTCTCGGCAAGATCAGAGGTGTGGAAAGCGTGCTCAGAACCAACATTGCAGATGAATAGAAACGTCACAGCCATATTACTCATCGTGCTGACAGCATTGTGCTGCCTCTTTTCACACTCGTGTGCGAACACCAAGGCAGCGCCCAGCGGCGGTCCAAAGGACACCATACCCCCTGTCCTGATCAAGATAGATCCCGAGCAGAACACCCGCAACATGCCGCTTGCCGATGTCAAGATAGCACTGACCTACAACGAATATACCGTGGTCAAGGAAGCCTCCGGCGTATATCTTTCCCCCCCCACGAAACACGCCCCTTCAGTCAAGGTCAAAGGCAAGTCCATCCTGGTTACGCTCAGGGATACGCTGGCAGAAAACACCACCTACACCATCGACTTCAACAACGCCCTGGCTGACAACAACGAAGGCAACCTGGCGCCGAGGTTCACATACACTTTCTCCACTGGAGATTCCATCGACTCGATGTATCTGACCGGCACAGTCCTGGACTGTCAGAAACTGACTCCCGTCAAAGGCGTCCTGGTGGCTTTGTACGAAGACCTGAGCGACTCGGCCTGTATGGTAAGCCTCCCTGCCGCAGCGGGCCGCACCGATGACTGGGGATTCTTCGTCATCAGGAACATCAAGCCCAGGTCATATCGGATTTACGCATACAGCGACGACGACAAGGACAACCTTTACCTTCAGGGAGAAGATTTCATAGCGTTCAACGATTCTCTTTTCACTCCTGAGCTTATCGTCCGTGATTCCATCTACGAGCTCGGTTCTTTCAATATGAAGGACACCGTGGCCTGCGAGATGAGAAAGTCAGAGGTCTCGCTGCTGCTCTTCAAGGAGACGGCATCCCGCCAGTTCATCAAGAACAAGGGCCGCAAGGACAACAAGCGGGGTTTCCTGCGTTTCAACGCCCAGAACACCGTGCTGAACTCTTTCCAGATATTCGGAGTCGATTCTACGGCCATAACGAAGCATTTCTCTCCTGAGATGGACAGTATGGATTTCTGGATCGACACTCCCTATCCTCTCCCCGACTCGCTCCTGCTCTCCGTGGAATATCTCAAGACAGACTCGCTCGGCAACCTGGTGATGACCAAGGAAGATGTGGCCATAAGTATGACAGATGAAGAGAAAGCGGCCCTGAATTCAGACCAGGCCAAAGCCGACACTCTGATCAGAGCAGATTACGAGTGCAAGAACGAGAATGTGGAGCAGGACGGAATTACAATCCGCTTCCCCGACCCGGTGTCACGTTTCAGCACGGATTCCATCCTATTCATCGCGACCAACCCCAAGAACCAGAACGACACGATTTCCTTCTCGTTCGAAAAGGACGAGCACGAATTCGAAACTTACCATCTTCAGTCTTCGCAGCCATATCAGACAGGCTACAAGTATCAGGTAATATTCAAGAAAAACGCGTTCTACGACATTTACGGACGCAAGAACAAGGAAAACGTCATAGACATCGAGTTACCCAACACTGACAAGACCGGTTCAATAACGCTCAACGTGAAAGGCATCAAGGAGTCGAACTACATCATCGAACTGGTTTCGTCAGACATGAAACAGGTATACCGGAAGTTCAATACCGACAAGGATACCAAACTGTACTTCCCCTATCTGAATGCCGGCAAATATACATTCAGGATAACCGAAGACCGCAACCGCAACGGCATCTTCGACACCGGCAACCTGCTTGAGCGCAAGCAGCCCGAGAAGGTGATAGTGTTCAAGCTTCCCGACGGTAATGGGATAATCGAGCTGCCGGAACAGACAGACATAGAACAAGACCTCCAGTTATGAGAAAGACAGCCGTTATATTGATTCTGACATTACTGTCGTTCGCTGCTTCAGCACAGAACGGAGAGGGATTCAACCCCTTCACCCAGGACGAACTGTCCATCCTCATACAGGACTCGACCGTCAAGGAAGAGATACGTTTCAAGCCCACCGGAATGCTGGGCATCCGGGGCAGCTACCAGTTCAACGGCATTTCTTCGAACGTAGATATGGATGAGACAGGACTCAATACATATAAAAACATATCCCTGGTCTACACATACTACAGTTCGCTGTGGAATATGATGTCCAACTTCGGCATCCAGGCAGCCCTCAAATACGGAGAATGGGGATTTGACAGCGGCTATCTGGAGTCGGAACATCTGAATTACGCGGAACTGTCATTGCTTTCCCAGTTCCATTTCGACTTCTCCCGCTTCAGGTTCCTCATCGGACTTGGCCCCTATGCAGGATACAGGCTCAATTCGCTCAAGGAGAACGACAGCTGGGACAATTATGACAACCGTTTCGAATACGGCCTGATGGGAGGCGCCGGCTTCGCCGTCATCTTCGGCCCGTTCGAACTGCAGATCGAAGGTGACTACCAGTTCTCGCTGAGCAGTATCTACCATATGAACAAATACAGCGACGAGTATTGGGTGACCGTCAATCCGAGAAACATAATTGTCAACCTCACCCTGTTCTATCACCTGTTCTGATATGCAAAGAATCGTATGCAAGGCCGGTAACGTCAGCATCGGCGGCGGTGCGAAACCTGTCGTACAGTCGATGTGCAACACCGACACCCTTGATGTTGCTGCAAGCGTGGCCCAGTGCAAGGCTCTGGCCGGGGCGGGCTGCGAGATGATACGCCTTACCACGCAGGGTCTCAGGCAGGTGAAGGCCCTGGATGAGATCCGCAGGCAGCTCCGCTCCGAAGGTATCTCGAATCCCCTTGTCGCCGACGTGCACTTCAATTCCGAGGTAGCCATCGCGGCCGCCGCAGGCATTGCGGACAAGGTGCGCATCAACCCCGGCAACTTCTCCAAGGACCACGATGTGGCTATGGAGAAGCTTCGCGAACTGCTGAAGGTCTGCAAGGAATACGGTACCGCACTGCGCATAGGCCTGAACCACGGTTCGCTTGGCGAGCGCATCACTTCGGTATGGGGTGACACCCCGCTCGGGATGTGCAACGCCATAATGGAATGGCTGAAGGTCTGCGTGGACAATGATTTCTTCAACCTCACCCTGTCGCTGAAGGCCAGCAACACGAAAGTTATGGTCGAGGCCTATGAACTTCTGTACCGCGCGATGCAGGACGAACTGGGAATGCTCTTTCCTCTCCACCTCGGCGTGACTGAGGCCGGAAACGGGGACAGCGGCAGAATGAAATCGGCAGTAGGAATCGGCACTCTCCTGAAGGAGGGTATCGGGGACACCATCAGGGTTTCGCTGACGGAGAATCCTGTCAATGAGATCGCCGTGGCCCGTATGCTCCTGAAATGTATGGAAGACGGCTCTATGGATGCCCAAAGCCGCGAAGAATATATAGTGAAGGCCGGCTACAGATATGGCAGCGGTCTGCTTGCAGGCGGACCGGACGATTTCGAGTTGCAGGGCAGCATCGCCGGCCGTCCATTGACCGCTCAGGAGGCGGAAGACATAAAGGACATTCTGCTGCAGGCATCACGGCGACGTTTCACCAAGGCTGAATACATCGCCTGCCCCAGCTGCGGCCGCACGCTGTACGACATAGAGAGTGTGCTGGCCGAAGTCCGCAAGGCAACGGAGCGGTTCGCAGGAGTCCGCATAGCCGTAATGGGCTGCATAGTTAACGGCCCGGGCGAGATGGCGGACGCCGATTACGGCTATGTCGGCCAGGGAGTCGGCAAAGTCACCCTGTACAAAGGCAAGACTCCGGTGGAGAAGGACATTCCCCAGCAGGAAGCCGTAAGCCGTCTCGTGGCACTTATTGAAAAAGACCGTTGATATCTTTTTTTGCAGAAAAAGGGCGAAAAAGGTACTTTTGCCCGAATTATAATTAAAGGAGGCCTTTCCATTGAAAACCATCTCTTTTGACAAAGTATTGATATTGGGTTCCGGAGCCCTGAAGATCGGCGAAGCCGGCGAATTCGACTACTCCGGCAGTCAAGCCCTGAAGGCCATGCGGTCCGAGGGCATCAAGACAGTTCTCATAAACCCAAACATTGCTACCGTACAAACTTCCGAAGGTGTTGCTGACAAGATTTATTTTCTTCCCGTAACACCTTATTTTGTGGAAAAAGTAATCGCCAAGGAGCGTCCTCAGGGCATCCTTCTGGCCTATGGCGGACAGACCGCTCTCAACTGCGGCGTCGCCCTCTACAACAGCGGCATTCTTGACAAGTACAACGTCAAGGTGCTCGGCACCCCGGTACAATCTATCATCGACACTGAAGACCGCGAGCTCTTCAACAAGAGGATGGAAGAAATCGACATCAAGATCATCCGCAGCGAGGCGGTGGAAAGCATCGAAGATGCACGAAGGGCCGCCGCCGAAGTAGGTTACCCCGTAATCCTCCGTGCCGCCTATGCACTCGGCGGCCTGGGAAGCGGTTTCTGCGACAACGAGGAAGAGCTCAACGCCCTTGCCGAGAAGTCCTTCTCCTACTCTCCCCAGGTGCTTGTCGAAAAATCCCTCAAGGGATGGAAAGAGATTGAGTTCGAAGTGGTGCGCGACGCCTACGGCAACGCCACGACGATCTGCGAAATGGAAAACTTCGACCCTCTGGGCATCCACACCGGCGAAAGCATCGTCGTGTCTCCGTGCCAGAGCCTGAACGACCACGACCGCGAGCTGCTGACAGGCCTCGCGCTCAAGATTGTGAAGCATATCGGCATCGTCGGAGAATGCAACATCCAGTTCGCATACGAGCCCAACGGCGAGGACTACCGCGTCATCGAGATCAACGCCCGCCTCAGCCGTTCTTCAGCCCTCGCATCGAAAGCCACCGGTTATCCCCTCGCCTTCGTGGCAGCCAAGATAGCCCTCGGCTACTCCCTCACCGACCTTAACAATCCGGCATCGGACAAGATATACCAGCCGTCTATCGACTACATAGTCTGCAAGATTCCCCGCTGGGACCTCAGCAAGTTCCACGGCGTAAGCCGCGAGATCGGCAGTTCGATGAAGTCCGTCGGCGAAGTGATGTCGATCGGAAAGAACTTCGAAGAGACCATCCAGAAAGGTCTGCGTATGATTGGCCAGGGCGCCCACGGCTTCGTGGCCAACAAGGAGATTGTGGTCCCGGACATCGACGAGGCTCTGAAGAACCCTACCGACAACCGTATCTTCGTCATCTCAAAAGCCTTCCAGAAAGGTTATACCATCGACCAGATATACGACCTCACAAAGATCGACAAGTGGTTCCTCAACAAACTCTACGGTATTGTAGAGACTTCACGCGAGATCGAGAAGTACGACCGTATCGAAGATATGCCCGACGAGTTGCTCCGCAAGGCCAAGCTCGACGGCTTCTCAGATTTCCAGATCGGCAGGCTCGTCTTCAAGGACAAGTTCGATATGGACGAGGCTTCTGACAAAGTCCGCAGCAACCGCAAGTCACGCGGCCTGCTTCCCTTCGTCAAGAGAATCACGACCTTTGCTTCCGATGACCCTGACAAGGCCAATTACCTCTATGTTACATACGGTTCTGACCATAGCGACATCAAGTTCGACAACGGCAGCAACTCCATCATAGTCCTCGGTTCTGGCGCTTACCGCATCGGCTCTTCAGTAGAGTTCGACTGGTGCAGCGTCAATGCCCTCAACACCATCCGCAAGGCAGGCTATACGGGCATTATGATCAACTACAACCCCGAGACCGTATCGACCGACTACGATATGTGCGACCGCCTCTACTTCGACGAACTTACGTTCGAGAGGGTGCTCGACATCTACGAACTTGAGAATCCCCACGGCGTAGTGGTATCCGTAGGCGGCCAGATTCCGAACAACCTTGCGCTCAGGATGAAGAACGAAGGCCACGTCAAGATCCTCGGCACCTCTGCCGAAATGATCGACAACGCCGAAGACAGGCACAAGTTCTCGGCTATGCTCGACCGCATCGGCGTCGACCAGCCCGCCTGGAAAGAACTGTCATCGATGGACGAGCTCAAGGACTTCGTCAAGTCCGTAGGATATCCCGTCCTCGTTCGTCCTTCATACGTGCTTTCAGGTGCCGCAATGAACGTCTGCTCGAACGACGGAGAGCTCATCGAGTTCCTGAAACTTGCCAGCGAGGTGTCGAAGAAACACCCGGTAGTGGTAAGTTCGTTCATCCAGCACGCAAAGGAGATAGAATTCGACGCAGTTGCATCTAAGGGCGAAGTGCTTGCTTACGCCATCTCGGAGCACATCGAATATGCCGGCGTCCACTCCGGTGACGCCACCATCCAGTTCCCTCCCCAGAAGCTGTATGTCGAGACCGCACGCCGCATCAAGAAGATCGCCCGCAAGATTGCCGAGGCTCTCTGCATCAGCGGTCCGTTCAACATCCAGTTCCTTGCACGCGACAACGAAATCAAGGTGATCGAATGCAACCTGCGTGCTTCACGCAGCTTCCCGTTCGCTTCGAAAGTCCTCAAGATAAACCTCATCGAGCTGGCTACCAAGGTGATGATCGGCGAAAAAGTCGAAGCTCCCCAGAAGAGCGCCTTTGACCTCGACTATGTCGGTATCAAGGCATCCCAGTTCTCGTTCAACCGTCTGCAGAAGGCCGACCCCGTGCTCGGCGTCGACATGTCTTCTACCGGTGAGGTTGGATGCATCGGCGACAACACCGACGAGGCGATCCTCAAGTCGATGCTTGCAGTGGGCTATACCATTCCCAAGAAGCGCATCCTCATCTCCAGCGGTACCGGCGAACAGAAAGCCCAGCTGCTGAAGGCATCCAGGGACCTCATCGTCCACGGCTATGAGATCTACGCCACCGGAGGAACCTACAAGTACTGCATCGAGAACGGAATTCCTGCCCACAGGGTTCTCTGGCCCAGCGAGACCGGCGACTGCCCCGAGGCTCTGCAGATGATCCACGACAAGCAGATCGACCTTGTAATCAACATTCCGAAGAACCTCTCGCAGCACGAACTCAGCAACGGCTACAAGATCCGCCGCGCAGCCATCGACTTCAACATTCCTCTGATTACCAACCCCAGGCTTGCATCTGCCTTCATCACGGCGTTCTGCAATATGACGATCGACGACATCCAGATCAAATCCTGGGACGAATACAAATAGCACAGCAGGCAAATGGACATAGTTCTCTTCATTGCAGGCATTGCCCTGGTTGTCCTGGGAGCCGACTGGCTCGTAGACGGTTCTGTGTCCATTGCCAAACGAAGCGGCATTTCTGAATACGTCATCGGAGCGACGATAGTCGGCATCGGGACGTCGATGCCCGAACTTGCGGTAAGTTTTTTCGCTGCCCTGAAAGGCAACGCCGACATTGCCATCGGCAATGTTGCGGGCTCGAATATGGTCAATACGCTCCTGATCCTGGGAGTGACGGCCCTGATCTCCCCCATTGCTTTCACAAAACAGAACCTGCGCAGGGACATTCCCATCACTCTGGGGGTTTCCGTGCTGCTCGCCCTGTTTGCTCTCGACACTTTCATCTGGAAGAGCGAAGCCAACAGAATAGTCAGGCCGGAGGCGATAATCCTCCTGCTTCTCTTCATCGGCTATATGTGGCTCAACTTCAAGCAGGACAAGGCTGCGGCCGGTCCGTCGTGCGAAGTGCCGGAGGAGACCCAGGAGAAGCCGATGAGCCTGTTCAAGTCCCTGGCCCTGATTGTCATAGGCCTTGGAATGCTTGTGCTCGGAGGCAACCTGTTCGTGGATTCAGGAACCAACATTGCCAAGTCTCTGGGCGTTTCCGATTCGCTGATCGCCATCTCGATGATGGCGGTGGGCACTTCCCTCCCCGAGCTTGCGACCTGCATAGTGGCTGCTGCGAAGAAGAACAACCAGCTTGCACTTGGCAACATCCTCGGCTCGAACATTTCCAACATACTGCTGATCCTCGGTCTCAGCGGCACTGTGGTTCCGCTCAACGTGAACCCGCAGAGTTTCGTGAGTCTTATGCTGCTTCCTGTCAGCGTCATCGTGCTCTGGATGACTTCCTTTATGTTCAAGAAGAATACTCTTGACCGCGTCGACGGAGCCATCCTGATCCTGCTGTACGCTGCCTACATCGTGACCATCGGAAGAATGTAACGACACTGTGCCCTCCTTGGGCTCAGGGCCTGTTGCTAGGGGCCTTGAAAAAAGGCCCTTGCGCAACAGCCCTGTCGCCACAATGCGGAGGGCTGAAGTTTTTCTATATTATTCCTATATTTGTATATGTTAATACGAAGTAAACTCCTTAATACTATAACTATGAAAAAAATATCTCTTTTCCTGGCGACTGTTGCCGTTGCCGCTCTGTCACTCGCAGGCTGCGTACAGAAGACTGCATCAGAGCCCTTCGACCCTGCAACCAGGGGTTCTAACGACATCAAGCTCGGCGCTGCCGGCTACTCTTATCTGTTATACGATATCGAGACTACCCTTAAGTTCTTGCAGAATATGGGTGTCCACTATCTCTCAGTGAAAGACAAATGGCTTCCCCTGGACGCTTCTGAGGAAGATATGGCTATCTTCAAGGACCTCTGCGCTAAATACGACGTGGAAGGCTACACGCTCGGTCCCATCTATATGCGCAGCGAAGAGCAGGTAGACCAGGCTTTCGCCTATGCCCAGCGCTATGGTGCAAAATGGTTCATCGGCGTTCCCAACTATGAACTTCTCGACTACACCATCGCCAAGGTCAAGGAGACCGGCATAAAGGTGGCCATCCACACTCACGGTCCGGACGGCGCCGCCTTCCCTGACATCCGCACCATCGTGGAGAAAGTCGGTGACGTGAACCTCGGCATCGGCTGCTGCATGGACCTCGGCCATACTTTCCGCTCAGGTTACGACGTTGTAGCTGACATCCTCGAATACAAAGACTGGATTATGGACGTTCACATCAAGGACGAGACTGCTCCTACCAAGGAAGGTCAGACCTGGGAGTGCGGCCGCGGCCAGATGGACCTCGTCGGCATCATCAAGGCTTTCCGCCAGATCGGCTATCAGGGCGTTCTCTCTATGGAATATGAGAAGAACCGTCGTGACCCCCAGCCCGGCGTAGCAGAATCGATCGGCTACCTCCGCGGCGTGCTGGACGCAACGAAATAAGCCTCGCAGCATTGGATACAAAGAAAGCCGGCTGATTCCAGCCGGCTTTTCTGTTATATATGACGGCCCGCCTTGGGCTCAAGGTGTGCTGCTAGGAGACTAGAATAATAGTCTCTTGCGCAGCAGCCATATCGCCACAATACGGAGGGCCTTCAAGACTATAGCTCGCCACCTGAAGATTTCGGGAGATGTTTCTTCGCGCTGGCGCGGGCTCCGAGGTCCACCAGATTCTCGGCTGCCTTGACGATGCTCTGACGGCCGGTGGAGAGTTTGTCGTAGGCCTGTCGGTATGCTCCGTCGGCTTTCTCGAGGGCAGAGCCTACCTCACCCATATATTTGCTGAAGTCTGCCACGCGGTCGAGCAGCATACGGGCAGTGTCGATAATCTTTTCCTGGTTCTGGGCCTGCTGAGTCTGAGTCCAGGCTATCTGGATCATACGCAAGGCTGCGATGAGATTCTGCTCGGATGTGATGAAGACGCCCTTGTTGAAAGCCTCGCGCCAAAGCATAGGCTCTTCGGTCATCGCAAGCTGGAACGCCGTCTCGTTGGGCATAAACATTATGACATACGGAAGGCTCTTGTAAGGTGCCTTTACATAGCCTGAATAGTTCTTGGCAGCGAGCTCCTTGACGTGCTGGTTGACGCTCTGCATATGCCTCTTTGCGGCATCAGTACGGCTCGCATCGTCTTCAGCATTGCAATAGTCGATGAAGGCCGTCAGTGACACCTTGCTGTCGATGATGACACACTTGTCATCGGGATAGTATACTACTGCGTCGGGCCTCATGTTCCTGCCACTGTCTTCGTTGGTCAGTGAAGTGCCGTCATTGCCGCGGAGGGTATACTGCAGGTCATAGTGCTTGTGCTCCTCGAGCCCCTGGCTGTCGAGCAGCTCCTTGAGGATCATCTCACCCCAGTTGCCCTGGATCTTGGTCTTTGTTGTCATTGCGTTGGCCAGCCTGCCGGCTTCCTGTCCTAGCGACTGAGACTGCTTCATCATCTCCTCGATGGCTTTCTCAAGGGCGGCCTTGTTCTGGTTGCCCTGGTCGCGTGTCTTCTCGACGCTTTCCTGCATATTCTTCAAAGTCTCGTTCAGAGGATTGATGATGGCATCCATCTTCTCCTGGTTGACTTTCTGGAAGGCTTCGGGCTTCTTGTCGAGGACTTCTCCAGCCAGGGCGGAGAACTGCTGCTCCACAACGCGCTTCTGCTCGTCCCAGGATTCCTTCGTCTCCTCTATCTGGCGTTCCAGGGCTTTCCTGATGCTTTCGTGGCTTTCCTTGAGAGCGGCTATCTGGGCCTCGTGGCTCTGGGTCAGCGCGGCTATCTGGCTTTCGCGGCTGTCCTCCAGAGCAGCCTTGGTGGCGTCGAACGCACTTTGCCTGGCCCGCATCTCATGCTTCAGGGAGTTGTTGCGGACGATCAGGAAAATGATTGCGGCAAGCGCAAGGAACGCGATTATGGCAGCTATCGTGAGAATATCCATCGGGAACTTTTTATAACAGTAAAATTAGTACATTTGTCGCAAAACTAAAACTACAACATTCTATGCGTAATTTCTTTATGACACTCGCAGCTGTCTGCTGCATCGTCTTTTCAGCCACTTCCTGCAAGGAAGAAGCCGTCGAGTATGACTGGCAGCCGGCTGGAGACAAGATAATGACCGAATGGGGAGAGAACCTCAAGGTGTCC
>JAEEGG010002690.1_pt1 | contig 45478 bp, 38 predicted proteins | sample 9134161 | NCBI WGS metagenome assembly JAEEGG01 (sample SAMN16246543, study PRJNA631951) | gut metagenome | biome: gut microbiome; feature: rumen; material: CR-attached | host: Bos | place: Iran: Karaj | collected 2018-10 | reverse complement strand
GGTTGTCGGCGGTGACCGGCTGCACAATCTTCATGCAACCGTCAAAGTCGGTGTCGAGGGCGAGCACGATGCTGCCGTTAGAAATCGGCTGGATCAGCTGGGCAACGCTCGTCTTGCCGGCGGGCAGGAATACGATGCTCGGAATACCGGCCTTAGCGCAGTAGGCGCTCAAAGCGGCAGAGGTGTCGCCGGTAGAGGCGCAAGCCACGGCGTCGATTTCGTGAATTTTCTTCTTGATGATGTGGTTCACCTGGCTTACGAGAACCGTCATGCCCAGGTCCTTGAAAGAACCGGTGTGGGAGTTGCCGCAAAGCTTGACCTTGAGGCTCTTGATGCCCATTTCCTTGGCCAGCGGAGCCGCATCAAACAGCGGGCTCCAGCCTTCGCGCATCGTGACGATGTCTTCGATGGGCATGTCGGGGAGCACCATTTCGCGCTTGCTCCAGATGCCGCTCATGTCGGCGGGTTCGAAGCTCATGCGGCGTTCGGCAAAGAGCTTCTTCCATTCATCGGGGCTCTTACTGGCAAGGGCTGCGCGGTCGTGTTCCACTTCGAGCAGGCTACCGTCGACCTTGCTGCGGTAAATGACGTCGGTCAGCGGGTAAGTGTCGTCCCCGTTGATGTTTCTAAAATGGGCGTTGAACTTTGCCATAATATCCTCTAGTTTTTTCGGGGGTAAATATAGGAAAATTACTCGGTTATTTGTAGCCTAATTTGCTATATTCTTCCCTGGAATACAACAAACTCGGAGTTCTGAGTGAAAAAGAAAAATTTTTGGTTTTTATCGTTTTTTGCGGCAATAACGCTAGTTTTGTCCGCTTGTATTTTTGAGTCTGATGATGATGGTCTTGAAACGTGGCTTTCTGACCGCGGTATGCCCAGCAATTACAAGGTGCAGGTTCTTAGCATCAATAATCTCAATGCTGCATCTACTCATGTAACATTTGATTCTTTGGCACGAAGTGGCAATGTTGATGCTATAGTTGGTCGCAGGGCCAATTTGATGCATGATTTGGTTCTGGATTTTGCATTTGAGAAACCCAAAGACACATCTTTCGTGAAAGAATTCAAGTCTTCCGATTCTGCTGGCGCACTCTTGGTGCTTTATTGGCAGAGGGAATTCTATAAGTCCAAGTGGATTCCCGCGAAGACTGCTCCGTTCTCTGACGAACTTGATGTTGCCGTCAGCTGGAAATTTGACAATAGTTCTCGTTCTGCATCTAAGTTCCTTGATAGCATCGCCGATATTTCTGATTCTTCTTGGTATGAGGAACTCGCCAATTGGAAACCGTCTAGTTCTGCAGATACCGTTTTCAAGATGAAGATGAGCCTGGGCGATACCGCTATTCGCATGCCGATGCCTTCTGCGTTGGTTGATGATCTTAAAAAGCTGAAAAAAGCAGCACGTTTGCAACTTCGTATTTCCTTCCCTAACGCTCCTCGTGAGTACCGTTTCTGGGGAAATGCCACGGACTTTTCTCCTTATTTGGCCATCTATGCTGATGCCAAATCTAAGGAAGTTTTCCCGCCGAATCCGTTCCGTTTGGCAAAACTCGTGAAAAAAGAAGAAGAATGCTCTGATTGCCCCGTTTTGCATGGTGGTGGATACGATTCCCTGGTGGTGGAAATTCCTCCCGAACCGATCTTTGATGCCCTGTCTGAATTCTATGGCGATGAGTTCCCTTACGAAGGGGAATTTGATGTCCGTCAGACGGTGATTCACGCTCAACTGACTATGGCCCGTGATGACTCCAAGGGCGAAAATGAACTTGGTTGGCCCATTCAGGTGGTGGCAAGTTCCTATGTGGATAGTGCCGAAATGGTTTATGGAGATTCCGTGGATGCGAGACTTCGCCGCAAGGAAGCATACGCGTTTTTTGATACGTCCGTGGTTTTGAAGTCTGGACACCAGAACCTGGTCTTCCACGCTGGTGATTCGTTGACGCTGCAGCTGTCTATTGGCTTGCGTGATTTCCTCAACAAGGCACAAGATGGCCGTAATATGAAGTTCTCGATGTGCTTAGGTTTGTCGTACATGCAAGAAAAGAAAAAAATTAACGGAGATTACAGGACAACCGTAGAAGACACTCTTTATACTGCAGACGGCGAACCGTTCTATGTTGCCAAGAACGATACGGTTTCTAGATACGTCGGTTACTTCGATTATAGCCGCTATGATTTCTCGACCGCAGTAGAGAATCCTATGACCCTCAAACTTTGGCTTGCTTCCAAGAGGGGGGATGAATAATGAAAAAGTTTTTGATTGCTTTAAGTATTTTGTCTGGCTATGCCTTTTCGTCCATGATCGGTCTTGAAGCCCTGGGTGAAGAGCAGGTCATGGGAGGCACGGCCTCTGCCGCAGGTCGTGGCTTCGCCGGTAATGCCAAGACGGGTGATGCCGAAGGTTTGTCCGTTGTAAACCCGGCCCGACTGGCGTTTGATGCGAAGGTCGTGTTCAACTTGAACTTTGCTATGGAAATGGATGATGCCCGAAAAGACGGCAGTCACTATTCTGTTTCCAATTTGTCGATGCCTTCGTTCAACCTGTCCTTCCCGATGGGTATGTTCGGTGCCATGGGACTTTCGCTTTGGCAGCATTACTCATCTTCGTTTAACGAGGATTCTGAAAATTCGAAAATTGGTTCCAATGTCAAGCTGGAATATCAAGGTAGTATCTTTGAATTGGTTCCTGCTTATGCAGTCCGTTTGCCATTCTTCCGTTCTCTGTCCCTTGGTGCGTCCGCCCATGTTGTCATGGGAAATACATCTAGAAACTTGAGCCTTGGTGGAGATGCTTCTTCAGTTGATAAGGGCGATGCCTGGGCTTCTAAGAGTTACATCATTTCGGATTATGTGGACGGTACTTGGGAAATCAAGGATCATCCTGCCTATTATACGGGAGCTCTTCAATACCGTGGAAAAATGGTGTCCTATTTCTTCTCCTATACCACGGGATATACCTTGAGCAATACCCTTGACTATAATTTCAGATTCAGCGAAGTGGATACCTTGGCTTCGACCCGTTCTATTCGCGAGGTCGATGTGCCGTCGATGCTTGCAACGGGTATCAATTATCGCTTAGCCAAGCGTCATAACATTATGATGGATTTGACCTGGCGTGCATGGGATAAGGATGTCGAAAATATAGCTGGCGGCTGGAATATGCCGACGGTTACCGAAACCCAGACCGACTTCATGGTTTCTTTGGGTTACCAGTGTGACGGAAGTCCATTGTTCTATGAATCCTATTGGACCCGCATCAACTACCGTGCCGGTGCATGGTATAGAAACTGGTACATCAAGGATGTTTTTGAAGTGGGGGGCTCCCTTGGTGGAGGATTCCCGTTGGGTCGTAAGGGTACTACGATTGATGTCGCCTTGCAGGGGGGCAAGCGCTTTGCCGATTCTAAATCGGAATGGGAAGAAATGTTTATCGGCCTGCGAATCGGTTTGACCGGTATTGCGGCATGGGGACAGAATAGGTAGGATTTTTAATGAAGGAGGCCTAGTATGGCTATAAAAAAAGAAACTGAAACAAAGTCCAAGGTTAAGGCTGCGGTAAAGGAAACGGTGGCGAAGGTCGCTGCCAAGAAGACCGCAACGAAATCCGCGACACTTAAGGCAATGAAAGATGCCGAAGAAAAGGCTGTGAAAGCCGTGGCTAAGGTGAAAAAGGCCGCCGCAACCAAGGTGTCCAAGATTTCGGACGAAGTGAAGAAGGTTGCTGCTAAGAAGACGACTGCCTCCAAGACCGCCACGACCAAGGCTGCTGCAACCAAGACCGCTGCCAAGAAGACTGCTACGACAAAGACCGCTGCTGCGAAAACTGCTGCAACGAAGACTGTCGCTAAAACGGCTGCTAAGGTGACGGCGAAGGTTGCTTCTGCTAAGGCTGCCAAGGCATCTGAAAAAGAAGTCGCAAAGCTTGCTCAGTCCTTCGACGCCGAATACCTGGTGCTCATGCAGAAGGATCCGAACTGGATGCATGCCTTCTGGGAAGTCTCCGAAAACAGAATTAACGAAGCGAAGCATGGTAAGGGGAAAATCGTCCTTCGCCTGTTCGACATTGCTGATGACCTTACGGTGCAGCGCGGCAAGAAGCGCAAGTTCCGCGATGTCGAAGTTCCGGCAAATGCCCGTAGCTGGTATGTTGAAAATACCGCCGGCAAGTCCTGCGTCGCTGTTCTCGGCGCCGTATCCGGCAAGAACTTCAAGCCCATTGTAGAATCTGCTCCGGTCATGACTTTCGACAAGTCCGCCGCCGCTCCGGCCGAAGACGATGCCTTTGCCAAGGCTTCTCTCGGTGGCAACACGCTTGGCAACTTCATGAGCTCCGGATTCTCGAGCCAGACGGCTGAATCCTGGCTGAAGAAGCTCGGCGGTAACTTCGGTAGTTCCTCGGAATCGATGTTTTCGGGCGCCCTTTCTAGCGCAGTCCTCCAGTCGAACAACATCGAAGTTGCGAAGGATTCCGTGAATTACGGTAAGGATTTCTTCCTCTGGGTCAAGACCCGCTTGATCGTGTACGGCGGAACCCGTCCGGACGCACACCTCCAGGTGCGCGGCGAACCGTTCCCGCTGAACCCGGATGGAACCTTCAGCTTTGAAGAAGACCTGCCGGATTCTACAAAGATCATTCCGGTGTTTGCGACCGACAAGGATGGCGATTTCCCGACTACGATCGTTCCGATTGTCGTAAAGCGCACGGAGTAATCCGTTTTAATGGGAGCTCCCGGAAAAATCATTTTCCTGATGCACGCACATTTACCTTTTGTGCGGCATCCGGATTATAAACGCTTTTTCGAAGAGAACTGGCTGTTTGAGGCTATTGCCGAAACCTACCTGCCCCTGGTGCAGGCGATGCGCCGTCTCTTGGAAAAGGGCGTTCCCGGGACGCTCAACTTAAGCGTTTCGCCTCCGCTGATTGAAATGCTTTCGGACGAAAATTTGCTGAACAAGTTTTCGGACCATTTGAAGCAGCAGCTTAAGCTGATTGAAAAAGAAGTGGCCCGCAACACGGGATCGGACTTAGAGACGCTTTCGCACTTTTATCTTTCCCGTCAGCACACGCTGATTGACTTGTGGGAAAACCGCTTGCATCGTAACTTGCTTGCGGAATTTTTGGAACTTGAAAAGGCTGGCAAGCTGAACCTGCTTACTTGTGTGGGGACGCATCCGTTCTTGCCTGCGTACCAGAGTGATCCCGAATCGATTCGCATGCAGCTTGATGTCACAGTGCGGACTTTTGAGCGTGCTTTTGGCCGTAAGCCCATGGGCGTGTGGCTCCCGGAATGCGGCTATTTTCCGGGACTCGATAAGTACCTTGCCGAATTCGGCCTGCATTATTTCTTCTTAGAAACGCATGGCGCCTTGCTGGCGTCGCCTCCGCCCAAGTACGGCGTGTTCACGCCGCTGCGTACCACGCAGGGACTTTACTGCATGGGCCGCGAACAGAAGAGCTCCATGGAAGTCTGGAGCCGCCGTACCGGTTATCCGGGCCATCCTGAATACCGCGAATTTTTTACGGATATCGCCAGAGAACGTCCGCGCGATTACCTGGGTGAATATTTCTTTGCCGGCGACAATCCGATTGATTCGGGCTTCAAGTATAAGCGTATTACCGGCGGCGAGGATAAGCTGATTTACCGCCCGTGGAACGCCATGAAGCTTGCCGAAGATCATGCGCGCCTTTTCGTGGTGAACCGCGAGGCAACCATTTCGGAATTGCTAGTGAATATGGATGGCCATAAGGCGGCCATGCTTTGCCCCTACGATGCCGAACTTTTTGGTCACTGGTGGTTCGAAGGTCCGATTTTCCTCGAAGAAATGCTGATACGTGCCGCGTCTTCGTCGGTGGTGGAATTTGCTGCTGCAGACGAGGTGATGACGGATTCTGCGGATCCCGAAGTCCACGAACCGGCGTTCTCGAGCTGGGGCGAAGGTGGCTTCGGTTCTGTGTGGATTAACGGCGAAACGGATAAGTATTATCCGCAGTCCTACCGCATGCGAGCCATGATTGATCATCTGATATCCATTCGCGAAAAGACGGGAATGCAGTCTCCTCGCGGGAAACTGTTGACTCGTTATATCAAGCAGATGGAACGTGAACTGATGCTGTTCCAGTCTTCGGACTGGGCGTTCATGATTCACAACCATTCGGCGGATGGTTATGCTCGCCGTCGTCTAGATGACCATTACAAGAATGGCCATGATTTATTTGCTGAAGCTTGCAAGGCCATATTGCGCAATACTGAAAAGCCTGCGGCAAATTCTGTTTTGCCGAAACTCGAAGAAACAAACAATATCTTCAGCTGGCTTTAATAAACAATTATAAAGTCTTTTAGCTTGCCGCTATTGCCGACTCTAAAGCGATATACGCCCGGCGCCAGAAGCGACTTGACTTCGTTTTCGTCTAGACAGTGGGTGTAGCCGGTGTACTTGATTTTCTGAATTAGATTTCCGCGACGGTTGCGGATTTCGATATAGTCCTTGCTTAGCGGAAGCGGCGTAAAGCAAAGGGCTCCTTGACGCCAGGGAGTGGGGTAGGCTCTCAGTGTAGAATCCTTGAAGAAGGTGGGGACAACGTCTTCTTCGCTAAAGCGGCTGAAAACCCAAAGGATGGAATCAACGCTGGATTCTCTAAAAAATTCGGTACGGGCGGAGTCGATGCTGTTCGTTGTCGGCAAAAAGCGGATGCTGTAGGCATCTGACTTGATTGCAATGGCCGAGGTCCTTCCAACGAACTTGGGCATTTCTGGGGCCCCGTTTGAGTAGTAATAATAGGCTGTGTATTGAAGATCGACTGGGGTGAATGTCTGGGATTTGGATTCCACGTGGAATTGGGGCCATCGGGGTTGATCACTTGTAATCCAGAATGTCGAATCGACTAGAGTGCTTCTGTCGCCCGTAAAAACAAGCTTGATGGCAAAATCATGGAACAGGGAGTCTGCAGAAAGTCCTTGATTTTTAGCGACTTGATTCAGTTGGTATTGGAAGTTCTTGGTCGGAGCTTTTGCAAAATTTTCCCAAATGAGTTTGTTTGTTTTATGATTCACATGGTTGTGCAGGTACATAAAGAATATACCTGCTCCATAAGGCTTGTCCAAATCCTTGTAAGGAAATCCTACGTCGGTTGCCAAATCTGGAAGGTAGGCGAAGTAGTCGTCCACGTCGGGCACGGCGATTTCTTCAACACCGGAGGCCGATGCTTCAAACCAGAAATTGTATAGAGGCATTTTGCTGGAATAGCGAAACTGAATCGCATGGTACATTTCATGGGCTGTGGTGACGCGGAGCGCGGGCATGAAATTCTTGGCGTAGGAGTAATTATAGGCTTCGTTGGTAAACTCTACAGATGCGCGAGGATAGGTGCAGACTTTGTCGTTGAATTCCACGGTGTCGATGATTGCGTTTTCTTGGGGAACGTGTTTGAAATCATTGTCGATAAGCATTTCGCTTTTTTCGTCATCGAGGGGAATGGTAAGCCCGAAACAATCTTTACAGGGGTTCCTCATTACAGAGTCGTAATTTTGCAGAAGATAAATGTCTATGACCTCGATGGGATAGAGACCGTTTTGGACCTTTTTTTCGTAGTGGAAGGTTTCGCTCTCTCCCTTGGGCGGAAGCATCCCGGATTTTTTGACATGAAAATCCCAGGCGTATTCTAGTGCTTTTTCCAAGGAATCAATGTACGCGACAGTAGTCTTGTGCGGACCCTTCAAGGTGTAGAATATTTCGAAATGCTTTGTGGTGCGTGAATAGACGCTGTCGTAATAATCTTGGGGAGTACAGCCGGAACTCGCCGTACGTGCGTAGGCTTTGACGGATGCAAGCATCTGCTTGACGCTTTTGTGATTGCTGTTTAAGTAATCCAAAATCTGTGCCGTGCCGCAGGATCGTTCTGCAAAGGCAGGCTTCGCTAGGCCACAAAAGAGAGCTGCTAATAAAAAAACAATGTTCCTCATCTATTTCCCACCAAAATATGTTCTTCTTCTAGAATCTTTTGCACGCGGTTACGGATGTCCTCAGGTATGGTAAGGACTTTTTGATGATGGGGCTTGATGCGAGAATCGACAATCAGCGGAGCTTCGCAACCCCAGTGCTTTTCGCAAACTTGAGCGTGGTAGCCGAATACATCCTTCGCCGGATCAGAACGCGTAAAGGTTAGCCACAAGAAATCTCGAAGATTGCCGCTATCCAGAGAAGAATCGAGTTCGGAATCGACAATTGAAATCCAAGGGTAGTTCTCGCGGAATTCCCAATGGGCGAGAGCATCTTCGATTTGTGCAATAAAACTTTTGCGGGCAGTATCTTCGTAAGCGGGGCCTTGCAAAACGATAACGCCCGGCATCGGAATCTTGGCCGAGGTGATTCCCGCAATCTTGAGTGTCTGCAAATCTTCGGGATTGTTGCGGAGCTCGCGTTTCTTGATGCCAGCGGCGGCGAGCGTCAGCTTGGAACCGTGATTCAGCTTGCTTCCGGTGTAGTCCAGCGTGTCGATGCTGGTGCTCGTTTCAAAATGCAAGTCGCGGCTAAAGTCAATGCGCTCCAGCACGTGGCCGAAGAATCCGGCGACATCGTTGACATCGATTTTATGGCCGGCCTCTTCGTCTTCGGCGGCGGCAATCAAAAGGTACTTGGTGAGGCTTGCCTGATTGAATCCGAAAATCGCGTTCGCCGTTTTCAAGAGTTCCAGCGGCTCGCGATCTTCGGGTTTGGCGTAAGGCCTAAAACGTTCGTGGGCAAGCGCCAGGCAAAGCGGGTGCACACCGGCGTCATCGACGGCGTGGAGCGCCACAAGCCCCGGAATCGAGGCTGGTACCATGGGCTTTGTAATCTGGTGAATGAAGCTGCCGAACAAGGTGTCTTCTTGTGGCGGGCGCCCTACGACCGTAAAGGGGTAGATGGCGTTCTTCTTGCACAGGACTTTTTCGACCTTAAGATACGGGAACGGATGCCTGTCGGAATAGTAGCCGATGTGGTCGCCGAAGGGACCTTCGGGCTTTAAATCCGGCTGGAGCTCGCCCAGAATGCAAAAGTCTGCGTCGCTTGAAACCAGGTAACCGTCGTGGATAAAGTAGCGGAATCGCCTTCCGCCGAGCATGCCTGCAAACAGAAGTTCGCTCAAGTTTTCGGGCATGGGCATCACGGCTGCAACGGTTTGCGCCGGCGTACCGCCGATAAAGATGCTCACTTTGAGCGGTCTGCCTTCTTCAATGGCCTTCTGGTGGTGCCTGGCAATGTCGCGCTTGATTTGGTAATGCAGCCCGCATTCGTCACAGACGTAATCGTTCCCTGAAATCTGCACGCGGTACATGCCCACATTCGTCGTCATGACCGAAGCGTTTTCGGCGGGGCGAGTCGCCACCTGCGGAAGAGTGACGAATGCGCCGCCGTCTTCTGGCCAGCAAACGAGTTGCGGCAAGTCCGAGAGCTTACATTCCTTAAAATCTTTGATACTTCCGCTCTTTTTCGGAAGCGAATGCAGCCCTGTGCGGGCGGCCCTCAAAAGCTTGGCGGGCGAGGCGTGCTTGAAGAATTCAACCGGATTTGACTTGAAAAGGACTGCGGTCTGCGTCCCCTTCAGGGTGTCGCGGAACAGGTAATCAAGCCTTCCCTGAGAACCAAAAATGTTACAAACGGCCCTAAAAGTGCTTCCTTTCACATGTTCGAAAAGAATGGCGGGGCCTTTTTTTTCAAAAACTTGGCGCGCAATTTCGGGCATTTCCAGGTACGGATCCACTTCACGCTGAATGCGTTTGAGCATGCCTGCTCGTTCAAGATCCAGCAGTGCCTGTTCCAAGTTTTTGTACATGGAATTCTCGCTGCTATCCGGCGGTAGCGGATTGGTCGATGGCGTTGAACCCTTGGGTCTGTTTCTTGCTTTCGATGGCGGCGAGGGCTTCGCGAGTATCCTTGCGGCTAGCGATAGCGTAAACAATCGAAGCGCTTTCCATTACTTTTGCGAAGGCTTCTTCCGGAAATTCGCTGAACCCCTGGAACGAAAATTCATCGTAGCAGGCGGTCATGTTGCCTTCGTCAGTAAACATGTGGCTCGCATTAAAACCACGGAACGGTCCCTTGTCGAGGCGGACCATGATTTTCCCGTTATTGATGGCACTGATGCGACCCGTCCAGCTGACCTTGCGGAAACCGACCATTACCGTGTAACGGACGATTTCGCCTGCTTCGATAGCTTGGGGCAATGTGTAATGAATAACGGGAAGTTTTCCGATAGTCACGTTCATGGGCGCGTAGCGCATGGTCTCCAGCAAATTCGCCAGAGTATATTCTTGCCATGAAGTTTGACTGTATTGAACCATATCTAATAATTTAGCAAAAGAATTTTCAATTGGAGTGCAGTGAAAAAATAAATTACGCTTTTTATTGCACTTCGTTAAAATTCAAAATCGACTGCGCGACGTTCGGTCACGACCTTCTTGACGAAGGAAACGATTGCTAAATGTTCCGGATGATTCTGGTAAATGTCGAGAGCAGCCTTTGTATGGAATGTGGTGTCGAGTGCGATATCGTATTCCACGTCCCCGTTACCCAGTTCGGCCTTGTTAAAGTTCAAACCTGATTCAATGCTCAAGAGTCCAGGAATCTTTCCTGCCAAGGCGTGGAATGCGTCGACCATTTTCTGGCCGTTTTCTTTTGCGGTAGCACCTTCGGCTTCGCTCTTCAATTTCCAAAAAACAATGTGACGGATCATGCGTTCCTCTTTTGGTTATAAATTTGTTTGTACAGGTCCAATTGCCGTTTAAAGCAATCGTTCCAACTGAATTTTTCGGCGTAGGTTCGGGCGTTCGCTTTCTTTTGGCTTAAGTCCGAACGGTAAAGTTCAACAATGGCGTCTGCCAAGGCTTCGGGCGTGCGCTTTCTTAAAATGACGCCTGCACCCGAGTTATGCACGTGTTCGGCGGCTGCGCCTGTGCTTGCGCCAATCTGGGCGTTTCCGCAGGCCATGCTTTCCAGAATCGAAAGGCCGAAGGTTTCCCAGCCCGAAAGGGCGAGTCCAAGGTCGACGCTGGCGTAGTGCCTAGCCATCTCATCGATAGATGAAATAAAACCGGCGTACTGAATGTGCGAATGTTTCTGGACGGCTTCTTCCACTTGCGGCAAATAGGGGCCAGTGCCTGCAAAGACAAGTGCCGGTTCACACCCCAGTTTTTCTGCAATCAGCGGGTAGGCGCCCAGCAAAAGTTCGATTCCCTTTTCTTCGCAAAAACGGTGCGGGAAGAATATGGTAAGGCGTTCCGGCCTTCCGGCTTTCAGTTGCAGAACTAGCTTCTCGTCTCGCTTTTCGGGCGAAAACATCTGGATGTCGCAACCCAGCGGAATCCAGTGGGATTTCGGCAGGTGATTCTTTTCAAGGCGCTTCAGGACCTCGTCGCAAGAAACCTGGATGCCGTCAAAATGCTTGAATTCTTGTCTAGCGTACCAGAAGGCAACTTTCTTGGCCAAAATACCTAGCGTGCGGCCAAACTTGTTCGCAATCGGACGTTGCACGTAGGTAATAGGGAAGTCGGCGTGCCAGAAGCTCAGAAGAATCGCTTCCGGTACCACCTTCTTGGCAACATGTCGCACCACAGTCGGCAAAATATAGGGGGAACCGACTTCTATCACTTGGGGCTTGTACTTTTCAAGGATAGGCCTGATCTGCGAAGGCCGCCACATAAAGCGGTATTCCCATTTGCCCGGGAAGCGGTAGGCTTCCACATGCTCGATGATGAGACCCTTGCTCTTTTGTTCGGTATAGGTCTTGGAATCGGGCATCACGAATACGGACAGGACTTCTTCCTGCTTTTCGTAGAACGCCATCTTTTGCAGGTGATAGCGGCGAACGCCACCGCCCGAGGGACTCCAAAAATTGTTAAAGTCGACGATGGTGAACATTAATTGATCTCGATTTCTTCTTGCATTCGATTCGAAAGCGGGTCGATAGAAAGGGTGCCCTGGTACAGCTGGTTGTTGCCCAGACGCTTGGAATCGACGGTCAGGAACATGTTGCCGCCCTTGGATTCCAGCCAGTAAATGGCGTCGGAATCGCGCAGGTAGGCACGCGGTCCTACAAGACCTTGTTCAGAATCAATGAGCTCACCGCCCATGAACAAAGGAATGTCCAGGGCTTTGTAGAGGTCGAGAATCACCGAAGAACGTCTTTCGTGAATGTCCGAAAGGTCGGCGTGGTCTGCGACCTTCAAATGGTCGATGCCGTCAATGATGACGACCAGGTTACGGTGTTCCCGGACTTCTTCTTTCAGATTCTGGAGAAGAACAATATTGTCAAAGTCGTTCTGATCGTCCCAGATTTCAAGGCGATTGCTGCGCACGAATCCCATGAGGTCGCGAGTCGCTTCCAAGATTTTCTGGTTCACGCCTTCGTCTTCGCTCTGTTTACGGACTGTCAGCACCGATTCGCCGATGAGCATGGCTACCAGTCTGTCAAAGATTTGACGGCGCGGAGTTTCAAGCGCAATGTAGATGAGCTTGAGGGTGGGATTGCTCTGGACTAAGTCCAGAGCGAGGCTCGAAAGCAATGTGGTCTTGAGACCGAAGGGCTTCGAAGACACGTAGAAGCATCCGGACTGGATGCCGTCAATTTCTTGCGTCAGTTTCGGGAAGGTGTTGAGTGCGTAGCCGACGCTGACGTCGGGAGGGCAACCCATGGCCGTATCGAAGTTCTCCTTGATGTCCTGCAACAGCATGGAGCGACGGTGCGTGTGTACGGTGTCGGTTTCCGTTTTTTCGACGAGCGAAATCAACTGGTCGGCGCCGTTTTTACGGACGACCAAGTCGACCGTTTCTTCTTTCGGAAGAACAATCGACTTGAATTTCAAGTTGAGACGTTCCGCCATCTTCAGGTATTTCTGAATGCGGTATTCTTGTTCGCGGCGGTCTGTTTCGCGCCTGAGAATCACGGTCACCGACTCTGCACCGCAAGCTTTCAGCTTGTACAGGTGACTCAGTGTCAGTTCCTGATACATGGTCGAAACCACGCCCGGAATGCCGGCTAGGTCTGCGGTCAAGGCGTCAAAGAATCCTTCCACGACAATCGGTTTTGTTACATCGGACTGGATGTTGAACGGAATGTCGCTTGGGCCCGAGGCGTAAGAAACATACGTGTGCGGTCCGTCGTTTTCGTTAATAAGGCGTCCGTAAACGGAATGGATCAGCCCCTTGGAATTGCGGGCGGGGATCGTGATGCGGGGTTCGTGGTAGGCATCCAGGTTGTCCAGATAGAAACTAATCTGGTGACGTTCGATGCCCGACATCATGCAAAAACTCACGAATGGTTCCGGGTCGCCGCTATAATAGCCGATGCCGTAAAGCTGGGCCTGGCCGATGCTCCAACCGCGGGCGGCCAAGAATTCGGCAGAAGAGGGGCTCTTGCAGGCTGCCCAGTGGCAGTAGCGCACAAAATTTTCAAGGACCTTAGATTTCTCGCCGCCGATTTCCTTAATCCACGGGTGTTCCTCTTGCAGGTCGTGTTCCGGCTCGAGATTTCCCAAGAAGTTAACCGCTTCTGCTCGGGCGGCAGGTTCGTCCATGCCGTTAAAACGGCTGCGCATTACAAATTCAACGAGGTCACCCTCGCTTCCGCACTGCAAACAGCGATAGCGCCAGTAACCCAGGGCGTCATAAAAGAACAAGGACGTTTCTTCAGGAGAATGAAACGGACAGCATGCGATCAGGTTTCGACCCCAGCGGCTTAAAGGAATGCCCAGTTGACGAGGATGGGTTTTCGCTCGCATGACAATTCCAGCATGTTCTTGATCGATAATCATAGGTGTCCTCTTTTATACACTAGAAATCTAGTTATTTCTATTGCGATAGGGTAGTAAATCTTTTTAATTTTTAAGGTATGATTGTCCTTGGAATAGATCCCGGCACCATTACGACCGGATATGCATTTATCGAGTCTAATGCGCAGAAAGTAAAGGTCCTTGAGTATGGAACTTTACATGCTCCGGCGAGTCATGCGCTCGAAGACCGTTTGCTGCATATCGTGTCTGGGCTCGAAGAATTGCTGGACAAGTACAAGCCCGAATCTTTCGGGATGGAAGGAATCTTTTTTGCAAAGAATGCCAAGAGCGCATTGGTGCTTGGGCACATTCGTGGGGCTGTTCTTGTGGCTTGCCGCAAGCGCGGCATGACTTATAGCGAATACAGCCCGCGTGCAGTCAAGCAAGCCGTTACAGGCGATGGCGGTGCATCCAAGGAACAAGTTGCCAATATGATTTTTGCACGCCTCGGAATTCAGGGAAGCGATCTTCCGCTGGATGCTTCCGATGCGCTTGCAATCGCATGGACACATGCTAATCCTTCGCCGTTGAGCGATGCGGTTTCGAAGGTCCTTGGCAAAAAGAAAGTCGTGCGCAAAAAGAAGGCGACTACCAAGCAGTGGCTGGATTTGATTGAAAAAATGGGAGGGCATGTCTAATGGACTCTAGGATTTGTTACGGCCTTCGCCCGGTTGACTGCGCTGATTTTGTCGAGGTCGATGGCTACATCGTTGATAAACAGGTTCTCGACGATTACAACAAATTAAAAGAATCTCTGCTGAAATTCGATTTTGCTCTCCGTATCGAATCGGCTTACCGCCCGTTTGAGCGTCAACTTTCGATTTGGAATCGTAAGGCTAGTGGCGAACTGAAACTTCTTTCCGCCGAAGGACTCCCCATGGAGCGCCCGAGCGATGAAGAAGAATTGATGTATGCGATTTTAACTTGGTCGGCGCTCCCTGGCGCAAGCCGTCACCATTTGGGAACCGACTTAGATGTGGTCGATGGCAAAGCCTGCCCTGCAGGCTACGAAGTGGAACTCACGCCCGCTGAATGTGACGGCATGTTCCGCCCCTTCCATGAGAAACTGACCGAACTGATGGGGGCGGGGGAGTCCTTCGGCTTCCAACGTGTCTTCGTGCCGGGCCGCGGTAAAATCCAGCCTGAAAAATGGCACATCGCACATTTGCCGACTTCGCACAAGTACCTCGAAAACTTCTCGCTGAAAGAGCTCCGTGCTATCTACGAGAAAACCGATATCGCTTGCAAGTCCGCCTTGCTGGACAATCTGGAACGTCTTGCTAACGACTATATCTATCCTTATTTTGTGTAAGCCCAATGCGCCCAGCCCTGTCACAGATTTTTTCCGAATACGGTCGCTCCGTTCTCGGTACGCCCTTGCGCTACATTCCTTGCCGGGAACGCTGCCGCCTGTTGATCATTGCGGGAATTCACGGCGAAGAACCCGAAACGACGTTTCTTTTGAGTCGTGTCTTGCGGATGTTCGAAGATCCTTTTGAATCCGTGGCTTTTGTCTTGTGTGCCAATCCCGATGGCATGACACTTGGAACGCGCGGAAATGCGAATGGGGTAGACTTGAATCGCAATTTTCCGACGGCAAATTGGAGCGCAGAACCTGTAGGCACCCGCTCTGTCTTAGAGGCTTCGCGCGATGTTTTTCTTTCGGCCGGAACGGCTCCCGGTAGTGAACCTGAAACGGTTGCCCTTGTCTCTCTAATTCAAAAACTCTCGCCGGAAACCGTTCTTTCGATGCATGCTCCCATTGCCTGCGTTGATGCCCCTGTGCGTTCAGTTATGGTGGATTCCCTTTGCGAAGCCTTCGGCATTCCTTGGCAGCCTGACATCGGGTATCCGACTCCCGGTAGCCTCGGTACTTGGTGCAAACAACAAAAAAGTCCAGAGTGTATCACCCTGGAACTTCCTAGAATGTCTTTAGAGGCTTTGTTTGACCGCTACGCCAATTCCTTTGCGGAGTGGCTCGGAAATGTCTAGCGGCGTTCCTCGATCTTGTTCTTTTCTGCGTTTTCGATGATGCGCTTACGCTGGATCAGCCCGATGGTGAATCCGACAACCAGGTAAGTGGAGCAAAGAATCAGCAAGTATTCCAGAATGAACGGAACCTTTTCCGAAATGAACAGGAATCCGCAGATATAGGTGATGACGATAAGAATCGCCTGGCCGATATTGAACAACTGGTTACGGCGCGGCTGGAGCTTGGGCAAGAACAGCGGGCTCACCATCAAAAGTCCAGTAACGAGCATCACCAGAACGGGGATGAACATCATGGGACTTTCGGGATTTTCGAACAGGCCGTTGGATTTCAGGTACACCACCAGGATTGCGTTGATTGCTCCTGCAAAGGTGGACGGAAGGCCCGAGAAGTGGTGGTGGTAGGTGTCAGAGTCACAAGCGTTGTACTTGGCGAGGCGCATAGCGGCGCAAAGCACGTAAATCGAGAAGGTGACGATCAGGAGAGCACCGTTGGCCTGGAACCATTCCGGGGACAGTGTCTTATAGGTAAAGAAAATCGTGAAGGCCGGAGCAAGGCCAAAGGCAATCAGGTCGGCGAGGCTGTCAAACTGGGCGCCGAACTCGGAGCTTGCATTCACGAGGCGGGCTGCAAAGCCATCCAGCTTGTCCAGAAGAACGCTCAAGATAATGAAATAGGCACCGGTACGAATAGGGTCAGATGTTGTAAAGGAACTGAATGCGCCGGTCACCCAACAAATGGCAAAAACGCCCAGAAGAAAATTCATGCTGGTAAACGCATTCGGCAAAATAAAACGAGATTTACCCATAGGGGCCTCCATTAAGAAGTATCGAGCTAAAAATAGTTTTTTTGTGGGCTAAAAGCAAAAAAAACGCCCTGTAATCGAGCGTTTTCAAAAGCTGTAAATCTGTTTTTTTTATTTCGCACTTGGCTGAGGTGTTATTTTCCAAAGACCCTTCACGCCTGCGGCAACCACAAGGCTCTGCGGCGGGGCGTACGGGTTTTCTTCGGTCGGGAAATTCGTCCAGTGCTTGGTAGAGAACTGGTAGAACTGGGTGGGGCGGTACATAATCGGAAGTACCGGAATCGTTTCCATGAAAATCCTATTCAATGCGCGGTAGGCTTCAGTAAGTTCTTTTTCGTTGGTGATGGCCGGAATCTTTTCGAGCAGCTTGTTTGCTTCTTCGTTCTTGTAACGGCCCTGGTTTGCAAATGCTTCTTCACCAACGGGCTTGTAAGAAACGGAGCCCATCACCTGGTCAAAGCGGTTCCACGGAGATGCTGCAGAAAGTTCTGCTGTTTGAGTCTTCATGGCAAGGTCAAATGTGCCGAGACGCAGGTTCTTGTCCCACACGCTGTAGTCAACGAACTTTTCTTCGGCGGCAAGACCGATTTCATTGAGGGATTCGACGATGACCTTGATGGCGTCTTCCCAGTCGGTCCAACCTTGCGGACATTCAATGGTAAAGTTACGAACGGGCTGCTTTTTCTTGTCAATCAGCCTTCCGCTTTCGTCCCAGCTGTAACCGGCCTTCGAGAGAATTTCCTTGGCCTTTTCGATATCGTAGGAGTAACCGTACTTGTCGGCGTCTTCCTTGTTGAAATACTTGGATTCGGTGCCGAAGGGCAAGATAAACCCGGGCTGAATCACCGGCGTGTAGTTCGAAATGGCGCGAGCCTTGATCTTTTCAAAGTTGATGGCGTGCATCATGGCACGACGGAGTTCTACATCGTCGAACGGGGTGCGGGTATGCGCAATGAAAAGCGTCGTGATGGAACCGGGAAGATGGTACGGTTCGTTGCGACTCCAGGCGCGAATGCTGTCTCTCGCCTTTTCCCAAATACGGGGCAGGAATACCGACGAAATGTCCAAGTTGCCCTTGGTCATAGCGCTGTTAAACTGGTTGTTGCTGTTGTACAGGGAATGGATGATATACTTGGGAGTGGGCTTTTTACCGCCAAATTTGTAGTTGCCCCAGTACTTGTCGTTGCGTTCCAGGACAATCTGGTCAGGGGAATAGGTCTTGATGTTGTACGGACCCGAAACCACCGGCATAGAATCGTTCTTGAATGCGGCGATACGGTTCATGTCGTAGGTCTTGCCGGACTTCGCCCCTTGGATGAGCGGCTCAAATACGGCCTTCGGGAGAATCGAGGTTTCAGCAATGGCATTTAAGATAATCAAGGGGTTCTTGTTCTTGCTGAAATGGAACGAAATGTTATTGTCGCCGTCGTTGGTAATGGCGCTCAAGAATTGCCAGTTGCCATGACGTGGCGTGGGTAGAATGGAGTCTATCTTGAAGGTGTACAGGACATCTTCAACGGTAACGGGGGAACCGTTACTCCATTTCGCCTTGGGATCTAGGTGCACCGTAATCTTGTCTTCGTCACTGGTGTAGCTGTTGGCAAGCATCGGTTCGAGTTCGCCGGTCAACTGGTTATAGGTCAGCAGCGACTCGTAGGTAATGCGGCTGTTGCCATCGATAGGGAAGTTGGGGTTGTAATCCAACGGGTTGAACGAAGACGGCGGCGTCCAGTCAAAACCTCCGATATACAGAGTTTCGCTGCGTTCGTATTCCGACTGAATCTTATTCGGAGTTGGTTTGGTTTCTTCGTTACAACCTATAACGAAAAACGCTCCAAAAGCGGATGCCAGAGTGAGAAAATACCTAGCACGCTGTTTAACCGTGCATCCCAAAGAAATCTTTTTATTCCCATAATCCATATCATAAATTTAGTGTGTTTTTAACAAAAAAACCACCAAAATTTATTTACAAGAGATAAAAAGTACCCATTTCAAGGGTCTTTTTTACGTTATAATGAAAATCCGTATAAAAGTCGTTTCGGAGAAGCGCTAAATAACGTATGATTTAAGATAAACGGAGTGCCTGCACCACCGGGTGTACTGAATTTTTGTTCTTTTTTGCCGGTCTTCAGCGAAATTCCGATTACTTCGTTTCCTTGGTCTATCCATGCAAAGCCGTCTTTTACGAATGGTTTCGGGAAAATGGCGTTTTTGCCGGGGTATTTCCACAACGGAGCGCCTGCTTCGGAGTAAAGCAATATGGACTGGTCCGAAAGACCGACAAGGAACTTTCTTTCGCCGTGATCGATAATAACCTGTAACGAAGAAATGGAATTTTCCATTAAGATTTGAAGCGGGGGATCTTTCTTTTTCTGGTTGAAAAGATATAGCTTGTTTCCGCTTGCAACTACGGTTATAGAATCTGTACTGAGCAGGTGTGAAATTTGGCCTGGAATCTTGCGGGTGGAATTTTCCTGGATCTGTCCGGCTTCGTCATCGAGGGAGACCAATTCTCCTTCCAGGTTGCAGGCGAAAATTTCCTTGTCCGATTTGGAATGCAAGAAGGGAACGGAGAAAATCTTTCTGGACCAGGCGAGCTTATTGTCTGGTCTTAAAATTTTCAGCAAGAATCCGTTCCAGGTCGAAATATAGATGGTGTTTTCGGTTACATCCATTTTGAAAGCCTTGCCGGGGAGCTGCAAGGTAACGGGGGCGGAATCCTTGTTTAAATCGTAAATAGAAATGTTGTAGCCCGATGCAATGGCCAACGTATTTTCGTCGTTTTCAATAACGGGGCTGTTGTCTAAGGTTCCAATGTATTTTGCCCAGCGGAGTTCCCCCGATTCTGCGTTGATGCAGAATAGTCTGTCGGCAGCGGGGTCTATGGTGTAGAGGTATTTTTTGCTGCTAAAGAATTGGGGGTAACGGGTTTTAGGCGAAATGGGGAGCAGGGTGACGAACTTGGCTCCAATGGCTTTGCCGTAACGGTTTAAAATCAGCTGTGTCGCTTGTGGATTGCTGCTGGAAAGTCGAACCGCTTCGGACCATGCTTTTTGTTTGTCTTTTTCGGAACCCCTGTTCTTTTCGAGATAAAGGGCCTTGAAGAACCAACCTTCGGCATTGCCGGGTTCCAATTTGAACAGGGAGTCTAAAACCGGCGGCAAGTCTTCCCATTCTTCGTGTTCGGTAATGTCTGCGGCTTGTCGGGCGAGAATTTCTGAAAGCAGAATTTTCTTGCCGTAGTAATGTGGCGAAACAGAAACGAGCTTTCGGTCGCCAAAATACAAGTAGAGATTGCCGTTGGTGTAAATGGGGGCTTGTTCGACGGGCTTGGCGAAGTTAAAATGCCATAGCGGGTTCAAAAGTGTGTCGACTGCAGTGATGGCGCCTTCGTCAGAGAATAACCCCAGGGTTCCCTTGGCAAGGGGATAAATGGAGGAGGCTTCGCTACGGACTGTTTTGCGGGTGAGGCCGCTTCTTTTGTCAATCAGTGAAATTCTTCCAGAGGCTTCAAGTAAGGCGATTTCTTTTTCGAATGGGAAAATGCTTTCGATGTTGCTTGCAGATATTTTCCAAATCGGCGATGTTCTTTGTTTGGGGTAGTATGCATAAAGGTAATTTCCCGATACCAGGTAAAGCGAGTTTCTGTCGATTAGGACATTCTTGATGACGTCGAATTGGGCAATGGATTTCTTGGTGGAACCGTCTTCGGCAGAAATAAAATGGAGCGCGTTGTCGGTGCAGTTTAAAATGAATTCGTTGGTCGGAGCAAAATATCCTTCGGGGATGCAACCGTTGTATTTATCATCAATTTGAGCGACAATGCGTTTGTTGTTTATAATCGAAAGCTGTCTTTCCGTTTGAACAATGACTTTGTTGCCTTCGGCCAAAAAGTGCGTGATGCCTGCAATGGGGTAGCTCTTGTTGGGCGTATTTGCGTATAGGGTCTTAAAGACGAGACTGTCCTGATCAATGGGCTGGAACCAGATTCCTTGACGGTCTATATTGAATATTTGCTGGTGAGCGGGCGCTGTAGCGATGTTTTCTAGACGGTCATCTTTGATCTTGCAAATGGTGCCGTCATTCAAAAGCAGGAATGTAGGATTTTTGCCAAAGGTCTTTTGAATCGGCGTTTTCAGGTGGATTGGTGCCCGCTGCAATGCTTCGGGTTTGCTGCTGGTGGCGCTTTCTCTTTCCGAAAGCCAGTAGGCCTTTGCCACTTCGTTCGTTCGGGCAAGGCTTTGCTCGTAATAGAAATTTGCAGAGGTTTTATTATCCGAAAGTTCTTGGATTTTGCCTAGGTAAAAATACGCTTTTTCCTTGTCGTCTTCGTCGCCTTGCATGGCGGCGTTTTCAAGCATCTTGATTGCTTCGGATGTCTCACCCTTCATTTCGAAAAGGTAAAGAGCTTCTTGAATGCTTGTTTCCATTTTTTCGGCGAATGCAAATACGCTGCAAAACCACACTAACGGTAGTGCAGCGCGTAACGCTTTGGAACAAGACTTTAATCCGAAGAAATTCACTTTCTACTTTCAGCTCCTTTATGCGTCAAACTTGTAGCCGGCGCCTCTCACCGAAATAATGAACTTGGGATTATCCAAGTCATCCTCGATTTTACGGCGAAGGTTTGCGATGTGGTTGTCGACTGTACGTGTCGAGGGCATGTTTTCGTCGGTGTAGCCCCAGATTTCCTTAAGCAAGGTTTCGCGCAAGATGACTTCACCGCGGTGCGCCCAGAAGAATTTCATAATTAGGTATTCGCGGGTGGTCAAGTCAAGCGGTACGCCGCCTTTGGTTGCCTCGAATTTCTTGACGTTGATGCTGATGTTTGCAAATTCAAGAACGTCGGGGACCGCGATGGCGGTATTGCCGGCCTGAGGCTCGATGCGGCGACGGAATGCCTTGACTCGGGCGAGCAATTCAAGAATCGAGAAAGGCTTGGTTACGTAGTCATCTGCACCCATCTCGAGACCTGCGACCTTGCTGGTTTCTTCAGTCTTGGCGGTGAGCATGATGATATAGGTTTCGGGGTGCTTGTTGCGGATATAACGGCAAACTTCAAAACCGCTTTTCTTGGGAATCATCAAGTCTAAAAGCACCAAATGGGGCTGGTAGGAATCAGCTTTCGCAATGGCTTCTTCACCGTCGCAGGCGGTTTCGACGGTGTAGCCTTCCATTTCAAAATTGTCCTGGAGACCCAAGCGAATGATTTCTTCGTCTTCTACGATGAGTATTTTGAAGTTCATGGTTATTCTGCCTTTTTAAACTTGACGATAAATGTGGAACCCTTTCCGGGCTTGCTGATAAGCGAAATGGTTGCCTTGTGTGTTTCGGCAACGCGCTTGACCGTTGCAAGCCCAAGGCCGGAACCCTTGGTGCTACGGGTCATTTCGTCACCCACTCTATAAAAATCATTAAATATATTTTTTTGTTCAGAAGCGGCAATGCCGATACCTGTATCCGCCACCGAGAATATGACCCATTCACTATCGCTCTTGACTTCGACCTTGATATCTCCGGGGGCGTCAGTATATTTGATGGCGTTGTCAATCAGGTTCTGAACTAAACTATAAAGCGCTGTGTAGTCACCCATCACAAAAACGTTGGGCTCAAAGTGGGTGTAGAAGGTGAGACCCTTTTCAACACCGATGTCTTCGACGGCGTCAAAAACTTTCTTGGCGCAAATCGAAAAATCCAGCCGTTCCCACTTGAATGCGCCTGTGCCGTGCTCCATTCGGGTGTAATTGAGAATGGCGCCGATCAGGTTTTCTAGTCTCGAAGCCTCTTTACCGATGAGCGTGGAATATTCCTGTACTTTTTCGGCTCGCTGCAGACGGCCTCGGGCCATCATTTCTGCAAACATCTTGATGGAGGTCAGCGGAGTCTTCAATTCGTGGGAAACGCTAGACAAAAAGTTCGCCTTCATCGCCAACAGCTTGCGTTCCTGGGTGATGAATCGGAACATGAAGAAGGATCCGAAAATAACGGTGATGAGGGCGAACAGCATCAAACCGTACATGAGAAACATGCGGTGTCTTGTTTCTTTATGAATATCCTGCATGTCTTTTTCGTACAAGGTAAATTCCCATTCTAGAGCTTCTGAAATATAGTGCTGGGCAATAATGGGAGCGTTTTCCGGGATTTCACCCATGATAACCTTGTCGTTGTTTTCGGTAATGGAAAAGGGAATGTTCTTGAAGGTTTGTACGACCGTCTTTAGCTTGTTTTGCAATCTGGCTTTATAGGAATCTCTGTTGATAACAGCTATGACCACCTGGTCGCCCGAAAGATAGGGGTAAGACATTTTGAACAAGGTCATTTCGTCGGTGTTCTTGTATAGAATGCCTTCTTTCGAGGATACATCATCATCTAGAATTTCTTGGAACAGGTCGCGGTTATAGTACAAAATGTCCATATAGCCGAGCTGACGGTTGAAGTTTTCGCGCAGGTTCCAAAAGGCTTCGCGTTTTTCTTGGGAAAGGCTTTCGAAAGAAAGAATCTGTGTAAATGCAGATTCGAAGAAGTATCTGGACGAAGAGATGTCGTCGATGTTCTGCTTTTCGAGGAATTGCGCCAGCACCGAAAGACAATAGTCCTGTGCCTCCTGGTGTTTTCTCTGGCTTACCAAGATCTCGAAATGCAGCAGGTTCACGGCGTAAGTCAAGTCGGCATGTAGATAACCCTGCTGGTGAGGGTTGTTCTCGAGAATGGCTAGCAAGTGCAATGCTTCGTCGTATTGCTTTCTTTTGTAGTAAAAGCGAATCAGCCCAAGAATGTTCTGAACCTGTTCGTCCTTGGATTCAAAGAAAAAACTTGCTGGTCTAAGGCTGCGGGCTCGTTGTTCCAAGTATATCTTTTGCGAAATACTGTCTTTGAGTCCTCTGGTTTCTTCTTGATAGAGCCTTTTGTCTAGTGCAGTCGGGACGCTGTTCGAAAAGTTCGAAGAGTTGAAAAATTTCTTGGAAGAAAGATCCGGGTATATCAGGTTCCTGTTGTTGAACAGGAATATGGCGTCAATCCCTTCTACCGATTTGAATTCGGCGGCATGTCCGAAGTCAAGCAACCCTTGGGGCTGCTCGTACAGAAACAGGGATGCAGCCTTGGTTTCTTGATAAATTTTGGCCTGTTCTTTTTCTATCGCGTCTTCAACTTCGTTCTGAAATGCGTTCAGGTTTTCGTCAAAGTTCTTTTGCGACAGGTAAATTTCGTTCTGGATATTCCTGAAACTCAGGACCGACAGAATTGCTGTCGGGAGGACAATTCCTCCCGCAAACAAAAGGACGAATAGCAGATTATTACGTGAAACCTGCATTGCCAGTCCTTACGGAATTTGGGGACTTAAAGCGGTTGTCTTATTGGACAATTTTTGCACGGTGGGTCACCGATACCCTGTGTCCAACTTCGATTCGTCTGCTGTTGGAATAGATTTCGCGAATCAGGATGCTGGATTCGTTTTCAGCAGCTCTTGCGATGATGCCGCGGCCAATTAAACGAGGCGGAAGCGATTCGTCAGTCTTGTCTTCTTCCCAAACGGCAATGGCGTCGCCAGTATTATAACCTTGCTTAACGCCCTTGTCGATAAGCACATAGGAAAATGCGCCGATAATCAGCATGGGGTCCATGGAATAACGGATCATGGCTAACGAATCCATCTTGGCTTCTTTAACCTTGGAATATCCTGATACGTTCAAGGTCTTGAGAGGCTGCTTTAAGCGGGCCTTGGACTGGTTGATCTTGATTTCGCGGAAGGAGGTCACAATCTTTGCACGAGAAAGCGTGTCGCCGATGGCGGTGATTTTGGCGATGCCGGAAAGGCGGAGCAGGGCGTAGCGGTCAAAAGAGCTACCCTTTGCTGCCGGGACATCGATTGCCTTGGCGTCAATGATTTCGACGAGATCGCCTCTCTTGAGGTTGCTATCTGTCTTCTTGCCGATTCCGACAACCACTTCGGTTTCAGGCATGTGAATCAAAGGCTCCTTCTTTTCGCCAGAACGGATAGAAATAAAGCGCTTGTCCTTTTTCAAGGAATCGAGAGTGTAAATTTCCGGGGCGTGTAACTGGTAGTAACCGTTGAAAATCTTAGGTGCCGGACGCTGCTTGTAGTAGTATTCGTCGTTGGCCTTGGCTTTCTTGATGCCCTTCTTGTCCTTGTCGCGCAGGTTGCCGAGCATTCCTTCAAAATCGGAATTGCGTTCGTCGCCGTTGTCGCAACCAGCGTTAGCGACGGTAAGACCCTTACCCTTGGGGAGAGCGGAGTCCGAAATGCTTGCGTTGCAGGGGAATTTGTTCTTCTTTTCGACTTGTAGAACGTTCCCTTCGCGAATCGAATCGCCCAGGTAAATGGAGTCGCCCGGATAAATCCAGTGCGGGTCCTCGATGTGGCGGTTGTTTTCCCAAAGGTCCGGCCAGGCAAATGGGTCTTTGAGGAATTCGTCACTCAAATCCCAAAGGGTATCACCTTCTTTAACGATGTAGGCAGACGCCAACAAGGCAGAAAGTCCCAGACAGATGGATGCACATTTCAAAAGTCGCATAATAATCCCTTACAGGCTGTTATACCAATAATTTAACCTTTTCTTTGCTTAAAGGTAGGGGCATTTTGGCTAAAATGTGGAATTTCTTGCGTTTTTCGGCCAAAAACGCGTTCTTGCGGGCGTTGGATGGTTCTAGAACGCTGCTTCTGGGCCGGATTCTGGCCTAAAATTCCGGCGCGATCCGGAACAAACAAGAAGAGCAATTCGAATTTTCCGGAGCCCGGTTCCAGATAAAGCGGAATGTTCTTGCGGAGCATGTAGCCTTCGTTGCGGAATTGCTTGATCGTGCGAGAGGCAATTTCAAGATTCGAAGTCTGCAAAAGAATACGCTCGGGTCTGGAGAAGGCGGCCGCTTGCACTACGCCTTGGGCCAGAGGTTCATCGCCGGGCAGGTTAAAGTAGAATGTCCAGCGGCCTTCATTTTCTTCTTTCCCGAAGAACTTACCGAAGAATTCCTGTTCCACATGGGAACGGATAAATTTCATATTTTCGCTCACGGCGTTGCGTGCGTTCAGGCGCGAGGACATCATGGCGTATTCGCGGCAATCCATGGATACTACTCGCTTGAACTGGTTTGCAAGGGAGGCCGAAACAAAAGAGGAGCCGGAGTAGAATTCAAAGAAGGAATCTTCGGCGTTGGGATGAATGGCGTTCTGGATGCGAAGGGGAAGGCCAATCCAGGGATCGCGAATGCGGGGAGCCCAGTCCAATACATGCATGCTGATACCGGTATCGGCAATCGGCATGAAGTCCCTACCGAAGGCACTCTTGGCTTCGACTTTCACAGGGGTTGTTCCTGCAGGGTCGAATACGATGTCCGGCATGCACTGTATATGGTGGCAGCTGATTATTTCGGGACAGTTTCTTTGTACAAAGTCAACGAAGGTCTTGTAGCCGTGTGCTGAAAAACGACCCTTCAGGTTTACTTGAACCAGCATGGCGTAGCGTCCGTCGCCGACGGCGCGGAACCAAATTTGGCGAAGAGCCTTTTTGAAAATATGCAAATGCTCTTTCTTGATTTGCTCAAAAACGCGGGTCACCAGTTCGGGGGTGTCCATGTCACGCGCGGGGGTTTCAACGGAAAGCTTTTCTTGTTCGCCGCGATAAGTCTTGATGATGCGCCAGTCTGAATGTTCCGGGTGCGCTTCTGCGGTGTACCAGGCTTGGAACTTGCCGGGAATACGCTCGTTTTCTGCCCATGCGGCAAGTTGCTGTTTGATGTCCTCAAAAGTCAGCGCTGCTTTACGTACCGGCTTTTCTGCTTTCGGGGCTTCCGTCTGTTCTTTGCCTCGACGCATGGAATTTCCGCGTGCGCGATTGTTTGTACTTCTCAAATTGTTCTTCATTCTCAAATTTTCATTTTTCATCACACATTACTCATTACTAATCACTAACTACTGTCTACTACACCAGGAATCTCGGGTAAATCCAGGAACATTCGCGGGCGAGCATCTTCGGGAATTCGCGGAAGGTTCCGTTAATCTGGTAAAGGTTCAGGCTGCCTTCTACCGGCGAAAGCTTGATGAGCGAGTCCGCGCGGGCTTCGAGGTAGGGGTATTCGTCAATGTTGCAAGACGATACGACTGCGCAACCGGTAAGGGCGATAATGGTGTCTACCATCTGCATCAGAATCTGGTGGGGCGCACCGTTCAGTCTCGTGGACTTCGGGTTATGCAACACTGCAGAAATCGGGTCGATTACCACGACGCGGTAATCGTGGTTTTCAAGCCGCTTGGCTCCCTGGATACGCTTGGCAATCAGCTGCGCCGTTTCGATAGGCGAAAGAGCCGTACCGCGCAGGTTCAGGAAGCCGAACTTCGGGGTGCTGGCGTTCAGGTTGCGTTTTCCGCCTAACAGGTAGAGACGGTTCAAGAACACGGACTTGGTCAGTTCGAAGTTGATGAACAGTACGTCGCTGGAAGAAGTGGCGTTGCCGAACCAGTCTTCGCCATAGCAAATAGAAAGGCCTAAGTCCATGAGTGCAAGAGACTTGCCGCTTTTCGGAGGTGCCGTGAACAAGAAGAATTCGCCGGCACGGAGCATGTTTTCGACAATGGTCTGGTCTTTCTTGGGCGCTTCTTCGGTATCACTGGCAAGTTCAATGAGGGGCTTTCCGTCCAGGGAGTATTCCACCCATTCCTGCCATTCCTTGAAGTTCTTGGCACCCTGTTCGAGGCCAATCAAGTACTGCTGTTTGCCGCCGCGGAGCACGCCCGGCATACGCACCATCATGTGCGGGTTGCTGTTACTCGGGTCAACCTTGAAACCTTGGGAATCAAGAGTCTTGAAAAGGAAGTCGACGCGCTCGTTGTATTCTTCTTCGTCGTTGGCAAAAATCTTGATCCACGCCTGCACGGAGTTCGCACCCGTATTCACGAGGGCGGCGCAGGGGAGGTTCAAGGCCTTGAAGTAGGCGAGCTGCTTTGCCAAGGACATCTTGGGATTGTCTACGACCACATAGCGGTAACGCCACGATTCGTCGGTGGCATCTTCGCCGCCCTTGACGGCGTTGATGCAAAGAAGAGCGCCTTCGGGACTGTCGAGGCTCTTCATGATTTTCTTGATAGAGTCGTCTTGCCCGATGATGTTTGAAACCAGTTCTTCGGTAGAATCCGGTGTGTTCGACACCTTGAAGGAAATCGTTTCGTCAGGGTCAAAAGTTGCTTCGAGGAGCTTGGCTAAATCTTTACGCCAGTCGGCGGCGGGCCATGGAATCGAGAGGGCTTCAGGATCAATCTTGAAGTTCTGCAGCAATTCGAGGGACTGGGTGTCGAGTCCCATGGCGAGCATCTGCTCCATGGAGATCATGTTTGCCGATAGCGGGGTGATAATCGGCATTGCCACGGTTTGCGGAGTCGCCGCCGCTTGAACAGGGGCGCCTTCTGCTGCCGGTGCCGCGCTCTGTGCGGCGGGGGCGGGCTGTTCTTGGGGGCGTTCTGCAGAGCGCTTTTCGGCAGAGAACGCGCGGCGAAGGGTCTGTTCGACTTCTTCTCCGTCCATACCGTCGTCGCGGGCCTTGCCGCCCAGCTGGAAGCTCGCGTCCATGAACGTCCAGCCCTCTTCCATGGCGGCAACACCCGCCTTGTACAGTTCGGTCTTGAGTTCGTTTACGCTGCTATACTTGTTCTTTAGGAACAGGTTGATGGTCTTTTTTGCGTTTTCCATAAGCGCCTCAGATGCTTTATCATACTGAATGTAGCTTTTTAAATTAAAAATGAATAATTAAAAATGAAAAATTGTAAAAATTTCGTGATAAATATGAAAAAACACCCCAGAAATGGCTCTAGGATGTTGGAATTTAATTTGTATGAAATATTTTGCGGGCTCGTAATGTAATGTGGAATGTGAAATGAGGCATGTTTAATCTCTCATCTCACATTTCTCATTTCACATTACTTCGACGGGTTGAAACTATCCTTCAGACCAACCGTTCTATTGAAAACGAGGTGGCCAGGCTTGGAATCTTCGCTATCCAAGCAGAAGTAACCCTGGCGCATGAACTGGAAGCGGTCTTCGAGCTTGGCGTTGGCGAGGCTCGGTTCCACCTTGGCCTGCTTAATCACCATGGATTCCGGGTTTAGGTAGTCGTGCCAGTCTTCGCCTTCCGGGACCTGAGACGGGTCTTCGAGTGTGAAGAGGTTGTCAATCAGGCGCACTTCGGCATCGACTGCATGAGCGGCAGATACCCAGTGAATGGTGCCCTTGACCTTGCGGCCATCGGGAGTTTCGCCACCCTTGCTCAGCGGGTCGTAGACGCAATGAATCACCTTCACCTTGCCGTCGGCGTCCTTTTCGACGCTCTTGCAAGTCACGAAGTAAGCGCCCTTCAGACGGACTTCGCCTTCGGGTTTCAGGCGGAAGTACTTCTTCGGCGGTTCTTCCATAAAGTCGTCGGCTTCGATGTAGAGTTCACCGCTGAACGGAACCTGACGTGTACCGGCGTTCGGATCGTTCGGGTTGTTCTCGACTTCAATCATTTCGACCTTGCCGGCTTCCCAGTTGTCGATCACGAGCTTGACCGGATCAATCACGGCCATCACGCGGTTGGCGTTCTGGTTCAGTTCTTCGCGGATGCAGAAGTAGAGCAAGTTCACGTCGACCATGGAGTCGGCCTTGGAAACGCCGATACGGTCGCAGAATTCACGGATGGAACTCGGGGTAAAGCCGCGGCGGCGGTAACCGCAAACGGTCGGCATACGCGGGTCGTTCCAGCCCATCACGGCCTTCGTCTGCACCAATTCGAGGAGCTTACGCTTACTCATCATGGTGTAGGTGAGGTTCAGACGTGCAAATTCAATCTGCTGCGGACGGTTGTCGAGTCCAAGCTCGATCAGGAACCAGTCGTACAGCGGACGGTGAGCTTCAAATTCAAGCGTACAGATAGAGTGCGTAATGCCTTCGATCCAGTCGGAAAGCGGGTGCGCAAAGTCATACATCGGGTAGATGCACCACTTGTCACCGGTGCGGTGGTGGGTGCAGTGCTTAATACGGTAGATGACCGGGTCGCGCATGTTCATGTTCGGGCTGGAAAGGTCCACCTTGGCACGGAGGCACTTTTCGCCATCGGCATACTTGCCGTCGCGCATTTCGCGGAAGAGCTTCATGTTTTCTTCGACGCTGCGATCGCGGTAGGGGCTCGGACGGGAGGGCTTACCGGCATCGTTGCCACGGTATTCCTGCATTTCGTCGCGTGTCAGGTCTTCCACGTAGGCCTTGCCCATTTCAATCAATTTTTCGGCAAAGGCGTAAATCTGGTCGTAGTAGTCGCTGGCGAAGTATTCGCCGCCCTTCCATTCAAAGCCGAGCCACTTCACGTCTTCGCGGATAGAGTCCACGTATTCCACGTCTTCTTTAGTGGGGTTCGTGTCGTCGAAGCGGAGGTTCGTAACACCGCCGAAGTCCTTGTACTTGTTTGCCGTACCGAAGTTCAGGCAGATGGACTTGGCGTGTCCGATGTGAATGTAGCCATTCGGTTCCGGCGGGAAACGGGTGTGCACGTTCTTGCGCTTGCCCGTGGCGAGGTCGTTAACGATGATGTCCTGTACAAAATTCGAAGATTCAGGGATTTCCATGGTTAATCCTTTAGTTTTTAACGCCGAAAAATATAGTAAAATGGTTATTCGTCTTTAAAGAACCAGTCGCGGTCATGGCAGACAATGGTGGTGTGCGATGTCCTATTGGCAATGACAGCGATTTTATCTATATCGGTGCAGGCGGGCCCTTTTTCAAGTTTTGAAAAAAGTTCCAGGTCTTCGTAGTCGACCCAGTGTTCGTTTTTACAGATGTAACCGACTTTCTCTTTATTCAAGTATACAACGACTCCCTCTAAAGCGGCCTTGCAGGAGTATTGCGAGGTCTTGGGGGTGTCTTTGGTATCTTGAATGGAATCTGTCGAGGCGTCGGTAGAGCCTTTTCCGCCGCAGGCGGCGAGTAAAAAGGCTACAGGAAGAATGCGGAATAAAAATTTCATGAATGATTTTGCGTCTTGGCGATGCGATTTATTTTCTCATGCTTCTGCCAAAACCGCCGCGGCTATTGCCGCTGTGCCCGTTGCCGCGGTTGCTGTTTGCGTTACTGCGGTCGCTGCTGCGGGAGGTTGAAACATTTCCGGAACTTTGCCTACGGTTTTGGTTGGAATTGTCGTCCTGCCAGTAATACTCGTTAGCGGAGCGGGAGTTCATTGGCCGCGATGTCGTAGCGGTGGACTGGGCAGGTACGTAAGTCCGTGTTGCCGGGGCAGAGTGATGGTTCATGGGAACCTTGGCCGGCTTGCTGGGAGGAACTGCATAACGGTCATTCCTGGGCGGAGCCGGGTTGCGCGGCCTTGGGGGTGGAGGGTTATGGTAGTGGGCCGGATGGTGCGGGCGAGGCCTGTTGTGGTACCAGCGGTAATCGTGGACGTAAATCAGGTGCGTGTCCCATTCAAAGCGGCTGGAACCCCATCCCCAGTAATTATAATAACCGCCGACCCAGACTCCTGTGCGGTAGCGAAGTCCCGGGTAGCCGTTGGAGTAAACGTAGTAGACCACATGAGGGTTATACACGGGAACGTACACGTATTCCTTTTGTACGGGCTCGATGATAATCGTCTTTTCTTTGATGACCTTGACTTGCTCGTTAGTTTGTAAGTGCCCGTGATTGTAGGCTGCATTTCTCATGCGTTGCACGGCGTCCATCACGTCTTCTTTTTGAGTCGAGACGGCGTCTCCCAACTGATCAGTCCATACTTGGTATTTTGCCATGGTGGCAAGTACGGTGGGGAAGGGAATCAATGCCTGAACGCTTTCGTCATAGGGGAGGTCTTCAAGCTTGATTCGGTCGGCCAGTTCCTTGCCTTTAAGGTTTTTGTTCTGGTTGGCCCAGTCGGCAGCACCTGGAATTTCGTCTCCATGAACGGAGGCGGCGAGTACCTGCACCAGGAGCGGATCAGGGTAGAGGGCTATGGTCGAAACGAGAGTGTCGAGTTCAGCAGGGGTGAATTTATCGCTTGCGTGAGTTGTCGAAGGCAAGCAAAAAATAAAAGCGAGCAAAATCCACAGCCAAGCGTGCCTGGCTGTGATGGGAAACGCAAAATGATTTCGAGACTTTGAATCGGTAAACATGGTTACCTCCTGTAGCCTAAAGTTACCAATATTATACAAAAATTCAATGCCAATTAGATGCTAAAAAATCGCTTTTGGTTGCAGACCAGCCCTTTTTCGGGAATAAAATTCCCATGTTGTGATTTGTCCATTATGGACGGTTTTATTTTTACACACTTCTTAAACGAAAACCTGGTTTTGGCTTTGATTGCGAAAGTTGCGAAAAATGCCTGAAATTGGCGGATAGCAGGCGTGATTTTATTGAAATTTGCATGTTTTTTGCGTTTTTTTGATGTTGTTGTGAAACACAACACATTAACTAAAATTAACATTAATTTTTACACACTTTAATCTATTTTATTTATAGCTAGATTGGAGGCATGTATGGGCCATTGGGCTAAAATTGTATCTACATCGGCGCTATTTGCGTCATTTACATTTGCGCAGACTTATGATTTGCCAATCGTGTTCATTGACACTAAAAGCAAGTGTCTAGACCAGAATGTCACCGAAAAAATACCCGCCACGATGAGCGTGCTGGACGCAGCAACGAATAACGTTGCCGATAGCGCCAAGGGTACGCACTACGATATCGGTATCAAGGTTCGTGGCCAGTCCTCGGCCAAGTTCCCCAAGCCCGGTTACAGTGTAGAAGTCCGCGACGAAAAAGGCGAAGGCATGGACGTGAGCATGTTTGGACTTCCTCCTGGTGACGACTGGGTGTTCCACGGCCCGTATGTAGACAAGAGCCTGATGCGCAATGCACTGGCCCATTGGCTCTTTAGGCAGGCTGGGCATTATAGCCCCCGTAGCAGGCATTTTGACTTGTACATTAACGGCGTTTATCGCGGTGTGTACGTGCTTCTCGAAAAGATCAAACGCGGCAAGTATCGTGTAAACGTGAGCAAGCTTAAAGAAACCGATGTGGCAGGTGACAGCGTTACCGGCGGTTACATTTGGGCGTTCGACAAGACGGGTACTAATACGGGTGGCATGGGTAATGAAGACATCAACAAGGAAGGCTTTAAGACTGCCGACGGCCTAAATGTCATCATGCACTATCCCAAAAAAGAGAACCTCCAGCAGCAACAACAGGCTTACCTGAAAAAGTACCTGGAAGATCTCGAGAACCTGTTCAAGAACGGCAAGAACGGTAGCGGATATGAAAACTATGTGGACATGACCTCGGCACTCGACTACGTGCTCCACGAAGAAGTGACCAATAACTCCGACTCCTACTGGTGCAGTTTCTTCTTGCACAAACCCAAGGATAGCAAGGGCGGCAAGGTGACGCTTGGCCCGGCTTGGGACTTTAACCTCGCCATGAGCAACGGAAGTCAGCCCGAGAATGGCGGCAACAACAACGGCGGCAACTGGAACATGTGGGGCGGTGGCGGCGGCGGAATGGGAAGTTCCGGCACTACCGGCTGGCAAATCGAAAGTAGCATGAAAACCGGCATGAGCGGGCTCAAGATTCCCAACTGGCTGCTTGGCATGTGGAAAGACAGCCATTACCAGAGCGAACTCAAGAAGCGCTGGGCGGAACTCCGCAGCGGCGTATGGCACACCAAGACGATGGACGTGTATCTCGACTCCATGAAGACGTACCTGACCAAGGCTGCCGATAGAAACTTCAAGCGCTGGCCGAACCTAGGTAAATCGAGCGGACAGGGAGATGCCGACCCGGAACCGATGAAATACTGCAGCCAGGGCGGTGGGCAGCAAGGCATGTGGAGCATGAATATGCCCATGGGCGGCTATAATGCCGACACCTGGGACGGCGAGTTTGAGCATCTTCGCAAAAAAATGAAGGAACGCATGAAGTGGATGGACCAGCAGCTCGGATTTACCGAACCGGCTAATCCGATTGTAACGGAACCCGTGATTCATGATCCGGACTGGCAGAATGACGAAAAAAACAAGACAGACCCCCCTCCGATGAATGTCGGTTTGGATGATTTCAGCAGACTTTCTCCGACGAACTTCTTTACAGTAAACGGCGAATCTCTTGAAATCCAGACAAGCCTGGGTGGTACATTTGCCTTGATTGACTTGAACGGTACTGTTCTCTACAAGACTCGAATCAATAAGGGCCTTACGACTATGAGAATTCCGGCCAAGGCGATGAACAAGCACTGGATTGCAACGCTCAACGGGAAAATGCTTGGTCGGTAAAACGTGAAAACATAAAAACAAAAATCCGGGTTCACATCATGATGAACCCGGATTTTTTTGTTTCAAAAAAGATTAAAGATAATGCTTGACCTTGTTGATGGGGTTAAGGTTTTCTTTCGGGGGTTTCGGTACGTAGATTTTGACGGCGTACACGTAATGCTCGGTCTCGACCAAGATGTCGCCTTCTTGCATGTCTTCGTTGATGTCAATTTCGATTTCGACTCCGTCGCGGGCGATGCGGCGGATAGAGTGTTCCTTGAGTTCGTGTTCCTCGAATAGAACGTCGACGACTTTCTTGTAGGTGCCGTGATGAATGGTACCTAGAATGCTGTTGCAAATCATTTTATTTTCCCGCGTTAAACCGCATCCATGGAGTCGACCTGGTTAACGATTTCAGTGACGGTCGCAATATAGCTATTTATGCTCTCGATGAAAGCCTTTTCGTTGCGGCTGCTGAGCGGAGCCTTGAGTGCGGGGTAGGCGTTAAAGATCTGCTGGTGATTTTCGGGGTAGATTTTGTGAATCAGGTAGTAAACCCCGTACATAATCGGGAGCAGCGTCGCGTTGGCGCGGGCAAAAAAGCCGAGCGGATTGCGTTCCTGCTGCAAGTAAATGTAGGCTTCGCGTAGGTGAATGAGCAGGCCGCGGAGTTCGCGTTCGCATTCTAGACGCAGGCATTCTGCATTCGGTTCGTAATTCGGCAGTGGCTTTGCGCCGGCGAGAGCGACGTTCCTGTTGGCGATATGCAAGAATTCCAGCGGAAAAACATCTTCGGAGGTCTGGATTTCTTTAAGGGTGAAGAAATAGCGGAATTCGATGTTTTCTTTCTTGGCTTCGCGTAAAAGGTCTTGCAGGGGTTTGATGCTTGCGGTAGAATTGTCTCGCAAGATAAAGCTTACGGTCCAGGGGTTTTCCAGGGCGTTGAATCCTTCGACCAGGCAGTCTCCGTGGATGAAAGCCGAAATCAGGTTGTCGCCCAAGGCTTGCTGTAGCATGCCGGGCCAGTTGGACCTTTGAAGTTCTACGATGCTTAGGTTCTTTTTCATAATCGCCTCACCACGAATTCCTGTTTCCGAAACTGTTACGACTCATGCCGCCTCCGAAGCTCCCGCCGAGACCTCCGCCGAATCCGCCACCGAATCCTCTGGGGCTGCTTCCGAATCCGCCGGCAAAGCCGGTTTCGGGTTCATCCTTTTTGCGGTTCTTGATCGCTCCGCCAAAAAGGAACCAGAAGATTCCGTTGCCGCGGCCGCCGCTGAACTTGGCCATCAGGAGTAAAAACGATACGAAGAGAATGAACAAAATCATAAGCGAAGAAGTGCTGTTCTCGCTGATTTTGTAAGGAGTCTCGTCGATCTCAAGCTTGATGCCTTTTGCCTTTGCACCCATTTGGGCGATGGCATAAGAAAGGGAAAGAATTCCTTCGCCATAATTGTATTCACGAAAGGCGGGGAGCAGAGTCTTCTTTTGAATTTTGGCAAGAGCCTTTTCGCTAAAATACTTTTCTGCGCCGGGAGTGACGACGATGTTTTTCCAGCGCTGTTTCTGTGATACAAAGATCATGACGCCTTCGCCGTTTTCTTTACCGAGTTGCCATGCGTCGGCTGTACCTTGGGCGTACTTGTCCCCTTTTTCAAACTGGTTGGCGTGTCCAATGTCATCGACTATGACGCAGGTGAGTTCGATACCTGTTTTTTGGTAGAGTTTGTCTGCTAAGTCGTCGAAAAGTTGGGTTTCAGATGCATTTAACAGATGATTGTCGTCGTAAATCTGACTTTCACTGGGCTTCTGGGGGAATCTTTGGTCTTCGATAGATGCTTCTGCCATTGCCCCGAGTGTAAGACTCAGGCAAAGGAGTGTAATACGTATGGAAAATCGCCTTAAAGGAAACATCACTTTGAAAATATAAAGTTTATTTCCAAAAAGGTGAGCGTGAACTTAATTTTTCATATGATTATTGGCAATAAAGTTTATATGTATCTTACGAAATGGAATATTCTTGCTTGGAATACGATTTTTTTTCTTTGATGGGTGTTCTATCCAAAAAAAACTCTATATATTTAGGAGTGGGTTACGAATAGAACAATAGGATTGGATGATTATGAACGAGAAATGGACATGGCTTCCGGATTTTGCCTCGAATATGGGGATATGGGAAGATGATCTGATCGGCATTGCGCCTGATGCAGACCATGTTTTTGTAGCGTACGAAAACATGGTGTCTGTTCTTGATAATATTTACGAATTGCCTGAAATTGCCGAGGCGTCTACCGTTGTCGGATGGGGCTTCGGGGCGTTTGTACTTTTGAAAAATGCAAAGAATCGCCCTAAGAACCAGAAATGGATTCTGCTTTCGCCCTATGCGGATTATTGCTCTGAACACAGTGAGTGGAATGCCGAGAATTTGTCGTTTATTGCTCACCAGACAAAGACTGCCGTAGATGCGACATTAAATGCCTTCTATGAACTGATTGAAAATGAATTTGGTGAATGGCAAGACGATTGGATGAAATCGGCAAAGGCAATCAACCCTGAGGCCTTGTTTAAGGGTCTCTCGTATATTGCGAAAAACCGAATCGATGCGCCGGTTCCCATTACTGCTGAAACCCAGGTGCTTTATGGCCGAATGGACGGTGCTGTGCCGCCTGCCATGACGCTGGAACTCAAGGAGCTTTTGCCTGGGGTCGAATTCAAGGAGCGCCCCAAGGCGGGGCACTGGCCCCCGATGCTTTTGTTCTAGCTGGCCTTGCGCTTAAAGGCGCTCAATAGGGCGGTTAGCAGGTAAACGGCGAAGAACAAAAGCAAGAAAATTTCAACCGTATCGCCAATGTGGCTGTAAAGGGTGTCGCGAGTCTTGAGCGGCATCTTTCTCTGTACAACGCGGTCGGTGAAAATTTCGGTGTTCTTGTCGAAGTGACCGTACTGGTCGATGAATGCGGAAACGCCACTGTTGGCGAGGCGTGCCACCGGCATGCCGTTTTCGATGGCGCGGTAGCGGATCAAGTTCAGGTGCTGGTAAGGGGCAGTGCTCCGGCCGAACCAGCCGTCGTTAGTGATGTTGACCATGAGGCGGGAGCCTTCGCGGATGGCTTCGCGCACCAAGTCGCCAAAGATGGCGTCGTAGCAAATGTAGGGAGTCCACAGGAACGGCTGGTAGACGGGAGTTTCCTTGCCGGCTACAAAGTCACCTTCGCCCAGGTCGACGTAATTCAGGATGGGGAAGACTTCGTCGAAGGGGATGCGTTCGCTGAAGGGTACCAGGTGCTTTTTGATGTAGCGTTCCGGGAATCTGGAATTTCCTGGCGTAAACAGGAAGGAGGCGTTGTAGATGTCGAACTTGCGGATGCTTCCGCGGGGGTTGCGGCGGTAATCGAGAGCGCCTACTAAAAGTTGAGCTTTTTTCTGGTTGGCGACGCCGTGAAGTCTTTCGATGACGCCGGGCTGTCTGCGGATATGATCGGGAATGGCTGTTTCGGCGAGCACGATCAAGTCGGCGTGTTCTTGGATGCTGTCGTTTACCATGCCAACGGTTTTATTGACAATGGAATCGAAACGGTCCTTGCTCCACTTGGCGCCTTGTTCAATGCTGGGCTGCACCAGGGCAATGGAGGGATTGCCTTCGGCGTCTGCGTTGTAGAAGGGCTGCGCTTCGGTTTTAGACAGGACAATGCTTCCTTGAATGAGCAACAGCGCGAAAATCGCTACGGGAACTGCTAAAACGGGAATGGCCTTTTTGATGTCTTGAACCTTGCAGAGCGTTTGAGCTACAGCTTGGTTGGAAGCGACCACTAGAATCGTATAGCCGAAGATTCCGATATAGGGGAGCATCTGCAAAAGTTCAAGGCTGTTCCCGAAAACGTAGCCCAGGTGGCTCCACGGGAAGGCGAAGTCGCCGTAGGTGCGGGTCATTTCGAGACCTGCATAGAACACGGGGAAAAGAACCAGCAGAATGGGGCGGAGCTTTGCGGGAGCGTCTTTTGCCAGGGTGTAGATGAATCCGGCCAAGGTGTTGTAGGCGCTGAAGAAGGCAATAAGCAGGAACAAACCGAAGAGAATCAGTCCTGACGGAGCTGTCTCTACATGCATCACGTTATAAATCCAGTAGTAGTTGATGGTGTTGTAGAGCATGCCGGACCAGAAGGTGGCAAACAGGGCCTGCCCGCGATTGAATCGATTTAAGACGATGAACCACGGTACTAGAATCAAGAGCGCTGCAGGGCCCAAAGGCATGGGTGGGTAGGCTAACGCGAATAGTCCCCATGCGAAACAAGAAAGAATCAGTGCGGTTCGGGATTCTTTCGCCTTGATGTGCTTGAAGTTCCAGCGGGCGAAAAGGATAATCCAGAAAAGGCCGATGGGGCATGATGTAAGGATAATCTGGATGAGACCGGCGTGCCCCACATTGTTCTTGTCGCCCAAGTTGTAGTCGAGAGCCAAAAACAGGAAGGAAAGTAAGGCGAATACGTATAGGGTGGGCTTAAAATTCTTGCGGATGTTCTTGAAGAATATAAAGGGTAGAGAAACAAATAAAGGTAAATATTGTGCCCCGTGATTGTAAAGCCCTGGCGAATCGGGTCGAAAGGCGAAGGCTACTATTTCAGCAACTAAAACAAGTGCAACAAAAATCCAATAAATTTTCGGAAAAGCTTTAAGTCGAGTCTTGATTCTATTTAACATAATCTTCATCCCGCATCCCACATTATACATTCCACATCTATCTACAGGCCGCTTTTATCTTGGGGGTTGAATATCAGTACGAATTCGCCTTTAGGTGGGTGAACCTTGAAATGGACCGAAATTTCGGAGGGCGTACCGATGAGGTGTTCTTCGAATTTCTTGGTGAGCTCGCGCATCAAGGCAATCTTGATTTCTCCAAAGACCTGGCCGATTTCTTCGACAAACTTGTCGATGTTGTGGGGGCTGGCGTAAAAAATCTGGGTAGCTTCTTCGTCTTTCAGCTTTTCGAGTAGATGAATGCGCTGCGCACTTTTTTTAGGAGAAAAATACTGGAAAGTAAAATGATCCGTCGGCATGCCGCTTGAAACGAGAGCGGTAATCATGGCGCAGGGGCCGGGGATGGCTCGCACGTCAATGCCCTCGCGAACGCACTGCCGAACTAGGTTGAATGCGGGGTCTGCCACACCGGGGGTTCCTGCATCGCTTACCAGCGCGATATCGCCTTCGTTCTTCAGGTATTCAACGTATTTGGGCGTCACTTTTTCTTTGTTGAAATCGTGATAGGCTTCCATGGGCGTATTGATGCCGAAATTATCGAACAGCACGCGAGTGTGGCGTGTGTCTTCGGCAAGCACCAGCGGGACTTCCTTTAAGATCCGCACGGCGCGGTAGGTAATGTCTTCCATATTCCCGATGGGGGTCGCGACGATATAAAGAGTGTGCATATCAGTAGTCTTGCGCTAGGTTTAAGTCGGTGCTGCGACCGAGACGGGTTTCGAATTTAAGACGTTCCAAAAGCTTGCGGTGCATTTCTTGAGAGGCGTCGTTAACCAGATCGGCGCGCATGCGTCCGTACCAGAATGCTTTTACGTGTTCGCTTTCTTGGAATTCGACTTTGAAGGTCAACGATCCATGGCAGAAAATTCTGGCATCCATGTGGTAGTGCCAGGTTTCGCTTACAGGAAGAGCAGGCCAAAAGGGAATGACTGTGGCGCCGATGTTCCAGGAACTGGGTTCGTTGTCTGGGGTGACGTTTACGTCAATGTGGGCGACCCCTCGGCAACTTTCCATGGGGTAGCTGACGGTGTCGACGGCGAGCGAGTAAGCTCTTTGCAGGTTCGTGTCCAGGTACGCTGTGGTTCCTGCATAAGAAATGGTAATCGGCTCGAAAAAGGGAATTGTTTTCGGGTATTCTTGCAGGTCGTATTTGGTGAGGCTGACAGAGCAACCCGTGAAAAGTTCGCCACAAATGGTGGTAATTGCCGCAAGGACCGCAAATTTTGCATGAATCCATCTCATCATCACAAAATATAACAAACTCGTGCAATGTGTAATTTCCTCATAGAGGATAACTCTACTAAGATGCTAAAGCACTAAGTATCGTTTAACCCATCTCACTTCTCGCATTCCTCATTTATCACAGTTTTCTATATTCTTTCTCGATGTCTTTGCCTGCTTATTTTATATCGGATGCGCACCTTGGGGTAACCCCGCCGGGGGCTGTTCCGGGTCGTGAACAAGCTCTTGTCCGTTTTATGGAATCTATCAAGGGGCAATCTTCGCATTTGGTGGTTGTTGGTGATTTGTTCGAATTTTGGTACGAATACAACGATTACGTGTGCCGGAATCATTTTGACCTGTTTTTTGCCATGCGGGAACTGGTAAAATCCGGTTGCGAAGTGCATTTGTTGCAGGGCAATCACGATTTTGCGTACGGGAATTTCTTCCCGGAATCACTGGGTGTCCAAACCCATAAGGAACTGGTGCTTGAAATTCAGGGTGAAAAAGTCTATTTCCGCCATGGCGATGGCGTCGCAAAATCTGACTTCGGTTACCGGTTGTTCCGTCGCGTACTTGATTTCCCGTTGAATCGCTTCCTTTTCCGCCAAATCCACCCGGATTGGGGTATGGCTCTTGCCCGATTTGTGGGCCGAAACAGTCGTAAAGTGGGCGAGTCCCGTGTAATTAAGATGGATGAATACCTGCAATGGGCAAACCGCATGCTCAAAAAGACTGGTTGCCGTTATTGTGTTATCGGTCATCACCATGTTTCGGGCATCTGGAATGTCGAAAATGGAACAGTCGCCTCTGCCGGTGACTGGATGAAAAAACTCACCTACCTCCAGATGGAAGCAGGTGAGCTTAAGCTTAAAGAATTTGAAATCTAGAGCTATTCGCCTGGGGCTGCGTTAGCTCGGGATTCCGTCGACTTCATCATCTTCTTGCTGGCGTTTTCGCCCCAAATCCAGGCGACGACGTCAGTATTGGCGAACTTGTCCCAAAGGGCGTCTAGCCAGCACCAATGGTGGGTTTCGCCCTTTTCGTCGGTAATAGTCCATTTCTCCGGGGTAGCGGAGAAGGTCATCTTGATCGGCTGGGGCTCACTGAAGCTACCGTATTCATTAGGGGTTGCTGCAGGAGGATCGATTTCGATGGTCCAGGATTTACCTTCGGTTCTTTTGTAAATGCCGACATTATACACTATAAGTATGATACCGACAATGATTGCTCCCTTGAAATTTTTCTTGGTCAAGAAAAAGATTAGAAGAAGAGCGAGTAAAATTGCCAAGGCACCCAAATTATAGTGGGTCGTGTAAAACAACTTAAGAATGTCGATCATGTGAGACTCCGGCTATTATTTCTTGGAACCTTTTTCGGCGGCCTTCTGCTCGGCGACTAGCGAAGCGACACTGAATGTGACTGTCTTGCCTTCGACCTTGCATTCGGTACGGAAACTCTGCTTGGGGAGTGCGAGTCCGTGAGAAGAGAAGGTGCCCATGAAAGAGGCGTTTGCGTGGCTAGCGATCGTACGCACGTTGATAAAGCCTTTGTCCTTGCTGAAGGAAAGCTTGAAGACTTTCTTTACGCGATCGTAGTCGGCAATCATGGTCTTGTTTACTTGGGTGTTCACGGCGTCTCTCGTATGACGGTCGAAAATGATGGTTCCGCGAGAGTCGATGGAGAGCATGGTCTTGTTCGCAATGGAGTTGCGGCAAGCGATCAGTTTCCACGGGCCTTTCTTCTTGGTAGAATTCTTGCTAGTGAAAATGTACTTGTTGCCGTCTTTCTCCAGTTCGTAAGGACCGGTCACGATCTTTTCGCCGATGGCGTTCAGAGCGCCCTTGAAATATAAGAACTTGGACTTTGTAGAGTTGACTCCAACAATGAAACGGAACGACGTGGTTTTTGCTTCCTTGGTGGGAGTGATAGCAACGCGCTTTCCGATGGGATCCACTTCGATGTCGGCGTAGGGTCCGATTTCGACGACTTCGCCCTTCTTAGAAGATTCCTGTTTTGCCATCTTGTCGAGTTTCATCGTCTTGATGGCTTGATCTGGAAAACGCAGAAAACCGCGAATATCCATTTTTACAATGATAGTATCCATAAACACCTCTTTTTGTTTATTTGTGGTTTTCTAGGTAAACTAATAATTTTTTCAAATACGGGCAATACCAATAAGAAAAAAACAACAAAATCTGTTCCCAAAAGGTTTTCTTTGGACAGAGAGTTTGTCCGATTTTATTGGAATAAATTGCCTTTTAAAGCTAAAAAAAGCAGTTTTTTTAGAGTTTCGCCGTTACGAATTAACAGATTTGCTTTTCCCAACTTGGAATATTCCAAGTGAGTACGAGTTTCAAATTGTTTTTTGTCACTGACTACAGTTATGTTATTTTGTGCGCTTTTTAGCTTGTCTATGGAGACTTTGAAATTAGTACGAATCAGGAATTTGGGATACAAAAATCCGTACTTCTGGTGGATCGCATCGGCGATGTCGAAGATCGGATCTATCAAGATAATTTGTTCGTTATTTGATCGATTGTTAAAAGCGGCGATCGCTCCCGTGCCGCGTCCCACAAGGGCTCGCGGCGGTTGGCCGTTTATCTGTGCGGCGCATTCTGCAATTTGGGCTGCGTCTTGTGCGAAGGTTTTTTCGTTGGGCGTTCCCTTGTTTTGAGCGGAACCTCGATAGTTGAATGTGACGACGCTCACATTTGGAAACGTTTCTAGCTGTGCTAAAAATTGTGCAGCGTCTTCGTCGGCTTCGGGATAGTAGAGCAAGGTGGGATCGGTGTCGTTCCCGAGGATGAATCCGTTCAAGACGGTTCCGTCTTCCAGAGTGCAAGAAATTTGTTTCGCCTTATTCTGGATTGCCTCGTTTGCTTCTTTGTGATAGATGGCTCGCGGAAAAGCGTTCCTACGTTCGGTAAGGGCGAGGTAGAAAACCATGCTTACATATATGACCGCAAGAATTCCTGCCAGGCGGAGAATGCGGAAAAGGGTGTTCTTGAGAAACGAGGCGATTTTGGAATTGAGAGTCATCGCGCGCAAATTTAGAAAAAAACGAGAAAAGGGGGCTATAAAGAAAAAGGACTTTCGCCTGGTTCCAGACGAAAGTCCAAAGGATGGGATTGGGTGTTCCTTGAATATATCTAAAAAAATCGGCAAGCGTATCACCTTTTTTTTCAAAAGTGTTCACGAATTGTTCTTTTTTGCAAGATTTACGGGAATTTACAAAACTATTTCGAAAAAAGGTGTTCCCAAAAATTCACAAAAAAAGTATATTTAGATTGATGAACGTATACGCTTACTACAACTACCGAAAGTTCCTGCAGGACTATTACGACTACCGTAAGTCCGTGCAACGGTACTTTTCATACAGGTCCTTTGCGAAGAAGGCGGGGTATTCCTCGTCGGGCTTCTATTTGGACTTGGTCCGCGGGCGCAAGTCCCTTACGCCCCAAATGTTGCCCAAGTTTATTGCGGCTTTAGGCCTTAACGAAAAGGAAGGCCGCTACTTTACGTTGATGGTGGACTTTACCCATGCCACCACGCCGGCTTCCAAGCAGGCCATCTTCGAACAGATGTCCGCCCTTTTGCCGAATGCCATCAAGTCCTTGACCAAGAGCCAGCAGGAATACTATAGTAAGTGGTATTACGTTGCCGTCCGCGAGGCTCTGTCTGTCTTGAACATCGGCCCCAAGAACATCCAGGAACTTGCCTTGTTCCTGAATCCGCGTATTACGCTCCCGCAGGCAAAGCAGGCTATCCAGCTGCTTTTGTCGATGCAGTTGATTGAACTGGATGAAAAAGGTTTTTATCGCTCGGTTAACAAGGCCATCTTTAGCGGTTCCGAAATTGCGCCCCTGTTTGTCCATCAGTTCCAAAAACAGATGATGGATTTGGGTAAAGATGCCCTGGATCATTACAGCACCGAACGCAGAAATGTATCTTGTATGACGATGAGCGTTTCTGCCGAAGGACTGGAACGCATTATCAGCAAGATTGATTTGTTCCGCAAGGAAGTAGTTGATATTGTCCGTTCGGATGAAGGTGAAACGATGGTGTGCCAGATGAATATCCAGTTTTTCCCGCTGAGCAAGGAAAAGGTGGACCTGCCGCCAGAAACCGAGGAGGAAAAATGAGCAAGAAATTCTCTTTGTTAGTTTGCCTAGCCTCTTTAGTGGTCGCCTTTTTAGGTTGTAGCAACGAAAAGGTCGCCGGTACGGTGACGGATACGGGTAACACGATTCAAGCCGACGCTCAGGTGACGGGTGTGGTCCTTCGTGTAGATGGATCGCCCGCATCGGATGCCATGGTCCGCATGGCCCGTATGGCTGTTTATGATTCTGTCTTGCATGTTCCTGAACAAATCGAAGTGGTGACGGATTCCGATGGTGTTTATGCCTTTGATTCGGCGCTGTCTGACACCTTCCAGTTGGCGGTGATTGATACGTCTGCTGTCGAAGTGTTCTACTTGCCTCGTACCACTTTGCAGGCCAAGGCCTACGACAGTATCCAACTTGCAAAGGCGGCCGTTGTTTCGAGCGTGCTTTATTTTAACGAAGTCGAAGATTCCGCCGTGTCCGTGGGTGGCCACTTTATGACCTGCCTTTCGGGTACGCCTTTCTGCGATGACGTCTTTGCGGCCGATAGCTTCTATATGATTGTTCCGGCTGGCAATTGGAACCTGGAAATCTTCCCGGGTGATTCTATGATGGTTGCCCGTATGCAGTCCCTTGGCTTTGACGATAGCCTGATTTACCGTAGTTTGAGCCTGGAACGCATTTACGAAGGTGATACGGTTAGCCCCGGTCCGATTGTTTGGAGTACGACGGCTAAGGCTGATACGCTGATCAAGGAATCTGAAAAAGAGACGAAGAATGTAGCCCGCATTTCTGGAAAGGTGCTTTGCGATGACAAACCTTGTGTTGATGTTGAAGTGATGACCATTCGCGACATTTACGGGTTTGAATTTGTAGATGGCGATTCCCTTGAATTTGTGGCACAGACCAAGACCGACAGTTCGGGACGTTGGTGGTTGCCGGTTCCCGATTCGCTGGTGGGCGATTCGCTCCGTTTTGAATTCCGCAAGTTACGTGATGGCGCAAAGACTTTGGTCGGCGTGTCCAAATATTTAAGTAAGAAAGATGTTGAAGGTTTGAAGGATACCTTGGATATTGGAAAAACGACTATTGTGGATGCGGCTTCTTTGGTGAGTACCGTGAACTTGGTGATTGACCGTGAAGATACGACCCAGTCGAATAACTGCATGGTAAATAGTGTTGTTGTTGGCGTTAAGGGTACTTCGCACTTCGTTCGCGAAATGACCTGCTATAAGATGGTGATGGATGGCCTGCCTGCCGGAAAACAACAGTTGGTGCTCTATTCCGGTGACCCCAAGGTCATGGCTAAATTGCGCCAATCCTCGGCTCCTATCCAGTTCTACGTGACATTTACGACCGTGGAATTTGATAAGGGACAGCCTTTGGATCGGCAGGGAATGACTTATACGCCGCCAAATCAAAATATTTTCAAATAACCCCTTGCCGAAGTGAATTTCTTTTACTAACTTTGGGGGCGCATTGAGCTATGGTGTAATGGTAGCACAACAGATTCTGACTCTGTTT
>JAEEGG010002689.1_pt1 | contig 45480 bp, 42 predicted proteins | sample 9134161 | NCBI WGS metagenome assembly JAEEGG01 (sample SAMN16246543, study PRJNA631951) | gut metagenome | biome: gut microbiome; feature: rumen; material: CR-attached | host: Bos | place: Iran: Karaj | collected 2018-10 | reverse complement strand
GAGTTAAAATGAAAACGGTTTCGTACTGATTCATAACTGTTTGATTGTTAAATGATTAAATTGATATTAGTGTTTGCTTGTTTAGCGGGTGCAAAAGTACGACTTTTTTCTTAATCTACAACGCTTTACATGAAAAAAAGTCATTTAGTGCCGAATCGCTACCTTTTTGACTGTTGTCCCATTGCTCCCTGCAACTTTCACGAAATAGATACCAGGAGGGAAGCCATGGGCCGGTATCTCGTGACGGTTGCCGTGTATCTTACTGTTGTAGCAAGTCTTCCCGTGAAGGTCATATATGGTTAGTTCTGCATGGTCCAGAGCCTCACTAACTGTAACAGTGATGTGTGTTGTGGCGGGGTTAGGAGCGACGCTTACCGTGGTTTCATTAAATTCCACGACGTGGTCTGGCATTGGTGGCAAATCGGTGTACCAAATGCCGCCAGCCATGGGCGAGGCGTAGAGACGTTCTCCGTCGATGCAGATGTCGAGGATGGGACCAACGGTGGGGATAGCTCCAATCGACTGCCATTCGTCGCTATGGTCGTATTTCACATAAATAGAGCCGTCTTCACAACCCACGGCGACGATGGTGTCGGTCGTGGTGATGCGCCTGACGGTGGCATTGTTAGGCAAGGCATCAACGCTTTGCCAGGTCTCGCCCATGTCGTCGGAGAAGTGCAGGCTGTGTTCTCGCGTACCTAAATATAATCCGTTGCCATGGTAACGCAATGCGGTGTAGTTGACTCCCTCGAACGGGGGATTGAGGACCTGCCAGTTGGAACCCTGTTCGTTGCTGTAGCGCAACACTCCATCGTAGGAGGCATGGTACATGATGCTGCCGTCCCAGGCGAGGTCGACGACATCGATGTCAAGAGGCAGGCAGGTGGGCACATACCATGGCTCCCCAAGACCGAAAGAGACAAACATCCTGTCTTTGCTCCCCGCGATGATTTGTGAGTCACAACGCACAAGGCTCTGGAGCCACTGGTTTTCAGGCAATCCAGCACCTGTCGGATTGAACGAGTTGCCTCGATTGGTGGAGAGAAAACTGCCGAGCATATCGGTGCCAATCAACACATTGTCGCCTTCCACCATCATGCCACGTATCTCCACAGTCCCGATGTTGGAGCTTTGAGTCCAGGTGCTGCCGTCATCGGTATAGAACATGTCGGAGCCATGGGTGGCAGCCAACATGCGTCCGTTGCTGATGCCAATGTTGCCTACCGAGGCAAGAAACGTGGGAGCGTTGGTGCGAATCCATCCGGTCCCGTTGTTGTTGCCACGGTAGATGCGGCCTTGGGTGTCGCCGACAAAGATGTGCCCGTCATGAGCCTCGATGCACCACAGGTTTTTAGACGGTAGGTTGGAGTTGAAATCGTGCCATGTGTTGCCATTGTCGAAGGAGGCGAAGACACCTTGTCCGAAGCATGCGGCGTAGAGCGTGTCACCTAGATGGGCAAAGCCTTTGGCTTGTTTGTTGAGGTTGGCACTTGTCCATGTGTCGCCGTTGTCGCTGCTCATCATGACGCCTTGCCCTAAAATGGTGGCAAAGACCTTCCCGTTGTGGCAGTAGATGCCAAGGACATCGGGGTTCAGGCCAGCGCTGCACGACTCCCAAGAGGCTCCATTGTCGAAGGAGCGATAGACGCCTCGCCTGTAAGTGGCGATGAATATAGCGTCTTCGTTGTCGGCCATGTAATAAGGATAACGTACATCGCTGGGGAAAATGCCCGTGATGTATTCGCCTTGGGTGCCTTCGGTAGATTGGTAAACGCCTTGGATGTAAGTGGACGCGAAGAGAGATCCGTTGTGGACCAGTAGGTGCTTGATGTAATGGTTGTGCAAATAAGGGTCTGGTGTCCAGTGGAGACCGCCGTCTAATGTACGGAAGATGTTTTCATCGGTGGCGAGGAAGACCGTGTCGTTATAGGTGATGACGCATTTGGTGTCACATGAGGTGAGACCGTTGTTGTGGAATTCCCAATTGAGGCCATGGTCGCTGCTGACCAAGACGCCACCGCCCGTGGCGGCATAATAGAGACTGTCGGTGCAGAGGATGCTTCTGACATAGCGCCCTTGCGGGCCATTCATGGAGTGCCATTGCGCGTTAGCGCCATTGGATAGTAGTGTGAATGCTATGACAAGGAATAGGGCAGGCCGCTTCATGGTTTATTTGTTCGAGTTGGCGAGAAGCATTTGCTTCAACATGAACTCCGCCGCATGGCCGTCTCCGAAGATTTCGGGGAAAGAGGTGGGTGGGTTATTCTTGAAGTGTTGCCAAGCCTCCATGATGCGGCTACCGTCGGCATCGGCAAGGATGGCGTTGCCGGTCTGCACAATCTCTACCCATTCCGTTTCTGGGCGAAGAATGATGCAAGGTTTCTTGAAGAAGTAGGCCTCTTTCTGCACGCCGCCCGAATCGGTCATGACGAGTTGGGCGTGACGTTCCAAGGCAATTATCTCGAGGAAGGAGACGGGCGGGATGAGTTTGATGTTGGGGCTGTTGAAGACCAAAGACTGCTTTTCATTGCTCAAATTGGTCTTCAGTAACTTGGCCGTTCTGGGATGCAAAGGCAATGCGATTTGATTCTCTTTTGAAAGCTCGATTAATGCGTCAAAGATGGCGCCGAGCCTTTCGGGATGGTCCGTATTGCTGTCGCGATGGATAGTGGCCAAGATGAACGGTTTGCCAACCAATTCCAAGCGTTGTATGATGTCGGTCTTCTCTTCGGCAATGTTGGCAAAATGCAGACTGTTGTCGTACATGATGTCACCACAATGGTAGACTTTCGGACTGTCAATGGTAAAAGGTCCTTCGTTATCTATAGGAAACCCCTCACGCTTCAGGTTTTCCAAGCCGGCCTTGGTAGGCGTGAAGAGCAGGGTGGAGCAGTGGTCACATACGATGCGGTTGATCTCCTCGGGCATGCTTTTGTTGAACGAGCGTAGTCCTGCCTCGATGTGGACGATGGGTATGTGGATCTTCGCGGCAGCAATGGCGCCTGCAAGGGTCGAGTTGGTGTCGCCGTATAGCACGATGAAATCAGGTTGCTCCTTTATCAATATGGTCTCAATGCCTTCAGTCATGCGTGCGGTTTGAACACCGTGCGATGCTGAACCGACATGGAGGTTGTAGTCGGGACGAGGAATCTGCAGTTCGTCGAAAAAGACTTGTGACATGTTGTCGTCGTAGTGCTGTCCCGTATGCACGATGACCTCATGTATTTGATCGGCATAATGGTTTCGGATGGCACGGCTCAACGCAGCTGCTTTGATGATTTGGGGGCGGGCCCCAATGATGGTGACTAGTTTCATGAGCGATTTGTTTTTCAGAAGGTCATTTCTCCGTGGTCGCGGAAACTGTAATAGCGTTCGTTGCCGATGACGATGTGGTCGATGACGCTGACGTCCAAAAGTTTGCCAGCGGCAACTAGCTTTTTCGTCAGTTGCCGGTCGTCTTCGCTGGGTCTAGGATTGCCTGATGGATGGTTGTGCCCTAGGATGATGCAGGTGGCGTTAAGGTTAAGCGCATTCTTGAAAATGATCTTAGGGTCGGCGATGACATGGGTGGTGCCGCCATGACTGATGCATTCCACCTTCAATGCATGGTTGCTTTGGTTGAGGTACATGACGAGAAAGTGCTCTTGCCTCATATCGCCTATATAGGGAAGGAAACGCTCAAAGGTGTCTTTGGAATCTCTCACCTCTGTGGGCAGGTTGGCTTCGGCGGCACGACGACGCTTGCCCAACTCCAATGCGGCCATGATGGTGATGGATTTGGCTTCACCGATGCCTTTGTGTTGCATAAGGTCTTCTAAGGTTAGGTCGGAGAGGGCGATGATGTCATTGTTGACGCTATCCAAGATGGAGCGTGACAATTCCACGGCAGATTGTTCACTATTGCCGGAACCGATAAGAATGGCAATGAGTTCGGCGTTGCTGAGCGCGGCCTTGCCTTTGACAATCATCTTTTCGCGCGGACGGTCGTCAGCGGCCCATTCTTTTATGGATTTCTTTTCGGTCATGAAAAGGTGGTTTTGGACGGTAAAGATAGGACTTTTTGGTTTACCTCAAGCAAAAAAGCCTCTTCCACATAGTAGAAGAGGCACCAACATGTATGAATAAAACTTCCAATTATGCCAATTTGTTCGTGAACTTCGTCAACTTCGACTTCAGGTTGGCGGCCTTGTTCTTGTGGATGATACCGCGCTTGGCGACCTTGTCGATGATGGAGTACAATTTCGGGAGTTGGCTCTCTGCCGTTGATTTTTCGGTTAAAGCTCTGAATTTCTTCATCTCGTTACGCATGTTCTTGGCATAGTAACGGTTGTGCAAGCGTCTCTTTTCGGTCTGACGAATTCTCTTGATAGCATCTTTGTGGTTTGCCATATCTTTCTTCCTTTTTTTTGCTATGTTTCTTTTTATTTAACTCCGTTAGATTCTCTCGAATTCGGGCTGCAAAATTACAACTTTTTCTCAAAACCCAATCCAAAAAGATGAAATTTTTTCTTTTTAATATTTAATTTATTGGTTCACAGTTGAATGACATTTTTTCTTCGTTGTCACGATGAAGTATCTCGGTCAGCTTTATATCAATAAAGGTGTTCTTTTCAAGGCCTTTGCCGTCTGCAAGGATGGGGATGTAGTTTTCACCGTAGCCTCGTGCCATGCCTTTGCTGTCGATGCGTTCGATGAGCATGCGTTGGGTTTTGCCTTGCATTGTCTCAAAATACTTGGTCTTGTTTTCCAATGAAATCTGTCGCATCACCTCGCTACGTTCTGTCTTGGTTTTTTCTGGAACCTGGTTGGGCATGGTCGCGGCTTTTGTGCCAGTGCGCACTGAATATTTGAAGGTGTGGATGTGACTGAAACCAATTTCGCGGGCAAAGTCGCAGCTTTCTTGAAAGGTTGCTTCAGTCTCGCCAGGGAAACCCACGATGATGTCGGTGGTCAGGTTGAAGTCGGGACGGAAAACCTTGATGCGTTGGCACATTTCGCGGAATAGGTTGGCCGTATAGTGGCGGTTCATACGCTTTAAGGTGTCGTCAGAGCCGCTTTGCAGACAGATGTGCATGTGAGGAGCAAGTTTTTCGTGTTGGAACAGGCTTAGAAATCGATCGCTGAATTGGTCAGGTTCGATTGAGGAGACACGCACGCGGAAGTCGTCTTTGATGTCCAAAATGTTTTCTACGAGTTGTTCGAAGTTGGTGTTCTCATATTGGTAACGTCCCATGTTGACACCAGTCAACACGATTTCTTTGAAGCCATGGTCTATGACTTCGCGCACATTATTGTAAATGTCTGCGGCAGGGCGACTTGTCGCTCTGCCTCTCACCATGGGGATGATGCAGTAGGAGCAGAAGTTGTTGCAGCCGTCGTGGATCTTGATGAGGCTGCGGGTATGGAAGGTGTCGAAGGCAGGTTGGTAGCTGAATAGGTCGCGGTCATAACCTTCAGGGTCGCTATGGCCCGTCTTGAAATGCTCGTCGATGATATCGAAAAGGGCAGCCTTGCGTTCGTTGTCGATGACATAATCCGCTATGCCAGATTGCAGCAGTTCTTCCTTCCTGTGGTTGACCATGCAGCCGGTGACGGCAATCAAGGCGTTGGGATGTTTCCTTCTAATTTGGTGGATGGCCTGACGGCATTTTTGGTCGCTGGTGTTGGTGACGGTGCAGGTGTTCACGACAAAGACATCGGCACCGCTATCGCTGTCGACAATCTCATAGCCCGCTGCCTTGAAGCGCGATGCCAAGGCATCGGTTTCATAGAGGTTGACGCGGCAACCTAAAGTCTTGAACGCTACTTTCTTCATCGACTCTAAACTCTAAACTAACACTCCCTCAATCGATAACGGCGAGGCCGAAGTCACTTTTACATTCACGATTTGCCCAATGAGACTGTTGTCTCTTGAGGCGAAGCGGATGACGATCTTGCCCTCAGTGTGGCCGGCAAGGTAGCCATTTTTGCGGTCTTGCGTCTCCACCAGCATCTTGACAGTCTTCCCGACAAGGTTTTGATTGTAGACGAGGCTGTGCTTCATCAGTTCATCGGTGAGGCGGTGGTAACGCTCACGTTTCACTTCCTTCGGCACGTCATCGTCCCATTCCGAGGCTACGGCGCCGGGACGCACGCTGTATTGCGCGATGAACGCCATGTTGTACTTGAATTCCTCCATGGCCTTGCGCGTATTCTCAAACTCCTCCTCGGTCTCGTGGGTGAAGCCCACGATGATGTCGGTGAAGATGGTGGCGGTAGGCAGTTTCTCGCGTATGGTCTGGATGATATGCCTATAGGTGGCCAAATCATGGTGGCGGTTCATGCGTTGCAGCATGTTCTCGTCGCCCGACTGGATGGGGATGTGGATCTGCTTGCCGAGGCAGTCGTATTGCGTCATCACTTCGATGACATCGTCTTTCATGTCGCGAGGATGCGGCGCAGTGTAATACACCCAAAACTCCTTGCCCGATGCTTTGCCGTATTCACCCACGCGGCGCAACAACTCGGCAAAGTCAATCTCTTCGCCTTTCTTGTCAAGGCCGTAGGAATTGACGTTTTGTCCGAGCAAAGTGATGCTCTTGTAACCCTTCTCGACCAAATCCTTCAGCTCTGCCAGAATCTCTTCCGAAGGACGCGAAACTTCGCGACCACGGGTGTAGGGCACGGCACAGTAGGTGCAGAACTTGTTGCAACCGTTCTGGATTGGGATGAAGGCCTCAAAAGTGGAGGTCTGTGTAGGCGTGATGGCCCAAAACTTGTCCATGTTGGCCGACGGATTGATTTTGTCATCCTTGTGGAATAGGGGCGCTAAAGGTTTGACAACGGGTTGGTATTCAATTTCTTCTCCATAGCGCAACGAGGCTGGCGTGACGATGCCATATTGGCGGATCATGTCGGGGAAGTTGGGTAGTTCATTCATAGCGAAGACCAGGTCGAAGAGTTTGAGGAAACGCAGGCGGTCGGCGGGCAGGATGCAGCCTGAGACGAAGGTGATGACGCTCTGACGGTTCTTCATGGCGTTCCATTTTTCGATGCGGCCATACACCTTGTCGATGCCTTTTTGTCGCACCGAGCATGCGATGATGCCGAGGATGGTGGCCTCGTCTTCGTTTTCGGTTTGGACGAAACCCATGCCATTGAGTACCGTACGCACGCGTTCCGTGTCGCTCAAGTTCATCTGGCAGCCTAGGGGAAGAAGATAATATTTCATCCAGTTATCAGTTGATAGTTGTCAGTTGTTCAGTTAAAGCAGGTTGCTGAGCTTGTCGAAGCACCGTCATTTTATCTGTCGGCCCTTCGACGGACTCAGGTACCTTGGAAGGTTCATTCGGTCTGCAAAAATACGGTTTTTTATTCAGCTGTAGATTAATCCGATGATGTCGCGCAGGATTTCGTTGCCCTCGTCAAATGTGGGCATTGTTTTTGTGCTGCTGCCCTGCAGCAGTTGCTCGGCCTGTTGGATGGTCTCGGGCTCAAGACAGTCAGATGCCATCTGGACATCTGTGATGATGGCGTTGGCTTCGTCAACTTGCAATGCGATCTCTACGCCACCCCAAGGGAAACGGTTTTTTTTGGTGGTCTTGAACTGCTTCCAGCGACCAAAGAGGAAGTCGTGTGACGAAATCTCCGTTTCAATGGCACGCACCTCGGGGTTATTAATTAAGGTGTCGAAGTCAAGGGTGATAGCCTTGTCTCCATAAACCTTCTCAAACGAGTGAATCAAGGGTTGTTTGATGTTCTCTGAAGTCAGTTCTGGCACAACCTCGTTGAGGTTGATGACCCTTGAGACCACACTCTTCACGCCGTTTTTCATCAGTTTGGCCTTGTCGACGATGAGGTAGCGTTGCATCATCGTGGCATCGGTTTTAATGAGGAGGGTGCCATGATGCAGGTTGTTCCGTTGTCCTTTCGCGAAGGCGTTGCCGCTGAACTTGCGCCCATTGTAGGTGAGGTCATTGCGCCCCGAAATCTCGGTCTGCAAGCCATAGGATACGAGTGCGTCCTGAATGACCGAAAGTTGCTTTCTTACGTCATACAACGACTTGTCAGCGATGAATGAGAAATTGATGTTGCCCAAGTCGTGGTAAACGGCGCCGCCGCCCGTGCCGCGACGCATCAGGCGACCTCCTTCATCAAGGAGTAGTTGCACGTTGCATTCGGCGTAAGGGTTTTGGTTATAGCCGATGACCACGGTTTGCTGGTTTTTCCAGAGGTATAGGGTAATGGTGCCCTCCTCTTGGTTGTCCGTAAGATACTGTTCCACGGCGCGGTTGAGGAAGGGATTGTATTGGTTGCTGACGACGACTTGAATTTTGTTCATGGAACGAATGGTTGACAATAAAAAAGCCCGCTGTTTTGGCGGGCTTGTTTGGTAGTCTCTCCGGGATTTGAACCCGAGTTACCAGGATGAAAACCTGACGTCCTGACCAGACTAGACGAAGAGACCACTTCGTGTCAAATTTGACGCTGCAAAATTAGACAAAATTTCGTTACCTGCAACGCTTTCCTTGAGAAATTTGTCAAAAAAATTGCAATTATTTGTAAATCAATAATATGCAATTTTAAATTACTCCACAATCAGCGAGATTTGGAACAGTTTGTTGCGCAATTTGTCGATGGGGGCGGTGTAGATGAAGGCCTCATTCTTCACGATGTCGAGCAAACCGTAGCTCATTTTGACCTCGATGCCCATCTTAAACCATTGGTTGTAGATGTCGAATCCCGCACCCAATTCACCGGCCACGTCAAAACGCTTGGTGACCAAGTTGTTGATGAACTCATTGCCTTGTCCGTCAGTCTCCTTGTTGTCTTTCTGAGATGCCAAGTCGATTTTTGGGTTGACGCCGCCCATGATATAAGCACCGATGTTGTTGTAACGCTTCGAGCGGTATTTGATGTTAAGCGGGAATTCTACGAAGGTGGTGCCAATCGACTTGGTGAAGGTTTTCATTGTGATGTCACCGTCAAGGTTTTTTACGGCGATGTCATAGCGCATGCGTCGCTCGCTGAAACTCAAAGAAGGGATGAGACGCAGGTCGAAATAGCGGCCGAGGCGCTTGCTCCCGATGATGCCCACTGTGAAACCGGGTGTCTGCTGGGTCTCGATATTGTAGACATAAAGGTTTTGTGTGCTTGGGATGTTGTAGTTGCCGTTGGGCCATGAGTTGGCAGGTTGCGGGATGTTCTGGTAGTCCTCGACGGTCTTGACGGTGTACATCATCTGGTTGTAGGCCAACAAAAAACCAAAATGGTAGGGTTCCTGTTCGTACTTGGGCAGATAGTGGATGACCCTTCGCTGCGCTTGGGCGGGTACGACCGCCGCGATGAGCAACAGCGTGACGGCGATTATTTTCAGTGCTTTTTTCAAGTCTATTCAGTTTTAACGAGAATTAAACGATGCTACTTTGCTTTTATTGCGCAAATTCGGCGGCAAAATTAGGAAAAAATGGAATACCTTTTATCCCTTTTGGGCGGTATACAGTGTTGCGATGCCGAAAGTGAGCCTTTTCATGTCGCCGTTTACCCATCCTTTTTGAGCCAATAGGTTCAAAAAAACATTGGGTTGGGGAAACCTTCCCACCGATTCCGGCAAGTAGGAATAGGCGGCAGCGTCTTTCGAAATCTTTTTCCCAATTCTGGGCAACACATGTGTAAAATAGAAACGGTAGAGCTGCTTCACGGGGAAATGCTCCGGCATGGAGAACTCCAGGATGACGACTTGTCCATGCTTTTTCAACACGCGATTGATTTCAGCAAGTCCTTTGTCCAGATCCTCAAAGTTGCGCACGCCAAAAGCCACAGTGACGGTATCGAAAGAACCATCCTCAAAAGGTAGTTGGGCTGCGTCGCCCAAGCGTAATTCGATTTGCTTATCAAGACCTTGTCTCTTGGCTTTCTTTTGCCCGATCTCCAACATTTTCTTGGAAATGTCCATCCCGATGATTTGTGCTTGAGGGTTGCGTTTCGCTATGGCTATGGCCAAGTCCGCAGTGCCCGTGGCGAGATCGAGGATGTTTGTGGGATGGCTTTTTGCAACGGTCTTTGCGGTCTTCCGTCGCCACACCTTATCTATATTAAGGGAGAGCAAGTGGTTGAGCGCATCGTACTTCGACGAGATGCGGTCGAACATGGCGGCGATGGGGGAGACGCTCATTTCAGGTAAGGGCTTAGTTTTTTGAGGATGCGCTCAGGCGTGATGCCGTACATGCACATGTAATCGCCACGCAGACAGCGCTTATTGCCATAAACAGAGCAAGGTCGGCATGACATTTCCAATTGAACGCAATCATGAGGATTTTGGTTCCAACCCAAAAAGCCTGCGTAGGGGTGTGTTCCACCCCAAACGGAAACGACTTTTGTGCCGACCAACGATGCCAAATGCATGTTGGCGGAGTCCATGCTGAGCATTACGTCGAGTTGGCCCATCAATGCAAGTTCGCCTTGCAAACCATGTTGGCTCTTGGCGGATTTTACATGATCGTAATTGGCACACAATGCCTCAATCCGTTGACGCTCGTAGTCTCCGCCTCCGAAAAGGAAAACGGCAGTGTTCTCTCTCTCGCTCAAAACTCTGATGACTTGTTCCATTTTGTCCAAAGGATAGGCTTTGGATTCGTGTTTGGCAAAGGGAGCTATGCCCACCCAGGTCTCATTGGGCGCTTTTTGCGTTTCGCAAAATGAAGAGTAATCAAGTTTGGTGAATTGCGGTTTAATAGGGAACCCTAATCGCTCCAAAACCTTGGCATAACGCTCAAAAGAAGTGGCCTGTTGGACAAAAACCTTGTCTTTCTGTCTCGTCAAAGCCTTCTTGCCTTTGCGGCCCTTGTCAATCTTGGCTATCTTCTTGCATCGCAGACAACCTTCGGCGCGCAACCACCACGTGCGCAGCACGTCATGGAAGTCGGCGATATAGTCGAAGTCGCTCAAGCGGGCATCGCGCCAGAGTCGGCAGAGTCCGAGCAAGCCTTTATGCCGTCCTTTCAAGTCAGCTGCGATGAAATGCACATTTTTGGGCATTTGTTCAAACAAAGGTCTTGCCATTTCGCGGCTGAGCATGGTGATGTCTAGATTGGGATACTGCACGGCCAAATCGTGGACGACAGGAACGCTCATGGCGATGTCGCCCAAGGCGGAGAAGCGTATGATTAAAAACCTATTGCCGCCCATAGATTTGCTTCGGATTATGAAGGCATGTCATACCGAGCATAAAGGCGAGTGTATTTATGCCTTCACAATTCTCGAAATGACATGGGCAGGGTTTGTTCATGGTTGTTTTTGCCCGTAAAGTACGGGATTAAGGTTGGGGTCGTTATACATCTTCATCTGCTTGTAGACCTTCATCACTTTCTCACCGCGTTTATAGGCTTCCAATAGTTGGGCGATGGCGGTGCTGAGGTCGGCGTTCTGTTCCAACAAGACATTCAGCTTGGCTTGGCATTTGGCCTTGTGCTCTTCTCCAACATCGGTACGTTCCACCTCGGCCTTCATGTGGTAGATTTTCAGTTGAAGGATGGAGAGGCGGTCGATAGCCCATGCAGGGCTCTCGGTATTTAAAGTGGCAGTGGCCATAGGCGTCACCTCATGAAACAGCATCCAGAAGTATTCATCGAGTGCCTCCACGAGGTCGGTGCGGTCTTGGTTCGACTTGTCAATGCGGCGTTTCAAGGCCAAAGCCTCCACAGGGTCGATGTTGGGGTCGCGGATGAGGTCTTCCAAGTGCCACTGCACAGCATCAATCCACTCCTTGTTATAAAGGTACCACTCGATGGTCTTTTCCTCGTATGGGTTGCTGACGGGGTGATTGACATCGTCAAATCTGTGGTAATCTTCGATGGTTTGGTTGAAGATGTTGAGAATCTGTTGGATGGTGATCATGGCAGTGGACTTTGATGATAGGAAAACGCTCCGTCAGCGCGTTTTATTGCCAACGGAGCGTTTCGTGTGTTGAATTAGTGCAGTTTGGCCAATGCAGTCTTGATGCGCTTTACAGCCTCGATGAGTTTGTCCTCGCTGGTGGCGTATGACAAACGGATGCAGTCGTCGTTGCCGAAGGCGTTACCAGCCACGCAGGCCACATGGGCGTTATAGAGCAGCCACATGCAGAGGTCGTCGCTACCCTTGATGACGGTCTCGCCATCGGTCTTGCCGTAGAACGACTTCATCTCGGGGAAGACATAGAAGGCGCCGGCAGGAGTGTTGCACTTCACGCCTGGGATTTCGTTCAGCAGCTTCACGAAGGTGTCGCGGCGGTGACGGAAGGCCTTCAGCATCTCTTGGATTTCTGTTGAGTTCTCGGGACTGAGTTCCATGGCCTTGGCAGCAGCGGCTTGTGCGATGGTGCAGATGCCGGAGGTGATTTGGCCTTGGATCTTGTTGGTGGCCTTCACGATGGCTTGCGGAGCGGCGATGTAACCGATACGCCAACCTGTCATGGCATAGCCTTTAGCCACGCCGTTGACGAGGACGAGACGGTCCTTCAGGAAATCGAACTGTCCCATGCTCTCATGTTTCTGTTCGTATTGGATGAACTCATAGATCTCGTCGGAAATGATGATGATGTTGGGGTGCTTCCTCAACACCTCGGCAATGGCGGTCAACTCTGCCTTGGTAAAGACGCTGCCGCTGGGGTTGCAAGGCGTGTTGATCATGAACACCTTGGTCTTGGGCGTGATGGCCTTCTCCAATTGCTCGGCGGTAATCTTGAAGTCGTGGGCGATGTCGCTCTTGACGATGACGGGGACGCCGCCAGCCAGTTTCACCATCTCAGGGTAGGAGACCCAGAAGGGAGCGGGGATGATGACTTCGTCGCCGTCGTTGACGACAGCCAGAAGCACGTTGTTGATGGCCTGCTTGGCACCGTTCGAGACCAAAACGTCAGTCTCTTTGTAATCGAGGCCGTTGTCGCGCTTCAGTTTGATGGCGATGGCCTTGCGCAGTGCGGGCGTGCCAGGCACGGGCGGGTAGTGCGTATCATTGCTGGTGATGGCGTCGATACCGGCTTGCTTGGCCGATTCGGGTGTGTTGAAGTCGGGCTCGCCGATGCTCAAGCTGATGACGTCGATGCCTTGGGCTTTCAGTTCACGGCTCTTGTTGGTCATGGCCAGCGTTGCCGACTCGGCCATGTTCAGAACTCTGTTGGAAAGGATGATTTCGCTCATGATATGTTTAAGTGTTGATTGTTTATTTGTTTAATTGTTGACCGAAGCGAGACTTCAGGAAGCGAGACACGAGACTTTCTGTTTTCTCGCAGTCTCGTGGTTTTTGGAGGGGCAAAGGTAGGCCTTTTTTTAATAGGTGACTCCGAAAAGTTGATGTTTTGACGAAAAACCGTACCTTTGCGGCAAAAATACAGCACAATGAACAACAATTTGATTATGCTTATCTTGATGTCGGCAGGTCTGCTTTTGATGGTCTTTGCCGTGATGATATTGCTGCGTCTCTCGAAAATGAAAGATGCGGAACTCCGCAATACGGGCAAGTATGAGTTGAAGGTACAGGCCTTGAAGATCATCATGCCGCTCAAGGTGCAGGCCTATGAGCGCTTCTTGCTCTATCTCGAACGAGTGCAACTGCCCCAGTTGGTGAAGCGTGTCTATGTGCCTGGCATTGAAAAAGGCGCTTTCCATCTTCAACTCTTGCAAAACGTGCGTGAGGAGTTTGAGCACAACCTCGCCCAGCAACTCTATGTCTCCAATACCACTTGGAATGCTGTGGTTAATGCGAAAGAAGAACTTGTGAATCAAATAAATACTACTTTTGAGCAGTTAAAAGAAGAGGAGGATGTCTCCATCTTGGCACAGAGTCTTGTGGCTTTGCCCAACCCCGTTGTGGAACAGGCTATCGCTGTACTAAAACGTGATTTTGAAAGACTGCTCTAAGACACGTGACGTGAAACCATCACGTGTCACACAGTCCCGTGTCCCGAGTCAATAATAAAAAGGTTCAATTGCCGTTATTCAGCAAAACACTTTAACGAATGAAATTCACCGCTACCCAAATCGCCGCAATCCTTGAAGGCAAAGTGGAAGGCAATCCGAATGCCGAGGTGTGGAATGTCGCCAAAATCGAGGAAGGCGCTCCTGGCATGATCAGTTTTTTGGCCAATCCAAAATATACACATTTTATTTACGAGACTCAGTCGAGCATTGTCATTGTGAACAACAACTTTGAAGCGACGGCACCCATCCAAGCCACCTTGATTCGTGTGCCTGATGCCTATGCCAGTTTCGCCAAGTTGTTGTCTTTCTACGACCAGATGATGCAGAACAAACAAGGTGTTTCATCGCTGGCTTTCGTTTCTTCCACAGCGCAATGCGGTGAGAATCTATATCTTGGCGAGTTCGCTTTTGTTGGCGAAAACGCTAAAATTGGCAACAACGTGAAGGTCTATCCACAAGTGTACATTGGGGATGGATGCATGATTGGAGACAATACTGTATTGTATCCCGGCGTGAAACTCTATCGGAATACAATCATTGGAAGGAATTGCATTCTCCATGCGGGCGCGGTGCTTGGCGCTGACGGTTTCGGTTTCGCGCCTCAGGCCGACGGCCATTACGAGAAGATTCCGCAGGTGGGCAATGTGGTCATCGACGACAATGTTGAAATTGGTGCCAATACCACCATCGACCGTTCTACAATGGGCTCGACAAGGGTTCATAAGGGCGTGAAACTCGACAACTTGATTCATCTCGCCCATAATGTGGAGGTGGGTGAGAACTCGGCTTTGGCAGCACAAGTTGGCGTGAGCGGTTCGACGCATCTCGGCAAGAATTGTGTGGTGGGAGGCCAGTCAGGTTTCGTCGGTCATATTAACATTGCTGATGGTTCGAAATTTGGTGGACAAAGCGGCATCATGGGCAGCATCAAGGAAGAGAACCAAGAGTTTATGGGTACGCCGATACAACCCTTGCGTAATTATTTGGTTTCCAATGCCCGGTTTCGTCATATCGATGAAATGGCCCGCAAATTGGATGCCCTTGAAAAGGAATTGGCCGAATTAAAGAAACAATCCTAATCCTGTTGAGACGTAGCATGCTACGTCTCAACCCAATTGTTTCAGATCCATCCCTTAACCTTGTAGTAGGCGAGTGCGCAGTATTCCCTCAAGCAGGTGATTTCCAGTTTCAAGTAATTGAAGAAAGTGTAGCGCATCTTAACGCTTTCCACCGAAGGAATGATTTCGTTGCCACCTAGTTGTTTCTTGTCTAGCGACAAGTCGAAGGCGACGGTGGCAGGATAGGCCGCCTTGCCGTAGATGTTTGTGAATCCTACTTTGTTGAGGCATTTCACCGTGCGCCTGACGTGTTCGGGCGAGGTGACGACAATCATCTGCTCGTCAACCAGTTCAGGATAGGAGTCAATGAGACTCAGTGCCTGTGAACGTGTGTTGCTGCCCTCTGTCATGTAAAGGATGTCATATACGTCGCCTTGGTGCAACAGACGGGTCATCTCGGTCTGGCAAAGCGAGTCTTTGGGATGGACCAATATCACGGGGATGTCGAAGTGTCGCGCCAAGGCTGCCGTATGGTAAAGTCGCATCAGGTTGTCTTCCGAAGGCATACCCGCACCGCCAAACATGACGACATGCTGTGGTTGATCGATTCGCGCCTCTTTGTTGGGGTTCTGTCCAAGATTGAAGTACCAATAAAAAGGAGCAGAGGTAAGTGCCAGTATTACCATCAGAGAGAAGAGGATTCCGAGGCTAAAAAAAGTGATTTTTATGATTTTTGCTAAAACCTTCATTCTGTGTGTTTTCTGCTTTAAATGCTTCGTAAAAGTGTGTAAAGATACGCTTTTTTTTGGCGTTTGTAGAATATTTTCCTATTTTTGCCCGTTTTTTGTGGAGAATGTGTATCCACGTATATGATTTTTTATGGAGAAACAATGTACGCTCAAAAATAGAGTCAGCGTCAGAGGAGCAGGGCTCCACACGCGTCAGTGCGGCACCCTCACCTTCAACCCGGCTCCCATAAATTCTGGAATCCGTTTTCGTAGAATTGACTTAGAGAACCAACCCATCATTGAAGCCGATGTCGACAATGTCATCGATACTGCCCGTGGTACTACCCTCGGGAAAGGTGGCGTGAAGATATATACCGTTGAGCATGTCTTGGCCTCGTTGCGTGGCATGGGCATCGATAATGTACTGATTGACATTGATGTGGAAGAGACACCTATTATGGATGGCAGTGGCAAGTTCTTTGTTGAGGCAATTCATAAAGCAGGCATTATTGAGCAGAATGCCCCTCGTAATTATCTTGTCATAGAAGAACCTATTTCGTACAAGAACGAAGTCCTGGGCATTGAACTGACAATTGAACCAGCCGATTCTTTCCAAATCGATGTAAAGGTGAAGTACAACACTCGGGTGCTTGATGAACAACACGCTTCGCTGCATGACCTTAAAGAATTCGAAAACGAGATTGCACCGTGCCGTACTTTTGTTTTCCTGCATGAGTTAGAGACCCTGATCAGCCGTAATCTCATCAAAGGAGGGGACTTGACTAACGCCATCGTGTTTGTCAATCGCAATGTCTCCGCTGAAGAGCTCGACCATATTGCGGCATTTTTCAAGAAACCTAAAGTTACTGTGAAAGAAGGAGGTATCCTCAACAATGTTGAGCTTTATTTCGACAACGAACCAGCTCGTCACAAGCTTTTGGATGTCATCGGTGATCTTACTTTGGTGGGTCGTCCTATCAAAGGCAAGGTGACCGCCATCAAACCGGGTCACTTCTCTAACACTTCATTCGCCAGGAAAATCAAACACACCTTATTATATTAAGCATGAACCAGCCTTTAGCCTACGTCCATCCCAATGCTCGCATCGCAGAAGATGTGAAGATTGAGGCTTTCGCATGGATTGGCGAAGACGTTGAGATTGGAAGTGGCACTTGGATTGGTCCCAATGCCACAATCATGGATGGTGCCCGTATAGGAAAAAACTGCAAGATTTTCCCAGGTGCGGTGATTTCAGCCATTCCCCAAGACTTGAAATACAAGGGCGAAACCACCTATTGCTATATTGGCGACGGCACTACGGTGCGCGAGTCGGCGACAGTCAACAAAGGCACAGCAGCCTCTGGCAAGACGGTGGTTGGCAAGGATTGCCTGCTGATGGCATTCACCCATGTGGCACACGACTGCTATCTCGGCGACCATGTCATCATGGCCAATGCGGCCACTTTGGCGGGCCATATCACCGTCGACGACTGGGCCATCTTTGGTGGTCTCGCTGCGGTGAGTCAATTCAGTCGCATAGGTGCCCATGTGATGATTTGTGGCGGTGCCTTGGTCAACAAGGATATTCCGCCCTTTGTGAAAACGGGACCAGGCTATCCCGTGTGTTATGCTGGCGTCAACTCCATCGGGTTGGTACGTCGTGGCTTCACGCGTGAGCGTATCAATGCCATTCAGGATGTGTATCGTGTCATCTATAGCGTGGGCATGAACATCAGCCAGTCGGTGCAATACATCCGTGAGAACCTCCCTGTTTCGGAAGACCGCGATTTCATCCTTGATTTTGTGGAGAGTTCCAAGATTGGCATCATGAAGAATGCTGTTGGACGCGAAGAATAAAAATGCTCTTATTTCCTTAAAAGTACTTCTGCCGCTCGCAAAGCTTCGGGCGTGACTTTGTCGTTGCTGAGCATCTTAGCGATTTCTTTGATACGCTCTTCTTCGGTCAGCACGCGGATGTGGGACTGAGTCCGGGTGCCTTCATTATCCTTATAAATGAAATAATGATGGTCGGCTTGACTAGCAACTTGGGGCAGGTGAGTGATGGAGATGAGTTGCAGCGCATTGCCCATCTTTTGCATGATGTTACCGATTTTTGCCGCCACTTCGCCTGAAACGCCCGTGTCGATTTCATCGAAGATGAGGGTGGGGATGTAGTTGTAGTCTGAGACAGCGCTTTTGATGGAAAGCATGAGGCGCGAGAGTTCGCCACCAGAAGCCACACGGCGCAGGTCGTCAACGGCGATGCCTTTGTTGGCCGAGAACAAAAAACGGATGGCGTCACTGCCTTTGCTGCCAAATGAATCTTGGCTTTCAACGCTGACTTGGAACTGGGCAAAGGGCATGGCCAGTTGCCGCACTAGAACTGTAACTTTATCGCCGAAAGCTTCGGCAGCTTTGCAACGCTTGTCGTGCAAAACTTTGGCGAAGTTGGAGAGTTGCCGTACGCTGTCTTTCAATTGTTTTTCAGCTTGAGCAATGGCTTCATCAATGTTTTCGAAGGTGTCTGTTTTTGCTTTCAGGGTGTCGCGTAAGGCAATGAGTTCGTCGAAGTTGTTGACGTGGTGCTTCATCATCAAGCGGCTGAGCAGGTCGTAGCGTTCTTGAAGGTTCTGTAATTGTCCCTCGTCGAATTGGGTGTCGTCTTCGTGGCGACGAAGGTCGAAGGCAATGTCTTTGAACTCAACTCTCAGGGCGTCAACGCGTTCTTGAAGACTTTTGGTTTCGGGCAAAAGGCGTTTAAGTTGCGACAGGGTGGAAGACAATTCATTGCACTGGTACAGAATTGCCGTTTCAGAGTCTTCCATCAGGCTGTTGGCAGTAACTAAAAGGGTCTTGATTTCTTCGGCGTTCTCCATCACTTTGAGCGTTTGCTCAATCTCAGTGTATTCGCCTTCTTTCAGGTTCGCTTTGTCGAGTTCGTCAAGCTGGAACTTGAGGTAGTCGTTCTCGGCGGTGTTTTTGGTCGCCATGTCTTTTAACGCATTCAACTGGCGTTGGAGCGCGTTGTAGTTGCCGTATTCCTCTTGATAGAGGGCAAGCGTTTCGGCGTTTTGTGCGATGTCATCTAGGAGATTGAGCTGGAAGTCGGCATCGGTGAGTAGGAGCGAGTCGTGTTGCGAGTGGATGTCGACCAGTCGGTTGCCCAACTCTTTCATGGTCTGCAAAGCCACCGGGGTGTCGTTGACGAAGGCACGGCTTTTTTTCTGCGGGTTGAGTTCGCGGCGGAAGATGCACTCGGTCTCAAAGTCAAGGTCGTTCAACTCAAATAATTGCCTTAATGACTCGTCATCCAATTCAAACAGTGCCTCCACGACACATTTCTTGTTTTGGTCACAAAGCACGCCGGTGTCGGCGCGATCGCCCAAAGCAAAGCCCAACGCGCCGAGCAAGATGGACTTGCCGGCACCAGTTTCGCCAGTGATGACATTGAATCCTTTGTCGAAACTGACAGTCAGTTCGTCAATAAGGGCGTAATTGCTGATGTGCAATTGCTTGAGCATAAACGGGATTACATTCCTTTGTTTTGGAGCATGGCATCGTAGCGCGACGATTGCGATGGGTCGATCTGCTTCATGATGTTGGCAGCCTCTGTCCTGATCTTCATTTCTCCTTGAGAGTATATTTGGATGATTTCGTCGCGTTTGCTTTCGATGAGGAGTTGTAGGAAGTAGCACATGGAGTTGCGCTCATACACCGACCTCAAGTCGTTGAGTGCAGAGAGGATGGTCTCGCGGCCTTGTTCAGGGTGTTCTGCCATCACGTCGAGACCTTGTCGGTGATATTCGTAAAGGAATTGCCGCAACGGTTGGTATGTAGAATTGTTGATGTCGCTGATGATGGCATGCCGGTTTTGACGTCCCGTCGAACTCCAGCCATTGTCGCCGCCTGCTTCTTGTGGTGCCGCGTTGGCGATAGTTTCGGCAATTTCAAAAAATGGTGTGCCGCCGTTGGGCGAGAAGGAATCGAAGTCAAGACCGAGGAAGAGGTAGACATAGAACCCGATAGTGCTGGTCAGGTTAGAGATATAGGTGTTGGGGTTGAAGTCGAGCGTTTGGCCTTCGGTATATTCAAAGGTGAACTTGCGGTCGATGTAGTTGAACATAGGAGTGCTGTAGTTCGACTTGTAGACGGGGCGGCGCAAGGCGAGACTGATTTCGGCAGTAATGTAGTCTCCTTCTCGGCCCGTCACGTCAACGAGCATCGAACACTCGATTTTCTCCGCTTGCCTGAAATTGATCTCGGTGAATTTTGTGTTGTTGATGAATTCGTAAAGGGAGGTCTGGAGGTTTTGGTAGATGGTCTTGTCGCTGCCTTGCACCTTGTTGGAACTGACGCGTACATCGCATTGCAGTTCTTGGGCCTTCAATGGTCCCAAGGCCATTAGGCAAACAAAGACTAAGAATACTGTTGCAACTTTTTTCATGGCGCTCCCTGTTTTACGGTTCAGAAGTCTTCTTGGCTCTCCTTGGCGGGGTTGCGGAAGTAGATCTGGTCGTGGAGGAATTCGTGGATGGCGATCAAGGTCGGTTTGGGCAAACGCTCGTAGAACTTGGCAATCTCAATCTGCTCCTTGTTTTCAAACACTTCTTCCAAACTGTCGTTAGTTATGGAGGCGAACGACTCTATCTTTTCATTGAGTTCCGCTTTCATCTCCGAGGCAATCTGGTTGGCCCTGATGGACAAGATGGCCACGGTCTCGTAAATGTTGCCCGTGCCTTTGTAGAACTGGTCTTTCTGACGGGTGACAACCGTCGTTTCGGTCTTAATCTTCTTGAAATCCATGGTTTATTTGATGTTTTGTAATTTCTTTCTTGCTTTTTCAGCGATGCTTTCTGTTTCAGTCAGGTATTTGCTTCCAGGGTAAAGGTAGGAGAGGGTGTTGCAGTGCTCAACGCATGACTCGTAACGTTCCCGCTGCTTTTCTGGAATGCTGTTCTCGGCATAGTCGTAATAAGTCTTGGCCATGTCGTATAGGATCTCCTCGCGGTGTGCCGTATTGGGGTATTTCTTCAGCATGTTCTCGAACGAGGTGATGGCTGCGCTATAGTTCTCCATGCGGTAGAATAACCTGCATATGTTGTAGTCTTTTTCTTCCAACTTGTTGTTAAGGTCAGTCAACAGTTGGTTGGCGCGGTCGAGGCTGTCACTGTTGGGATAGCGCTCGGTGAAGTTTTTCAACAGTTTGATAGCGGTGTGGGTGCTAGTTTGGTCGAGACCTGACTCTGGTGATATCAAATAGTTGCAGTAGGCATTCATGAAGGCTGCTTTTTCTGCATCTTTCGAGAAAGGATAGGTCTGAACAAATCGGTTGAAATAGTAAGAGGCGATCTCGTAGTCGTCCTGAAAATAGTAACATTGGGCGGTCTTGTAGGTAATGGACTCTCCGCGAGGGGTGTTGCGAAACGAAGCTTGCAGCAGGTCGAACAATTGTAGGGCGTGGTTGTAGTCGCCACGCTCAAAATAGTCAACCGCCACCTCATATTTTGCCTCGTTGTCGGTGCTCTTCACCAACCTGGTGAAGTCGTTGCACGACGTGAATGCTGCGAGAGCCAAAACTGCCAATATCAATAACCTCTTTTTCATCGGGCTGCAAAATTACTCATTTTTACGTTAATAACGAGTGCTTTTCGCTTTTATTTTTCGATGACTACTTTTTCAGTTCGGGTTCCGTCGGTTGTCAGTTGAAGGAAATAAACGCCTCGGTCGAACCCCGATGCATCGACGCGGGTTCGGTCATACCCTTTGCCCGACATGATTTGTTGCCCGATGCTGTTAAAGAGTCTATAAGAGAATTCACCTCTGGCATTGATGGTGAATGTGCCGTTGTTGGGGTTGGGATAGACACGAGGAAGGAAGCCGTCTTCAAGCAGCGACATGTCTTTGATGGTGACGGTGACTTCGCCCGTAATCGTGTTGCCCTGCCCATCGGTAACGGTGACTTTATAGGTGGTCTCTTCTAGGATAGGCGTGGCAACAGGACAGCAGATGGTGGGATTGTCGAGGGTCTCGGCAGGTTCCCAAAGGTAGGTGTAGTCACCATCGCCACCTGTGACGACAGCAGTGAGTTGCGAACTTTCGCCTTCATTGATGAGTTCAGGATCGGCGGTGACACTGATTATCATAGGTTCGTAACCGCCTACGCAGGTTACGGTGGCCACCCAACCAGATGCGTTCACCCCTTGGTCGGAGGTGAAACGGAAGGTGAGTGCACCCGCTTCATTGGTGGCAGTCACCTCGCCTGGACCGTTTGAACCGTCATATCGTCCAATCTCAGAGGCGTTAGTGGAATTTCCGTCGTACACATAGAGGTAGTCATAGCCTGGCTCAGTGTTGAATTCGGTGAAATTGACACGAATCATGCTGCCCTCTGTGCCGGGTAGGAAGGTCATCGTGTAGTCTCTGTTATTGTTGTAGTTGTTGTTGGGACCGCCATTGTCGTAAAACATGGCGTTGCAGGTCTCAACGGTGCCGTTTTGCATGTTGTAGGACTCGCGGACATGGATGTAGTCGGTGCGGGTCAGCGTCTCGCTGTTGCCCTCGGCATCGCTGATGGTCAGTGTGACATCGAAGTCGCCGACTTCGTTATAGGTGATGTTGCTCGGGTTTTGTTGCGTCGAGGTGGCAGGGGTGCCGCCTTCGAAGGTCCAGTTCCATGAAACGATGTCGCCAAACGAGCCGTCCGTGAAGTTGACGCTGCCTCCTAGTGCAACTTGTGTTGCCGAGGCGTTGAAACTTGCCACCATGCAACTGCCAGGAACGAGTTGCACATCTAGGTTGATGGTCTCGCCATCAGCGATGGTGACATCGAAGATTTTAGGGCAGTAGCCTTCCTTGCTGACGACGAACGTCCAGCTGCCACCCTTGATGGGACGGTAGAAATCGCCCATGACATGGGAAGTGACTTCTGAACCATGATGGTCGTGACCGATGACCGTGACCAAAGCGCCTTCGATGGGTTGTCCGGTGATGCTGTCCGTAACGATGCCGCGCACACCCTTGGTGCACTGCTCGATATAAGTCAGCATGCTGTTGTGGTTGATGTTCCAGAAATTGGGCAGTTGCGAGGCATTGGGTGTCTTGCTGTTTGAGCATTCGATGGTCACCTCGCGGCATTGGCCATAGTAGTTCATATAGTCTTGGCGGCTGCCCGTAATGGTGTACCAAGCGTAGCCATTGGTGATGCCGTTGTTGTAGTCGGTCATATAGCTGTTGCTGACTTCATGGGTGAGGTTGGCGTATTCATGGCAGACCAGTTGCCACCAGGCGTCATCGGGATGGAGGGGTTGGTAAGTGTCCCAAGGATAGTTCATCACCTCGGCGCCGCCATGGTAGTTGGCACTCATCGTGAACAGATGCTCTTGTGCCAAGTCCATCATCCATTGGCACTCATCTTGGTAATAGGAAGCGCCGTCGGGATGGGGACCGTCGTCGAAGTCAGGGAAGTGACGGTTCAAGTCGACATGGTTGCCGTTTTCACGCGTGGCACCATAAACGGTGTTGTTGCCGCCATGGTAGGTGCCGTCGGGATTGGTGCAAGGGAAGATGAAGAGGTCGACGTTGTCCAGTATGTTGAGGATACGTGGGTCGTTGCTGGTGCAGAACTCGTCGATGAGACGTAGCATCAGGATCATGCCCGTCACTTCGTCTCCGTGCATGGTGGAGGTATAGAGGAAATGGGGTTTGCCATCGGTTTGGCCGTTGTTGAGGCGCGCGCCCATCAACTTACGGCCACTTGCCAGCGTGCCTAATTCGATATAGGTGCAACGGTTGGGATGGTCGGTGGCAAACTGCTGCATCATGGTTTCATATTCTCCATAGGAGAGATACGAGTCCCAATCGTAGGTGCCACGAGTGGCGTCGTGCATGACGGGCATCTCGCGCATCGAGGGCGGGGTCATCAGCATGGGTTGATAACCTAGTTGGATGAGGTTGTCGTATTGGCGTTGGTTGGCGTATGCGATGACGGTCTTGCCATCGGTGCCGTCAACGGAACAGAGGTCGCTGATGTCCTGGATTTCGGTCGGTTTCAAAACAGTAAGGGAAAAGTAATACTCGCCTCTCTCTTGCATGAGTCGCTCCAAGTCTTTCTGGTTGTCTTGGGCAAAAAGGTTGCCGCTGATGATAGCGGCAAGAATAAGGATAAAATAACGTAAGGTTTTCATATCTTATTTATCTGTCTTTTAATTGTTTCCATTCTTCAATGATTTCGGTCTCCACCTTGTCGTTCACGGTGACCAAAGGTAATCGCAATGCGTTTTCGCACAATCCCATGTGGCTCATCAGGCATTTGATGCCCGCAGGATTGCCGTCAGCGAAAATGAGTTGGTTCATGCGGAGCATGGCATAATGCAAACGCAATGCTTCGTCAGCACGACCGTCTTTCAAGGCGTGCATCATGCAACTGAAGGGTTTCGTGTATGCGTTGGCGGCTACAGAAATCACGCCTGCGGCCCCAAGGGCCATAAGTGGTTGGGTAATGCCGTCGTCGCCCGAGAGTACGTCAAAGTCGTCGGGTTTGTCGCGTAGAATCTCCATGATTTGCTGTAAGTTGCCAGAGGCTTCCTTCACTGCGATGATGTTGGGATGCTTGGCAAGTTCCACACAGGTGGCCGCTTGTAGGTTGACGCCTACACGCCCCGGTACATTATAGGCTACCACGGGAACGGGACTTGCGTCGGCGATGGACTCGAAATGGGCCCTCATGCCGCGTTGGTTGGGCTTGTTGTAGAAAGGTACCACGCTCAAGATGCCTTGGATGCCCGTGAAGTCTTGGGTCTTGAGGGCCTCGATGACGGATTGCGTGTTGTTGCCGCCCATGCCCAACAAGATGGGCAAACGGCCTTTGTTGGTTTTAAGTATATTGCTGATAATCAGTTTCTTTTCTTCTGCAGTTAAAGTCGGGGCCTCGGAAGTCGTGCCCAAGACGACTAAAAAGTCAGCGCCATTGTCTATGACGTGGTTGACAATGCGTACCAAGGCGTCAACGTCAACTGAGAAATCTTGCTTAAAAGGCGTAACTAAAGCAACGCCTGTGCCTTTGAATATGTTGTTTTTCGTCATGTTGTGAACTTGTTTTAGATAGTTTTGTCTCCCTTCCCTCGTTTTCTAATCCCGCATTGTTATTGCTGTGTCCCTAGTAAAGCCTTCAGGTAATTATGAAGAACATGGATGTTGGAGACGGGGTCGGTGGCGCGAGGATTGTCAATGATCAGGTCGTAGATGGGTTGGTTCTTGCTCTGATGGAAACAGATTCGGAAGTCTGTTTTCGGCAGGGTGCATAAATAGTCGCTGATTTCAGCGTTCTTGGTCGCCATGTTGATGAGTATTGCGCTGAATGGCAGTTTTTTGAGAAACTCATGCTTGTCGGGTTTCAAGACGCTCATAAAACCAAAGTCCTTAGGCGTAATCTCAGTGTAGAGGTCGCTTTGCAGTATGGTGTCTGACATTTGGTTGCAAAGGATGACAAACCCGCATCGGTTGGCGCCAAACAGGCTCTTAACACTGCTTTCAATATTCTTGACGATGCTTTTGTCGCCTTCGTCTAGAATGATTAAAATAGAGTTAATTCGCTGAAGGTTAGGCATCTTTGTTACCGGTTTTTCAGCGAGGAATTGCTCCAATGCACGTTTTAAGGCCCTATTTCTAAGGTAGGATGAAAAATTCATGCCGCAAATGTAGGGAAATTCTATGAAATAGAATGCCTTTTTGCATAAAAAACACTAATTTTGCACTTGAAATCCAGTGAGGCATTCAGTGGATGCTGTTTAATGATAATAGTATGATTGTCACAATATTAGGTAGTGGTACTTCTCAAGGCGTTCCGGTCATTGCCTGCACCTGCCCCGTATGCCAGTCCCAGGACTTTCGCGACAAGCGCCTCCGCACATCGATTTTGATTCAGACGGACGAAGTCACAGTAGTTGTGGATGCAGGCCCTGATTTCCGCCAACAGATGTTGCGCGAGAACGTCACCAAACTCGATGCAGTGCTCATCACCCATGAACATAAGGACCATATAGGAGGTTTGGATGACTTGCGTCCCTATATTTTTAGGCAACAAAAGCCTATGACGCTCTATGTTGACGACACGGCATTGCCAGAAATCAAGCGCGAGTATTCATACGCCTTCGATGAACATCCTTATCCTGGAGCTCCGACTTACGACATCCGCCACCTCGACGAGACCCCTTTCGACATAGGTGATTTGCATTTCATCCCAATCAAGCTGAAGCATTTTACCTTGACTTGCTATGGTTTTCGTATCGGCAGTTTTGCCTATGTCACCGACTTGAGCGAGATTTCTGAAGAGGCAATAGAGAAGTTGCAAGGCGTTGAATATCTGGTTATTGAGGCGTTGCAGAAAAAGAAACACTATTCGCATCTTACCTTGGATGAAGCCATTGAGATATCACGGAGGGTGGGGGCGAAGAAGACCTGGTTCACGCATTGCAGTCACAGCATGGGTCTCGCCGCCGACATCAACCGCGAACTGCCTGAAGGCATGATGCTCGCCTACGATGGACTTAAAATAAGGATATAGGTTTTTAGCCTTAGACTGCTGACAGTCCTACCCAAGGATGTCATTGCGGACTTGATCCGCAATCTCCGAAAGACTTGGGAAAGTACTGCTAGAAGCCAGCTGCCAATGGAATTGAAGACAGAACTACTGAAACACTGGATCGCTTCGTTCCTCGCGAAGCGACAACTGAACAACTGAATAACTGAACAACTGATATGAAAGCAACATTTTCCCAAAGACTAATCAAACTCGCTGACTTGAACCATCACCAGACTTTTTTCGCTGGCCGTTGCTCGGAGTGGTTCTTGGAGAGTTCCTATTTTGCAGTAGCACAATATGTTGACACAAAAGACACAGTTCTACTTGTACTCCATGGCATTGATTTCAAGTTCCCGATTTTCGCGGGCGACATTGTCACTTTTGAGAGCAAGGTGATCTCGGTGGGGCGCAGCACTTTGACGGTTTATACGAAAATGTACCGCAGCCGCGAACCCGAGAAAATCGCCGCCGATGGCTTCGCCACCTTCTCATATTTGGATGAAAACCACCATTCCCGTCCGCATGGCATCACACTTGAACCGGAAACCGACGAGGAAAGATTTTTGCAGCAACAAGCCTTGGAGGTCATGGAAGACTCGAAGCGCAGGGCCAAGGCAATGAACCAACGGTTCTAAGCAAGCAACCATTCCAACGAATGCACTAAACCCTAAACTAGCGTAGTCATTGCGCCTCTTATAGTGTCATGCCCTAAACCAACGGAGTCATTGCGGACTTGATCCGCAAATCGAAGATTCGACGGAGTCAATCCCCTAATCATTAGGACCAACCATCAGAGTTATAAGAGTATCGTATAGAATCGGAGATTGCGGGTCTGCCGCCCGCAATGACATCCATGGAAAAGGTTATTGATGAGTACTCCCCACAATGTCCGACCCTAAACCATCGGAGTCATTGCCTTTCCATGATGTCCAACCCTAAACCAACGGAGTCATTGCGGACTTGATCCGCAATCTCCTACTTTTTAGCCCCCCCCCCTCCGTATTATTAGCGTATCGTTCAGAATCGGAGATTGCGGGTCTTCCGCTCGCAATGACATCCAGGGAGAGGGTTTAAGACTATACCAACTCCTTCGGATAGCATATAAAATGCTTCACTACAGGCTGCGATAGCACCGAAATGTTGAGTTGGTCAGAAGCCTCGCTGATGTCTTTCAAAGTGCCGTCTTTGTATAGGATATTGATGGCCGGCTTCTTGGGATGGTAGGCATGGTTCGACGAGATGCCCTGCAATAGCAGATAATCAGCTTCCTTAGGTGACCAACCATATAGTTTGGCAATCTTGTTGCGAATGTCTTCGATATAGTTTGGGTCGAATTCGGAGTCGCGCATCTCAATTCGGAACAGATGCCTGTCTGTCAGTCTTTTGCATAGTTCTGAAAGCACGCGGTCTTGGTCATCGCGCCAAACTTTCACGGCGGTCAACACATCGTAGTCGTCCAACTGGCAGAACTTGTCCAAAACGGAGTCGGGGTCGCTGCTCTCGAAAGGCTTTTGGTTCTTGAGAAAGAACGATAGGGCAGGGGGGGCAAACAGGTTGCGTTCCAGACTGAGCATCTTGGCGCGTTTCAGGATGTTGCGCAGCATATACTCAGCACTCAGCACGGCTTTGTGCATATACACTTGCCAATACATGATGCGCCGTGCCACGATGAAACTCTCCACCGAATAGATGCCTTTGGCCTCGATGGCCAAGTCGTTGTCCACGACTTCCATCATCTCCAGCAGACGCTCAGCATTCACGCTGCCTTCGGCCACGCCCGTGAAGAAACTGTCGCGCTTAAGATAGTCGATGCGGTCAACATCCAATTGGCTGGAAATGAGTTTGGTGAGAAAACCTTTCGCGTATTCGCCCTTGAACAATTCGATGGCCATGTCCAGTCTTCCCTCGTGGATTTTGTTGAATTTCTGCATGACTTTCAGCGAAAGCTCCTCGTGTGATACGCCTTGCACGATGCTATTCTCCAAGGTGTGGGAGAAGGGGCCGTGACCACTATCGTGGAGCAGGATGGCAATGGAGGCGGCCTCTAATTCCTCATCCGTTATCTCATAACCCTTGCCACGCAGCAAATGGATGGCACGTCGCATCAGGTGCATGGTGCCGAGACAGTGGGCAAAGCGCGTGTGGTTGGCTCCAGGATACACCAAGTTGGTCATGCTAACCTGCTTGATGCGTCTTAAGCGCTGGAAATAAGGGTGCTCGATGATGTCGAAATGCAACTCGTCAGGGATGCTGACAAAACCATAGATGGGGTCGTTGAAGATTTTCTTTTTGTTGGATGCAGTAGCCATTGGCCGTGAATTTTGCCGCAAAGGTAGTGCTTTTTTCGTTTAATGTCATACGGAATCCTTCCGTTCAAGTCATTTCAAGGCTTAGGAGTCATTGCGGACTTGATCCGCAATCTCCTACTCCTCAGGACCACCCTTCCGCATTAGAGTTCCGTTTAAAGTCGGGGATTGCGGGTCTGTCGCCCGCAATGACTCCAAAAGAGAAAGCTTTGGCCGAAGCGAATTTATGGGCGGAGAGATTCGGTATCCTAACTTTCTGAACGCGGCCCAAAAAAGTTCACTTATCTAAAACAAATTGCCTATTTTTGCGTTTCCTCCATATAAACACGCTAACTATGGACAAAACCACAATTCTTTGGGCCGACGATGAGATTGACCTCTTGAAGCCCCATATCATGTTTTTGGAACAGAAAGGCTATGAAGTAGTTACGGCCAACAATGGTTCCGATGCCATCGACCTTGTGCGCCAACGCCATTTTGACATCGTTTTTTTGGACGAACAGATGCCAGGCATCTCAGGCATCGAGGCCCTCGAAGTCATCAAGCGCGAATACCCCAATCTCCCCGTGGTGATGATCACCAAGAGTGAGGAAGAACGCATCATGGAGGATGCAATAGGTTCTAACATAGCGGATTACCTAATTAAACCTGTCAACCCAAACCAGATCCTGCTTTCGCTGAAACGCAACCTCGAGAACCGCACCTTGCGCGACGAGAAGTCGTCGATGAGATACCAGCAGGAATTCCGCCAGATCAGCATGGACTTGAATGACAACCTTGACTTTGACGAATGGGTTGCGTTGTATAAAAAGCTGGTGCGTTGGGAATTGGAACTTCAGAAGTCGACTGACGAAGGCATCAAGGGCATCCTCGCAGACCAGAAGCAGGAAGCCAACACTCAGTTCACGCGTTATATAGAACGTAACTACATAGATTGGATTCAAGGCAAATCTGAGAAGCCTGTCATGTCGCACACCGTGGTGCGCGACAAAGTGATTCCTCACCTTGACGACAGCGACAAACCTCTGTTTCTCATTGTGATAGACAACCTGCGCTACGACCAGTGGAAGGCTATCCAACCGCTCATTGAAACCTATTTCCGTGTGGAGGCCGACGACATTTATTACAGCATCCTGCCCACTACCACACAATATGCCCGCAATGCGCTCTTTGCCGGTCTGATGCCTTTGGAGATTCGCAGACGCTATCGCCAATGGTGGGTCGATGAGGAGGACGAAGGCACCAAGAACCAATACGAAGGCGAACTGCTGGGTGAGCAGCTGAAGCGCTTCGGCAAGAACATCAAGTACTCTTATAATAAGGTGTTGAACCTGCAGGCAGGCAAGAAGCTCTACGAGCAGATGTCCAACCTGATGCCTAACAAGTTGAATGTCATCGTTTATAACTTCGTCGACATGCTCTCACATGCCCGCACCGAAATGGAAATCATCCGCGAGTTGGCCGATGATGAGGAAGCCTATCGTTCGCTGATGTACTCGTGGTTCGAGCACTCCAGCCTCTTCGACATGATGCGCTTCATCGCTGAGAAGGGTTGCGACATGATTATCACCACCGACCATGGTTCAACTTATGTGGAAAAGCCCGTCCGTATTTTGGGCGACCGCGAAGTGAATACCAATCTGCGCTACAAATACGGCAAGAACTTGAAATACAACCCGAAAGAAGTCTTCGAGGTGAAAGATCCCGAGAAGATTTTCCTGCCGAAGGCCAATTTGAGTACCACATACGTTTTCGCTGGGGAGAGTGACTTCTTTGCTTACCCGAACAACTACAACTATTACGTCAGTTACTACCGCAACACCTTCCAACACGGCGGCATCTCGATGAACGAAATGCTGATTCCTGTGACACATCTCACGGCGAAGTGAGGGGAGAATTCCCTTCGGAATGGAGTGTCTGTTTTATGTTTATAGCGGCGGCAGGTAGGTTTTACTATGCGTAGACTCTACAAGCCGCCGCGTTTTACAAAACAAACCGTCTTCCATTCCCGCAGGGAATCTCTAAAAAGTATTATCTTTGCGGCGAAAATCGTTTGCCATGAAGGATAAACAATTCAAGATAAGCAATGTGGAAGCCTTGAGCGAGGTCTCCGAGTATTTGATTTCCCTGCGTGAAGAAGCCGACATCATCGCATTCTATGGTTCAATGGGTGCGGGCAAGACCACTTTAATAAAGAATCTGTGCCATAAAATAGGCGTCACCGACGAGGTGAACAGTCCGACTTTCGCCATTGTTAATGAATATGTTACCGAAGAGGGTGATTCGGTCTATCATTTTGATTTCTATCGTATTAAGAAATTGGAAGAAGCCTACGACATTGGTTATGAGAATTATTTCGATAGCGGCAACCTCTGCCTCATCGAGTGGCCTGAGATGATTGAACCACTACTGCCAGAAAAATACATCCGCGTGGAGATTCAACATGGAGAGACAGATGATGGGCGCGTGATTCTTTGTCAAATGGTTGAATGATAGCGTTGCCAAGATGATGCCTAGGAGATGGTGGATCCTTGTCCGCCATGACAGTAAAGAGTAGAATGTGTCTTGAAATGAACGATAGACTGAGAACAATAATAACTGAAGCCTCCCAAGTCTTCATCCTCACCGATGAGAACGTGGCTCCCTTTTGGTTGCCCGAAGTGGAGTATTGGTTCGGTTGCAAGAATGCAGTTGAGATTATCGTCAAACCCGGTGAACAGCACAAGAGACTCCAAACCGTCCAACGCATTTGGAAGACCTTGTTGAAGCATCATGCTGACCGTAACGCCTTGATCATCAACTTAGGCGGTGGCACCATCACCGACTTGGGCGGTTTCGCGGCCTCTACTTACAAGCGTGGCATCAAGTTCGTCAACGTTCCCACGACTTTGCTCGCCATGGTCGACGCGGCGATAGGAGGGAAGACAGGCATCGATTTTGGTGGCGCGAAAAACCAAATTGGGACTTTTGCCAATGCAGAAGAAGTTTTGATAGATCCCGTTTTTTTGTCGACACTCTCTAGAAGAGAAACGCTTTCCGGTTTGGCAGAAATGCTGAAATACGGTTATATTGCGGATGCCAGTTTAATAGAGGTCAATCTCGAGAACTATCAGGATTTCATTCCTCGTTGTGGCGAAATAAAACGCGAGATTGTGAAGAACGACCCCTTTGATGAGAACCAGCGAAAGGTATTGAACTTCGGACATACCATCGGCCACGCCATCGAAAGCCATTGCTTGACGACGGATGCTCCCCTGTTGCATGGAGAAGCCGTGGCCCTCGGGATGTTGGCCGCATTATGGCTCTCTGTGCAGCAATGCGGCCTCGACGAAAAGGTCATGCATGATTACGAGAAGCGGTTGCCCATGCTCCTTTCGGAAGCGAAAGTCGATCTGTCGGAAGCCGACATTGAACCCATTATGGCCTTTCTCGCTCACGACAAGAAAAACAAGGGAGAGATGCCGCAATTTGTGTTGCTTGAAGCCATCGGAAGACCAAAATGGGATATGAAGGTTCCTACTGTACTCATCAAGGAAGCTATTGAATATGGTATAAAGTGTATTTCATAAAAATGTGCCACAGAAACACTAACCCTGCCACAACGCCGTCATTGTGGGCCCAGACCCGCAATCTCCTGAACAATAGAGACGACTCTTCTTCCTCAGGAGATGGCGGATCGCAGTCCGCCATGACGCTGAAAGGTGGCGAGGTGGTACGTTTTTGTGAGGTTACTCTCCCCGCCAGCAAGAGTGAAAGCAACCGCGCCCTGATGATTTCGGCATACGGTGGGTTTGAACCTGATTTTCAGAATCTTTCGGATTCCCATGACACCAAAGTGTTGAGTAAAGCTTTAGTAAGCATAGATTCCATGCCCTGCACTGTCCCACGCTGGAAATGCATTGCATTCGACGAAGTCAATGACATAGAAGGCAAACTACAAATCATCGACATCGCCGACTGCGGCACTGCTGCGCGTTTTCTGACAACCTACTTGGCCTGTCACGAAGGCAACTGGCTTTTGACGGGCGCCGACCGCATGAAGTGCCGGCCGATGGCCCCGTTAGTGGAAGCTTTACGATCTTTAGGTGCAGACATTCAATATGTTGGAAATGAAGGATGTTTGCCGTTGCGCATCAAAGGGAAGACGATTTCAGGCGGCAAAGTGCGAATCGATGCGAGTCGTAGCAGCCAGTTTGCCTCCTCGTTGCTGCTGGCCGCCCCGATGTGGTCGCAGGGTCTTGAGATGAACCTCGTCGGCAACCTTAGTTCAGTGCCTTATCTTGACATGACTTTAGCGATGATGCAGCATTTCGGGGCCGAATGCGAAAAACATGGGAATACGGTGATGGTGTCACCCAAACCATACAAGTCAAATGGTTTTGTGGTTGATTTGGATTGGAGTGCAGCCTCCTATTGGTATGAGATGGCCGCGTTTAGCGAGGAGTGTGAAATTAGGCTAAAGTCATTGAATAGCCTCTCTGGTTCTAGATACACTCCCTTCGCAGCCCATGCCATGCCGACTGACGAAGGAAGGAATGCATCTACAGGCTGCTTCGGTTGGTATGACATAAACGCCTTGTCTTGTTGGCAAGGCGATGCCGTCATTGCCGAATGGATGACCCAGTTAGGTGTGGGTACTTTCGTAGACGGCAACGACCTCATATTGAGGAAAATCCCTTTTGAAAAGCGCTCTTTGTCTTTCGATTTCTTTGACCATCCCGATCTCTTTCCGACCGTGGCGGCCACTTGTGCTGGGTTGCATGTGGAAGCCTGCTTCACTGGCGTCGACAACCTGCATCTCAAAGAGTCGGATAGGGTAGAGGCCATGCAACAGGAGTTGTCCAAATTAGGAAGTCATCCGATACGTTTCTGCGCTCATGGCGACCATCGCATTGTGATGGCCTTGGCGCCGCTCTCCTTGCTTGTAGGTGACATTGGTTTCGACCATCCCGAAGTGGTGGAGAAATCCTACCCGACCTTTTGGAGGGACGCTTCATTCTTGCCCATCTTGCGGTAAAATGAAGGGTTTTTGGGATTATTTTTCAGTATATGAAAGAAAATCCGTACTTTTGCGCGTTTTTATAGAGCGACATGAAAGTAGAACTGTTTGTGCCATGCCTAATCGACCAGTTTTTTCCACGGGTCGCTGCGAATACTATGAAAGTGTTGCAGCGTACAGGTGTGGAAGTGGAATACAATCCGGAGCAGACTTGTTGCGGACGTTTCGCCTACCATGCCGGTTTTTTGGAAGAGGCCAAGGAGTTGGGCGACAAGTTCCTTAACGATTTCTCGTACGATGGTCCTGTAGTATCTCCCTCGGCCGCCTGCGTGCACTACATCAAAAAGCATTATCCTGAACTTTTCTTTAATACCGCCAACCATCTGAATTTCAAGCGGATGGTGTCGAATGTTTATGAGTTGACCGATTTTTTGGTCAACAAGGCGCAGTTTGATGACTTTGGCGCTGAGTTTCCTTACAAGGTCACTTTCCACGATAGTTGTAGCGCGCTTCGCGGACTGGGTCTGGGCAAAGAAGCCCGACAACTGCTCTCCAAAGTGAAAGGATTGGAACTGGTTGAGATGAAGCAGACTGATCTTTGCTGCGGTGCCGACTTCTCATTGAGAATGAATCATGAGACCTTGTCGGAAGGCATGGCTAACCACAAAGTCAGGAACGCCTTGAACACGGGGGCCGAGTACATCGTTTCGACCGACATGACATGCCTGATGCATCAAAAGGCATACATCGAGAAGGAAAACTTGCCCATTAAGGTGATTCACATCGCTGACGTGCTCGCCTCTGGTTGGGATTGACCTATGGCACGCTTGTCGATAGGTTCAGGTCGTTGAATCTTTCGAAGCGTCGACCCCGAAATTAAAAATATACAAATGAGCGACTATTACATACATGAGAGCAGTTACGTCGATGATAATGTGAGCATCGGCAAGGGAACGAAAATATGGCATTTTTGCCATATACAGTCTGGTGCGGTGATAGGCGAGAACTGCTCTTTTGGGCAGAATGTCAACGTGGGCAACAATGTCAAGATTGGCAATGGCGTGCGCGTGCAAAACAACGTTTCGATATACGAAGGCGTTGAGATTGAAGACCATGTGTTCTGTGGTCCCAGTTGCGTATTTACCAATGTGACCACACCCCGGGCCCATTTTCCAGTGCACGGTGTTTATGCCAAGACGCGCATCTGCGAAGGAGCATCGCTCGGGGCCAACTGCACCGTGGTGTGTGGCCATACTGTCGGCAAGTGCGCCCTCATCGCCGCCGGTGCCGTGGTTACCAAAGATGTGCCGCCTTACGCCTTGATGGCTGGCGTGCCTGCCCGACAAATCGGTTGGGTGTGCGAATGCGGCAAACGCCTCGATTCCACGTTGCGATGCTCTTGCGGACGTGAATATGTATTAAGTCCCAATGGAGGATTAACGGAATGATAATGTTTGATGTAGAGATGCGGTGCGCCTTATCTCTACTAGCAATACCATAACAATATGCAATTCAGAGATTTGAAAACCCAATATAACGTCCTGAAGGATGAAATGGACAAGGCCGTCCTTGATGTGGTTGCCTCGTCGGCCTATGTCATGGGACCAAAAATCAAGGAGATGGAAACTGCTTTTGCCGAGTATGTCGGCGTGAAGCACTGCATCGCCTGCAATAGCGGCACCGACGCACTGTTGCTCGCCTTGAAGGCCTGGGACGTGAAACCCGGCGATGCGGTATTTGTGCCCAGTTTCACTTTCTTTGCCTCGGCGGAAGTCATCGCCATGCAGGGCGCGACGCCAGTCTTCGTCGATGTCGACAAAAGCACCTTCAACCTTGATGCAGACGACCTCGAACGCAAAGTAGAACAGACGCTCAAGCATGGACTGCTTAAGCCACGCGTTGTCATCGCGGTCGACTTGTTTGGTCTTCCTGCCGATTTCAATGCCATTCGAAAAGTGGCTGATAAATACGGTCTTTATGTGCTGGAAGATGGCGCACAAGGTTTCGGCGGCCGAATCGGCGAACGCAAAGCCTGCACCTTCGGCGACATCTCGACTACTTCGTTTTTCCCAGCCAAGCCAGTGGGCTGTTATGGAGACGGTGGCGCGGTGTTCACCGACAATGACGAATGGGCAGCGTTGGTCGACTCTTATCACATCCATGGCAAAGGCAGTGACCGATACGACAATATCCGCATTGGCATGAACTCGCGTATGGACAGCATCCAGGCAGCGGTTCTCTTGGTAAAGCTGAAGGCCTTCCAGGAACATGAACTGGCTGATGTCAACAAGGTGGCAGCGCGCTATACGGAGAAGTTGAAAGGCGTAGTGAAGACGCCGGTTATTCCAGAAGGTTGCTATTCCTCGTGGGCGCAATACACGCTTCAGTTGGAGAGTAGGGAAGTCCGTACCGGATTGCAAACTGCTTTGAAAGCCTTTGACATTCCTACTGCCATCTATTATCCCATCCCAATGCACAGGCAGACGGCGTTCGGTTACTTGAACCTTGACGACAACCGCTGTCCCATCGCCGACCAGTTGGCCGACACCGTAATTTCGCTGCCTATCCATCCATACCTCTCTGATGCGGATCAGGACATGATTTGCGATGCCATCTGTGGCTATCTGAAGAAGTAAACTGCTGAAAAAATGGGTATTAGGTCATTCTTTAGCGATATGATCGCTCGCGATAACTACGACGAGGTGATGGAATACCTTGCCGTGACCGAGACCCAACATGCCCCGAGATTTGAGTTTGAAAACGCACCTGAGCAGCTCCGCGAACTGATTGCCGTAGCGGAGATGCCCCGCGGTCCAGAGCGTTCGGCGTGGCTCAACGACTACGCCGAGAAATCGTGGGAAGTGCCTGATGGCGAGGCTGAGGTGCTATTGGCCAAAGACCACCTGAACGCCATCCGTTACTTGAACCGCTTTTTCCGTAGTGCCAATGCAAAACTGAAACAGGATGGTTATTTGGTGTGCGGTTTCGATACGGCGCAAAAACACAGGGCCCAAATTTTCAGCAAGAATCCCAAGTTTATCGCCTATATCATCTATTTCTTTGATTTTCTATGGCATAGGGTGTGTCCTAAAATAGGCCTTACGCGGCGTTTCTATTACTTTTGCACTCGTAAGGTGAGAAAGGTGTTCCCGCGTCCAGAGGTCTTGGGCAGGTTGTATTATTGCGGTTTCGAAGTGGTGAGTGAGCAATACATCCATGACCGGTATTGTGTCATTGCCCAAAAGAAACGCCAACCCAGCAAGGAGCAGCATACTTATGGAATGCTGGTCAAGTTGAGGCGTCACGGGAAAGGCGGCAGGCTGTTCAATGTGTTTAAGTTCCGCACGATGTATGCCTACTCAGAATATCTCCAAACTTACATTTATGAAAACAATGATTTGGATGTGGGCGGCAAGTTCAGCAACGACTATCGTGTCACGGAATGGGGACGTTTTCTGCGCAAGACATGGCTAGATGAGTTGCCGATGTTCATCAACGTGTTTAAGGGGCAGATGAAGATTGTGGGCGTCAGGCCGCTGAGCCAGCAGTATTTCAATCTCTATACAAAAGACTTGCAGGAACTTAGAATCAAGACCAAACCGGGACTGCTGCCTCCGTTTTACGTTGATATGCCAGAGACGTTGGACGAAATCCAGGACAGTGAGCGCCGCTATCTTGAGGCCTATTTGAAGCATCCGTTTCGCACCGACTGGAAATATTTCTGGAAGATTATTGGGAATATCGTCTTTAAGGGGAAAAGGTCGAAATAATCACGGCTTTCAAGATGCTTTTTTTCTTGCATTATTTGAAAAATAATCCTTACATTTGCAGATTGTAAATTTAGGTGTAGTATAACCTGGATTTAACGAAAAATGCCGCTTTTCAATGTATTTGGCAAGTGGTTTAAAAACAAATAGTTATATATTCTTGATGTGAGTCAAGTGGCGAAGCTTTACACTTTTTTATGAGACGTAACAAATACATCAAAGACGAGACTGCTGGCAAGGGACTCAAGCGTGATGTTGGTGCTGTGCCTTCAGGCAAGTCAACTGAAGACGAAAATTGGACCACCATCATCAAACCTCGAAACAAGCTTTTTGAGGTAAATCTGAAAGAAATATGGGACTATCGCGATCTGTTGGTCTTGTTTGTGAAGCGCACCATCACTGTGCAGTACAAGCAGACGATATTGGGTCCGTTGTGGTGGATTATCCAACCGATGTTTACCGTCATCATGTACATGGTGGTGTTTGGCGGCATCGCTGGCATCCCCACAGATGGCATCCCTCAACCCTTGTTCTATTTGGGGGGTGTGGCCATGTGGCATTATTTCTCCGACTGCTTGGGCAAGGCGTCGAATACTTTCGTGTCCAATGCGGGCATCTTTGGCAAGGTATATTTCCCCAGGATGATCATGCCTTTGTCGAGTGTCATCAGCAACTTAGTGCGTTTTGGCATCCAATTGGGCCTGTTTGTTGCTGTTTACATTTATTTTGCCATTGTGGGCAAGGCCCCGACGCCCAACTGGTATCTGGCGCTGTTCCCATTGCTGGTGGTGATGATAGCAGGTTTGGCCTTGGGTTTTGGCATCATCATCTCCTCGATGACGACCAAGTACCGTGACCTGCAGATCCTGTTTTCTTTCTTTGTGTCGTTGTGGATGTATGCCACGCCTATCGTCTATCCCTTGAGTCAGGTGGCAGGCAAGCAGAAGTTTGGCATAGACTTGGCTACGGTCATGTGCCTCAATCCTGTGACACCCATCATTGAGACCTTCAAGCATGGCGCTTTGGGCGCGGGCCAGTTTATCGGTTGGGGTTGGTTGGCGTATAGTTTCGGTTTCATGTTAGTTGTCCTCGCCCTTGGCATCCTGATTTTCAACAAGGTGCAGAAGAGTTTTATGGATACTGTGTAAGCGTTGTGAAGAGATGTGCTGTCGGTTGTTGGGTGGAGTGAGATTGTTTGTTTATTTGATGAATAATGATGTATAAGGTTAGCATTCTTGTCCCTATTTATGGGGTGCAATCATACATTGAACGTTGTGCTCGAAGCCTTTTTGCGCAGACTTATTCTAATTTGGAATTCGTTTTCGTTGACGATGCTTCGCCAGACAAAAGTGTTGAGGTATTGAAACGGGTTATTGCTGATTATCCAGATAAGGAAGCGGACGTTACAATAATCCATCATAATAAGAATCTCGGAATAGCAGCAACTCGAGACACGTTGGTGAACAACTGTAAAGGTGAGTTTTTGCTTTATGTGGATTCTGACGATTGGATTGAACCAAATGCGATAGAGCTTTTAGTAAAGAGACAACAGGAGACAGAAGCAGACATCGTAACTGGAATATATTGTACACATATATTTGATGATAAAAATAATGAAATAAACCAATTTGTTCCTCAAAACAATCAGAATGAAGAGAAAGACAGGTTGGATTTATTAAAGGACATGCTTAAAAAAGGCGCTTTTGTTGCCACATGGAATAGACTTATTCGAAGCTCTCTATACCGAGACAACAACATTCAGTATATTAAGGGCATTGATGCGGGAGAGGATTTGTTGATAACACCTAGGCTAGTGTATTTCTCTCGTAAAGTGGCCTTCTGTAACGCTGTTACTTATCATTACACCCGAAGTAGATCTTCTTCATACGTAAATGTTTTTCCACACAGCATTGATATGCAGTTGCAATTAATAAGTGCTGCTCAATTGAACTTGGGTTTTTTTAGAGATAAAGAACCTGTCCTCAGAGAAACTATAAGTAAACAATTGGTGGAAAGACTAAAGAAAGCCCAAGAACTCGCTTTTGAAGACCGCAATCGTAAAGCATACAATAAAGTTATTGCTATACTTGATAATACGGAACGTGAATATTGGTCGATAATAGAATGGGATAATCCAAAGAAAAGGTGGCTTGACCACCATTATCACATGCGTAAGTCGGTTTTATTCAAGTTTTTGCTTAGAATAAGACGCCGACTGATAAAAAGGAGTTAAGAATTGTAATTGTATATTGTGACGGTTTCATTTGTTTTATAGGGATTTAAGACTGATGAGAAATATTGAATTGTTTATAAAAAAGCATGTTACTCGTCGCACGGTCAGTATGTTCACTAATGATGTTGAGGCGAATAAAGAAGTACTGACACGGGAAATAAAACACAAGAAAATTTGTGTGATAGGTGGCGCAGGTTCTATTGGTTCTTCTTTTATAAAGGCGATATTGCAATTTGAGCCGAAGAGTGTAGTAGTTATTGACCTCAATGAGAACGGTCTTGTAGAATTGGTTCGTGATGTTCGAAGTTCCGATGGGCTATTTGTACCTGACGAATTTCGTTGTTATACACTGAGTTTTGCCGATCCCATTTTTGAACGTATCTTTCGGGAAGAGAGGGGATTTGATATTGTGGCGAATTTTTCTGCCCATAAGCATGTGCGTAACGAGAAGGATAAGTATTCTGTACAGGCACTTATTGAGAACAACGACATCAAAGCCAAGAAATTGATGGATTTGCTCTGTGAGTTCCCACCTAAACACTTTTTCTGCGTGAGCACTGACAAAGCAGCCAATCCAGTAAATATTATGGGTGCCAGCAAGCGGATTATGGAGGATTTGGTGATGGCTTACAATGACAAGTTCAAGGTTACCACAGCTCGTTTTGCCAATGTGGCCTTCAGTAACGGTTCTTTGCCTGATGGTTGGTTGCATCGTTTGCAGAAAAAACAGCCCTTGGCAGCTCCGAATGATGTGAAACGTTATTTTGTCTCACCCGAAGAAAGTGGCCAGATTTGCCTGCTGGCTTGCATTTTAGGCCATGGAGGCGAAGTCTTTTTCCCAAAACTGGGCGAAGACCAGATGCTTACCTTTAGTAGCATTTGTGATGTATTTGTTAAGTTTGAAGGTTTCCAAAAGAAGGAATGTGCCAATGACGAGGAAGCCAAACGTTACGCCCATGAGATGTCGTATGAGACCGAGACATACCCCGTGATTTATTTTGAGAGCGACACTACAGGTGAAAAAGCATACGAGGAGTTCTATGTTCCTGGCGAGAAGATAGACATGGAACGCTTTCAAGCCCTTGGCGTGGTGGAGCAAACCGCCCACCACGACTTGGCCGATGTCAATGCTTTCTTTGAGAAATTGGAGGCCATTTTTGCCAAGGATGACTTCACTAAGGCACAAGTGGTGGATGCCATCAAGGAATTTATCCTGAATTTTGAACATGAGGAGAAGGGGAAGAATCTGGATCAGAAGATGTGATATGGAAATAACACAATCAGGAGTTGGCTATGGGCTATAAGATTCCATTATTCAACGTCAATTTTGACGAAAGAGAAGCCAGGGCCGCTTATGAAACTATCCAATCAGGATGGGTATCGACGGGCCCGAAAAACGAGCAATTGGAACAGTTGTTTGTGGATACGTGGAAGGTGGGTTATGCTGTCAGTATGACCAACTGCACCTCGGCTTTGCATGTGTGTTGCATGGTGTGCGGTCTTGGTCCAGGCGATGAAGTGCTTGTGCCTTCCCTGACTTTTGCGGCTTCGGTGAATTGCATTCGCTATGTGGGTGCTACGCCAGTGTTTTGTGACATTGTTGGCTCGAAACATGTCAATATCGATCCGAAGGAAATAGAGAAGAATATTACTCCAAAGACCAAGGCAATTGTGGTTGTTCACATGGCAGGGTTTCCCGCTATGATGGATGAAATATTGGAGATTGCCCATATACATGGTTTGAAAGTGATCGAGGATGCATGCCATGGTCCCCTTTCTGAATACCAAGGCAAGATGCTAGGAACGCTTGGTGACTGTGCTGCCTTCAGTTTTTTCTCAAACAAAAACATTTCCACGGGTGAAGGCGGAATGTTTGTTACCAACAACGAGGATATGGCTAAGAAGGCTCGTCTACTGAGGTCGCACGGCATGACTACCATGTCGTATCAGCGTGCCAGTGGTCATGCAACCACATACGACATCCTTGAATTGGGATACAATTATCGCATGGATGACATTCGTGCAGCCATTGCCATAGAGCAGTTGAAGAAGCTCCCTTCCGATTTGGACACGCGGGCCAATGTCCGTAGGCGTTATGTAGAACAATTGGCCGGCGTAAAGGATGTGGTGGTGCCATTCGCTGATAACAAAGGATTTGTCAGTAACTATATCATGCCGGTGGTGATTGCCAAAGGCGATGCGTCTTATCGCGATGCCATTAGGGAGAAGATGCATGATGCTGGCATCCAAACCAGTGTGCATTATCCTGCGGTACATCGTTTTTCGGTTTACAAGGATTACCCTGCTTTTTTGCCACAGACTGAATATGTGACTGACCATGAAATTACCCTTCCAATGTATGCGGCATTAACGATGGACCAGGTTGATTTTATTTGTTCGGTTTTAGATAGTGCATTACGATGAAACAGATTCTGTTAGTTGGAGCTTTTCACGAAATGATAGAGTTGTGCGAGGATTCCGGTTTCGAAATCGTTGGGTTGATTGACAATGCCATCGAAGCGTCGGACTATTATGGGTATCCAATTTTGGGTACAGATGAGGACGCTAAGGTTTTGCATGAGAAATACCCTTTATGCTCAGTTGTGCTTACTCCTGATGCTCCTACTATCAGAAAGCGTTTGGCAAAGCGATACGCTTCGTTGGGCTTTGATTTTGCTACGGTAATACACCCTTCAGCGATGGTTTCGAAAACAGCAAGAATTGGGCAAGGTTCCGTGATTCAACGTGGCGTTCATGTGTCTTCGAATTCTCATATTGGGAGTTTCTGTAAACTGAATGTCAACGCTAATATCATGCATGACAATGAGATCGGAGATTATGCTACAGTTGCACCTAATGCGGTGTTATTGGGATATGTGAACCTTGAAGAAGGTGTATATATTGGAGCAAATAGTACGGTTTTACCCAATGTGACGATTGGCAACAATTCAGTCGTTGGTGCAGGTGCGGTGGTCGTAAAAAATGTTCAACCGGATTGTACCGTTGCAGGAGTTCCTGCCAAATCCCTTAAATAGTTGTGCGCTATGGAGAACCGCGTTCTTAAGAGGATGATTGATAAAAGCAGCACTTTGTTGCAGGCCCTAAAACAGATGGATGCCGAAGAAGTTAAGTTGCTGCTTGTTTTTGAATCCGACCATTTTTTGAGCATTTTGACGATTGGCGATATCCAAAGGGCAATTATTAGGAACGTTGCCATGTCTGAACCGATTAGTTCCATCCTTGATAATAATAAGACGTATGGATTTGTGACAGAGAGCGAAGAGGAGATTAAAGGAAAAATGTATCGGTTGCGAGCGGAGTTGATGCCAGTCCTTAACAGTCAAGGTGAATTGGCGGATGTGGTGTTTTGGGAGGATCTTTTTGGTGACACGCCCCAAACTGATGATAGAAACTTGAATATCCCCGTGGTTATCATGGCAGGTGGAAAAGGTACGCGGTTGAGGCCCATCACCAATGTCATCCCCAAACCCCTTGTGCCTCTTGGAGACAAGACCATACTTGAGGAAATACTGGATCGTTTTGAGGCTGTAGGATGTCGGAAGTTCTTCATGTCTCTCAACTACAAGAGTGATATGATCCGCTTCTATCTTGACCAACTGGAGCGTAAGTATGACATAGACTTCTTTGAGGAAAACAAGCCTTTGGGCACTATTGGCAGCGTTTCATTGCTGAAAAACAAGATAAACACCCCGTTTTTTGTGAGCAATTGCGACATCGTCATCGACCAGGATATGTGCGATGTGTATGATTATCACCAAGAAAACAATAATACCTTGACTATCGTGACCGCTGTTAAGAGTATTCGCATTCCATACGGAGTGGTTGAAACTGGAGAAAACGGCGTGATGACTGCCTTGAGAGAAAAACCAGATCTTACTTATATGATTAACACGGGAGTGTACATTCTGAACCCAGAATGCATTGCCGAGATTCCCGAAGGTGAGTGCTTCCATATCACTCAACTGATGGAAAAGGTGAAGAAGCATGGAGGTCGTGTGGGATGTTTCCCAGTGAGCGAACACGCTTGGAAAGATATGGGTGAATGGAGCGAGTATTTGAAAATGATACATGTGCGTTGAGTGTGCTTAAATGTCGGAGAAGAAGAAATATAGCATCCTGATTGTTGCTTATGAAGCGAGTTTGTTGCAAATCTTGACTTTCGTAAAGAATCTGAAGAAAGAGAATCCGTTGGCGATTGTCCATTTGTTGACAAATAGAAAGATGGATGCTGTGACTTGTGAACTAAAGGATTATGTTTCCCGAGAAATTCGTGTTCATGAATTTCATGGCGGTTTTTGGAGCAAGAAGATACCGGGTTATCTGAACAAATGCATTTTTCTTCTCCCGTTTGTCAGATTGTCATTAAGAAGGTACGACGTTGTCAACATCCATTTTGCGAAACCGAAATTGCTGAAAACGATGCGCTGGGTTCAAAAAATGTCCAAGAATATTGTGATTACTCCGTGGGGAAGCGATGTGTTTAGGGTGGATGATGAGAACGCAATCAATAGGATGCGGAGTATTTATGCTATGGCTTCTTGTGTTACATGTGATTCAACCTCTCAATTGGGGTCGGCAGTTGTGGAGAAGTTTAAGTATGACCCGCAAAAGATGGTTCCATTGCGCTGGGGGTTGGAGTATGTTGACTTTATTGAGGAGTTTAGGCCAAGTAAGTCGATGCAAGAAGCAAAGGAAAGATTTGGTGTTGCAAATAGGTATGTGATTTCTTGTGGTTACAGTACTTCACCAAGTCATCGTCATGAGGCAATAATTGATGCGGTAAACTCGATTAAAGACCAACTGCCGGATAATTTGACATTGTTGTTTCCATTTACGTATGGATGGGGAACTCAGGAATATGTGCAGTCGATTAAGGACAAATGTGCTTCGCTGGGCATAAACGCGGTTTATGTTGAAGAGTATCTTAACATGGAGGATTTGTATACGTTGAGAATGGCGACCGATATGTTTGTTCATGTTCAAACTTCGGATGCAGGCGCCTCGTGCGTGATGCAGTATATATTATGCCATAAGAAAATTGTTCATGGTTCATGGATGAAGTATGTGGACCTGGAAAAGTATAATCCGCTCTTTTATTATCCAGTAAACAATTTGGAAGAATTGGGTTCGGTTATCCTTGGAGCCTACCGTTCCACAGGAATTGACATTCCCGAAGGAGTCATCCAAGCGATTATGGATAGGGGTTGGAATAAGGAAATAAAGAAATGGGACGCATTGTTCTGCTCTATGGCAGATTGAAATCCGGAGTGTTATGATCAACGATGGCCTAATGAAACAGTAAACTTTTTAATGGTTGCCCAAGATGCTGTTAGGAGATTTGAGGAAACGGGTTTCTTTTTTGAGGAAAGCCAATAAGCGCTGGATTGAATCCAGGCAGGCATATCAGGCTCAAGAGGCAAAAAACGGGGATAAGCCCATCCGTTTCTACAATTGGTGGAATGCTCCTTATGAGTCTCTCTGGTTGTATAGGTTTGTGGAGAACTGCCGACTATTGGACAATTCGTCGAAGAAGCTTCGCTTTTGTTCGGTTATGGGGCAGCGTGAGGTTTTGAACTTTGTCCCGTCGGACATCAAGATTTTCTTTTCGGGGGAAAATCTTCACAATCCGTTTCGGGCGGAATATGCTGATGCTTTGCTGTGTGATCCTGGTTGCAAGCTTTCTCTGGGGTTTGATTGTTTCGAGAACGAACGTTATTTGAGGTTTCCGCTTTGGTTGACCTATGTGTTTGAACCATCTATCGAAAAAGAAGCAATTAAACAAAGATGCAATCAGTTGCGTTATCCCCAAGATTTGGAGAACAGGCAGTTTTTTGCCGCCCTTGTTGCAAGGA
>JAEEGG010002688.1_pt1 | contig 45482 bp, 34 predicted proteins | sample 9134161 | NCBI WGS metagenome assembly JAEEGG01 (sample SAMN16246543, study PRJNA631951) | gut metagenome | biome: gut microbiome; feature: rumen; material: CR-attached | host: Bos | place: Iran: Karaj | collected 2018-10 | reverse complement strand
GACCCTGATTATTGGCGGCCTGAGTGTGTTCTCCGCATGCGGCAGTGACAATGATGACGAGAACAAGCCCCCCGTCGTTCAACCTGACGACAACGGCGCGAACTCCAGTAGTGATGACATCGGCTATGTGGAATGCTCGTGGGACGGTACCCAAGTGGTGAAGACGAACAAAGTGGTGAAAGCCAACAGGCTGAACGATATCTCCGTCGACAGATTTATTGTTGCGGATTACTCGGGCACTTGGTATGTCACCGGCTCTCACAGAATCCGCGGCGGTTTCAGGGTTACTGAAGGTAAAGAATTGAATATCATCCTCTGCGATGGCGCTGAGTTACAATTGAATTGTATCTTAGTGGATGGCGAGGGCTCCAAACTGCGCATCTTCGGTCAGGAGAATGGCACGGGCAAACTCAACGTAACCCTAGGAAGAGGAGATTATCCGGCCATCGGCGCATCTCTTAAAAGTGGTTGTGACATTGAAATCCACGGCGGCTACATCACAGCGAAGGGAGATGATTTTCCTATCACAGGCGGTCCCGGCATAGGTGCTGGAAAAGACCCGGATAAACCCGGAGCACCGTATTTCAACAGCATTATCATTTACGGAGGAACCATCAACGCACAGGGTGGTAACGATGCTGCTGGCATTGGCGGTTGTCAGGATACTCCCAACGGTTATGGCCACGTCTATATCTATGGCGGTAATGTGACAGCACAGGGCGGAGAATATGCTGCCGGCATTGGCGGCGGCGACAACAAAAGGCTGGCGAGCATCAACATTCACGGCGGTACGGTGTTTGCCTATTCTGGTGTTGACGGCGCTGGCATCGGTGGCGGTGAGGACGGCGACAGTGGCGACATTCTGATTACGGGCGGCAACGTCCTTGCCTACGGCGACCGCAACGCCAGTGGCAATCATAACGGCTACGGCGCTGGCATCGGCAGCGGACAGGACGGCAGCGTCAACAAAATCATCATCAAGGGCGGCAATGTGACGGCTTACGGCGGCGAGGATGCTGCAGGCATCGGCACCGGCGAGGAATATGAAAAAGACGGCATCATCTCGGGAACAATTGAAATCCACGGCGGCAAGGTCTATGCCCAGGGCAAGGGCTACGGTGCAGGCATCGGCGCTGGCGAGGATGCCACCTTCGGCGTACTTGGTATTTCGGGCGGTCGCGTGGAGGCTAAGGCTGGCGCCGACTGCGGCAACTGGAGCGGCTGCATCGGTGCCTACCACAAGTCACATAGTGATGGCTGCCACATAGGCTGGGCAGGATGGGAACGCATCTACATCGGTGCGGGCATGAGGCTCTGGACCTACTCGAAAGGCAATGGCTATAAGGAGAGTGTGACCACCACCGGCAACCAGTGGTGGGACTTCGTACACCAGCGTCCAGAGGCTATCATCGATGTATGCGACCACGAAGGCTGGGCGGTATGTCCGCTCTGTTACCCCTACACCATTCAGCTGAAGTAAAGTAAACACGCTCCGAGCTTGCTCGCCTGAGCACCAATAAAAAAGAAAGCAATGAGCGAAGAATTATCCATTAATCTTTTATGTATATGAAAAAGATTTTCCAATGGGCGATGACCGCAGCCTTGATTTGCGGCTTGAGCGTGTTCACGTCATGCACGAAAGAGGATAATCCCGGCGGTTCTGATGCCGACGAGACGTTCTCTATAGTGACACTCAATGTTGACGGACTGCCGGCATATATTGATGCCTCCCTTATTGGCATGGGTGTAATGCCAATGAATGTTGAAGGTCCTCGTGAAAAATACACACCAGTCATCAGCCAGTATCTGGCCGAAAAGAACTTCGATTTCATTGCCGTCCAGGAAGATTTCGATTTTAACGACCAACTGGACTCAAAACTGAAGGATGGCTATAATATGAGCGATACCTGGGGTGGTCCTATCTCTTTGGAAGGATACCTCGCAGGGGTTGATCAACCTGTGTCACTTGAGAATGTACTGGCCGCTCTGGAAAGGGGAACATTCTGCCTGCATTCAGACGGCTGTAGGATGTATTGGAAAAAGGGTATTAGTGGCTCCCGCGTTGACAGTGTCAGCTGGAGAACCCGATTTGGCGATGTTATCAGACCCACGCACATAAATCATGCCAATGATGAGATGTTAACCAAAGGCTTCCGACGCTATGAGATGAAGTTGAAAGGCGGTACGGAACTGGTGGTGTATAACATGCACTTGGAAGCCAGTGATGATGAGACAGAAGCAACAGGTGAGGATGCCGTCGATCGCAGGTCACGTATGGTTCATTATCGCGATTTGCGCGACCATATCATGACGCATCTCGACAAACGTCCTATTGTTGTCGTTGGCGATATGAATAGCTATTATGAGCGCGACAGTGTAGAGATACAGTTCATCAATGCAATTAATCAATCAGGACGGGCCACCATCGGAGACGTATGGATAGAGTTAGAGCGCGGAGGCAAGTACCCGGCTCTGGAAGAGGGGGTTGTGATGCAGGATTTGGGCAGTAGAGGATGGTCTCGTAAGGGGCAGGTCCTTGACAAGATATTCTACGTGAATCCTGTTGACGCGGTGAGGAAATTGAAACCTATGAGCGTTACAATCGATTCTGTGGGGTATGTTCGCGAGGACGGCTGGACTCCTCTTGGCGACCATTCACCGCTCAGTGCTGTTTTCTGCTTCGTAAAGTAATGTAAAGGCACGGCCTCCGACTATTTAAAGATGACTCAGTAATAACAATTAAACCAACGTGATTATGCGAAAGATTTTTTTGATCCTTTCCGTCGCCCTGCTCGCGCTCACGGCCTGCACGAGCAGCGACGACAACCCCGCAACACCCGACCTGGGCGTCAAAGAGAAAATCATGGGCAAGTGGATGAAGAGCGAGCAGAACGGACAGCCGCTGCCCACGGACGGGAAGATGGTGTATACGTTCGTGTCGCCGACGAAGGCCTACATGAGCGCCTCGATCGACGCGAGCGCCGACGTGGGGACACACTGGGTGAGCCAACTGGAGGCCGAGATGAGCATCAGCGGCAACAAGGTGTCGATGACCACCTACTCGGAGGAGGGCGCGACGATGGTGGTGGACTACCTCGTCACGGATATCGACGACGCATCGTTCACGGCGAACCACAAGGTGACCATCACGCTCGGCGGCGCCGTGGTGTACGTGGTCGAGGACGTGCTGCGTTTCGTAAGGGTGACGGTCGATTACGCCCCGGCCATCCTCGGCACGTGGGAGTGTCAGGAGATTATGGGCGGCGAGACCTACAACGACCCGAACGCGCGGCTGGAGTTCAAGGCCGACGGCACGTACCGCTATTACCGCAAGGACGAAGGCGGGCAGTGGCAGCCCGTGACGACGCGCGAATTCCAGGACTACTTCGTGGACGGCTACCTCGTGAACACGCGCTGGAAGGACGCCGGCGCAGCCGAACAGCGCGAGTGGTGGGAAATCGCCTCCATTGCCGACGGCCAGATGGAGTGGACCGCGCTGCGCAAGCGCACCGACGGCTCCACGTTCGTGCAGGGGACGAGGTGGAAGAAGATTCAGTGATTATGGAGTAAACGCTATATATAATAATATATAACAAAACGATTATGAAAAAGATTATGAATTGGGCGATGGCCGCCGCCCTGATTATCAGCGGCCTGAGTGTGTTCTCCGCATGCGGCAGTGACAATGATGACGAGAACAAGCCCCCCGTCGTTCAACCTGATGACAACGGTTCGAACTCGGGCGACAACGGTAATGACAACAACCTCAACGACGTGACCGGCAATGTCAACATCAACAACGGTGGTGGCGGTGTGAACGAGGTCAGATAGTATGATAGAGTAGTTAACTTCGCTAACTTCAAAAAACAAAACGCTTGTGAAAAAGATATTATTACTTTCCCTTCTCCTGTGCGCAGGGGTGCAGCAAATCTGGGCTGATTACGTCACCGACATCGTGGTGATAGGCCATGATAGTGAACGTCAATTCGGGTATCTTTACGACAACTACAAAGGGGCGGGCTGGATAGGCATCGACCGCGACCTGAACGACGGCGCGGGCGGACACTACATCCACCTGGTCTATAAGACGAACAAGAGTCCGCAGAACAGCGGCACGCCCATCACCGACCTCTACCTCTGGTCGGCTCCTTACGCAGGCCCCAACAGCCTGGTACACGACGGTCGCACCTATTACAGGGTGGGCGCCGACGGCGACGACACATTCAAAAGCCACGCCGGCGACATGAACTGCGAGGCCGGCGGCAACTGGATACAGCTCTACTACACCAAGGATAAATTTCCACATCATCGTTACCTCACCGGCATCTCCGTCGACGAGAACGCGTCGGGCTGCGTGGGCGAGAATGGCGGTTCTACCCCTGGCGACCTGAACCGGGGCGCAGGTGGCGACGACATCTTCCTGCACTTCTCCATAGACTATGAGAATTGGAATGACCACCGTGCCAGCTCATTCAGCCACACTGAAGGTAACACCATCTATATCGAAAACGAGGAAGAACTTGCCTTGCTGGGGTATAAGGTGACCAACGGCACTAGTTACGCAGGTAACGTTGTTGTCCTGAACCGCGACCTGGACTTGTCGGAATATGCCTGGACACCTATGGGCTATCAGTACGAGACCACAACGCCCAACCAAGTATACGGCTGGGATCATGTGCATGTCCTCCAAGGTTTCAGGGGCAGTTTCGACGGACGCTGGCATACCATCCGCGGACTCTTTGTGAATCATTCCGGTAATGAAGCCGGGCTTTTCGGATGTATTGTGGGTCATTACATAGATTTTCAATACAATGAGATCAGGAATTTGAATATTATCGATGCTGATGTACATGGACAGGACCACGTTGGCATCTTGTCAGGATATACCTATAGCTGCGTGATCATTAAGAATGTGATGACCCAAGGCAGGGTTTCCGGAAATCATGATGTTGGCGGCATCGTCGGATACGGTGACGCTGAAAGTAATAGATCTTCTACATACTTTCTTACAGTTGTCATCATTGACTGTGCATATCTTGGCGGCTCACAGGCATGGCCTATCTACGGCAAACACGACCAACCATCGGACGTAGATGACCGAGAGAACTATTATGCCAATTATACCCCAACCGGTAATAAGGCGATACGCCTCAGTACTGTCAGACGTCAGACCCCGCCGGAAGGCATCAGATTCGACGTCGAGTATTCTGAGTGCTATTGGTATAATGGAGTCCCTTATTGCAAGCCAGGATCGGATGTGTCATACACCATTGGCTACAATGCTATCATCTACGACCTTGTCCGCACGTGGGTAAATAATGAGTCGCATGGACTCAATCACAGTTTCAATGTCGTTGAAGGTACAGACTACACCATCAGAGTAGAGTGTACCAATACGGGTATTACCGGCAGTGGCAGCAGTGCAGACCCATATATCCTGACCACTGACAAGCATTGGAGCCACCTCGTCAATTTGAAAAACCAAGGGCAGAATTATAACGGAGCTTACTTCAAGCTCGGCGCCGATATCAGCATATCGGCAGCGATGCCAGAATTTGTAGGCACCTTCGACGGCAACGGCCACACGATGACCGTCAACCTGACCGCCGATGATGATTACTGCGCACCGTTCAGCATTGCAAGAAATGCTACTTTCAAGAACCTTCATGTGGCAGGCACCATCACTACCGACAAGAATAGAAGCGCGGGACTTGTGGGCGTGGCATACGGTAATACCAGCATTACCAACTGCCGCAGCAGCGTCAGCATACTCAGCAGCACTGCTGGCAATGGAGGTCACGGCGGCTTCGTGGGTAGCATAAATAAGGAAGATACCAAAGTCCGCATCGACGGCTGCCTCTTCGACGGCAAGATTCTTTCCGTGGGCGACGTTGCTACCACTGACTGCGGTGGTTTAGTGGGCGAAAAGACCAACAGCGCTACGCTCACCATTTCCAACAGTATCTATGACCCTGCCAAACTGGCTGACGGCGAGAATGAGGCAACCAACAACAGCGCCACGCTGGTACGCGTCACCGATGGCGTCAATACCAGCATAGTCAACTGCGGCTACAACCGTCCGTTAGGCATGATCCAGGGCGTCATCGGCAACGACACCAAGTCCGAGGGCATAGGCAATATCATAGAAACCTATAGTGTCAGCGGCATCGCGCGCTACGATTTAGACTTGGAGTGTAACGGATTGTGGTACAAGAATATCCTCAATCTGGAACTTGCCGACAACGCCCCTAACAGCAGCCTTATCAGCGAGACAGCCAGCTTGTATAGTGGACACCCGTTGAATACAAAGCTCATGGGCCGCTCGTTCTACACCGATAATAAATGGAATACCCTGTGCCTGCCCTTCGATGTGCCGCTGGCAGACTCGCCTCTCGCCGGTGCCGAGGCACGCACGCTAACCGGGGCTTCGCTCATTGGCAGTACACTGACCCTGAACTTCAGCGAGCCCGTGGAGACGCTGACAGCCGGAACACCTTATATTATCAGGTTGGATCCAGAGACTGCACACGACATTTACACCATTCGGTCAGCCGAAGAATGGAATGACTTTGCCGCAGCAGTGGAAAGTGGTAAGGACTTTAGCCAAAGGACCGTGAATCTGGTGTCTGACATCACCGTATCGACCCCTGTGGGTTCAACTAATCATCCCTTTACAGGCACCTTCGACGGCAACGGCCACACGCTGACTTTCAACTCGACTGCCAGCGCTAATTACTGGGCACCGTTCCATTACGTCAAAGATGCCACCATCAAGAATCTGCACACAGCAGGCACCATCATCTTCTCCAGCATCGGTGTCGGCTCAGGTCTTGTGGGAATCAACAGTGGACCGCTCACTATCGACAACTGCCGCGTCAGCGTCGACTTCGTGGATAAGAAAGGAGGCAGCTACTGCGGCGGCTTCGTAAATTATATAAGTCCTGAAAAAGGCCAAAACATCACGAATAGCATCTTCGATGGCACTTTCATCAACGAAAGTAACACGAAATCGACGTTCGCTGGTTTCAAGATGGCCGTGATCGCAGACTTAACGCATCACACCAACTGCCTGTCTAAGCCCAGGAACATCGCGGGGAATGTTGCTTATACCCCGTTCAGTTTTGCCATGATGTCAAATGCGACGTTCACGAACTGTTACTATTCTGAGGAATTCCCGATGACAATGACTCAAGGCACGCCCGTCGGCTCGATGACCAGCGAGCAGCTGGCCGCGGCCCTCGGCGACGGCTGGCAGGTGACGGACGGCGAGGTGCTACCCGTAATGGAAGAAACCCACTTCCTCAACATAATCAAGACTCCCGCTTTCGACGACGTGAAGTTCACCGCCATTGAGCCTGCCCGCATCACGCCGGGACTCGCGCCGGGCACCGAGGGCGACGGCTGCGTGACCTTTGCTGGCACCTACGACCCCGTGGAGATCGGTGAAGAGGGCGACAACACCAAGCTTTACTTCAGCGACAATAATACGCTCTACTGGCCTAACGGCGCCATGACCATCAATCCCTTCCGCGCCTACTTCCAGCTGAACACCACCGCTGCTACCCGCGGCATCGTGCTCAACATCGGCGGGGAGACGACGGCGATAGAAGTCAGAGGAGTTAAAGAAGTTAGAGAAGTTAGAGACGATGCCTGGTACGACATGAGCGGCCGCCGCCTTGACGGCAAGCCGACAGCAAAGGGCTTCTATATCAATAATGGTAAAAAAATAGTAGTTAAGTAATTATGAAAAGAATGATTCAATGGATGATGGCTGCCATCCTGATTTGCGGCACAATGGTATTCACGGCATGTTCCAGCAACGACGACAACCCCGCTGAGGGTGGCACGCCGGGCATCGCCATTGACAACATCGGCGAGAAGATTCTCGGCAAGTGGATTGAGACAGAGGTAGAAGGACGCCCAGCACTGACCAACGAAAAGGCGGTCACCACCTTCGTCTCGGCCACCAAGGCACTCTACAGTTCGTCTTTACCCGACTACAATGAGAAACAAGCCAAATGGAGTGACCGTCGTGAGTATGCTGTCAAGATTACCGGCAATAAGGTGAGTTTGACCGGCCATCCCGAGTCCGATCCGACAATTACGCTGATAGAGGATTTCTTCATCTCGTCGGTCACCGCCACCGAGATCGTTTGCAGGCACAGGCACACAACCATCCGTGGCGGTCAGGGCGACGTAAGCTTCAACGAGCGGAACGTCCGACTGACGAAGGCCGACATCGACTACCGCCAGGACGTCATTGGCACCTGGGAGGGTAAGAACTCCGAAGGTTGGAATGAGCGCTGGGAAATCAAGGCCGACGGCACCTACGTTTACTCACGCAAGGTGGGCGACGGTGACTGGGAGCTGATGGTTGATATCTTTAATCAGTACGTCGTTGACGGCTACATGTTCTACGCCCGCTGGAAGAACGACACCGAAGGCGAGCAGCGCCAGTGGTGGGAGATCGAATCCATCCAAAACGGCGTGATGAAGTGGAAGTCGCTGCGCCAGAACGCCGACGGCACCACCTTCACCGCCACGGTAGAAATGGAAAAGATTCAGTGAACTAAAAAGATAATGTATAACAATTAAAAACAACGCGATTATGAAAAAGATTTTTCAATGGGCGATGGCCGCAGCCCTGATTTGCGGCGCAAGTGTGTTTACATCGTGTACAAACGACACAAGTGATAACCCCACGGAGCAGGCGAAGAAGAACCGTAAGGAGTTTATCCAGCACACCCGCGAGAACCTGAAGGATTTGGCTGAGAACCTGAACTTCTATTCGTGGGACATTGCCAACGAGATTAACCAAGGGTTCAACACGACCGTGCTGAACAACCCTGAGTTCGAGAAGGCCATCATCCCCCTGTTTACCGAGAAGTCTCGTGAGAGCATCCAGCCCGTGGAAGAGGGTAGCGAACTGGCAGCGGTGGGCTACAAGCAGGTTGCCACCCTCGACCTGACGAAATTCAACTACCGCTTCACGATGAAGGAGGATGGCTCTGGCTTCGACGTAGAGGAGGCTGAAGACTTCGAGATGATTATCAATGGTGTAATAACTAAGCATAAGCTGACGTTGAAGGCTAGTGGTGACACCTATAAGCAGCTTGCCAAGCGGTTGGGTACTGACGAGTTGGCTGTTGTGATTCTCGTTCCTTCTGATTTCGCATTTACGCTTGCCGGATATGATGATGGGGATTGGATTGAGGGCTTTAAGGGCGCATTCAAGAACAGTGTCCAGATAAGCGGTGAGTCGGAGTATATGAATCCTAAAACCGATGCCATCAACATCACAGGTATTCTTACTACCAATTTCCCAGGAAATAAGGAGAAAAATTATGCCGCTGACGCCACCGACCTCTTCTTCACCATTGAAGGCAATCCCCCTGCCAACGAAAGCAGCATGAAGTTCTCTTTTGGGCATAACGGCAAAAGTATGATAGAGCTGGGCGCTGTGGCTAAATATACAGACAAGGAGACAGACCTCTCACAGTTCACTACTTCAGGGAGGATCCTCGATGTGCTGGTTGCTCTGGTCTCAGGCGGTAGCTTAGAAGGTTCTATCACCCTGAATGACGACCTGACGACCGACTTTTCTGTCAGCGATTGCGGCAAGGTAATGCAGCTTCAGCATGAGATGGCTCATGCACGCCGCAACTATGCCGACCAGGCTACGATTGAGGAATACACCAAGCAGCTGAACGAGCTCGTGAGTGCCAAGCTGACCTGCAAGGGTGTGAACCAGGTGATCCCGATGAAGTTGCAGACCGAGAAGTTCGGTGTTGACTACTGGGCAATGCCAGCCTTCAACTTCGCCGACGAGCAGGGCTACGTTCCCTTCACCCAGTTGCTCGACAAGGAGTCTGTTGAGTATGGTATCAACATCATCGACCACGCCGCTGAGCCTATGGCAGGTGCCATCGTCACCGTCCGCCAGCTGCTCCAGTTCGTGCAGACCTTCTTCATGCAAGCACGCGTGAACCAGCAGGCTCAGGCAGCTAACGAGTAAATGAAAAGATTAAATAAGATGAAAAAGATGATGACTTGGGTGATAGCCCTGGCCCTTATTGGTGGAGTAACATCGTGCACATCATGTACGTCGAACCAAGATAATGCTCCATCGGTTAAGACGTCGGAGTTTATCCCCAAGGCACCCGACTACGACGACACGACCATGTGGGTGACTGCCGATGGCGATACTGACGGCACGGGAGCCGACGTGTTCTACGTCGTCTCGACGTGGGAGGACGATTGGACGACTGCGGACGGCAAGGTGTGCCACTACGCCGACGTGTGGAACCCCGAGCACCGCGCCCACATGGCCGACCTGGAGATGAAGAAGGTGGCGGCCTATATGTCGCCCGGCAACCGGTTCTTCGCACCGTTCTATCGCCACACGACCATCCAGGCGTTCATGACCAACAGCGAGGACACCGTCTATCAGCGCACCCGCCTGTCGATGGACGATGTGCGCAAGGCCTTCGACCTCTTCCAGGCGCAGCGTGACCAGTCGCGACCGCTCATCATCGCAGGCTTCAGCCAGGGCGGTCTGGCCGTGGTGGAACTGCTGAAGCACATCGACGACGAGACCTACAGCCAGCTGGCTGCTGCCTACGTGCTGGGCTACAAGGTGACCAAGTCCGACATGGCCGCAAGCAGCCATATTCGCCCCGCCGAGGGCGAGACTGACACGGGCGTCACCATCTGTTACAACACGGTGAAGGACGTGAAGTACGTGTTGCCCCTCATTTCCGGTTCAGACATCTGCATCAACCCCGTTAACTGGCACACCGATGCCACGCCCGCCACGCTTCACGACACCATCACCATCACCGTCTCGCCCGAGCATCACGTCCTCGTGGCCACCAACTACAGCGCCTCCGAATATCCCCCGTTCCGCGGCTTCCTCAACGTGGGCGATATCCACAGTTGCGAGCCCTGGCTCTACAGCGAGTGCCTGCAACGGAACATCGCCATCAGGGCCAGGGAGTGGATGCGTCGCCGCCTCGCGCAGCAGCAACGACAATAGCCCTGCCATCCGCATGGAAGAGGCATATGCACCGTACACCAAATTATAAATCCAAAGGAGCTGGCCAGCATTGGTGCCAACCTCAACATGTATACCCTGGATCAAGTTTTTACCGCCATCGCCGCAAAATATCCGGGGATAGAACCGTATATTAAACATGCTGAAGGTTTATACATCTTGTACTTATAAATGATGTGTCATCAACATCTGCCGTCATCTGTAGTTGCCGATTGAATCCGATCTACCTAAAAGAAGGTTAAAAACGTTAAATCTTCATGGCTTTAGTACGGGACAACGACACCGACTTCGACGCGAACTATTGTCAGATGGTCAACCAGATGACGGCGTCACAGGTGCAACAGATGGCTCAGCGACTGCTGGATGCCCAGCGTCGCATCGAGGTCACCATGCTCTCTGATATGCAATAAATGCTTACATTTTATTGCTGAGTCCAGCCCGCTTCCAGTCATGGAGGCGGGCTGATTTGATACAATTATCTAAAAAGGATTATCTTTTTTGGATAATTTCTTGCTTGTATAGAAATCTTTTATTATCTTTGCATGTAAAATGTTGTAAAGGCTATATCGAACTGCGCTGCGAGCATGACCAGCCCGCCCGTCAGGTACGACTGATTGTGGAGGACACCGGCATCAAACCCGAGGACCGTGACCGCATCTTCGACATCTTTGAGAAGGGTGAGGACAACTTCAAGGAGGGCATCGGCCTCGGCCTGCCTATCTGCCGTCGCCTCGCCAGCTCGATAGGCGGAGAAATCACCCTCGACCCCGAATACACCGGCGGCAGCAGGTTCATCCTCACGATACCGATGAAATAATTATGCTACAAAAATTATTCTTTTAGCATATTTTTCGATGCATAAAGCATAAAGCTATATGCAAACATTACCTAAGGTAACAGGCGGCGTTACCTAAGGTAACGGCCTGTCTTACCTTAGGTAACGTCGCTTGGAGCCTTTGGAAAGTCAAAGTGACGGGACCAATGAGTTGTTCAGATAGTCTGGATGATGTATTCAGATTATCTCGATGGCTCATTGAGATAATCCCTTATAGGGTAAAGGGATTATCTGGATGAGTCGTTCAAATAGTCGGAATGAGGGGAAAAGACTATCCGAACAAGCGGAGGAAGATAGCCTCAAAAACGACGCGGTAAAAAATAGTATATAACAAGCTGTGTATCAAACTATTACAGAGAAACACAAGTGACAGAAGTGACGGCTATATAAAACTTTCTTATAGAAAACGAAAAAAGTGGCACTTTTTTATTTTTCCTTAGTAGAGTTTGTTTTACCCGTCACTTCCGTCACTTGACAATCAACGAACGATATTTCTAATACATTGACTATCAGAAAGGTAGAACCTCTTTATAACAACAATTTTCAACATCCTTATTTTCGAGAGCGTATGCAATATGACTTTGTTGCTGGTCAAAGGGAATTTCTACGACCTTGAAGTACTCATAGCCGTCCTTTATCCGACTATTGAACTTCAACTTCCGCATGGCTTCGCTGATTTTGTGGGTGTTCAACCCACGGTTGACACCACCACAGAGCAGGATGGCAATCATCGAGGCACTCATCAGATGGCAAGACTCATTGCCATGGGGCTTACGCAGTCGGCTGCTAATCAGTTCCTCCTCAGGTGATATGCACTGGAAATAGCGGTTACGTTTCTCCAGCAGCCGTTCCTCCTCCTTCGATAGGTAATATTGGAAGCCGTCCTGATAGTCGTGATAAAGCTGGGCATAGAGTTGTTCCAAATCGATATTCCACTCGTAAGGACTGTCGATGTCACTTATCAGATAGCAAAGCCAACGACGTGAACCCGTGACATCGGTCAGGATACGCTGTTTGTTGCCTGTCGCACAAAACGATGCCAGTCGAGCCTTGCGTTCCCGATAGACGGCATAGGGACGGCGTTCTTTGATATAATGTGACGTCACCAATGCTTTCAGTTCCGACATGTCGCGTCCTTCTATGGCCTCCGCCTCTTCTATCTCCACCAGACAGTTCTCCGACAGCGCAATCTTGTCGTCCTTGGAATGGAACGAGTTCTGGACATTCTCCCAGAAATACGCCTGAAGGGGCAAAGGAAGCAGATGTCGGAAGAAGGTTGTCTTATAGATGCCCTGAGGACCAATAAGCGTGAGAATCTGCTGGTTGCCCACCTGGTCGTTCATCCATGTAGCCACCATCCCCACCAGCCATTTGTGCAGTCCCCACTCAAAGGATTCCCGTGCCTCCTGTTCTGAGGGATAGACAGGGTCTGCCACCAAATGGACATGGGAGGCCAACTCCGTCACCCGATCCCGGCCATCCCAGGCAGGCAATTGTTGGATATACTCCCGGATGGGATGAAACTGCTGGGCAAAGTTACTCTCCACGGCACTCTTCACATCGCCAGGCAGCACCCGTTTTCCTGTTTCCTGCGCCATGTCCACACGCCACGTATTATACTGGATGTTATCAACCACCTTCCAGCCCTGTTCTGATGACTTAGAGCGCCATATCATCTGGTCAGTTACCAGATTATATTTCACCACGACACGTTCTGACAGCCATTTGCAGATGTCAGGCAATGTCAACAACGTTGTGTCACGACCTTTGGCAGTCTGGCTCAGTTTCCAGGTACCATGACGAGCCGTGGCCTTATACTGATGACGGATGGCCCGTTCACGTTCCGCACCGTCATAGTCGACCCACTCCTGCGAGGCCCATTCCAACAATTGGTCCAAATCAACACCATAACGGTTGAAGAGGTAGGCGGCATGCATCACATAGTCGTGATGGCCATGAGGTTCCCACTGTAGTCCTTTCTCCGACAGCATCTGCTGGACACGCTGCCAGGCCTCCCCTACCTCCGCACCAAAGGTGCCTGGAGCCGACGTCTTACGAGGTTTGCCATGTTCCTGGTATTCGCAGTTTTCTTCAACAATCATCTCGTCAGAAATCACATAAGGCTCCGCCACGGGATTATACCAGGCATGAGGGTCATAGGCCATTCCCGATAGACGGGTATAGTCGCTGCAGGCGGTGTCAAAGGCATGTCCAGCCACATGTGCCAACTGTTCGTTACCATAAAGAAAGGCGGCACGCCACGAGGTATCGTCAATCTTCTGTCCCTTCTCGCGCTGGTAGCTATAGATGACTCGGAGACCTGTACCACTGATGGTGTGATACATCATCACCACATGGGGGTCTTGGGACAGTCGAGTGAACGCGGCTTCCAACTCGGCAGGATTCTCCACCTTGTCGATGTCGCACATGGCCAGTCCCGTCCAGGCCTGAGCCTGTTCACTACCATGTCCCAAACCCTTGAAGGTGACCGCCACCGAGAAGGCATACACCAGTTTCTCCTTGACATGCTTATTGGCTGTTTTTTTACCCATAGCATGCATCGTTTCACGGTACTGGCAGGTTCGCTCACGCAGTATGTTATCATACTGGGTAAGGCGCAGGATTTCTTGCATAGGCACCAGTTTGCTGGCATAGGAAGCAGGACTGGCAAAAATGGATAGTTTTGTTTCCGTAAAGTTATTACAATTCATAATGGATTAAGATATTATTAAACATGTTTGCTGACAGGGTGTGCGCTACCCTGTTTCGGCTTGCAAAAATACAATATGCGAAAACCCAATTGTCAGTTTACGGCCGTTAACTGGTGAAAAAGCGCCAATTATTTAACAAGAATTAACCGATTTAACTTTTCATAAGTATTTTGTTCGAAAAAACAAAGAAAAACTTGTTTTCCTTTGGTTTTTTGCTCGCTTATTCGTATCTTTCTCCCTTGGAGAAGGCACTTTCGCTCGAAATTAAAAATAAATCGGAATTTATTTTGTAATTTACTCGCTTATTCGTACCTTTGCACCCGATTTAGCAAAATGCTTTTCAAGGGGTGCTCACGGGTGTGGGCTGAGATAATACCCTCGGAACCTGATACGGATAATGCCGACGCAGGGATGATAAGGTATCATACAACAAATTCCCCTTATTTTGTATTATTTATAAATAAGGTAAAAAGAAAGATGAAAAGATTGTTTCTGATGGTTGCCATGAGTGCCGCAATAACGGTACAGGCTACCGAATTGGACACGCTGAAGAGCGTGGAACTACAGGATGTACAGGTGGTGGCGACACGAGCCACGAAGAAGACACCTATGGCGTTTACGAACATGAACCAAGAACAGCTGAAGGCGGTGAACTTTGGTCAGGACGTACCCTACCTGCTGTCGCTGACCCCCAGCGTAACGATGACGTCGGATGCCGGCAACGGCATCGGCTACACCTCTCTACGAGTACGTGGCACGGATCCTTCACGTATCAACATCACCGCTAACGGCATACCATTGAACGATGCCGAGAGTGCACAAGTCTATTGGGTCAACATGGGTGACTTTGCCAGTAGCGTACAATCCATGCAGATACAGCGCGGCGTGGGAACGTCGACCAATGGTGCGGGAGCCTTCGGTGCCACGTTGAACATGCAGACGGAAAACATCGGTCTGCAACCGTATGTCGGTCTGGACTTCAGCGGTGGCTCGTACTATAGCCATAAGGAGACGCTGCGCTTCGGAACGGGTCTGCTTGACGGACACTGGGGACTGCAGGGCCGTCTGTCGAACATCGGTTCGAAGGGTTATCTGGACCGTGCCTCAACGAAGCTGAACTCCTACTTCCTGCAGGCCGGTTGGTTTGGTGACAATACCGTCGTTAAGTTCATCACCTGGAATGGCGAGGAAGAGACCTATCACGCCTGGAACTACACGTCGAAATATGAGCAGGACCGTTATGGACGCACCTATAACTCGTGCGGTGTGCTGGGCTTCGACCAGAACGGCGATCCCATCGGCTACTATGACCGCCAGACCGACAACTACCACCAGCAGAACTACCAACTGATATGGAACCAGCGCATCAACCAGGTGCTGAACCTTAACGCCGCCCTGCACTACACCCGTGGCGACGGCTACTATGAGCAGTATAAGGTCGATCGCAAGCTCAACAAGTACTTCCCGTCAGAATATATCGCAGCCCATTTCCCGTTAGGCGTTACCAGGGCCGACGTCATCCAGCAGAAAAAGATGGCCAACGACTTCTATGGTGCCGTGGCCTCCCTCGTCTATAACGACCAGAAAGGTCTGGAGGCAGCCTTCGGTGGCGGTTGGAACAAGTACGACGGTGACCATTTCGGCAACCTCGTCGGTGTACCCAACTACGAATACTACCGTGACAACGCCCAGAAGACCGACTTCAACATCTATGGCAAGGCCAACTACGAGTTCATTCGTGGACTGAGTGCCTTCGTGGACTTGCAATACCGCCGCATCGGCTTAAAGATGCAAGACCCCACGGACGAATACATCATCAACAAAAGCCAGGATTACGTCATCAACGAGACGTTCAACTTCTTCAACCCGAAGGTCGGACTGAACTACGACATCACGCCGCACCACAAGGTGTACGCCTCGTATGCCATTGCCCACAAGGAACCGACACGTAACGACTATGAGGATAATATCGATGCCGACCTGAAGGCTGAGCGACTGAACGACCTGGAGGTGGGTTACAAGTACCAGTCGGCACGCTTCTCGGCTGGTGCTAACTTCTATTGGATGTCATACAAGGACCAGTTTGTGCTGACGGGCGAGCTGAACGACATCGGCGAGGCCGTTGCCAAGAACGTCGGTAAGAGCTATCGCCTCGGCATAGAGCTGGAGGCTGCCTGGCAACCCGTCGACTGGTTCCGTTGGGATGCCAACGCCACATGGTCGAAAAACCGCGCCAAGGACTGGACCGTCACCGATAACGATGGTGACGTGCATAACCTGGGTGACACACCGTTGTCGTTCTCGCCGGACTTCATCGCCAACAACATCCTGAGTTTCAGCTATCAGGGTCTGAAAGCCTCCATACAAAGCCAGTACCTCAGCGACCAATACCTGACCAATACCGGTTTCAAGGAAATGGAATGCTTTGACGCCTGGGAAAATGGCAACACGACGTATGAGACGCTGTTGCTGAAGAAGCATTTCAATACCAACATCGACCTCAGTTACACCTTGTCGCTGAAGCCTATCGGCATCAAGGAACTGACGGCAGGTATCACCCTCTATAACATTTTCAGTGCCAAATACGACAACAACGGCTGGGCAGCACCCCAGTTCGTCAAAGACGGTAACGGTGGCATCAAGGCCGTCAACGAATGGGGACTGCGCGATATGGATGCTGCCGGTTTTGCACCTTCGGCACCGTTCAACATGATGGCTCACCTGTCTATCAACTTCTAAGCGAATGACACTGGACTGGCTTGACATATTGACCACGATACTCGGCCTGATATATATCTGGCTCGAGTATCGTGCCCATATCGCCCTCTGGGTGGTCGGCATCATCATGCCGGCCCTCGACGTTATTCTCTATTGGCAACACGGCCTGTATGGCGACGCCGGCATGGCATGCTACTACACGCTGGCAGCTTTCTATGGTCTTTATATCTGGAAATTCAAGAAGACCAGAAAGAAGAAAGAGTCGTTGCCTATCATCTATATGCCTCGTCGGCAATACCTGCCCACTGTTGTCTTTTTCTTCGTGGCATGGGGCACCATCTATTATATCCTCACCAGGTGGACAGACTCCACCGTCCCTGTGCTTGACTCCTTTACCAACGCGATGTCGTTTGTCGGACTATGGGCATTGGCACGTAAATACCTGGAACAGTGGCTCTTCTGGATGGTTGTCGATATTGTCTGCACTGTCCTCTACATCCAAAAGGGCATTCCTTTCAAAGCATGCCTGTACGGCCTTTATGTCGTCATCGCCATAGCGGGCTACTACAAGTGGAAGGGTCAGGCGAAAAAAGTAAAGAGTGACCAATGAACAAGGAAGTATTTGACGCCGTCATCGTAGCCAACGGACAGTTTCCTACGCATGCCATACCGTTGGCTATCCTGCACCAAGCGAAGCACGTCGTGGCTTGCGATGGTGCCATCTGTCATGTTCCTCAGGCAGAGACTGTTATTGGTGATGGCGACTCCGTGCCGGAAGCCTTCCGTCACAAACTGATCCGTATTGACGAACAGGAGGACAACGACCTGACGAAGGCCACACGCTACTGCCTCAGTCAAGGGTGGCAGCGCATAGCCTACCTCGGCGCCACCGGCAAGCGTGAAGACCATACATTGGGCAATATCTCGCTGCTTATGCGCTACTACCGCGACTTCGCCGTCCAAGGCATCATGTTCACTGACAACGGCTTTTTCACGCCCATGAAAGGCGACCACACCTTCGAAAGCATTCCCGGTCAGCAGGTCAGCATCTTCAACTTCGGTTGCACACGCATCACATCGGAAGGTCTCCGCTGGAACTCGTATGCCTACGAACAATGGTGGCAGGGCACACTGAACGAAGCCACCAGCAATACCTTTACCCTCCATGCTGACGGCTATTACATGGTCTATCAAACATATATGACTAAATCATGTAAATTGTAAATCGTAAATCGTAAATAAAAAGCCCGCCTCCATGATGGAAGCGGGCTGTATTTTACGTCAGACGTCTGACATCAGATATCTTACATCAAACATCTTACGCCTGTGCAGCAACTTCTTCTTTGTCTTCGCGGATGGTACGACCCATCACGAGGAAGGCCGTAGGAGCAGCGATGAACAGTGATGACAGCGTACCGAAAATAACACCCAAGATCATAGCGAACGAGAAGCTGCGGATTGAGTCACCACCGAGGATGAAGATACACAGCAACACGATCAATGTCGTAACAGAGGTGTTGATGGTACGAGCCAGCGTCTGGTTCAGCGAGTCGTTGAACAGCTGCTGACGGTCACGCTTGCCATAGAGCTGGAAGTTCTCACGGATACGGTCGAATACCACCACCTTATCGTTGATAGAGTAACCGATCACCGTCAGGATGGCACCGATGAATACCTGGTCGATTTCCAGTGACATGGGTACCCAGCCCCACAATACGCTGTAGAAGCCAATAACCACGAGGGCATCCAGAGCCAGGGCAATGGTAGCACCCGTTGAGTAAGCCACATTGCGGAAGCGGAACAGGATGTAGAGGAAGATAGCAATCAGGGCGATGATCACTGAAACGATAGCACCGTAGGTGATATCCTTAGCAACAGCAGGACCTACCTTTGCCGAGCTGATGATAGAACCACCCTCACGGACATCAGGATTCTTGAAGTCCTCGACCTTAGCCTGGCTGATGAAGCCACCCTTCTTCAGGGCGTTATACAGAATGGTCTCTGCCTTGTCGTCCACCTCAGGATTGTTCGACTCGATATCCCAGTTGGTGCTGACACGGATGGTCTTACCATCAGTACCCAGTGCGATGACAGAGGTATTAGCCTCCTTGCCGGCATTCTCACCAACGGTATTGACGAAGGCGCCTGCCAGTGCTGAGCGAACCTCCTCTACGTGGGTCTCCTTGTCGAGGGTCACCACATAGTTACGACCACCGGTGAAGTCAATGCTCTGGCTCAGGCCACGAACAAAGAACGAGCAGATGAAGACCAGAGCGGCAACACCCCAGATGGCGAACGACTTCTTATACATACCCATGAAGTTGTACTTAGCGTTCTGCATCAGGTTCTTAGAATATGCTGTAGCGAAGGTGAGGTTCAGCCACTTGTCTTTCTTCAGACGGTTCTCGTACACCAGACGGGTCAGGAACACAGCGGTGAAGAACGAGCAGAAGATACCGATGATCCAGGTGGTGGCGAAGCCCTTCACAGGACCTGTACCGAAGAACAGCAGGATGAAACCGGTAATCAGAGATGTCACGTTCGAGTCGAAGATAGCGCTGAAGGCGTTAGAGTAACCCTTCGTTACGGCCTCCTTCATGCCCAAGCCACGCTTCAGCTCTTCCTTGATACGCTCGTAGATGAGCACGTTAGCATCCACAGCCGTACCTAAGGTCAGCACGATACCGGCGATACCAGGCATCGTCAGGGCAGCCTGGAACGATGTCAGAATACCGAGTGTGAAGAACAGGTTAAACAGCAGGGCAATATCCGAGAGGATACCGGGGATGAAGCCATACAGCATAATCATGTAGATCATCAGCAGCACGAAGGCCACGATGAACGAGATGATACCCTGCTGGATAGACTGAGCACCCAGTGAGGGACCTACCACCTCTTCCTGAACGATACGCGTAGGAGCGGGCATCTTACCTGAGTTCAGGGTGTTAGCCAAGTCCTTGGTATCTTCGATGGTGAAGTTACCGGTAATCTGTGAGTTACCACCGTCAATCTGTGTCAGGATACGGGGAGCAGAGTACACGGCGTCGTCGAGCACGATGGCTACGCCACGACCGATGTTCTGCTTGGTGATCTGGCTCCAGCGGCGAGCACCGTCAGAGTTCATCTGCATCGATACAGAGGGATGACCCATCTGGTCGAAGTCGTCCTTAGAAGAGGTAATCACGTCACCCTCCAGCGGAGCACGTCCGTTAGGCTCAGTAATCTTCAGTGCATACAAAGCGAAGATGTCACCACGGGTGTTCTCACTACCGAAGTCCTCAGCCTTGGCACCCCAGCGGAGCTTACACTCAGCAGGCAGTACGCTGGCAGCAACGTCAGAATAGATAACCTTGTTGACATCAGCAGTATCATGAGCGCTGGCATAACCAACGATAGCCAGACCCTGCGGAACGGGCTGGAAGACGGCGAACAGCGGATTCACCTGCAGAGCCAGCTTCTTCTCGATAGAAGAGTCACCCTTCTTACCAGCCTTCTTGTTAGCAGCCAGCTTAGCAGCCAAGTCGTTGGCAGCAGCGGCGGCAGCGGTGGTATCAGCGGCAGCAGCCTCAGCAACAGCCGTTGTGTCCTTAGCAGTGGTATCTGCAGCAGCACCACCATTCAGAGCAGCATATTTCTGGTTCAACTGAGCCAGCAGCGGATAGATCTCCTGTGAGTTATAGGTCTCCCAGAATTCGAGGTTGGCAGAACCCTGCAGCAACTTACGAACACGCTCGGGCTCCTTCACACCAGGCATCTCGACCATGATACGGCCAGACTGACCCTCGAGTTTCTGGATATTGGGCTGAACAACGCCGAACTTATCGATACGGTTACGAACCACGTTGAACGAGTTGTCGACAGCCGACTGCACCTCAGCACGCAGAGCGCTCTCTACCTCCTTGTCGGTAGACTGGGTGCTCACCTTGCCCTTCATCTGCTGCGTAGCGAACACAGCAGCCAAGGGACGACCATTGGCATTCTTCTTCCAGTGTTTGATAAACAGGGAGATAAAGTCATCCTGACTGGTCTCCTCTTCCTTCTTGGCATCTTCCATAGCCTTGCGATAGGCAGCATCCGTCTTGTGGTCGGCCAGCACATCGACAACGTCGGGTACCGACACCTCAAGAATCACGTTCATACCGCCCTTCAGGTCAAGACCCAGGCCAATCTCCATCTCACGGCACTGCTTGAAAGAATAAATTCCGCAGTACACCTTCTCGTTCATGATTGAGTCGAGGTACTCCTGTCCAGCCTCCTCACCCATGGCAGCAGCCTTACTTTCGTAGTGGCGTGTTACGAATGAGAAGGAAAGGTAGAAGCAGCAGACCAGAATCAGAACGACTGCAATAAATTTTACAATTCCTTTGTTTTGCATTTTGTTTATTATATTGTTTTAATTTATGATTTCGCTTTTTTAGCCTGCAAATATACTCATTTTTCTTCACATACCGAAATTTATCGGCACTTTTCGCTCATTTTTCCTTATTTTCCCATCATTTTTAACCAACAAAGTATCGGATAATGGTCACTTGCATCCATTTTGTCGTCAACTTTGCAGTTATAGGGTTGCAGCTGCTGTGAACAGAAAATATGGTCGATACGCAAGGAAAAGGCTTTCTGATTATATGACAAACCGATACCCCGGCCTGTCTCTTTGAAGCAGTCGGTCAGCCGTTCGCCCATCGTATGACGTGAATAGGAAATAGGGGAGTCGTTGAAGTCGCCACACACGATAATCGGGTACTGGCTGTGTTCTTCGACATAGCGCAGCACGGTCCTGATTTGTCCGGAACGCGCGGCATTGGCCTCAGCCAGTTTGATGAGCAGCAGTTTCGACTCAGAACGCATAGAATCCCTGGGCAGCTCACCCTTGATAATCTGTCGGTACTGCGCACGATCGTCACTGCTCAGGTGACAGCTCTCGAAATGGTTGTTGACAACTATCAGCGTGTCGCCGTCCACCTTCAGCCACCATGCCGCACTGCCGTTAGCTACCGAGGCATACGGTATGCGTTCGCGCTTGATGATGGGGAAACGGGAATGGATGCCCAGTGCATTGAAGCTCTGAGGGTTATTGGCTATCACCATCGTGTCGTTATACGCCCAGTGTTTCTGGTATTCACGGAACACATAGCGCCGCCAGGTATCGACATCCTCCTGAACACAAACAATGTCAGCCTTTTGCTCCACCAGGTATTTCAGCACCGTCTCGAAGCCATTCTCGTACTTATAGTTGCCACCATACGTACAGACATTATACGACACCAGCTTCAGAGCGCCTTCGGGGACCTCCTGCTTGCCATTGATGGGCATATATATACTAATAGGTACATACGCGCATACAAAGCCCACGACGGGAATCCATATCATACGCCACTTGAAGATGAGCCAGAAGAACAGGAAGGCCATGTTCACCAAGAGGAAGATGGGGAAAGCCATACCGGCTGTCGACAGCAAGGGATGGTCGGCAGGATTCAATCTGTCGCTAAATCCCACCAGCAACATCGTGATGACCGTTGCCACATTGGCACCGGCAATCATCTGTACCGTAAACTTCTTCAGTTGCTTAAACACTCCAGTAAACTATAAACCGTAAACTATAAACAGTAAACTATAAACAGTAAACTACCGCCGGCTTTGGTCAAACAATTTCTTTTTCTCCTCTTTCGTCAGACTGTCGTAGCCACTCTTGCGAATCTTGTCGAGGATAGCATCCACCTCTTCCTGATTCTTGCGCTGACGGACATTATACTCCTCGTCGGTCTCTTGGCGCGGGTCTGCCGTATGCTCCGACTTCATCTGCTGATGTTGCTGACGCGCCTCATACCGCCGCTTCATATTGTCGAAGAACTCCTGTCCCCTACTCCTGCCAAAGCGGCTCGACGAGTCCGGATGCTTCTGCCAGTAGCGTATCAACAGGAAACCGAACAGCATACCGCCCAGGTGTGCCATGTGCGCCACACCGTCGCCAGGGCCACTCATTGCCGAGAACAGTTCAATGGCAATATAGCCCGCGATGAGCCACTTGGCCTTGATGGGGAACGGGAAAGGAATAATAAACAAGCGTTCGTTAGGAAATATCATACCGAAGGCCAACAGAATGCCATATACGGCTCCCGAGGCGCCGATGGTGGTCCACAAGTTGATATAGGCATCTGTCGTCATCTTGATACCGCCGGCATCCACATACTGATAGCTGGCAATATCCTGCATGGAATAGGTGATATACTGCACCACTTCCTGTGTAAAACCGGCACCTATACCGCAACAAATGTAATAAAAAAGGAATTTCTTCGGACCCCACACACGCTCTATCACCGAGCCGAACATCCACAGGGCAAACATATTAAACAGAATATGCGTGAAACCACCGTGCAGGAACATATAGGTGATAAACTGGTAGATATGAAATTCGCTGGCCAAGAAGAAATGAAGACCCAACAGACGGGTCAGGTCGATGCCACTGCGTTCGAGCACAAAAGTTGCTATGAACGCCAGGACATTCACCACCAACAGATTCTTGGTCATTGTAGGTATATTGTTCATCTTTGCTATTTACAATTAGACAATTGACTATTTACGATTTATCAGCGGCAAGTAGCCTTCTTCACTGATTTCGGGTGCAAAATTACTAAAAATATCCGTTTTAAAGCACAAAAATGGGGCATAACGCACTTTTTTTCATTAAAAACTTAATTTTTTTTGATTTTTTGTTTGTTTTATCAAAGGATTCTCTTATATTTGCAGAAGAAATCGACAAAACTATTTGTAATTCATTATAATTAACTTTTTAAAACAACAAAATTATGAACAAGACAGAATTAATTGACAAGATTGCAGCAGGTGCTGGTTTGACCAAGAGTGACGCAAAGAAGGCTTTGGAAGCTACTATCGATGCTATCAAGGGTGCTTTGAAGGCTGGTGATAAGGTACAGCTCGTAGGTTTCGGTACATTCGACGTTGTTAAGAAGCCCGCTCGTGAAGGTATCAACCCCGCTACCAAGCAGAAGATTAAGATTGCTGCCAAGAAGGTTGCTAAGTTCAAGGCTGGTGCTGAGCTCGCTGACGCTGTGAAGTAAACTGCATTTTGTAAATTAAAAAGAAAAAAGCAGGCTACCCGATGGTAGCCTGTTTTTCTGTTGCTCCCCTTACTGTTTCAGCAGGTTTAGTTTCTGCTGCGGCTTCAGGGCCCGCGTGGTTTCCTCCGTATAGGTCTTAGCCAGTTTAAACGGTACCGTCGCCCGGATATCGGCAATGCTCGCACCAATCTGTACGTTATAGGTGCCTGCCTCCGAGATCCACTGGCTGCCAGCCTCATCGAAGCTTGCCAACAGGCGCACCGGGATGACCATGGTCAGCGTCTCACTCTCGCCGGGTTGCAGCTCGCGTGTCTTGGCAAAGGCCTTCAGTTCCTTGGCGGGCTTTTCTATGCTGCCACGGGGTGCCGTGACATACACTTGTGCCACCTCCTTGCCAGCCATGCTGCCGGTATTCTTGACATTGATGGAAACGGTGACCAAATCACCGTTCACCTTTGCCGTCGGTTTGCTATAGTCAAACGTCGTATAGCTCAGACCGTAGCCGAAGGGATAAGCTACCTGCCGCCCGAAGGTGTCGAAGTAGCGGTAGCCCACATAGATGTCCTCCTCGTGGTTGGTGTAGTCATGCCCTGGCACGGGACGACCGTCGTTCTTCATATTACTGAACGAGAAGAGGTCATCGTTCAACGGGAAGTTCTTCGTCGAGGGATGGTCGGTGGCTGACAGCGGCCATGTCATGGTGAGGCGTCCCGACGGACATACCTTACCAGTCAGGATGTCGGCAATGGAGTTGCCGCCCTCCATACCTGGCTGCCAAGCACAGATGATGGCATCAGGATAACCGCTCCACGATGCCGTCTCGATGACGCTACCCGAGTTGATGACCACGATGACGGGCTTGCCCTGTGCATGGAAGGCATTACACACATCCATGATCAGTGCATGCTCCTCTGGCACGAGGTTAAACTCCGTGGCGATGTCGCGGTCGATACCCTCACCGGCCTGACGACCGATGGTGATGATGGCAGCATCAGCCTTGCTGACCTCCTTATTGATGGCGATAGGCGACAGACCAATCTCCGGATATTTCTGCTGTCCCATCATCTCGGTCTGGAACCATTTGCCGGGATGGCGCTCCGCCTGGAACTTCACGCGGGCAAACTCGATGTATTTGCGGTAGATATCGGTGAGCACGGGTGACGACATGATGCCGGCATTCTTCAGACCCATCAGCATATCGACGACATACGGTGGATGCACGCAACCCGAACCCGTACCGCCCGACAGGAACTCGTAGCTGTTCTCGCCAAAGAGAGCGACGGTCTTGATGGATTGAGAATGGGGAATGGAGAATGGAGAATTCCAAGGCAAAGTTCCGTTGTTCTTCAGCAGCACGATACCCTCGCAGGCCGACTGTCGCGTGATGGCGGCATGTGCCGTCAGGTCGGGCTTGTTCGTATAGGGATATTTGTTATAGCTCGGTGTCTTGACGATATACTCCAACATACGGCGTACGTTACGGTTCACGTCCTTGATGTCCAGCTGGCCGTTCTTCACACCGTCGATAATCTCCTGTACCTGTGCCGGCTGACCGGGTTCCATCAGGTCGTTACCCGCCTGCACCTCACTCACGGTGGTCAGGCCACGACGGATACCTATCCAGTCGCTCATCACGATACCCTTGAAGCCCCAGTCGTCACGCAGTATCTTCGTCAGCAGGTCGTGGTTACCCATCGAATACTGACCGTTCACACGGTTATAGCTCGACATGACGGTCCACGGCTGACTCTCACGGACGGCAATCTCGAAGCCGCGCAGATACAGCTCACGGGCAGCACGCTGGCTGACCCGTTCGTCAACACCTGTACGGTCGGTCTCCTGCGAGTTGACGGCAAAATGCTTCGCCGACACGCCGGCACCCTGACTTTGTACGCCATTGATATAGGCAGCGGCTATCTTACCCGTCAGCAGCGGGTCTTCGCTATAGTATTCGAAGTTACGGCCACACAGCGGATTGCGGTGCAGGTTCATGCCGGGACCCAGTATCACGTCACAGCGATACTCCTTGGTTTCGTTGCCGATAGCCTCTCCTACCCGACCCACCAGTTCCGTATTCCATGTCGACGCCAGACAGGTGCCGATGGGGAATGCCGTGGCATAGTAGGTCTGGCTGTCACCCTTTCGTGTAGGGTCGATACGTACACCGGCAGGACCGTCGGTCAGTACCGTTGCCGGAATACCTAAGCGCGGTATCTCGGGCGACGTACCGGCAGCGCCCTGTACCAGCGTAGCCTCACTGCCCACGACGGCACTCGACGAGAAGAACTTGTTGGCACCGCCCACGAGGAGCTTTGCTTTCTCCTCGAGGGTCATAGCCTTCAGTACGTCGTCGATGTTATCGGGACGCAGTTGTGGTGCCTGCTGTGCCTTCGTCGTTGTTGCCATCAGCATCATCGCAGTCAGACAGGTTACAATGCTTTTCCTTGCCATAGGCATCAGGGTTGTTTGCCGATGTAGGCCAGAATGCCGCCATCGACATACAGTATATGACCGTTCACAGCATCAGAAGCATGAGAGGCCAGGAATACTGCGGGACCGCCCAGTTCCTCAGGATTCAGCCAGCGTCCAGCGGGCGTCTTGGCACAGATGAAGCTATCGAACGGATGACGGCTGCCGTCGGGCTGCTTCTCACGCAGCGGGGCGGTCTGTGGCGTAGCAATGTAGCCCGGGCCGATACCGTTACACTGGATGTTATACTCACCATACTCTGAGCAGATGTTACGTGTCAGCATCTTCAGACCACCCTTGGCGGCAGCGTAAGCCGATACGGTCTCACGACCCAGCTCCGACATCATCGAGCAGATGTTGATGATCTTACCCTCGCGACGCTCCATCATTTCGGGCACTACGGCAGCCGAACAAATGTAGGGAGCTACCAGGTCCACGTCGATGACCTGCTGGAACTCGGCGCGCTTCATCTCGTGCATGGGGATGCGCTTAATGATGCCGGCATTGTTGACGAGGATGTCAATCTGACCCACCTCGGCATGAATCTTGTCCACGAGTGCCTTGACGGCGTTCTCGTCGGTCACGTCACAAACGTAACCCTTCACGTTGGTGATGCCGGCCTCCTTGTAGTTGTCCAAACCACGCTGCAGGGCAGCCTCGTTGATGTCGTTAAAGATGATGTTCTTGATGCCAGCGGCTACGAAAGCCTTGGCAATGTTAAAACCAATACCGTAAGAGGCGCCGGTAATCCAGGCGTTCTTACCTTCCAATGAAAAAATGTTTGCCATAATAGATTTGCTTTTAAAATCACCGCAAAGATACAAATAAGTGAGGAAAAAGCAAAATAATTCTCCTTTTTTTATGGTTATTTAGTGAAAAAGAAGAATCCCCGCTGCTTTTGGCAGTGGGGATTCTACTGTATTTAAAGCCTTGGAGCTTCCGCTAAACCCTGCGACACCTCATCGTCGTCAACGACTGGCAGCTCGTCTTCGCCCAACGGCTCTATGACGGGTTCATCGGGCTCGTCCGGCTCATCGGGTTTGTCCGGTGTGACCTCAGGGTCGCCCATGACGGTCACGGTGATCTGACCCTTACCCCAGACGTCTTCACGCAACTCGATGGCAGTGATGATGGCAGTACCGGGCTTGAGGGCAATCAGTTCACCGGTCTGGGCATCGACCTTGACGACGCTTTCGTCACTCGAATACCACTCGATGGGTCCTTCCTTGGTGTAATGTGGCTGGATGTCACCCATCAGGGGGATACGCTCGCCGGGCCACATCTTCAGGGAGCCTTTCACTACGCCCGGACCGTCAATCACGATTTCACGGTCTATCCACTCGGGCAGGCTATTGTCTATCTTATTGCAGGCTACGAAGACTGCCGTAAAGGCGGTCATCAGCAGCAATGTCATGATGTTCTGTTTCATATTCTGAATTCGTATAAATCGTTAAACTCGTGGTCTTATTTGATGACTACCTTCTTACCGTTGTGGATGTACAGGCCCTTCGTCACAGGCTTCTTGTCCAGCTTGCGACCGTTCAGGTCGTACCACGCATCATGGGTATTTTCATCATTATCATTCAGACGCGTAGCGTCGCTGATACCTGTCAGGTCTGCCTCGTCCACAATATCCAGGATGGCAGCGGCAGCACCCTTCACAAACAGCACGGCATGGCATGAGGGCACCTCAGCATCGTCGTTGGCAATTGCGTGGAAGGTATTCATCATCATGATGTAGTAGCCCACACCATATTCGAAGTGCTTATGTACGGGAACAGGAACCAGCAGGTTTCTGCTGAAGTCCTGTGCGTTGGGCACGTTGGGGATGGCCTTGATCTGGTAGGTCTCACCCTGCTTACCCTTCAGCAGCACAGCCTCGTTGGCGGGAACGCTTCTGCCAGCCAGCACGGTCTTGCAGGCTGCTGTCGGTCTGAACGAGGTGATGATAGAAATCTCGATGTCGGCAGGGAATTCCACGTCGATACTGCTCGAGAAGGTCCAGTAGTCCTTAGCGGTCTGTGTGACCTCGCTGACCACCTTCTTCTCAGCAACGTTCTGCGACAGCTCCTTAGCATAGTCGTCCAACAGCTGCAGCGGTGGAAGTCACAGTCACCGTCTTGCCCGTTCCGACGTTAGCATCAGCGAACGCACCCGTCAGACCACTGATAGTCAGTGCCTGACCGTCAACACCTGTTGCTACGGTACCATTAACGGTAGCAGTCGTCGTACCGTCGTACACCTTGTTTGTATTTTTACAATATTTACACTTTACCTTCGTTAACATCCTCTAACTTGCTACGGAGATTGTTATTTTTACTCAACCTTCGTAAGTTGATATGATGAAGACAAAAACAATAAAAACACCACTCATGATGGCTGTGGCCTTCGGGCTGAAAAACCGTTATTTAGCGAAGCGTTGTTTTTGCCTCTGAAGATGTCTTACGTTGCATGGCAATGTGTGGTGATGTCGTGGCTTGTACGGGAGCTTGCTCACAGACACAAAGCCATGAGATCAGCACAGAAGCTCGTAGCTATTTCGTCTGCTCGGACTGAGCCTCTGGCTCTTGGCGGGTGTCCCAGAAACCGACGATGTGGATGACGTCGACATCGATACGGTACACCATCTTGTTAAGTCCATTGATGATAACGCTACGGTAGGTTTCAGCGCGGTTGGCAAAGAGTGGGTCAATCTGCCCGATGTTCGGACTCTTACGCAATAGTTGCACGGTATCATCAACTTCTTGTTGGAATTGTTTCACACGTTTGACACCGAACCACTTGCGAATATAGGCAACCACTTGACGTCTGCCCACTTTTGCAGTAGTCTCCCAAATGACTTTCATATAGCTTCAGCAAATTCACACTCTTCCTGTTCCATACGGGCGATTTCCTCATCCCATTCACGCATTACGTCCTCATGAGAGGTTCCTCCACCAGCCGCGATTTCGGCCTCGGCCTCGTCGAGCATGGCGTTGATATCCTCCATGGAGTAGCGCTTCAGGGGGAAGTCTTGTTCTTTCTTGGCGTACTCGGTCAACTGGGTAGCGAGCCAAAGCATATTGTCTGGCGAAAGTGTACCCGTCAGATAATCACGTAATCCTGTCAATGCCTGTGTACTCATAATTGCTCCGGTTTTTGTTTCACGCTGCAAATTTACGAAGAATCTGCGAGAATAGCAAATCTTTACGCGAGATTTTCTTTCTAATGTCTAAGGAGGAAAGGGAGAACTTACTTTACCACGATTGCAACGCGCAAGCTGATAAAAATTCCTGGCGAACCCCGAAGGGGCGAAAGCTTGAGAGCCAACCAAAATAACTGAAAATCGACGGCGTGCTGCGATTTTCAGCTACATCCTCCCCATATAGGGGGAGGCTTGGAGGAGGTGGATGTTTCTTTTAGTTCTTTTCTTTGCGCCAAAGAAAAGGACAGAATGGGGTACGGGGGTATCCCCCGTGACAACAACAAAAAAAAAGGGAACGATGACGTTCCCATTTTCGTTGTCCAAGGCGGATTCGAACCACCACAAACAGAACCAAAACCTGTTGTGCTACCATTACACCATTGGACATCCATGTTGTTTGCGGGTGCAAAGGTAATCATTTTTTGTCATACAGCCAAAAAATTTAATTAGAAATTAGTAATTCATAAAAAAATAGGTTACCTTTGCTTGATTCTACGACTGTTTGTTGATATAGTCCATAATGATGTCGACAGCATTGTCCTCAGTAATCCGGTCCATCGTAATGACAAGGTCGTAGTTGCGCGAGTCGTAGCGTGAGGTGGCGGTATACTTCTTCACATAGTTTTCGCGCATCTTGTCAACCTTAGCAATGATTTTACGGGCTTCTGCCTCAGTGATATTCTGCTTGCGAACTACACGGTCAACACGATGGGGCATAGAAGCCTTGATGAGGATGCTCAGATGGTTCGGATGATTGCGGAACACGAAAAAGCCGCTGCGGCCAGTCACAACGCACGACTCTTCCTCAGCAATGCCCATCAGGATTTCCGTCTCCGCCTTAAACATCTCGTTGGTAGTCAGCATGTCAGACCTGCTGTCCTTCTTAGACTCGTAATAGTTGGAGTGCAATCCCGGACCGATTTGTATGATACGCTCAAAGTCAGACCACCAGTTGTGCTTGCGGCCCTTCAGTTTCTCAATCTCTTCTACGGTGAGGTTATACTTCTCTTCCAAGGCCTTGATAAGGGCATTGTCGTAGAACTGTACACCAAACTTTTCAGCCAGTTTGCGGCCTACGGTGCGACCGCCACTTCCTAACTCACGATTAATCGTGATGACAAATTTCTCGTCCTTATTCATTTTGTTGTAAATATTAAATGGTACTGTTTGCCTGTCAATGATGTTTGCAAACCACTTTTACTAATCCTATCAACTTTATTTCACTATCAGCAGATAATAATTCTTCTTACCCTTTTGGGCCAGCAAATACTTGCCATCGATGAGGTCTTCAGCGGTAACGGGACGGTTCTGGTCGGTGAGTTTCTCCTTGTTCAGCGATACGCCACCACCCTGCACCATCTTGCGCATCTCACCCTTCGAGGGGAAGACGGGAGCAACAGTGGTGAAGAGCTCGATGGCGGGCTGACCTAACTGGTCTTTGGAGATCTCAAACTGGGGCACACCGTCGAAGACATCGAGGAAGGTCTGCTCGTCCAGTTTCTCCAATCCCTCCTTGGTGCTCTTACCGAACAGCAGGTTCGAAGCCTCAATAGCGGCATCAAGGGCCTCCTGCGAGTGTACCATGACGGTAACCTCCTCGGCCAGGCGCTTCTGCAGCACGCGGCGACCGGGGTCCTGCTTGTGCTCCTCGACGAGGGCATCAATGACATCCTTCTCCAAAGAAGTAAAGATCTTGATATAGCGCTCGGCATCGTCGTCGCTGACATTCAGCCAGAACTGATAGAACTTATACGGTGTGGTGCGCTTGGGGTCGAGCCAGATGTTTCCAGACTCGGTCTTACCAAACTTCTTACCATCGCTCTTGGTGATGAGCGGACAGGTCAGCGCGAAGGTCTCCACCTCATTGCCAAGGGTGCGGCGGATGAGCTCCGTACCGGTGGTCATATTGCCCCACTGGTCGTTACCACCCAACTGCAGCTTCACGCCGTAGTGCTGGTAGAGGTACAGGAAGTCGTAGCCCTGCAGGAGCTGGTAGGTGAACTCGGTGAACGACAGACCGTCACGGGCCGTACCGTTCAGACGCTGCTGTACCGACTCCTTCGCCATCATATAGTTGACGGTGATGTGCTTACCGACCTCACGGGCGAAGTCGAGGAAGGTGAAGTCCTTCATCCAGTCGTAGTTGTTCACCATGATGGCAGCATTCTCGTCCTTCGACTCGAAGTCAAGGAACTTAGACACCTGCTGTTTGATACACTCCTGATTGTGACGCAGCGTCTCTTCGTTCAGCAGGTTACGCTCCTGCGACTTACCGCTGGGGTCGCCAATCATACCCGTAGCACCACCTACGAGGATAATAGGCTTATGGCCGCAACGCTGCAGGTGACGCAGCATCATGATACCGCAGAGGTGACCGATGTGCAGGGAGTCAGCCGTGGGGTCGGTACCCAAGTAGGCAGTCACCATCTCTTTCTGGAGCAGCTCCTCCGTGCCAGGCATCATCTGTGCCAGCATGCCGCGCCATTTCAGTTCTTCTACAAAGTTCTTTTTCATCGTTATTTAATATTATGTTTATCGTTTATTGTTTATTGTTTATAGATAATTACTTAAGCGTTTTGAATACGCGAACGTAATGTTGCTTGCATAGAAGATAACATTTTATATATAGTAAATACTTTCTCTTCTAACGATGCAAATTGTTCATCTGAAATATATGATAAATCAAGAGATATCTCTATCTGACACATCAATTCCATTAATGAGCCATAAGCTATCTCAAGAAAATGAAATTGTTCTTTTGGGGAGGTTTTTGAAGTACCTTCGGCAATATTAGAGGGAACGGATACTGCAGAACGACGCATTTGGTCACATATAGCATATTGTTCATGTTGTGGATATAGTTTTAATAGAGCATAAACCTCTTTCACCAACGACATAGACCATTGGTAGACGTTTAATTTCCTATACGAGAACTCATACTTGTACGTATGCATAAACTAATTAACTATAAACTATAAACACTAAACTATAAACAAAAAACTACGGAACCGGATCGTACCCGGAGCCGCCCCAGGGATGACAGCGGAGGAGACGGCGGATGGCCAACCAAAGGCCTTTGAAGGGTCCATGCTTCAGGATGGCCTGACGGGCATATTCGCTGCACGTGGGCGTGAATCGGCACGAGGGGCCCAGCAACGGGGAGATGCAGATCTGGTAGAAGCGGATGGGCAATACCAGGAGCCGAGACAGGAATTTCATGACAGCTACGCCTTTGCTATGTTTTCACTCATTCTTCGCATCAGGGTGACGACACGCTTCGCAACTTCGGCAGTGGGATGATGGTCGTCGGAAATCCAGATGAAGGCTAAGAGGAGACGGTGGGTGTCAGGGATGGCCTGATACAACACGTCTTTATTTTGGCGGAAAGCCTCGCGAACCTGACGCTTCACACGGTTGCGGTCGACAGCATGCTTGAAACGCTTTTTCGGCACGCTAATCAGCAACTGGACGGGGGCATCACTGGGCTGGCGCTCGGTGAGCATATAGACGGCCCTCAACGGAAAAGCAGCCACAGACTGACTGCAACCGCCTCCAAAGAGCGTCTCTATCAACTTCAGGCTGACAATGCGCTCTCGCTTCCTAAACGTCTTAACGTAAGCCATTAATCCTCAATGGTGAGGAGGTAGTGCTGCAGGGCACCGGTCATAGAAGGATACTTCTCGGTCGGTGCTTCGACATCGAGGCGCAGTCCTGCCTCACGAGCGGCCTGAGCCGTGGCAGGTCCGAAAGTGGCAATGGCAATATCACCCTGTTTGAAGTCGGGGAAGTTCTTGGTCAGCGACTCGATACCGGCAGGACTGAAGAATATCAGCATGTCGTAGTCGAAGGTGTTGACCTCTTCGGGGGTGAAGTCATTGCTCACGGTGCGATACATGACACACTCGGTATGGTTCAGCTTCTTGCTGTCGAGCAACTGAGCCAGACTGTCGTTATGCACATCGCTCATGGGGACGAGATACTTCTCGGTCTTGTGCTTGACCATGGTGGGCAGCAAATCGTCAATCTTTCCCGTAGTACCGAAGAACACCTTACGCTTGCGGTACTGTACGTACTTCTGGATGTAAAGCGATACGGTCTCGGTGACGCAGAAATACTTCATGTCCTCAGGAATCGCTACGCGCAACTCCTTGGCCAGTGTGAAAAAGTGGTCGATAGCGTGACGCGAGGTAAACACGATGGCGGTATAGTCCAAGATGCTGACCTTCTGCGTACGGAACTCTTTAGCTGTTATACCCTCAACCTTTATAAAAGGACGAAATACCAAATCAACGTCGAAACGCTGTGCAATGTCATAATAGGGCGACTTCTCGCTCGATGGTTTAGGTTGGGATACCAGAATCTTTTTTATCATCTCTTTGTCCTAAAAATTTATTTTCAAACTATTTGCCACGTAATCCAATGCCCCCCAAAAAGCAAGCAAAGGAACCATTTCGAGGGCACAAAAGTACAAAATAATCTGCAATTTAACGACATTTCTTCTAAAAAAGACCACGTAACACTTAAAAAATGTCAGTATTTTAACAATTATCAATACAAAAACGAAGTATATGATGACATTTTTCTCTGACATGTCGAAGTATGCCTGCAACAAAACGGCAGGGAAGAGGATGATGCCTTCCATGGAAGAGATGAACAGTTTGGTCTTCAACCAATGTCGGTTTATTTTACCACCAAAGAACACATTATTGACCACCGTATAGAGTAATGCCTTAGCCGCGAAATAGATCAACATCAGCACCAGATAGACCGCTATGAGGTGGTACTGTGACTCAAGGATAAAGGTTTCGCCAATAAAATGAATGGTATAGAAATAGTAGAGCAGCGAGAGCAGCAGACCACTCAGGACCACCATGAACACATGGATGCGGAGCTCCGTACCCGTCTCCGACATGCCCGACGTAGTCTCGTGGGGTATGTAGAAGAAGTTCTTGATCTGATGGATAATGAGCTCGTGGGTGTACGAGAAAGACCAAACCACCAGGATAAAGAATCCCAGCAGGATGGAGGTGATGACGCTGTCGTTATGGATGCTGTAAGGCACAGGAGCACCCGGCACACCAGAGAGGCCGCCGGGCAGTTCAGGATGCAAGAGGGTGTCTTTCGAGAAGAAACCCTCACGATAGTACTGCGGCAACTGTGTGTCGAGCATACTCTGGCCTTGGCCGCGCCCAAGCAGCTGTAGGAAGTCAATGCTGTCTTGCTGCAACGCCATTACTTAGAGTCCGAAAGCACGTTTGATATCGTCCACGCGGTCGAGCTTCTCCCACGTAAACAGTTCGACATCGATGGTCTTGGTCTCGTGATAGCGACTGGTAAAGGTCTTCTTCACCACCTCGCACTGACGGCCCATATGACCATAGGCTGCCGTCTCCAGATACATGGGTTGGCGCAACTTCAGCGAACGCTCGATGGCTTTGGGACGCAGGTCGAAGAGTGCCTCAATCTTCTGGGCTATCTCACCATCGGACATCTGCACGTTGGAACGACCATAGGTGTTGACATAGATATTCATGGGCTTTGCCACACCGATGGCATAGCTCACCTGTACCAGCATCTCGTCGGCAACACCGGCAGCCACCATGTTCTTAGCGATATGACGGGCGGCATAGGCAGCACTGCGGTCGACCTTACTGGAGTCCTTGCCGGAGAAAGCACCACCGCCATGGGCACCCTTGCCACCATAGGTATCGACGATAATCTTACGACCCGTCAGACCCGTGTCGCCATGAGGACCGCCAATGACAAACTTACCCGTGGGGTTGACATAGTATTTGATGTCGTCGCCAAACAAGGCCAGCACCTTCTCGGAGTGGATATTTTGTTTGACACGGGGTATCAGGATGTTGATGACGTCCTCACGAATCTTCGCCAGCATACGGGCGTCGTCCGTGTCGAACTCGTCATGCTGCGTCGAGACGACAATGGTATCGATACGCTCAGGAATACCGGCATCGCTGTACTGGATGGTGACCTGGCTCTTAGAGTCGGGACGGAGATACGTCATCTCCCTACCCTCCTTACGGATGTCGGCAAGGGTACGCATGATGAGGTGTGCCAAGTCCAGCGAGACAGGCATGAGGTTCTCGGTCTCGTTGGTGGCATAGCCGAACATCATACCCTGGTCGCCGGCGCCCTGCTCGTCCTCATCGCCATTATCCACACCACGATTGATGTCCTCGCTCTGTTCGTGGATGGCGGTCAGGATACCGCAGGAGTTTCCGTCGAACTGGTATTCCGCCTTGGTATAGCCTATCTTCTTGATGGTGTTACGGGCCATGGTCTGCAGGTCGATATACACCTCGCTGCGCACCTCACCCATGATGACCACCTGACCGGTGGTGACAAACGACTCACAAGCCACACGGGCATGGGGGTCGTAAGCCAGGAACTGGTCGAGGATGGCATCACTTATCTGATCGGCCACTTTATCGGGATGGCCTTCTGATACTGATTCGGATGAAAATAAATAACTCATTCTATAAACTATAAACTTTCAACTATAAACTATAAACATAAAAGACTATTCCGCCGGCATCATGACGACTTCAGCGCGGTTGCCGGCTTTCAGCACCTCCTTCACGAAGGCACAGATGCTTTCAGGTGTCTGGGCATTCACCACCTTCTCATAGTCGGTATGGAAGTCGATGCCATGATAGCGCCAGGCATTGATCTGACCAAGCCAGTAGCCGTTCTGCTTCAACTGGTCGGCATGGTTCTTCAGGAGATACTCCTTGACCTTTGCCAACTTGTCGGCATCACAGGTTCCTGCAGCCATGGCGTTCACCTCGTCACGCATAATCATGAGGGCGGTATCAGCCTTCTCAGGCTTCATGGGACAATAGACATAGATGGACGAAGACTGCTCGAAGTCGTCCTTGCTGACGCTGGCACTGGCACCACAGGTATAGGCGGCACTGGCATCCTCACGAATCTTCTTCAGATACTCCATCGACAGGATCTGTCCAGCTATCGAGGCCTTCACGCTATTCTCGAGGTTGAAGGGCATCTGCTTCGAGTACCAGAACATGACGGCAATGGCCTTGGGCGTCTCGGCCTTATGCTTGAAGCTATTAACGACGTTACCCGTGAAGTCTTCGCTGATGCATTTCGACTTCTCCACCTTCTTCTGTGAGGGCAGTGAACCGAGATACTGGCAGATGAGCGGACGGATGGTTGCCTCGTCGTAGTTACCGATGATGTCGAACGTAAAGGCGGCAGCATTGGCCGTACGCTCCTTGGCAATCTGCAGGATGCGGTCGTAGTTGACCTTCTTGAGGTCGTCGAGGTCGAAGGCCTTTGAACGAGGACCATGGTTGCCCAAAGTCAGTCGCAGCGAGTCGGAGAAGACGTTCTCGGGCTGCAGCAGGCGGTTCTTCAAGGCCACCTCGGAGGTCTGCATCAGGTTGTCGAAGGACTTCTGGTCCTTGTTGATGCTGGTCATATAGAGATATACCAACTGCAGCATGGTCTCGACATCCTTCGGTGTCGAACTGCCGTTAATCTGCTCACGATAGGCACTCAGCGACAGTGAGGCACTGGCAATCTTACCAGCCAGGGCCTTCTCCAATTCCGTATGCGAGAAGTTACCCAGACCACTGGCCCCTATCACGTCGTTGAACATATTGAGGTTGGGCAGCTCTGCAATGTCATACAGACCGGAGCCACCATAGCCATAACCCTCCAGCAGTACCTGGTCTTTCTTCAGGTCGGTCTGCTTCAGCACCACCTTCACACCATTCGACAGCGTCAGCTCGGTAAAGCCAAAGCGATCCTTCTTCTCCTTCTTGATGGTGCCAGGCTTGGGCAGCGTGGTCATCAGCGGCTCGTCCTTCACATTATCGACGTAAGCCTCTATCTTAGCGGTACGTCCGGCATCAACAGCCTTCTTCAGACCCTCCTCCGTAGGATAGACGGCACCCTCCTTCTCGTTGTTGAAGTTCAGCACCACCAGATTGGTGTCGGTAGGCAACACCAGTTCCTTGATGACCTCGTTAGCCATTTCCAGAGGCAGGAGAGGCACCACCTGCTTCATGGTCTGGTAGGTGAAGTCAATGCTGGGGATAGGCTCGTTGTTCAGGAAGTTCTGCACATAGCTGTTCACAAACTGACGGTTGTAGCGCTTGTCCTTATTAGAATACGTCTTCTCAAGGCTGCTGAGGTAGTTGGCCTTGAAGCGGTTATACTCCGTAGCGGTGAAACCGAACTCAGCAGCACGGCGGGCTTCGGTGATGACAGCCGTCAGCGCCGAATCATGCTTACCCTCCTTGGGCAGGATACCCAACTCGAAAGCATCGACAGTACGTGACAGCAGGTAAGGGCCGAAACCGGCAGAAGCCTGCAGGAAGGGGCTCTCGGGTTTCTCGGCATACTCGCGCAGACGGTCGTTGAGCATCGAGACGGCGGCATCCTTGACATACAGGGCTGCCAGATAGGCCAGACTACCCTTCAGCGAGTCGGGGAACGCCTCGGTCTTCATCAGCACGTCGATGATATTATACTGCTGTTCCTTGTCCTTGTCAATGATATAGATGGCCTCGTCATTGTCAGGGACGGGATAAGTCGTCACCAGGGCACGGTTTTCGGGCAGGACAATCGGCGAGAACAGGGTCTTGATTTTCTGTTCCACACTATCCACGTCGAAGTCACCCACCACGATGATGGCCTGATTGTCGGGACGATACCACTTCTCGTAATAAGCCTGCAGGAAAGGCGGCTCGAAGTTGTCGATGATCTCCATCAGACCAATCGGCATGCGGTGACCGTACTTTGAACCGGGATAGAGCTTCGGCAGGTCGCGCTCCAGCATACGCATCTGAGCCGAGGTGCGCAGACGCCACTCCTCATGAATCACGCCACGCTCCTTCTCTATCTCCTCCTTCTCGAGCAACAAGCCGTCGGCCCAGTCGAAGAGGATGAGCAGACACGAGTCGATGATGCCCTCGCGCGTCGTGGGTACATTACTTATATTATATACGGTCTGGTCGATAGAGGTATAGGCATTCAGATCGGTACCGAACTTCACACCCACACTCTCACACCAGCGCAGCATCTCGTCTCCTTTAAAATGCTTCGATCCGTTGAAAGCCATGTGCTCCAGGAAGTGAGCCAGACCACGCTGGTTGTCGTCCTCCTGGATAGAGCCCACACGCTGGGCGATATAGAACTCGGCACGATGCTCGGGCCATGCATTATGACGGATGTAATACGTCAGTCCGTTATCCAACTTTCCAATGCGCACATCGGGGTCAACGGGAATCTGTGGCAGCTGCGACATGTCCTGAGCTACCATCAATACGGTGCTCAACACAGTGAGCACCGCAACGAATAGTCTTCTAAGTTTCATTGTATCTTTTTACCTTTTAACTTTTTTACCTTTTCACCTTTCGCCTTAGAAGGTCACACGCATACCAATCTGCATGTGCCAACGGCTGGCAATGTTGTTAATCTGGGGAGTCTGACCCGAGAAGCTGAACACGCCATATTTGTTGCCAGCGGCATCATCCTTGATGGCGTCGACCTTCAGAATCTGCTGGCTGACGGCACTGCTATAGCTGGTACCCCAGTCGTGGTTCAGCAGGTTGGCAACATTCAGGATATCGAAGACCAGCGAGATCTTGCTGCCACGGTTCTTCAGATAGAAGAAGTCCTGAGCGAAGTGCAGGTCGAACTGGTTCTCCCAAGGAGCGATGTTCGAGTTGCGCTCGGCAAACTCACCACGGTGCTCGCTGGCATAGTCGTCGTTCTCAATCCAAGACTTGAACTTAGCCTTGTCGGTCTTCGAACTGAAGTTCATGGCTTCCAGTTCTGCGTCGGTGGGGATATAGAGCAGCGTGTTGCCCGAACGGCTGTCACCATTATACGAGGGGCTGCTGCCAGTATCCATCAGAAGGCTATAGCGCATACCGCTCACACCATTATAGGTCAGCGATACATGGCTCTGCCAACGACCGCCGCCATAGCGCTTCGAGTCGTAGCCAATCTGTGCCATGAAGCGGTGAGGCACGTCGAAGGTCGAGTATGCCAGCTCCTCCTTGTTAGGATCCTTGCAGAGATACTGCTGCCAGTTAGAGAGCGCCTGGCTCGAACCGCCTTCGTTGAGGGCGAACGAGTGGCCGAAAGTGTAGTTAGCCATCAGACTCAGACCGAAGTCGAACGACTTCTCGACACGGGCTGTCAACTGATAGCTGTAGCCCTTGTTGGTATTGGTCATATTGACAATGCTGTTGTAGCTGCCTGCGTCGAACGAATAGTAAGGAATAGCCGAGTTGGCATAGCTGGGAACGGCGAAGATGGTCTTGCCGGCATCCGTAATGGCGAGGTTCTGGAACCAGACATTGTTGAGGTTCTTCGAGAACATACCCTCCAAGGTCACCTTCACGTCACCGGGCAGACGGCTCTCCAGAGCGAGGTTAGCACGCAGCACCTGTGGGAACTTGAAGTTACGGTCGACGGTATTGATGTCGGGTTTACCGGCTGTACCGGCTGCCGAGGCAGCAACCTCCGCAGGTGTCTTGCCACCATACTCCACGAACTTCGGCACATTATTGCGGATGGTGGTACCCTTCTTCTCGATACCAGTATTTGCCCATGCATTCTCCAACCATACGAAAGGAGCACGACCGTTGAAGATGCCGACACCACCACGCAACAGGTATTTGTGGTCTTCATCCATGAAGTAGCGGAAACCGAAACGCGGCGAGAACATCAGTGTGGTTCTCGGGCGACGGCCTACAACGAGGTCGTTGGCGATGGCAACGTCAGTCAGGTTGAACTCCGAGTTCCATGACGGGTTGTTGAAGTAAACAGGGGCATCGACACGCAGACCCAAGGTAAACTGCAGGTTGGTATTGACATCCCACTTGTCCTGGACATAGAAGCCCAGCTGTCCGGCCTTCATAGGCGCACCCCACTCGCGGGTACCTGTGATGGCTTCGTCAGCATGGTTCCACTGCCACACGTTGGGGCTATCGTTGAAGAGCGACGTAAAACCGCCAGTGTAGTTCCACTGACCATTGGCATACGTAAAGAAGCCGTTCTTCATGTTATAGAACTCGTTATGCGTACCTATCGTAATGGTGTGGTTGCCTTTATAGATAGACAGGTTGTCCTCGATGGTCCAGATGTCCTGGTCGACGAAGTTGATACCTGCCTGATAGCCTGTACCGATATTCACGGAGTTGGTACCGGACTGCGTGAACGAATTAGTGGTCACGTCGTAGTCTTTCTCACCATTGGTGATATACAGTGTCGGTCCCTGATAGGGCACGTCACGATGGTCGCGTACGAAGTTACCGCTGACACGCAGTTCGTTATAGAACTGATCGCTCAGGTGTGATGTCAACTCAGCCACGAACGAGTTGGTGCGGTTGCTGATCTTATGACCACTATTGGTGAAATAGAACGAATAGGCACCCGATGACGAGTTATCTTTGTCGCCACGGTTGTGCTGATAGCGTAGGGTCAGCTTCGTCTTGTTGCTGATGTTCCAGTCCAGACGAGCCATGATGCTGGTGCTCTTCTGTTCGATGTCGGGACGTGCCCAGCTCTCCTGGATGCCGGTCACCTCATAATAGCGCTTGGCAATAGCCTCAGCCAGTGCGGTGGTCATGAAGTAACCATCCATGCCAGCATAATACGAGGCGGGATAGCTGCGTTCCTTGCGCTCCACGCTACCGAAGAAGAACAGCTTATCCTTGATAATCGGACCACCGACGGTGAAACCATAGGTTTTCACAGCCTGGTCAGTCAGTTTGTCAGTCTTTTCCGTCACCTGATTCCAACGGCCATACATATCCTCGTTGGTATAGTAGCCGAAGGCCGTAGCAGTGAACTTATTGGTACCGCTCTTGGTGATGGCATTGATGGCACCGCCCGTGAAACCGCTCTGACGAACGTCGAAGGGCGAAGCAACCACCTGAACCTGTTCGATGGCATCCATCGAGATGGGGTTACCACCAGCCTGCGATCCATTCGTACCATCGCTCGACAAGCCGAACACGTCGTTGCTGACCACACCGTCAATCTGGAAAGAGTTGTAACGGTTGTTGGTACCGGCGATAGAGATACCACCATACTTGCTGACATTCACCAGTGGTGACAACTTGGCGACATCATAGATGTTACGGTTCACCGTCGGCGCATTCTCAATCTGCTGCTGCGAGAAGTTGGTGGCAGCACCAGAACCGCCGATGGTCTGCTTACCAGTCACCACGACCTCACCCAACACCTTGCTATCCTCCTGCATGGTGACATTGAAGGTGCTGGCCTCACCGAGGGCCAACTGGACATTCTTGATTTCCTCCGTTCTGAAACCTAAGTAAGAAATGGTCACTTCATAAGGACCACCGACGCGCATACCCTGAATGGTATAACGGCCCTGGACGTTCGTTACGGCATTGTAAACAGTACCGGAAGGAATGTGCTTGGCCGTAATTGTAGCGCCGATAACCTCTTCACCATCAGCCACAACCTTACCATTGATGCTGGAGGTTGTCACCTGTGCCATCGCTGTCAGCACTGAGGCCAACATCACGACTGATAATACTAAAAGTTTACGCATATGAGTAGTTTTTTCTTATTTGGGTGCAAATTTAAACAATATTTTCGAAAATTCCTATTATTTTTACCTTTATTTTCATTTTGCACTTAAAATTCCTTCTGACGTGTGCCCATACGAGCCTCAACGACGTTGACGACATAGTCGCCCAACTTCTCGCACTCGTTGATGAGGTCCATATAGATAGTACCGACGGCGTAGGTGTACTCACGGTTGTTGACATCCGTGATATTCTGCGTCTTCAACTGGTTGCGGTAGTTGTTGATTTCGTTCTCGATATTGAATGTACGGTTCACGTCGAACGACTCCTTGCGGCCTTGCATCAGACGGTTCATCTGCGTCAGCGACTGGTCGGTCAGTTCCATCATCTGGTGCAGGTGGTCGTACTGTTTCGCGATGAAGTGGTCTTCCTTACCGTTATACTTACGCGAGATGGTGCGCGCCATATTGAAGCAGGCATCACCGATAGACTCCAACTCGCTGACCTCACGCAACATAGCACGAATCTTACCCTTCGTGTCATCCGAGAGGTGGGCATCACTGACAGAGTTCAGGTAGTTGGCAATCTCCAGCTCCATATTGTCCGAAATGCCTTCATACTTCTCGATACGGGTATAGAGCTTATTGAAGTCGCCAGCCTGATTATCTTTCTTGCCGTTCGAACTCGACGACAGCGTCAGCAGTTCACGTACCATGCCGAACATACGCTGCATACGCTCGGAGAACGATTGTATCTCCTTCTGAGCCTCGAGCACCGAAAGTTCCGGGGTCTTCATGAAACCAGCGGTAATGAAGTGCAGACGGAAGTCCTCCTCCTCGTCCACCTTCTTGGGCTTGATGACCCAACATACAAACTTCTCTATCTGTGGGATGAACCATATCAGGATAAAGGTATTCACCACATTGAACGACGTGTGGAAGGCTGCCAGCACGAAGCTCAGCTTGGCGGAATTGGCGAGGAAAGCCTTTGCCCCTGCCACTTCCTTGGTCATGTTGACATCATAGCCAACCCAACCGCACACCATGTCGATGAAGGGACGGAACACGAACAGGATCCAGATGACGCCAAACACGTTGAAGAACATATGGGCCAGTGCCGCCCGACGTGCCTGGGTATTCGCCGACATCGCTGCCAAATTCGATGTCACGGTGGTACCGATGTTCTCACCCATCACCAACGCGATACCCTGATAGATGGGCAGTGCACCACTGGAGCACAGTATCATCGTGATAGCCATCACAGCTGCCGATGACTGTACGCAGAAGGTCAGGATGCCACCCAGCACCAGGAATACCAATGTCGTCAGGAATGAGTTCGTGTCGAACGAGGCAAAGAAGTCCAGGACGGCCTGGTTCTCGCCCAGGTTCATGTCCTGTCCGGTCTTTCGTAATACCGCCAACGCGAATATCAGGAAGGCGATACCAAACAGGAAATCGCCGATATAGCGGTATTTCTTCTGGTAGATAAGGATGATACCCACGAAGAATGCCGGATACGACAGGCTACTGACGTCGAACGACATACCTGCCGACATGATCCATGCTGTCAGCGTCGTACCGATGTTGGCACCCATGATGACCGAGATGGCTTGTGCCAGCGTCAGCAAACCGGCGTTCACAAACGAGACGGTCATCACCGTCGTAGCTGTTGAGGATTGTACCGAAGCCGTCACCAGTGTACCTGTCAGCATACCCGTAAAGCGGTTGGTGGTCATGGCTCCCAAGACGTGTCGCAGCTGCGGACCCGCCATCTTCTGCAGTGCCTCACTCATGGTCTTCATACCAAACATCAGAAGAGCCAGTGAGCCCAGAAGCGTGAAAATTACCCAAATAGACATAGTGCTTAATTTTATTTCGGCCACAAAAATACGAAATAACTTGCAAAACTCCAAATATTTTGCAAGTTATTTTGTTACCGAAGCCATTGAATACCCAGCTGTGCACTCTTACTTATAATATCCGATGCGGACAAAATGGCGGGGCTGGCCGAAGGGGCAACGTAATAGAGCAACCCACCCGCAACGTCGTCGATGTGGACGACCTGATACGCAACCAGCGCAATGCTGCTCACGATGAGCAGCACCGCACAGGCATACTGAGAGATTTTAAAGTGTGTGTGTTCCATAGCGTTTTACATTTGATGTCTGACGGCTGATGTCTGACGTCTTCCATCTTCCATCTTACATCTTCCATCTTACATCTTCCATCTTACATCATACATCTGCCATCTTACATCATTGTTGCTTCGCCTGCTGCGCCGAGTATGGCGGCAATGATGTAACCTGCAATCTGGAGAATTGTCTTTACTGTTTTGTTCATAATTCTGTGTGTTTTTAAATTGTTAATTACTAGGGTTATTTCCGTGGTCTAAACCACCTCTCTTTTACCCTACGAAGGTACAAAAAAATATCGAGAAAACCAAATGTTTTCCCGATTATTTTCAGTAAAAAAATGATTATTAAAAATCCCTGCGATCATGCTAATGTCGCAAGATATTCTGTTGCTGTCATCACGGGGAGCTTCGATGCCGTGAAATCCTTACCGTTACGTGTAATAATGACATCGGCCTTAGCTTTCAAGGCTGTGTAATATTGTAGGGCATCTCTCCTCCAAGTATTCATTGTAGGCTTTGCGAGCGTTCAAATCGTCGTCGGCCACATGGGTTCCAGCCCCAAGCAGACTAAGCACTATGTCTGGGACTTCTTCTTTGGCGGCGGCCTTGTTGACAGTTCGTGCATGATGGCGCAGACGACGCACATAGTGCTGCACGTTCTCCAGCATCTCGACGCTCATCTGGTCGAGGTCTGCCATGATGGATGATCTGAGTTCAACGGTTGTCATGACAATTATTTTTTC
>JAEEGG010002682.1_pt1 | contig 45527 bp, 43 predicted proteins | sample 9134161 | NCBI WGS metagenome assembly JAEEGG01 (sample SAMN16246543, study PRJNA631951) | gut metagenome | biome: gut microbiome; feature: rumen; material: CR-attached | host: Bos | place: Iran: Karaj | collected 2018-10 | reverse complement strand
TAATAGCAATATCATTTCTTTTGTTGATGCCATGCAACTGAAACGAGAGAACATGGTAAAACTGCCCGTCATTGTGGAGAACCGAAATACACCGAAAGATGTGCTTGTGAATGCAATTAGAATGCGCAACAGTTTGGAGCAACACGCTATTGAAATGGAAAAGCAGGGTGGTCGGTATATCCGTCCAATTGTCTTGTTCCAAGCTCAACCTAAAACTGAAAGTGACAACATAACCTTCGACAAAATAAAAGCCAATCTTATCAGCTTTGGCATCCCAGAGAATCAAATTAAAATCAAGACAGCCAATAAGGATGAGTTGAAAGGTCTTGATTTAATGAATCGTGGCTGCGAAGTACGATACATCATAACGGTGAATGCGTTGAAAGAAGGGTGGGATTGTCCTTTTGCGTATATATTAGCTACGCTCGCCAATAAAACAAGCAAGGTGGATGTGGAGCAAATATTAGGCCGTATTCTTCGCCAACCTTATACTGCTCAACATCAAAATCCATTGCTAAATCTTTCATACGTGTTCACCAGTAGCAATGATTTCCGAGATACTGTTGAGAAAATCATATTGTCTTTGCAAAAGGCTGGATTCAGTAAAAAGGATTTCAGAGAGGCTACCCCTGTTGAGTTGCCAGAGACATCAAAGCCAACAATAACAATTCCAGGATTCTTTGACACTCCAAAGCAAATAGTGGAAGAGAACGAAAAAGATAATGGCATTGACTTAACGGAGGAAGAATCATCTGCCATTAAAGAACAGTTAAAAAATACTGCTCAAAATGAAGATATTCAGAACTTGCAAAAGCAAGCAGAACAAATGAACGAAGAGTATAATAAACAAATAGAAGAACAAACCAATGGTGGAGAACTTGATCCGCTTGCGGCAATTACACCGAAAGAAATGTACTATCCAATCAATGAACATTATAAAGAGGTCGCAGCAGGAATGAACCTCCCTATCTTCTATACAAAAACTGTTGCATCTATTTTTTCGGATGATGAATGGATTCCATTGGAAAAATCAATGTTAACCAAAGGCTTTGACTTGCCAACCAAAGATGCGACAGTAGATTTTACAATTGTTCGTCCATTGGGTGTAACTATTGATGTCGCAGAGTCGGGTGATGATTACATTCCTGTGCGTCGTAGTAATCAGCAGGCCATTGACTTCATCCGCCAGCAATATATGGATAAGTCGGCAACAGTTCAGAAGGATATTTTAAGTAGGCAGATTGCTAGTATGATAAAACTGGATAACGTTGTGGAGCCTGATATTAAGAAATATGTAGATCGGGTTATCGCTAATCTTGATGCAGATGCAATATCAAGTCTTGTGGATAATCTTTATCTATCTCGTGATACTATACAGGAAAAGATAGAAGGATTGTTGAAAGACTATCAAAAGCAAGTCTTTCAGCAATGGTTGAATACTGGAAGAATTCAACTTGACGGCCATTATACTTTCCTGGAAGCAATTGCCATGACGAAAGAAGAAATCGTTGGTATCGACAAGGGACTTTATGTTGCTGAAGAAACCGTCAACGACTTCGAGTATGATGTTATATCTGCTATTGCAGACAATCCGAATGTTCTTTTCTGGCATCGCAATCGAGAAAAGAAGGAATTCTGTATCAATGGTTTCATTAACCATTATCCAGACTTTATTGTTCGTATGAAGTCTGGTAAGACGATTCTTGTCGAGACAAAGGGTGATCATTTGGTAAATGATGACTCAAAGAACAAAATCTGGCTTGGCAACAAGTGGGCAGACCTAGCAGGCAACAACTATAAATACTTCATGGTCTTTCAAACAAAAGAAGTCGAAGGTGCAATTACAGTGAAGCAGTTATTGCAATATTTGAATGAGTTGTAAATATAAACAAACATACGTATGTTGTATAATCGAAATTCTTTTGATTCGTTTACTGTAATCGAATGGCATGATTTTCATGACAGAATTATTAGTGCAATAGATCGTGAAATAGAGACTTGCTCTGATGAATACATTCTTAATGTAAATGAGAATGAATACATTGCATATTTGACTGATAAATATTCTTTTGTCCCCTTGGTAATTGACAACAGTTCCGAAGAAATAGAGGAGCCGAAAGAATTTCAAGAAGATTTATCACAGTATGATAATAGATACGCATATACGAGATATGGAAGATATCGCATTGGCTATTCTATACAGATTTCATATTCGTATAGTGGAAGTGGGGAATTATTTAAGGTTCGACCAAACTCATTTACATTAACTAGCAATAAAATTATGGTTGATGAACACTCTTCAAGAGTTTCTTTTGAAATTAAAGTGTATTCTCAAGATGTTTCTGAGTTTCAACGTGAAAAAGATTCAGCGTATCATAGAGCCTTTACAAATGTAGCAAATATAAACCTTTGTATAAAAGGATACAATGATTCTCTATCAAGATTAGTGAAACAAAAATTTAATAATGCAAAACAAAAAAGATTATCAAAAACTAACTTTTTCGCTGCGATTAATGTAAAGAAGTCAACAGTTTCTCCTAATACCTATGGGGTGCCAGTTGTGACAAAACGTGAAATAGTTAAACCACAATGTCCGAAAGCAAAAATGTTTTCCCCAGAGCCTTGTCTTGACATGTCGACCTACAAAAATATTATAGCAGAACTGAATCAGGTCGGCTCTAGTATGGAACGTAAGCCCTCCCTCTATCTTAACAAGGATGAAGAAGGATTGCGTGATGTTTTCTTGACAATGTTGGAAACTCGTTTTGAAGGAACTACTGCTACCGGTGAGACATTTAATCATGGTGGAAAGACGGATATATTACTTAAGAATTCTTCAGATGGCTCAAATCTTTTTATCGCAGAATGCAAATTTTGGCATGGCTCCAAACATTTTAAGGAAGCTATTAACCAACTATTTGACAGATATTTGACATGGAGGGATTCTAAAACAGCACTAATAATTTTTGTAAATGGTACAGATTTTACAACAGTTCTTGAATCGATAGAGGAAAGCATTGTTTCCCATCCATATTATGATAGATTGAATGAACTACATGGTAAGACTTCGGCTAACTATATTTTCAGATTACCGCAAGATGCGAAGAAAGAGGTGTATCTAGAAGTAATGGCATTCAATTTTGATAAGAATAAAGTTGCGGAAAACTATATCTAAACAACAGGAACTATATGAGTACTCAGCGTCATAGAATGGTTTTTAAAGACATTCTGGAGAAAACCATCTTGCCAGAAGGAATTTCTGTTGAAGAAAGGAATGAGAGATTGCTTCCATTATCAAAGCATATTGTTGAGCACATTCCTTCAAGATTATTCCGCTACAGAGAATGTTCTGAAATGAATCTTGATGCTTTTAACGAAGACAAACTGTTTGCTGTCACTTCGGACAAATTCAATGATCCTTATGATTGTCTTTTTCGATACGACAAAGAGAGACTCCGCAATTCTATAATGATGGGAATGTCAAAAGATGTTGTGTATGCTTTAAGAGATCATTTCAAAACAGGAGGGGACTTTCCTGATATGCTGACTAAAATACTTGACAAAGAAATGTTGGATAATGCGAAAGATTCCATAGCTCAGGCAAATGATGAATCGATTGAAAAATATGGTGAAATTGCGGCGAGTATGAAGGAGCCACTTAATAAATTGATAGATAAGAAAACAGAAGAGGCGGTACAAACAGTAAAGTTGATGACTTTTATTGCATGTTTTAGCGAGGATATCCATTCTGTTACAATGTGGTCTCATTATGCAAATTCACATAAAGGATTTGCATTAGAGTATGACACAAAGACATTTCGGCTCAAATGTCAGTTTTGTGACCAATTAAAACAATGCAATCAAGCTGCTATTTGTAATTTATATCCGATAATATATCAAAAACAGCGATATGATGCAACAGATTTCTTAGGGTGGTATATAGGTAGAAGTATGGGACTGCCTATTAAGAATCCAGATACATTTACTTCGTCAAAGGCTTTGTTATACAAGTCTTCTCAGTGGAGTTACGAAAAGGAATGGCGACTAATAGTCAGTAAATTGAATGATTTTCAGGACAAAAGCCCTGTTTGTATAGACCATTTGAGACCTACTGCTATATATTATGGCACGAGAATTTCGCCAATCAACAAAAAGATGCTACATTTAATTGCAAAAGAAAAGGGAATTAGTGAATATCAAATGTATATAGATAATAAGTCATATAATTATTCTGTTAAATATAAGAAAGTATGATAGATTGTATTACTATATTTGAGAAACTCCGCTTCCATCCAGAAGATGAGGTTGTTGAGTTTAAGAAGGCGGAGAACAGCTTCGACTTCGACAATTTTGGAATGAATAAAAAGTAAGAAAGATATATGACTATACAAGAAATAATATCTCGAAAAGAAGACCAGACGTTTGACTGCAAGAGCATTCAAATTGACCCTAAGGCTTTGGCGGTACCAATTGTGGCATTTGCTAATGCAGATGGTGGTGTAATCGCCATTGGCGTATCGGATAAGACTCGAAAGATTGAAGGGGTTGACCAGCATACAGAGAAACTCAATGAGTTGTTGCGTGTGCCTTTCGACTTCTGCAATCCGTCTGTGCCAGTCATTTGTTCGTATCTGCCATGCACGGATAAGGATGGGAATGGGAACCGCATTTTACTGATGGAGATTCCTGCCAGTTCCAGTTTACACACAAATCAGGCTGACGAGGCATTTATGCGCGTGGGCGACAAGAGCCGTAAACTGACATTTGACGAGCGTGTCCAACTGATGTATGACAAGGGAGAACGGTATTACGAGGATACAGCGGTCTATGGTGCGACCATTGATGATATTGATATGGATGCCGTGGCAGACTATGCCAAATTGGTTGGATATGGGAAGAGTCCGCTGCAATACCTGCGAGAGAATAATGGCTTTGTAACGACCAACAAGAAAGGTGAGGAGGATGTCAGTACAGCTTGTATACTTCTCTTTGGCAAGAATCCGCAGAAGTTCTTTCCTCGTGCTCGCACCCGTTTTATCCGCTATGAAGGCATCGATGAAAAGGTGGGTGCAGAAATGAACGTCATTAAGGATGTGACGTTTGAAGGTACCATCTTGAACCAGATAAAGAAAACAATCGAGTTTATCGAAACCCAAGTTCGGGAGCATACGTTCTTGGGACAACATGCCCAGTTTGTAACAAAACGTGATTACCCAGAGTTCGTTATACAAGAGATGACGGTCAACGCATGTTGCCACAGAGCGTATAACATCAAGGGAACAGAAATTCAAATAAAGATGTTTGATGATAGACTGGTGTTCGAGTCACCAGGCAAGTTGCCGGGACAGGTGAAGCCTAACAACATTCGACACACCCACTTTTCTCGTAATCCGAAGATAGCGGCATTCCTCAAAGCATATCACTATGTCAAGGAGTTTGGCGAGGGTTTTGATCGTATCTGCCGTGAACAGGAAGCTAATGGCGCAAATGTCCCATCCTTCAGAACAGATGAGTTTATCCTGAAAATTTCGGTACCAAAGGTAACTGATAAGCGAGCAGAAACCGAACAGAAAAGGAATGTAAGCGAACAGAACCGAACAGAAACCGAACAGAAACCGAACAGAAAAGATGTTAAGTTAACAGAAAAGCGTGAAGCTATTTTGCAGTTAATGTCTGATAATCCATATATCTCTAAGGCTGAGATCAGTAAGTTATTAGGATTACATCCATCTGCTGTATCGCGCAATATTGAAGCTATGCGTGGAAAGTATCTTCGTCGTGTAGGCCCCGACAAAGGCGGTTTCTGGGAAATCATGATATAATGGAGATCATCTGATGAAGACCCAGATGACATTAATGACATCAATGTAGATGATGGTACATTCCAGATTTACACGTTGGAAGGAAAGCAAATAGAGACCTTGCAAAAGGGTGTGAACATCATCAAGTATGGTGATGGAAACAGTCAAAAGGTGTATGTGAAGTAATTACAAATGACAGAAGGTGGACATTCAGTTGTTCACCTTCTGTGTATGAATCCTTTCTTTCGTATTTCTCTCGCTCTAGGGTAAGCATTCGATAAAGTACAGGTGGTTGTACCTATATATTGTAGCAACAGCAGTAATAACTTCGAGTGAAGCATATTGCTGCTGTTGTTTTTGTCCCTACCTGCGATAGCTATATCATGCAGTTTCCACCGCCTACTTTTTCCATCCTCACTACATCTTTTTGAACACAAACCTTACTAATAGGAAATTGATAGGAACAACTATTGCAAACACTGGGATTGGCGCCAATGATTTCGATACTCCCAACCACAAAAAGAGATTGAGGAACAGCACATGAAGCAAATAGTTTACACCATGTGCCACACCAAACCCAGAACCTCTCTTGAGAGACGTTAGCAACCTCCATTCTGGAGAAGGCAGGACTACGTACCTATTGTCCGATGGCTGCCACTGATACAACCATTCAAGGCAAGAAGGTGATTGTAGAACGCCCCCTCATCCCCAATACAGTCTTTGTCTATGCCCCTTTCCGTCAGTTAAATTCGCTGAAAAACGCCAATCCCTTCATCACCTACTGCTACAAGAAGGTGGATGGCAAATTCAAAATCCTGCAAGTGCCCACACGTGAGATGGAACTTTTCATCGACTCCTCCACCAAGATGAAGGCCGACATCACCTATTTCCATCCCGACGAAGTGGAACTAAAGAAAGGCGACCGTGTCAAAATTGTTGGCGGTCTCTTCGACGGCTATGAAGGTACTCTCCTCAAGGCCAAAGGACGAGCCAAACGCATGTTCCTCATCAATTTCGAAATGCTCGGTGCATTAGGCACACATATTGAACCGCAGTATATTAGGGTGATCAAATAAAAAGAGGGCGGCCAACAGATTGTTGATCGCCCTTCATTTATCTTTTCAAAGACAGAATTCTTTTTTATGGAAGCTGCACTGTCCAATAACTATGCGTTGGCGTGATACGCCCAAATTTCCCCCACTTGGGGTCTTTTTTGAAGTTCTGAAGACCGGCAGCAGGGACGTTCAAACGAGTCACGTGAATCTCACTGAACACGTTTTCTCCCAAAGCAAAAGGTTGGGTGACACGAAGATTCACCTCAACAAGGCTTGTGTTGATAAAAGCCTCATCATCAATGTACTCCATCGTTGTTGGCATATTCATCTTCTGGACAATCGTACCATCAAAAGCATGTTTACCAATACGCTTCAAGCCTTGTGGTAAGTTGACTTTCTCCAATCCCCAACAGCCCATGAAGGCGCCATCTGGAATTTCCGTAATACCATTAGGAAGAACGATGGATGTCAGCTTTTTACATGTACGGAATGCATAAGGAGCTATCGTTGTGGTTTGAGCTGGAATAGTAAATTCTCCAGTCTTTCCAGGAGGGCATAAAATCAATGTTTTACCATCTTTCGAATACACAACACCACCTACAGACTTAAAGTTTGGATTTTCCGCATCTACGGTGATATAGACCAACTTAAAACAATGGTCAACCACATTGCTACCTATTTTCTCCACAGATGCAGGAATGGTCAAAGATGTCATCTCCGTATTCTTGTAATACGCGGAGTCAGGAATAGAAGTCTGACCAGCAGGGATAACTACATCACCAATAAGCGTTTCATCAATAATCACATCACTCTCATCTTGTGCCTTCACACACAAGGACGAAACAAATGTCAATACTAATACTATGTATCTCATTATCTTATGCTTTTTATGTCATTATTCAATCATATTATCAGATTCTGATTCAAGAATCTGACTCTTACCGCCATCTCTATCAAGGAAGAAGATAACAGCACGGTTCCATTCGTTCACAGAAGAATATGGCTGCACTGTATCACCCTTATAATCAATACGTAAACGATTCTCTGGCACATGGAACTCATTAACCAGCATATCATAGACAGCCTGTGCACGCTTCTGAGAAAGGCGCAAGTTGTAGGCAGGATAAGCCGTCTCAATATCAGCATAACCTGTCACAATCAGATTGATATCAGGGTGAGTAGCCAAGAAGGTTGCCACACTCTTCACGTTCTTCTTCTGCGCGTCAGTAATATAATAGCGGTCCACATAGAACGAAACGGTGGTCTGCAGTGCCTCATTGAATTTCAGCTTTTCAAAGATTTCAGGAATTGCCATATTGGCTTCGTTCAATCGTTCATTCTCATCATCCTTCATCTTCGCCAGACGCTCGAGCACTGCCGAGTTGAGGTTCTTCACATAGTGGAAACGACGACGTCCATGACAATCTTTGAAGTGGAACTGAGCACCAATCAGCACATCAAAATAAGTATCATACACACGGTCATACTCATGTCCGTTGTACTTATCATCCGTACCGTTGAAGGTGACTTCAGCCACCACATCCCAAGCATTGCTTACCTTCCAACGACCTTGCAAACCAACGTGAGCAGCAAAGTAGTTGCCTGGCTTGGTATTCACATCATAACCGATAACTCCAGGAGCCTCATCAGTACCAGCAACAGGCTTTCCACCATCAAGATTAATACCCCTTCTCATCACAGCACATTTACCTTTGTCAAATCCGAAAGTATGATTATATCCCAAACCGATAATACCAACCAAATTGAACACACGATCTTCCTTATACTTCAAAAGAATATTTGTCAAGTTCACCAATCCATCCACATAGCCAGAGAACATGTTATAAGTATAATTACCAAAGTACTCTGGGTATGCATCACTGATTTCCCACTCTGCACGACCCACTTGTGGATGCAAACCTGCTGTAATACGCAATCCAAATGACGGATAGAACCACTTTCCGACACCAATATTGAAACTCAATTTTTCATTATCAAAAAATCGGCCAAAACGAGTATTCTCAGACATGGAGTGGCTAATACCAATCTGCCCCCCCACAAAGATATTATCCAAGAAATGGTAATCATCAAGATATGCCATCTCGTCATAATACAAACTATCTTGATCCAACTTTGTATGGGTAAAAGTTGAATCAACGACTTGATACTCCTGACCATATACAACACTGCTGAAAAGCAATGCTGTCATGATTATATATATTTTTTTCATCAACATATCCTAATAAACATTTTTGTTACCTTGTTCAATTATTAATCATTCACTATTAATTCGATATAATCACCTATCGGCTTGATATCCTTTTCACTAGCTATAATTCGTATTTTCGAAGCAGGAATCTCATAACGCTCTAGCAAGATATCACGGATAGCTTCCGCACGCTTGCGGAACAACTTGTCATCCACGGCCGTACTATTCGTAATATAAATAATACTACGAGAATTTCTTGCCCACGCATATGCTGTTGTGTAAATATTCGTCTGCTGCAAACGGTCAATCGTTGCGTCATTTTCATCAAATGCGATCAATGTGTACATCACTTGAGCATCTACATCAATGGTATCCGTCATCGCCTCCAATTCATCTCTTCTTCTCTTAGTCTTTTCACGGATCTCATTAATATCCCTCATTCTTATCAAGTATTCTGTCATATCATGACGTGGATAGTAGAAACCAGGAGCCATACCTCCCTTATTATTGAATCGATAGCTAACACCAAGCAGATAATCGACATGACCATCCCATGTATTGCTTGTGGTTGGATTACTATCATATGAGTTATCCAAGATGCTTGCCACCGCTTCCGCATGCAAATTCCAGTTCCTGGCAATCATAAATGTACCAGCAAGTCCTCCACGCAGGCAGATGAGAGAATGCTGACGATTGTCGTATTTATCCTTATTCACCAATTCCTTGTCATGACTATTATCAATATGCTGTGCTTCTGCATATTGTTCTGTTGTGTAGTTTCTAGAAACGGATCCACCAATACCAACAACGCCCTGTAAGTGGAATTTTCGATTTTCACGGAAGCCCAAAATCAAGTTGGTAAAGTTTAAGAGGTAGTCAATACTCAAGCCATAAGAATTCCATTTATAGCGATTGTGAGTCATCCACGACATGTCCTTAATCGTTTCCAACCCAGACTCGGCATCTTTTATCGTTACCTCACCAAACATGTCGTCAGTCACACCTGTATTACGATTATAATTTATCTGGAAACGAACGCCACTGATAGGTGTAATTTCTTTACCCACAGCCAGCATAGCTGCAGGTCCCATCAGACGAAAGAAACCTGAATGCGAACAATCACTACCAAAGTTTGATGTTACACCGCCATACATACTAATATACCAGTTATCCTGAAAATTAGTATTGGCAACATACTTTTTTTCCACCAAGGGAACCTTCAAATCCTCAAATAACGTGATGGTTGAGTCCCTCAAGTTTTGTGCTGATACTGTGATGCTCACAAGTACTGCCACCAATGTTAATCCAATCTTTTTTACCATATCCCAATCTTTGTCTTTAATCATTATCATCCTTTTCTTAATATATCCAATTCCTTGTCTATTGTTTCATATTTTGAGTTGTTACTCCTAAATTCAGGTACAATCATCTTCATTTTTCGTACCACACTCATATCATCCGAAGTTCTTGATAGGGTTTCCAATTCATCGAACTGTTTACACACCTCCTCGTATTCATACTGTCGCACCTTCGCCACATGAATCTTAGGATGAACTGTCGGTACTTCTTCTTCGCCCTTGAAAAGAACTTCCTCGTATAATTTTTCTCCATCACGCAAGCCCGTATATTCAATTTTCACATCCCGGCGACCACTATTTTGTATCAACCTCTTTGCCAAATCCGCTATTTTTACAGGCTGACCCATATCAAAGACAAACACTTCGCCTCCATTTCCCATCGTTCCTGCTTCCAACACTAATGCACAAGCTTCGGGTATCAGCATGAAAAAGCGAATGATATCCGGATGAGTGACAGTAACAGGACCTCCTGCTTCAATTTGCTTCTTAAACAACGGGATCACAGAACCATTGGAACCTAAAACATTGCCGAATCGGGTGGTGACAAATTGGGTCTTGGCTGTAGATTCTTCTGAAGATTTCAACAAATAAGCGTTTAGACTTTGTACATAAATCTCACACAAACGCTTAGAGCATCCCATCACATTCGTCGGATTAACCGCCTTATCAGTAGAAATCATCACGAACTTCTTTACATGATATTTGACTGCCAAATCTGCTAAGATGCGAGTACCTACTACATTATTTTGGATGCTCACACACGGATTTTCCTCCATCATCGGCACATGCTTATAGGCAGCAGCATGAAAGACATAAGCTGGATCATATTGTCTGAAGATTGCTTCCATACGATATTGATCCGTGATGGAAGAAACAATAAACATTACATCAAGCTTGTTCCACTTCTCGTTCACCTCCAACATCAAATCGTGCATCGGCGTTTCTGCTTGATCAATCAAAATCAACTTGGTTGGATTGTATGTAGCAATTTGGCGAACCAATTCACTTCCTATACTTCCTGCAGCACCTGTCACCACAACAACCTGATTACGGAGCAAATTAGCAATCCGTTCCATATTGACCTCAATCTCTCTGCGAGGCAATAGTTCAACTTCCTCCCGGACATTGTCACGAACAATATCAGCCAAGTTTCTCGCAATAATTCGCCATAACCAGAGAGCAGCTGTTGAGCATAAAAATGTCAAAAAGAAAACACGATAAGGAATAGACGTCGTGAATGGTAACGGATCAATAGCCCATCGTAATGTAGCACATAATACAGAACCGACAAGTGTAGCCAATGCTGTACGAACAAGATCCTTAAACGCTAATATCTTAGAGACATCGGTATAAGTGTGGAAAATACGCATACCGATACCATAAAAAATCAAATCTATCATCAGCGTGTAAAGCACAACAGAACCATTCGCCACCAATTTGGCGGGACCATACACCAATGAGTACATCAACATCATTGATGCAAAGATAAGTATCATGTCCAAGAAACTCACCACCCAAAAGGGGAATGCCTCTCTTGAGAAATACCAACTGGAGAACTGTTGAAAGATACTTTTATTGCGATTGTCCATTGCGCTCAAGTCAAAAACGCGGCAAAATTACTAAAAAAACACAAATTATACAAAGAATGAGAAAAATTTGTTCAAAAATTCGTTCTCTTTCTTCGTTTTGTCATCTCAAATGTAGCCGGAACCGGTATTTTAATTGTCCTTATTTATCATTTCAAAGACAACACCATCAATCCATTCTCCCTTCATTGGGAATGGAGCCTGTGCCTCTTCATCAAACCATGTCTCGAAACGAGAAGGATCCACATTATAATATTTCACAAGCGCCTTCTTGACTGAAGCTACCCGTCTTTCCGCCAAATGCATATCTGGCGATTCACTCCCTGTGGACGCTCCACTATACCCCCTCACAATCAAGTTCACTTCCGAATGTTTCTTCAAGAAATCTGCTACAATACGAATATTCTCCATCTGATAATCATTCACAAAACTCCTATCTATATAAAACGCGATATGAGTTTTCATCAGTTCGCCGAAAGCAACAACCTCAGCAGCCTCCCTCGCCTCATACTCCTTCATCCTTTCGTCCTCCAACAAATTCGCCACCTTATTTTCTGATGTCCTTAATGATGTAGCCTCCCATCGGCGCACCTTATAATAGCGGCTATCACCATAATGATCAGCCAAATGTAAGCGTACACCCAACGCCACATCCATATAAGAATCAAGCGCAAAGCCATTCGTATGCTTCACACCATTGAAATTGTCGTTTACCACATTATATGCGCTCTGTAATGATAGATCTGCCGTTTCACTCACTTTCCATAAGAATTGAACACCCGCTCTTGCAGCCCAGTTGATATGATCCGTCCCATCCACAGGATATCCATATCTGGCCCATCGATCCACCTTATCATCAAAATGCCAAGAATAATTAAGTCCTCCGCCCACAAATAACTGCACATTCAACTTACGCATTTCATTGTATGGACAAAAGATATTCGTCAGACTCATCATTTCATCCAGGTATAAAACTAACACTTGATAAGAATAATCGCCATCTCCCAACAGCGTACTCGCAGCCATTGCTTGTTTACTGGCCCATCCTGTTTGTTTCTTGTATCCAAAGGTTAATCTGGTACTCCACACACTGGAAAACTGCTTTCCGAGACCGAAGTCGAACATAGGATGGCACAATTTCCCGAATTTATGCCCTGCCATATTTTCCGCGAAAGAAAGGCTCACGCCTCCATAAAAATCCAAATACCAATTATCAGATGCATTATAAGGTCTCCACACGTCAATCACTTCTGGTGCCATCTGCTTGGGCGCTTCCCACTTCGGGCGTTTCGGTCTTTTCGGAGCTTTCCATTTTTGCTGTTGAGCATAACCTGGCAAAATAAAAATCAACAACACAACTAATAAATAGATCCTTTTCATATCCCTTATCCTTGTATTATAAATTGGCAACAATATTTTTTGTTATATAATCTATTTCTATTTCTCCAACATAAGGACCACTCGGTAAACACAAACCACGAGCAAAGAGTTTCTCGCTCACACCATTTATATATGCGGGAGCATCCTTATATACTGGTTGAAGATGCATTGGTTTCCACAAAGGGCGTGTTTCAATATTGGTAGCACTCAGCTTTTCTATCAAAGGCAACAATTCTGTATCAATCGTATGCTTATCATCCTCAAATCGAATGGTCGAAAGCCAATAATTCGGTTCCATATCACTTGTTGGTGCACTATGCACAACAATCCCATCAATTCCACTTAATCTCTCCACATATTGTTCATGCACCCATTGATGATGTTTGACATGTTCATCAGCCACAGTCATTTGCCCTCTGCCGATACCTGCACAAATATTGGACATGCGATAATTATATCCTATCTTTTCATGCTGGTAATAGGGGTATGGTTCACGAGCCTGCGTAGCATAGAACATCACACGTTTCTTCGCCTCTTGATTCGGACAAATTAATGCACCACCTCCACTGGTGGTAATCATTTTATTGCCATTGAATGACATCACGCCATATTCACCAAAAGTACCGCACACCTGTCCTTTATAACGAGAGCCAAAACCCTCTGCTGCATCTTCCAGCACAGGAATCTCGTAGCGATTGGCTATCTCCATTAATTCGCCAATTCTTGCAGGCATACCATATAAATAAACAGGAATAATGACTTTGGGTTTCTTTCCAGTCTTAGCAATTCGATCCTTAATCGCCTCTTCCAACAATTGCGGATCCATATTATAAGTATCAGGCTCACTATCCACAAACACAGGGGTAGCCCCTTGATACACAACAGGATTGGCACTTGCCGCAAACGTAAACGATTGACAAATCACTTCATCGCCCTTACCAACACCTAACATAATCAGTCCCAAATGGATTGCAGCCGTACCTGCACTCAATGCCACCACTTTCTTGTCCAACACTCCATTTTCATTCACGAAAGCCTCCAAATCCTCTTCAAAAGCATTTACGTTTGGGCCAAGAGGAACCACCCAGTTCGTATCAAACGCCTCCTGAATGTATTGCTTCTCCTTGCCGCTCATGTGGGCAAGGCATAAATAAATTCTATCCATTGTATTTCTATTTTTTACAAAAGTACAAAAAAATCAGTTAAGTGAGAGAACAATAGGCAATCTTTCTTATGCATTTTCATTTATTCATTTTACTATTAAAGGACGGATGAAACGCATAAAGAAAAAATTCCGCAAAAAACGACACACAATTACATAAAAAAGGAAAGAACTTCCTGCCCATTTTTTTGCCGTACCTTGCCAATGTGCTATTCTCGAATCACCTCCCAACACAGGAGTGTAGGGAGGAAGCCCCTTCATCTTTACACGAAAGGCATGCCACTCTTTCCAAGAGAGAGACACCCTCCAGAGTTTCCTATGATATACATTCAAGAAATTATTAATGTTACGCATAGCAGCCGGTTTCATTTCCGTTTCACCGCTCTCTATGTAACGACACATACATTCTATATTCCAGAACATATCCTCCAATTGTTTCATCACAATCTTTTTATCTGTGATTCGTTGGATAGAGTTTGAGTTACACATCTCATACCGGCAAACATTGCTACTAACAATGCGTGTATGGGGGTGGTGACGGAACACGTCAAAATTAAACAATTCATCTTGACAAGTAACAATCTGCGATTTAATATGAGATTGCCCAAGGAATGAGCGCTTATAAAATTTCGACCACACATAAGGTAATGGGTATCGATTGTATGCCTCAACGCCGTCACCATCAAAAGTAACTTCACCATCAGGCTTGGCATGAGGGTCATATAGCATCTTTCCATCCGTATAAATGCGGATAAGGTCATAACAAAGCACATCTGGCTTGTCTTGACAAAAATGCTCCAGCATATAGCTATAAGCATTATCAATGATATAGTCATCGCTATCCAGATAAGCAACATATTCACCTTGCGCTTGTGCTGTACCCGTATTTCTTGCGCCACCCAATCCTTGATTTTCTTGTGTAATGACCTTAAAAATATCGGGATGATTTCTTTCATATTCCGCGAGAATGACAGCGCTATTGTCGGGCGACCCATCGTTCACACAGATGACTTCCCAGTCCCCAGACTCCATACCTTGTCGAAGCAAGGAATCGAGACAACGAGGAAGGAATTTTTCTACATTATAAACAGGTACAATAACAGATAGTTTCATAAAATTGTCGTGTTGACATGTGTTGTCCCATGAAGTGTTGTGTTGCTTATTATTGTCTATTTCTCAAAGATGGATTTATTGGGGAATTTTTTTTCAAATGTTTCTCGCAAAACACGTTCAACAGAAGACGATTCTTCATCTGTGCAATACGGACTATCATTCAAACAAAGCGACCGAATTTTTCCTTCTAACAAGATGTCACGAACTTCGTCCACTGTAAATGAAGAGAGGTTGATAGATCTTCCCGTATTCCATTTCACCGGATGAAACCTATTGCTGGCAAACTGCCAATAGCGGAAAACATATTGATTAAGTGACACATCTTGACGGAAACGAGTACAACTTTTAGCCATCATATCAGGTTCTTTCTCCCAAACTTCTTGAATGGTAGACTTCAGAAACGGTTGATCCCAATGTCGCAAGCGAAAGAACTGAAAACCTCCCACACCCATCAGTGACATTTGCACATTCGAAAGGAAAGACTTATCCCATAGGTGAGGGCCGAACCACTTCTTGGGTGCTTGACGAACCGTCTTTCGACGATCAAAGTGACGATTAATTGCCGCTATATCACAAAACATAATGATTTTGACACTGAAGCGATCAATGGGATCATACCATGGACTGACGAAAAGGGTCTCAGCATTACAATCGCAAGGTAGCCCATCAATAAAATAGTCCTCCGGCTTTGTTGGTGCGTTTAAGAACACATCATCATTGAAGTAGATGAAATATTCTGATAGACCAGGTATTTTATCCATGTTCAACTCGATTGTGTGGGAATTGAACGTCGGAAGATACTGCATCGGGATATAATCCTCATGTCTAAGCATTACGAGTTTGGGACATTGAGGATTTATCCATGTGGGAAATGTACCATTAGTCACCAGAAACACCTTGTTCACCCATGGAGCATAACGTTCAACAGCGCGAAACCAATAACGAAAAATATCCCAATTTCTATATCTTCCACGATCAGTAATCGGGTTCTCTGGTCTGTAATGATTATATTGTTCTATCCATGTGGGATCGGTACTATCCACCCATGGCACAACAATATCAATTTCCCGAGTTTTTTTCCACATTATTACAAACGAATATGTTAATGGTTAATTTTATATTTACGATTTGTATATTTTTTCTAAAAAGAAACGTCTGAAAATAGCACGATACAAGAATCGAACGAAAAGGTATTCCACATAAGAATGCACCACCATCATTTTCAGCATCCCTACGATTTTCTCTGCTCTCCCCTTCTTAATACCCATCAAGCTTTCACTTTTTCTCTTCACATTCAGCACCTTTGTGTACCTTTTCCAGTCATCATACGTAAGATCCGTTCTTATCATCTTATTATAATATGACTCCTGAAGCTGGCTTAATATGCGATACGATGCTGGAGCGAGTTCTGGATTGTCCATAGCCAAATAGCGGCGGATGACACCCATGACATAATACAGGTCGTTAAGTTGCACTAGCACCACCTCCCTGTCCGTTGTCTTCATGAGCGAGAACGCATTGTTATTTTCATATCGAACGATGTTACTAGTGACAACACGTGTATATGGATGGTGACGAAAAATTTCAAAATTGAACATCTCATCTTCATAAATGACATCTTCATAGCTAATATGAATATCATCTAGGAAAACTTTTCTGTAAAATTTAGACCACACATAAGGAAATTTTTCTTTATTGTATGCATCAACCCCATCGCCTTCAAACGAAACCTCTCCATCTGGCCTTGCATCAGGATCATATAGAGTCTTTCCATCAGTATAGACGTGATGATAGCCAAAACATAATAAATCAAGCCTTCTTTTTATTCCTCCTTCTTCACCATCTCCACAAAAGTGGTCAAGCAAATATCGATATGCACCATCCACGGCATAATCATCTGGATCAATAAAACTAATCCACTCGCCCTGTGCCAATTTCATACCAGTATTACGTGCACTACCCACACCAGCATTTTCTTGTTCGATGACTTTGAAAACATCTGGATGTTTTGCTTCATATTCCGTCAAAATATCACCACAATTATCGGGCGAGCCATCGTTCACGCAGATGACCTCCCATTCCCCAGGTTTCATCCCTTGACGAAGGAGTGATTCAAGACAGCGAGGAAGGAATTTCTCTACATTATAAACAGGAACAATGACAGATAGTTTCATATAGATGTGTTTGTGTTATGATGCTCATATCATCTCTTATCAATTTTATCGGGAAGCGCCATTTTCATGTTTGTTTCGGACCAATTCGTGAAATAACGTCATCCATTGCTTTGCAATTTTTTCAATTCTATACTGTTCCACTTCCTGCAATGATGCCTGTCCCATTCTTCTGCGCAAATCCTCGTTTTCAATGAGGGTGCAGACCTTCTCCACAAAAGCATCCTCATCATCCATCGGTACTAGATAACCCGTCTCACCATCTTTCACTACATAGCGTATTCCTCCAGGACAATTGTAGACAACAGCAGGGATGCCCACAGACATTGCCTCAATCGTCACCAAGGAGAAACCTTCAGTTTTGGAGGTCAAGAGAAAGAGGCTTGCCTTCGCCATCTGCTCCTGCACTTCAGAGGTATAGCCCATTAGAAAAACATGATTCTTCAGCCCCAACCGTTCAATCTGCTTTTCCAAATTTCCCCTTTCTTCGCCTTCTCCCCATATCTGCAGTGTCCAATCAGGATGCCTTTGAATAACTTTAGCCCATATGTTGATAAGAGAGCAAAAATTTTTTGTCCACATCAATCGTGCGGCTGAAATGGCTATTTTTGAAGTACCTATAGAATGTCCCTTCTCCTGCTTAATAAGAGGATTCGGCATAATCGTTACCTTATCCCAGTTCGCCCACGAACCAGACTTATCCGCCTCTGTCAGCACCACAATCTTGTCATATTTCTTGATGAGGAGACCGTATTCATATAGCTCGCCAATTTTTACAATCATCTTGATATACCACTTTTGTGCTCGTTCCAAACCATAATGTCGAGAAAAATGCAGTTCTCGGATGAAGACCGGATTGGATCCAATGTTCAGTTTCGGAAGCCAGCGTCTTGTATCCTTCCCTGTTGAAATGACCACATCTGGATTAATCTCATTAAGCACTTGCTCCAATCGTCGACGATGAATCTTTTGTTTCTTCCAAAAATCCTTAATAGCATGCCAATAACCATGGTCATCCTCCTCAAAATAGTGAACTGCGAGATCAAGCACCGAGACATTCTGCAATTTCATAATTGCAGGATATCGATTGTCGGATAAAGCAACCCAAACCTGATTACCAGGAATTGCAGCCAATGCATTGGCTTTAGCAATCGTGATGATTTCGATTCCTCCCATCCTGGATATCGTATCTGTACAATAAACTATTTTCATGAACTTCTGCTTTAGTATTCGTTCCTGTATTATGATTTCATGCTATGAGGCGTCGAATCACATACAGATGCAGAAAACGCACCACAAGATAACCTAAATAAGTGTCGCTCTGCATATTTTTCGACATGTCCACAAGTTTCTGCATCTTGCTCTTCCCAAGCGTCATTTTGTGGAATGGCTGTAATTTCACACTATGCATGTATTTTCTCCACTCTTTCAAGGATAGGCACACGGCGAAAGTCTTCTTGTAAAAATGGTTTAGCACATTGTATATGATACGTTGCGCTGCTGGCGCCAACAACGTGTTGCCGTCCATCAGGTAAGTATTCATCAATTCTTGAAAAACGAGCAATGAATCAAGTTGTCTAAGCACTCTTTTCCTGTTGACAGTACGCATAGAAGAGTCCATGTTACCATGCTCGTAACGCACCACATTACAGTCGGTCATTATCAGATGAGGGCATCCCTGAAATACATCAAAATTGAACAACTCGTCCTGAAAGTAAATAAGCGGATGAAAATGTACTTGATGTTCAACCAAAAACGCACGTCGATAGAACTTTGTCCATAAAAAGTCTAAATTTTGACGATTATATATATCTACTCCATCACCTTCGATGAAAACCTTTCCGTCAGGCTTGGCATCAGGATCATCCAGCGTTAGTCCATTCGTAGTGACAGCACGATAGTTAAAAGAAAGCATATCAGGCTTAGTAACACAAAAATGATCATAGAGGTAGCTATAAGCACCATCCACCACATAGTCATCCGCATCAAGGAAGCCAATGTACTCGCCTTGTGCCATCCGCAAACCCACATCACGTGCTAATCCAGCCCCCGAATTCTCCTGTGTGATAACCTTAAAGATTTCAGGATAGCGCTGTTGATAGTCCGCAAGGATAGCGCCACAGTTGTCGGGAGATCCATCGTTCACACATATAACTGCCCAATCTCCTGACTTCATGCCTTGGCGGAGCAGAGAGTCAAGGCAACGAGGAAGAAACTTCTCCACCTTATAGACAGGAATGATGATGGACAGTTTCATGGGGCCTTTAATGCAATTTGGGTAATATATACTTTTCAAATACGTTTATATGAAGAAATGCCACCAACAGATACATCAAGTAAGAATGGCTCGCTGTAACCATTATCCGAGCAAGCTGCTTTCCTATAAATCCCTTCTCGCGCTCACATAAGAACTGATTGACCTTCAACTTCCGAATTTCTCCCATATATTGTTTCCACTTCCGCATAGAAAAATGCACATAATAAGATTCTTTATATACCAATCGCAAACACCCACAGATACACTTTTTAGCACCCTCTTTCATCAGGATGTTTTCCTCTTGCAGATAACTGTTCATCATTTTTAGCACATACAACTGGGCATCTAATAGTACATACATTTTTCCTTTTTCCTTTGTGCTCATGATTGACTCTGAATTATCAATCCTGTATCTATAGATCGAACTATTTGTCATCACGACATATGGATTAAGGCGGAATACATGAAAATTGAAAATGGTGTCTTCGCATAACATCCTTTCAAACCAGATATTATGCTCTAACAAAAAGGCACGACGATAGAACTTAGTCCACACAGATGAGCGCCATTCTTGATTATATGCATCTGCGCCCCCACCTTCAAATATAACTTTGCCATTAGGGGTAGCATCATTCTCTTGGTCAATCTGAACTTCTACCACTTTGCGAAAATCATATATCAACACATTAGGTTTGCTCTCCAAAAAATGTTCACAAAGATAGCTGAAACCATTGTCAATCACATAATCATCGCTATCCACAAACCCGACATAATCTCCTTGTGCCACTTTCATGCCAGTATTCCTTGCCGCCCCCAGTCCCTGATTTTCTTGTGAAATAACTTTAAAAATGTCGGGATGTCGCTGTTGATAGTCCACAAGGATAGTGCCACAGTTGTCGGGAGATCCATCGTTCACACAAATAACCTCCCATTCTCCTGACTCCATTCCTTGGCGGAGCAGAGAGTCAAGGCAACGGGGAAGGTACTTCTCCACTTTATAGACAGGAACGATGACAGATAGTTTCATATAAATGTGTTTGTGTCGTCAATCTATCCTTATAATTCGAACATGGATTTACGAGGGAATTTTCTCTCAAAGACTTCACGAAGCTCACATTCTATCTGTACAGCTTCCTCGTCAGTACAATATGGATTATCGTTCAGACAAATTGAGTGCATTTTTCCGTCACTTATCAATTGACAGGCTTCATCCACCGATGATGCGGATAGACTGATTACTTTTCCCGTATTGCATCTCACTGGATGGAATTTATTACTGGCAAATTGCCAGTAACGGAATATATAAGAATTGAGTGATGCATCTTGACGGAACCGTGTACAACTTTCTTGCATTAATTGGGGTTCTTTATCCCATATTTCACTAATAATTGATTTCAATAAAGGCTGTTCCCAATGACGCCACTTGAAGAATTGAAAATAACCAGAACCCATCAAAAGCAGTGAAGACAAGATGGGTCCATTCCACAAATGAGGTCCCAACCATTTCCTCTTTGCTTGACGCACAACGGCACGTCTATCAAAATGGCGATTGACGACAGCTACATCACAAAAAATGGAAATTTTGGTACTAAATCTGTCAATGGGGTCATACCATGGATTAAAAAGCATAGATTCAGCATTGCAATCACAGGGCAAGCCATCCACGAAAAAATCCTCAGGTTTCGTGGGTGCATTAAGATACGTGTCATCATTGAAATAGACAAAACATTCAGAAAGCCCCACTATCTTGTCAAAATTCAGTTCTATAGTACGAGAATTAAATGTCGGCAAGTATTTGTCTGGGATATAATCAGAATGTTTCACCAATACAAGTTTAGGACACTTGGTATTAATCCAATCCGGATTTTTTCCATTTGTCACTAAATAGACCTTATTCACCCACGGAGCATACTGCTCTACAGATCTAAACCAATAGCGAAAAATGTCCCAATTCCTGAATCTTCCGCGATCCATAATTGGTTTCTCTGGTCTATAATAATTATACATAGCTATCCATTCTGGATCATTGCTGTCCAGCCACGTAACCACAAAATCTATTTTTTCCATCTTCTATTTAATTGAGGAATTATACACCTTTCAAATACAAATCCATGCATATATCTCACTATCAAATACATCAAATAAGAAGAGCTGGACTTCTCTTTTAATCCAGCGAACATCTTTTCAACTATTCCCTTTTTTTGTTCGTATAAGAATCTATTTATCCCCATCTCTCCAATTTGTCTCATATAGTATTTCCATTCACGCCTGGAAAAACAAACGTAAAAAGATTCCTTATACACTCTATTTAACCGTCCACGAATACACGCTCTCACACCTTTTTCCAACAAGGGTTTCTCGCTTTGCAAATAGTTGTTCAAAATACTCAGTCCGTATAATTGATCTCCTATCAGTTTACAGATCCTTCCCCTTTCTCTTGTCCGCATAATAGAATCATTATTATCTGTCATGTAAATATAGAGAGAACTATCCGTAAGCACCACATGCGGATTGCGACGAAAAACCTGAAAATTAAATATTTTGTCTTCGCCATTTGCTTTTTCAAACCAAATATTGTGCTCTATCAAGAACAAACGGCGATAGAATCTAGGCCACACTTCTGATTGCACTCTATGATTATACACATCCACACCATCACCTTCAAATATATATTTCCCATAATAAACGACGTCTTCCTCTTTATAAATTCCATAATCTTCCACTTTCCGACCATCAAATATCAACACATCTGGCTTCTTCTCCAAGAAATGTTCACATAAATACTCATAAGCATTGTCTGCCACGAAATCATCACTATCCACAAAACCAATGTATTCTCCGCGTGCAATCCTCATTCCTGTGTTGCGAGCCTCACCCACTCCCATATTCTCCTGTGTGATGACCTTGAAAATGTCAGGATGTCGTTGTTGATAGTCCGCAAGAATGGCGGCACAATTGTCAGGAGATCCATCGTTCACACAAATAACCTCCCAATTTCCAGACTCCATCCCTTGACGAAGGAGAGAATCGAGGCAACGGGGAAGGTATTTTTCCACGTTATAGACAGGAACGATGACTGATAGTTTCATATCAATGATTTATAATGAGGACAATATGTCCTTATAATATTCTTTGAGGCACTTCCTCACGAATCCTTGTTCATAACGACTTGCCACCATTGGACGAGCATGACCGACCATAAGCTGTCGCTCGTCTGGATGCTCCACCATCCACTTCATCGCATCAAATAATGCCTGTTCGTCACGTGGTGGCACAATCAATCCATTCTTTTCATTCTCAATAATTTCCCTCGATCCATTGATATCGGTCACAATACTTGGCAATCCCATGGCACCAGCCTCTATCACTACATTTGGAAATCCCTCACGATAGCTGGGGAACACCAATACATCGCCCTGTTCATAGAAAGGACGTACATCCTTCTGACTTCCCACTGCCTCTATAGCTTCACATTCGTCTATGAGGCGTTTGGTTTCGGGTAAAATAGGGTCAAGGTTCTCTTCATAAGGCCCCACCAACAGCAAACGCGTGTCTGCATGCTCCTTGTTCAACCGCACAAAAGCAGAGACCAACTCATCAATGCCCTTTTCCCTCACGATACGCCCCACAAACACGAATGTGAACCACAGGGAATCCACATCTACTGATTGTCGCTTCCAATAATCCAAATCCACCCCTTTCACATTACCATAGCCCAACACTTTCAAGGGCTTTTGTGTGATGCAACGTTGCAAATCCATCTTCACCCCCTCTCCTTCAGGTATGATATGTGTGGCACAAGCACATGTAACCTTATCAGTCAACATCAGAATCCTACGCATCAACCCTGTTGCAGTAGGCCAAACAAGCCCCGTGAAAGTATGCACACGAACTGGTACATTCGCCATCTTTGCTGCCATCATACAGAGCAACCCTGCTTTCGGAGTCATCGAATGCACCATATCTGGGCGCTCTTTCTTCATCACAGAAATCAGTTTGATGAGCGACAGCAAATCTTTCAGCGGACTCACTCGGCGTTCCATTGCCACACCGACAGTTCTCACTCCCTCACGCTCACCCAGTTCCTTCAAATCCGCATCTGGACTGGAGAGAGCCACCACATCGTAACCTTCTTGTTGAAGTTCCTTCAGCAGTCCATTGCAGAAGATATTCAGAGACATGCCAATGGTCGCAGCACGTATAATTTTCTTACCCACAGACAGTCTGTATAATTAGTTTTATATCCCCAATCAATGAATGATGGTAATAATACTCCAAATTAATCTTTACCTTATCAGGATAGATTACCTCATCATTATATTTTTGAGGGTCTTCAACCTGTGCAAGAATCTCCTCTTCATTTTTATATTTCAGCGACGCAGGACCAGTGATTCCTGGCCTCAAATTCAATATCAGCCTGTCTTCTCCCTGCAACTTGTCTGCATATCCAGGCACATCCGGACGAGGCCCCACAAAACTCATGTCACCAATCAACACATTCCACAATTCAGGCAGTTCATCCAATTTATACTTTCTCAACTTAGCCCCCAACGGCGTTATGCGGCTCTCACCAGCCACAGACACTGAACTGCCACCATGTCCCACTGTCATGCTCCTGAACTTATACATAGTAAAGAGCTTCCCTTCCTTCCCTACTCTCTTCTGCTTGAAAATTGCTGGACCGCCCGGCATCTTCACATGAATCAACACCCATACCGCCAATAATACTGGCCAGAGGAAGCATAAGCCCACAAATGCTACCGTTCTATCGAACAAGCACTTCATCATATCACAAGTTTAGAGCTAAGAGTTTAGTGTTAAGAGTTAAAGTAAACGTTAAGGTTAGGGTTAGCGTTAAGGTCTTAACGAGCCTTTAGGTCTATCTTCAATCAGTACATCTCCATTCTCCAGTTCCTCCAGCACAATCACATCACAAGCCTTCTGACTCGCTTTCATTGAACCAATATTTTCCTTGTTGATACTCTCAAACATACGGAAGCCTATTTCTTCTGCAATATTCATTCCGACAGCACATAAATTTGTACAAACACCCTTACCTTGGTGATTCACATCTACCATCTTACCTAAGAAACACTTCCCGTTCATGAAGCATCTTAGAAATGCATACCCAATCATCTCCCCATCTTCTTCTTGCACATATATAATGTACGATTTACGGCTGAGCAATTTCCTCAACGTCGCCTCATCAAAGCCATGTGGGCGAAACCACTTGTAACTTTCATCTGGCTGACGAGCAAAGAAATCCGTCAATCTTCCAGCATCATTAATGTCTGCAAGTCTCACATCGTCCGCAATGAATGCGCCTAATCGACTTAGATCCCCAATCTTCAGCCCACACAATAATGCGTTAAGATATTCCACAATCTCCCACAGCCAAGGCTGCTTCTCCTGAACAATATGTGCCAACTTATACAACATGCCAACAATTACCCCCTAATTCCCTTCTTCTGATATAAATTCAGATAATTACGGGTCATTACAGAAACATCAAACATCTTCGCACGCTCTTGACATTTTTCAGCCACTGTCTTCGCATATGCTTTATCTTCACACAATTGCTGGATCTCGAAAGCCAATGTTTGAGCATCTCCATGCGGGAATAATACACCATATCCACCTACAATATCTCGAAGTCCTTCCACATCACTTGCCACAAATGGTTTACCACTTGCCATCCCTTCAAGAGAGGACAACGAAAGTCCTTCATAATGGGAAGATAACACCACGACATCTGCTTTCGCTAATAATAAAAGGACATCTGTCCGAACGCCCAAAAACCGAGCGCGTTCACTTAAGTGTTGTTCTTGTGCCAACTGTTTGCATTCTGCAATAAGACGTTCATCTCCACCTCCTGCCAATTCTAACACATAATCTGAGGGCAATTCCTTCATGGCTTTAATGAGTGTCTTCTGATCTTTTTGTTCTCTAAAGGCGGAAACCATCAAAATTGTTTTTTCACATGAAGCATGAGAAGGCGTTGGAAGAGTTTGAAAGACTGACAAGTCTATTCCATTATAAATGATAACGCATTTCTTCTCAAAACGTTTTCCTATATGTCGAATCAGATTCTGTTGCGTCAACTCACTAATACAAACGATCTTCTCATATCGCTCATACATCCATCGATCTATCATACGCCACCAAACATTTCTACGGCGATTCGAAGTATTATGTTCAGTCGTAAAAATGCGGCATTCTGCAAAGAGCGACGCTATTGCGACAAAATACTGACATGCAGTATTATGACTATGTACTATGTCATATCTTCGCATTAACGGGATAAGTTTGCCGATAAAGCATAAAGAATAAACTGCATGTCCTAAAGGAATAACCTTCACTCCCCGACGTTCTATTTCCTCATAAAAAGAAGTCTGCACACCATCAAACACGCACAAGTCGACCTCATGTCCGTCGACTTTCATCCGAGGTAGTAAGTCCACCATAAGTTTTTCAGCCCCCCCCGTTCGCAGAGATGTGATAACGTGCAATATTTTCATTAATCTTTAATCAAAGAACTAAACATCTCCTTAAGTCCATATTGCGGTTTCCATCCCAACTGTTCTATTTTATCCGTGGATAATGGAAGATTCGAATCGGGCGGATAAAAATTACCCAAATCTCTTTGAACAATAATATTGATAGATGGACAAAAGTTCTCTTTTACATAATCTGCAATCTCCCTTATGGAAGAATACGTCTCTTTATTCGCCACATTATATGCCTCACCCATTACACCCTTTGTCAATAGTAACATAATTGCGGACACCGCATCCCATGTGTGAAGATACATTCGTTTAGATAGACCCTCTGTTTTCAGTATTATATCTTGCCCCTCACGAGCACATCTTGTAAAGTAGGCAAACACCCGCATATCTTGGGCAATATCCACCTCTGGTCCAAATGTCTGTGCCAATCGTGCAATGACAATAGGAACGGAATACTCATAAGCAAAACTATGGCACATAGTTTCTGCCATTCGTTTGGCCATCGGATAGCTACTCCTTGGTTGCAAGGAATCCACATAACCCTGCATTGCTTCATCTATATAATCCGTATCCGGCAAAATCGTCCCATAGACCTCCATAGAAGATAAAAAGACCATACCTTTTACATGAAGTTTTTTAGCAAGTTGCAACATGGTACGCGTCCCATTGATAATGGTATCTATTGTTTCAACAGGACATTCAGCCATATATTTAGATGCTGTTGGACAGGCTCCATGAACGATATAATCAACGTCTTCATTGATAGTAAGTTGATCTCTTGAGGAAAAATCATGCGTGATATAAATGAGTTGGGCATTCTGTCCAAATCTCTGTTCTGCTTTCAGCACATTGCGAACAGGAAGTATCAATCTATTGTTCTCATTTTTCCGCAAAAAATCAACCAACGCACCACCAATCAATCCCGTGGAACCAGTAATAAGGTATGTAATCATATTGCTATTTGTCAAATTCCAAAAATCTGTTGATTCTCCCGTACCTGAACCATTGCTCTGAACAAAAAGAAATCCGTAGGGGTCGTAATCTTAATATTCTCCATCGGTCCTATGATTGTATGGATAGTTTGTCCATAATAGCTCATCAATGAACAAGAATCAATAAAATCAGGTAGTCCTCTTTTCTGCGATTCTCGATGTGCAGCTATAATATCCTTCAACATAAAACATTGAGGTGCGCGTGCAATCAAGGAATTATCACGCGTTGGAATCTCAAAAACGCCATCAGTTTGCCTTACGATGAATGTTTCTGTGGCAGGAACACATGTGATACAATTTCCTTTCTCACGGGTCGTATCGATACAATCGGTAATTGTCCTTTCCGTAATTAAGGGGCGCACACCATCATGAATGAGCACAATTGGATTATCATCCCCTTTTTCTTTTGCGAATCCTTCTGCCGCACACAAGCCATTATAAATTGACCCCTGTCCAGACGCAGCCCCAGGAACGATGCGAACAACTTTATTGATCTCAAATTTTCGGAGCATCTTTTCCAAGAATGGGATCCAAGACTCCAAGCACGCCACCACGATAGCATCCACCTCAGGATGAACATCAAACAATTCTAATGTATATATAATGATGGGCTTTCCCGCTAATTCAAGGAATTGCTTGGGACGAGACGTTGTGTGCATTCTGACGCCAACGCCTCCTGCAAAAATAACGGCTATATTCATAGTAACTCTAATTGAAGCCTTTCCAATGCTTTATCTCATCCCAGATGACCATAAGAGACATCGGCTTCTTCTCTAACACTTCATCTTTCTTCTCTTTCTGTATTTCTTCTATACCAACTCTTCTTTCGAGGTTCATATAATAAGCCGTGTGATGACCCGAACGAGAATGTGTCAATGGGGGAGTCATATAATCCTTATAGATATACGTCAATATCTCATGATACCCATTAGGAACAAGTATTTCTGTGTCCTCAAACGGGACAGCAATCGCTTGTGCAAACCAATCTTTAGGATATTGTATATGTTTCACATCCCAATATGGTTTATAATGAGTTCCCTTTACCAAGCATATCTTTTGATAAGTCTCTTCCAAACGTCTATAAAATCTCTTTTTTTGAGGAACATAGAAAAGTTGCTTCACTAATTTGACAGGGCCTTCAAATCCTTTAAAAGTCACAATATCCTTCAAAATCTCTCCCCAGGTTTGATGTGAAATTGCTTTTCTATACACCCAAAAAGCCGCATGAATATCATCATTCAACTTCTCATGCATCTTATTGTGGTCATCAGATTCATCTAATGGAAACAAATCGATGAAAGGACCCATGATGAAAGGGAATTGTTTATACTCCCAAAAGGTCTTTGTGGAATCATAAAATTTCGCAAAAGGATAAGGATAACCATCATCATGATAATCTGCAACCCTATAAGGAGAGTCTTTCAAACTCGCCTTTAACGACAATAGTTTATCATAGTCTTTTCGCAATAAAAAAACATCAATGTCGTCATCCCAAGGGATAAATCCCTTATGTCGAATAGCACCCAATAACGTGCCAGACGCCGCATAATACTTAATATTATTCTCCTTGCAGACTTTTGCAAAAGCCTTAAAGGTATTCAACAATACTTCCTGAATTGGACTTAAGTTTTCACTCATTATCTATCAAATCTATAGAATTGCATGTTAATCGTACATCTCAGATATCCCGTTCACACCTTATTATATCCATTCAGCGGAGGTATTGCCTTGTAATCATCAGAATGAACATAAGTCCATGCGTCTATCACACCTTGCACATATAAATACGGGATCCTCATCCTCAACATAACAACAGACGCAACAACATTGATAATAAATAACCACAGCAATTTTAATGAGTAGACAAAAACGACCCACCATCTATGCTTTCTTATCTGATAACAAGTTCTCCACCAAAGGATGAAACCACCTTTGGAACGAATATAAAACTTATTGATATTATTTTGATATGCCCCACTGGATGATTTCCCATCCAAATGTTCTATTCCACTTTGATAATGGATATATAACTTATAACCATTTATATATACCTTATGGAATGTCAGCAAGTCCTCCCCAAAGGGAAACCCCAATCTATCAAGAAACGTTTCATCTTCAAGATGCAATTTCTGCAATGATTCTTTCTTCCACAACGAAGCAGGCCCTGCACATGATTGAGATGGGTAATAATCCTTGACGGCATGGTTCAAATAACTAAAGCCAGCATGAGCGTGTATTTTAAACGCCCATCTTGTATCCCAATGAGGCACCACCCAATTGGTCAAAATGGCAAACAGTTTACTTCTGCAAGCCAAGTCCTGATTCTTAAAAGTATCAGCACCAACAACATCTGCATTTTCGTTCTCCGCAACGGTCATTAATCTTTCCACGCTTTCTGGTTGCAACTCCACGTCATCATCAAGTAGCAATATATATTTTGATTGTATCTCACGATATGGTAGCGCCCGTTGCGACACCATTCCTTTTTTCACCCACACATACTCTTCATTACCAATCTGGATAGATGGACGGCTATAACCCTCCGCAATATAAACCACCACCTTTTCCGGCTCTATGGTTTGGTTGTAAATGGATGTCAATTCACGAACGAACTTCTCTCCAGACGTACCCAGCGTCCTTATTGCCACAGAATATCCCATTATCTGTTCTTATATCTGATGTAGCAATACAAAAGAGCTCCAATAGGTGCGCACATCAACGTCAACAATTTCTCGGGAGATTTATCCAACCATTCTTTATCTTTCGTTAACATGCACGAAGACACATAATGAATCGCAGATCGACACTTATCTTTCAGCGTATTATGTTTCAATGTCATCTCCAACAGTCTCAACTTGGCAAAACTACGAGGACTATTGACATATTGTCTGAAGATGCCCTGTGACATACTATCTGCCCCTATTTGGTATTCCACCCAACACAGATTCTCATTTATAATCAATAGAGGATATTGGTCACAAACTTGAATCATCATATATATCGGATTGAAATTCTTCTCTCCCTGATACCCTATCATCGGTGATACCTTCTTCATCAAATCGGTTCTTAAGACTTGCTTCGTGTCTCCAGAATGCAACTTTCGCAGGTGCAGTTCATGCAAATACACCTCATTCAAATCTTGGGGAAATTGTCCGCCAATAGGGCATCCATCAACAACATTATAATCCAGTCCTTGTATCCCACAATATTCTTTTGATGTTATAGGAGACAATTTTGAGATCCTTGAATCTGTTGGATAATATTTCCTCCAATTGGTAATAATTTTCTCAACAGCATCGTCCGGCATATAATCATCGCTATCAATACACACGCACAATTCGGTATGAATATTAGCATACGCTGCATTATATCCCGTATATAATCCTCCATTCTCCTTATACAAATATGTAATCCTCAGTGTCTCACGTACATCTTTTTTAAAAGGTACCAAGATCACGAAATGAGATTTATGTATTCTCTCAAAAGACACAGTATCATCACATTCCATAATCCGTCCCATCCAATCCACATCTTGTACATCGCAATCTATCATATCGCCCCAACTCTCAACCAGTTTTCGAGTTTCATCAGATGAACCATCATCAATAATGAGCCATTCAAAATCACAATTTGTCTGACAGAGTAATGATTCAAAAACACGTACTAATGTATGCGCCCGATTATATGTGGGTGTAAAAACTGTTAAGGTTTTCATTGTCTTTCACATCTTACCAATCAAATACATAAACATGGAGAACATTGCATGAGCCAAGAGGATCTTTCCCGCTTTTCTATCTTGATCTTCCCAAATATGTAATCGAATCACAGCATACGCTAATACTAATGGATATATAAACCAACTTAAATATGCAAAACGATTCGAGAAAGCTGCTTTGATAACCATGATCCAAAAAGCATTGGTCAATAAATATACTGTCGAGATAATATTAAACACACGCATACTATCCTTATCGGCCACAATGCCTGCACCAACAACGCCACTTTCGTCTTCTTCTGCACAAAAACCACCCATCTCCATCCTTTTTCTATCAATAGTTTTCTGCACATGCCAAATGATCCATGCTGGCATCGCACTATATAACAAAAAGTCCCATCTAAAACCAGTATGAGAAAATTCTCCATATTGAAAGTTCTGACCAGACATATATGCTGTGGCACGGTCATCAAACCCTAAACCCATAAAAAAATTAGAGATTGGTCCTCCGGCTACTAATGACACAGGAATACTTACAAGCCAAAACCATAATGCCAACTTTGGTTTTTTTATCACAAAAACTGCTGTAACCAAGGCCGCAGTTGGTAACAATGTGCTTTTATGAATTCCCAATGCAAGAAAACAAAGCACACCTGCAATTAAATAATTCTTATCTTTGGCAGCAAACACAATAGCCAATGTCACCATTGAACAAGCCAAGCCATTACGCATACCATTTACCCCATAAGTAAAAAAAGAGAATGCACTAAAAGCAAACAGTGCTGCCATCCAGAAATTCTCTGACAAAGCCTTCTTATATGCCCATAACATAAAACCAATATATCCCGCTTCAATAATCAAAAAGAAAACTGACACATGAAAACCTTGAGACCTACACCACACAGATATTACCTTAAATAACCATTCAGATTGCAAATTTATAGTCGGATAGACAGGTAGAGTCAGATTATATCCTGCCGCATATACAGATGTGTCTCCAAAAATTTCCGAGATAGGACGAAGACCGATAAAAAAAATCAAGAATACAGTTATCGCCACACCTCCCGCAGCAGAATTCTGCTTGAGTAAGTTATCGCACGTTTCCGATGAACTGTATTGCGTATATAAAAAAACACAAAACAACGTAATTCCCCAATGAAATAATATTGGTATTAATTCGGGAGAAATTGGTAATGGACCCATTAATTATCTTTTTTACAAAATTTAAAGAATCTCCTCAACGGGCGTGTTAATATCATTTTCCACACAGCCCTCTTTCCATGTGGAGCTTTACTAAACCAATGAATAGATATGGTATTCAACGTCTTGTTCAACTCTCCAGTCGCATCCGTAAAGGGACACAAATAATCTACGGGCAAAATAAGAGAATCACACACGTCTTGTTTTGTTCCATTTTTTGTTAGACCAAATGGAACAAGAGCTTTCGTATTCAATTGTGGACAACCCTGCATCTTCTCATGTTGATATATTCCATCAACAACCAGTCCTTCATACATTGCCAACATCGCCTTCACTGCAGGGTGATGAGCCTCTGCCGCAAATCCAAGACCGGTATTTATGAACTCAGGCGTTTCCCAACCGAAATACGCATGACACGAATTCAACAACTCTGCAGGACTCTTCACGACTTCCACATCTGTATCAAAATATAGACCTCCCTCCTTTTCTACAACATCCAACCTCACATAATCACTCAAATATGCCCACAGCTTATTCTCATAACAATATTTGGTATATGGCACAACATTTATATCGTAGTTGGTTTCATTCCACTCTTTGATCTCATAATCAGGAAAGAACTTTTCCCAACTCGCTTTACATTTTCGTGCCAGTTTTGGCAACGGTTTCCCTCCAAACCAACAATAATGAATAATCTTCGGTATCATCTCAACAAATCATAGAGTTTATTCACTTCGTTTTCATTTCCATAATCATGAGTTTCCAAATAATGGACGATTTCTTGTTGTTTCTCCACATTAGAAATAAATCCAACCATTTGTTGGGCACACTCATTCACCTCCAAAGGAACTATTACACCATCTGTGCCATCTTTTACTTGCGACTTAGCAGTCGGATAATTTGTTATGATGACTGGCTTACATAAAATTTGCGCTTCTCTCACCGTGATGGATTTACCTTCATAACGACTTGGTTGCACATATATATCGCAAGCTTTGATATATGGGTATGGATTATCTTTCTTTCCCAATATTACCACATTCTCTGCCACACCTTCCTTCTCTGCATTATCTCTAACAATCCGTCCTATTGCCTCGCTCCCATATCCAATAATATACCATTTAATCGGCACACCCTGTTCCAATATTTTCTTACAAATCAAAGGTATCTCCTCCATTTTTTTTGGGGGGGAAAAACGGCCTATAGTCAAAAGACATGTAACAGATGGATTATCACACAATGTGACACGTTTCTCATTAGCGCGCTTCCAGATAAAATCAGAATTTAGAATATTTTCTATCTGGATTAACTTATTTCCCAAGGATGGGAACACGTCGCAGAATCTATTTCCAACTTCTTCGCTGATACTGGCTATATAATCTAACTGTTTCCACATCTTCAGTTCCTCATCCACATCAATCAAAATTCTTGTATAATCCGTATGAATCCAGCCGATTTTCTTCTTAGCATTGACATTATTGAGGAGAAAAAAATGAGGGGTCAAGAAACTGATGGCTAAATCATACTCCACATCGGGCTGAATCTTCGGAAGGACCTTCCAAGTAGCCCTCTGTTGAAAGAAGGTACCACATTCAGCAGGTTTATCAGAGTTCTCATGTTTCTTACAGAAAGAAGCTGTGGCTCGACGTCCAATCATCCTCGCAATAGCCAATCGCCAATATCCTTTTATTATCACCTCAGATAATGGTTTCTCTGTCAACGAATATGCCTCCATTTCTGGCAAAAGGTTTATCTTATCTGTCGGCAGAAATTTCATCAACTCCCCACGGTGGCTATAGATGAACACATCCACATCTACCCTATTAGGATCAACACTCTGCAGGAGTCCAAGTAAAGCACTTTCTGCTCCACCTAACTCCATATAGTGCATCAATATCAGTATCCGCGGTTTCATATTCTTTTAACCCTAACAGTCACCCCAAGCTTAACAAAATAATTCGTGTAATTCCCGTAATCTACCACAAAGCGATGATGTTTTTATTAATAATTTGCATCGTACTTATTAATAACTTGCACGCTATTTATTAATAAATGGGACATAATCACATTTGAAGGTCATATTTACATGAACATATGTTCGTGTTTTGTTGTACGGATAACCCTCGTCAACATCCACGCATCAATCCTTAATTCCTCTAATTTTTTTATACAATGATGCAATATACGGTGTATGATATGCCCAACCATCAACGACAACCATACCATCCTTTTTATTATATGTATGAAGAACACCACCCGTCCTGGTGGTTCTATCAGGAATCACACGCCCAATTTCCACTTCCTTAAATCCGAATTCATCCCTACAGAGTTCATATAATATAACCTCTCGGCCATATCCGCCTTCACAACATTGAGCAGGACGAATAAGGCGCCCATCCTCCCGATATATTAAACCAGCCCCCCTCTCCTCACAACGCAAGTTTTCTATCTTCTGTATGCACTTATATTCCCCCATCAATTCTTCTGCCTTATATATCAATAATTCTTTCGTATCAGTCTGAGATCCGGTTTGGTATTTAACACCAAACGCAAAATAACTCTTGTCAATTTTTACAATCTGTGTATCTAATAACGGCTCAGCAATGATTGTCTTAGGATTCAGCAAAATCTTTACCGTTTCATCATATTCATACATTTTCAATTCACCACTCTGATAATTTTCAGGATAGACATATATTTTATCGTCTTCTTCTATATATATTGGAAATGAAAGATGAGTATCAAGACTCAAGATGTTTTTTTTATCCAATACCGAAAATGAATTCCTATCAACTTTTAGATATACCAACACACCTCGTCCTGTCTGATAAATCATCTCTTCAGCAAACAATTCTATAGTATCATCATTCACAGATAATATAAATGGATCTGCGAACCATCCTTCCTTCTCATATTGACGAACATCCATCCACTTTATCCGCGCATAACGTTCATTCACAGGCAATGACAATTCTGCCTCCGTCAAGAACCCTATATAATACGAATTCTTCAAAGGATGAGGGAATATCCTATTCACCAAGTTGATCAGTTTCATTACGTTTTGAATATCCTGTTGGAACTATTAAAAACACGCACTTGCCATTTTTCAGCTTAACATTTCTTTCACTTTATATACACGCTCAATATATTCTGGCATCATTGCTGCATAGTGTTGTTTTATCTTCTCCTCATATTGAACCAACCATTTGAAGCCTTCCGTCAAATCAGTTGCTGTTTTCAGGGACTGGACAGGTATCACATAATTATCCTCTGTTCCAAAAATATCTTTTGCTATGCCACGAGCCTTCACCGAATAACCCACCACCAATGTGGGTACTTGAGTTGAATATGCCGCAATACTTGCATGGGTACGTGCCACCACCATAAAACGACATCTTGCAATATACCCCTTTTGTTCCTCTGCATTATGGTCATCAATCATCACGATTCGTCCTGTATCCTTGAACATATCATATATTTGTTGCAAAGGCTTTCTGTCATCATTATGACTCCACACCACATGTGGAATCAATGCCACCTGCATATCAGTCTCTTCAATGATATATCGAACAAGTGTGACATAATTCTGCAATGCCATCCCCTGGTTCTTTTCATAACCAATAATCATAGGACTGACATTAATTCCTATCGTATTCCCCTCCACAAAGCCATCAGGCAATGGTAATTCTTTCTTATCAAGCACAAATGCAGGATCCGGCAACAAAAACGTCTGCGTTAGACCTTTTGCTTGCAATGCGTCGTATGTCAAGGATTCCCTTGCCCATATCTTGTAATATCCTTTCAAGTCTTGAAGCATACGTTCATCCATAAAATCAGGCTCTACCGACGCCCCCCACAAAATACGCTTCACCCTCGCCTTATCCATCATTCCATTCACCAAATAAATAAACGCTGGTGTATCATAACAATAATTATCTCCTCCAATAGATAGGAAATAATCAGAAGATTTTGCTTTATCAATAATACGCTGAAAGACTAATTCATCGAAAGCCGTCTTATTGCCGAGAATTCTTGATTTAAGCAACGCCTTAAAGTAAGAAAAACTTCGTTGTACAATCGGCTTCTCCGCAACATCTATGATGCACATATTGCAAAGTCCCGCCTTTTCATCTTCACTCACATTATTCGAAAATAACGTCACATCATTACCTATCAACTTGACGGTACTCCGAACAATCGCTTCACAACCATGGTTTCCAGACCCACCATGAGGATACATCACATATTTCATTTAACTTCGTTTTATTCCTCCTTGCAAGGCATAGACAAACATGTTTATCTATGCTCATGCTTCGAGCGTCATTTGAACACAAATGCTATTCTATGCAATATGCACCACTTAATCCACCAAGAACAATGGAACACATGCTGATACTTTCTTAAATCTTTTATTTCTGGTATGGCAAGTATCTCTTTGTTATTGGTGGAAGTGCTGAATATTCCATCATATATAATGCCCCACAATCGTTCATACAGCAACTCTTTCGAAGGTTTCAACCATAAACTCCTCTCCTTATAAAACCGCTGAAGCATCTTCCATTGGTCATAATCCTGGTAGAATTGGTTTGAACGTTTCTTTGTAGATAATGTTTCACTTCCCCTTCTATAATAATAACTGGCATCTTCCACCAGAGTAATCGTTTTTACATACTGAAGATACTTCAGATTAAATTGCAAATCTTCGCCATAATTACAATCAACAGGAAAACAGATATGGTTGGATCTCAAAATAGAAGTTTTATATAGTTTCACATAAGGTGCATACAACAGAAACTTTCTATTCAGAGCCACAAAATCCTCCAAAGATTCTTCATTTAGAGTGAAAGTTTTATTACATGATGGTCTATAAGCCAGGTTCGTCCCATTAGTTCCAAGTTGCGTCACCCCTGAAACAACCAAATCTGCTTGAGGAGCATCTAACAATTTTTCCAAATGCTCTTGACCCAACCAATCATCACTATCCACAAACACCACATAATCACCTTTCGCTTCTTCCATCCCTTTATTTCTGGCTCTTGACACTCCTCCATTCTCTTGATGAAACACTCTAATGCGTCCATCTTTTTCCCCCCATTCATCACAGATGCGACCAGAACCATCTGTACTCCCGTCATCGACTAAAATACACTCCCAATTTTGACAAATCTGCGCAACAACAGATTGCACACACTCGTCAAGATAATGATTAACATTATATACAGGAATAATTACTGAAATCATAATACAAAACCAACACAGTTTTCCTCAGCCGAACGAATCAACCCCACCCTATTGATTCCGCCCACAATATGAGTATATGGATCTCACGATTAGATAATTTGTCACAACACTAATTATCAACGTCGGAACATATGCAACACCCTCGGTAAGAAAACACGTAGAGATGAAAATCCACATCAATCCCATTCTAACAACAAAAATATTAAAACAATGGGCTATAATAACTCCTACTGCTGTTTTTACAGAAAGGTCCTGATGAAAAGTCCAAAATGTGTTTAGTAGATAATTAATGCCAAGACTTAGGACAAATCCACCCACCATTGCTATATGGTAACCTGTCAATCGATAGAGAGCATAGTAGACGCTGGCATCGATAACCGTACATATTATCCCAACGACACAGAACTTTATAAATTTCCTTGTTTGAACATTTATTAACGAAAATTGTATCATTTATTCATCAGTATCTCAAACAATTGCTTGTGCTTCCTAATGATAACCTCAAGCACAATTCCACAGAAGAAAAACATAAAACCCAACAAAACTAATAATACGCTCACAATCAAAGTGGGGAAACGTGGAACTAACCCTGTTTGCAAATAATCAATCAACACTGGCATAAACAATAGCATAGCACCTACAAGAACGATGAATGCCACAACACTAAAAAACATGAAAGGTTTATAATCTCTAAACAATCGTGCTATTGTCATAAGCACCTTGAATCCATCGCTATAAGTGTTTAGTTTCGACACGCTTCCTTTGGGCCTATCACGATACTGGATAGGTATTTCTCTAATGTAGAAATTCTTATCCAAGGCATGAATGGTCATCTCCGTCTCAATCTCGAACCCCTTACTTAGTACAGGAAAATGTTTTACAAAATTACGAGAAAAAGCACGATTGCCTGTCATGATGTCTTTCACTTCAGCCGCAAACAGTTTGTTAATGAGCCATCTGACCAGCGAATTACCCATATTGTGAAAAGGTCGCTTATTCTCATCGAAATATGTTGATGAAAGTCTATCGCCAATTATCATATCCCCTCCTTCCAATAATACCATATCACACATCCGACGCGCATTATCAGCAGGATAAGTGTCATCGCCATCAATCATTAAGTAACAATCCGCTTCAATATCACGGAACATCGAACGAATAACATTACCCTTCCCCTGCCGATATTCATACCTAACAATAGCACCCGCTCCACGTGCAATATCATCCGTACCATCGGTGGAGTTGTTATCATACACATATATATCAGCTTCAGGCAAAGCCTTTTTGTAATCGATTACGACCTTCGCAATCGTTGCACTCTCATTATAGCAAGGTATGAGAACTGCGATTTTCCCATTATGCATCATCATTTGTCCGTTTTTTGCAAATAGACCTTAAATATACGCTTATCCATTTTCTCTCTGTAGTTCTATACACAAATATCAATAGAGCAAAAATACTGACCATCTCTCCTCGCCAAACAAACCAAAAGTGGATGGATGAGTGATTCTTCAACACACACATCCAAAGCACAGGAAGCAGAGCTATTATCAACAGCCACATATTATTTTTCATTCTTTCTTTATTCTTTGTCGCCCCTATCCAAAATCCCAATACAATTAATATAAACCATTGAATAATAGTAGGTGTCCCCCATGCAATCGTTCCTAATATTTGAACAACACTTATATCATTACCAAATCTAACGAAAGATTGATCGACCGCATTTTGTACCATATCATACCCTGTAAGGTAATAGGCAAGCACCCACTTCGTCCCCCACATCAAACCATAACCTAATAGCCACATAAAACTAAAAAGCAAGACATCCTTATATAAACCCGTTTTCTTCATTAGGGAATAAAATATTAACGGCATGCCAATTGTAATTACAGGCGCGGTCAAAAGATCCGCATAAGAAGTTACTCCCCCAACAATAAAGAACATCAGTATTGCATTCATACGATTTTGCCATATTCTATCGAATGTTAACAATATAACAATAGAAATAAAACTAATATAAAAGACTGTTGAAAATTGCAATGAATACGGAACAATGGGGAAAAACATACTGATTAAGACTGTAATAAGAAAAAAAACAGATATACTTTTGCCGATTTTCTTATATGAAAGATAACAAATTGAGATCAATAATAATGAAAACAAAAAAAGATTCATCATTCTTATCTTAGATAAATCCATCAACATTAAAGATGGTAATAATGTGGTTAGATAACCATGCCAATATCTACCGTAAACCGCATAGGAATCGGCACTCATCCTTGTATAATTCAAGAGAGAATCGCAAGAAAGCATTTTATCATCACGCACAAACCGATTTAGAAGAACTGTTTCAAGAACATCTTCTTGTCCAGCATTGTATGTTTCTTTTAACATAATGCCATCCGTCAATCCATCCAACACATACCGAGAGTTACTTATATGTACATTAAAATTATTACTCAACAGATTATATAACTCTCCTTCTTTATGAATAATATGGAGAGACTTTTCCACATTCGGTGCTATCGTAGCAAAAGGAATACGATGAGTCACATATAATAACGCAAGACCCATTGCCACCATAATAATGTAGGTAAAAAGTATACTAATAACACCTTTTAGAATTGAACACGTATTATCAATCATAACACAAAAAACTTTACACCTTTTCTATTAGTGAGGTATAATATCCATTGATTTTCTAATAATATCCTCTGAATCTATCGGATTGTATAGACACATCGCATTTTTTACCCCAGTAAACACCTGTTGAAGACCATTCTTCACCGTTTCCGAAACACCAACCACACAATCAAATTTATTATAACAACGTTCCTCTTCTTTCTGAGTCCTATATGCATCACCTGTCCAACGATCAACAAGCATGTTACAATGCACCCATGCGATTTTTCGGGATTTCACATTTGTAGAGCCACTGACAATCCTTGTGGCATATCCTTCAATAAAAGCCACTTCTGTGTCAAATTTTCCATGAATAAACAAACGATAAAAGAAGGATGGAGAAAAGAGCTTATATATGAAAGTTTTGAAATAATCACCAATCTTGCCATGTCCATATATATAGCGATACGTAATATCGGGCGGATAGTTATCATTCAAAGCTTCTTTATGTAACGAATATAGCGTCACATCAAACTTTTCCTTATTCAGATGCTTCAATAAAGTTTGAAGCACTTTCTCTGCACCGCCACCATAAAGGTCATTGACAAAAAAAGCGACTCTCTTTTTCATTCCATTAAAAGCTTTTCAATAGGCTCCATCAAACTTTCAATAGTAAAATCCTTACCACGTTCCACAGCCTTTTCTCGATAGCATTCAAGCATGGCTGCATCACTCAAAAGGCTCTTCAATCCTTCATGAAAAGCATCGTCATCGTTCTCCGTGATTATACCACACTCACCATTCTTCAACAACTCAGCCATGCCACTACAATCTGTCGTAATAACAGGAACACCTAAGATCAAGGCCTCAGTTACTGCTGTACTATATCCTTCACTCCGAGAAGAACAGACAAAGAGGTCGCCTTGTACAATATATTTATAAGGATTTGTATGGAATCCCAACAATTTCACGTAATCATTAATATGATTTTCTTGAATATACTGTTTCAACTGCCCCTCTTGAGAGCCAATGCCAATAATCCAAAGTTCAAATTCATATCCTTCATCTATCAAGCGTTTGACAATCTGGACTAAACGGTCATATCCTTTTTGATATTCTAAACGACCCACTGTAACAAGAAGCGGCCGCTTATGCTTAATAAGAACTTCTTCTGTTGCCATTATTTTGATCTCTTGTGAATTTATAGGGTTATATATGACGCTTCTATCTACATTTACTTTACTAAGAACGTTCTCAAATCCTTTCACGGCTGTATTAGATACACTTAATATCTTATCATACCTGTTATATGCCTGGGATTCTTGGTCAATTGATGAATACACAGATGTAGTCCAATGATCCATCCCCATATTACAATGTACCCAAGCATATTTCTTCGCTTTCTTATTTGTTGAATGACTTAGAAGTTTCGTCGTAAAACCCTCCACGAAAGCGACCTCCACATCATTGCCTTGAGGAACAAAGAGTTTATATACCCATGACAAAGGTAACCATTTGTAGACCAAATGATGCTTTATAACATAAACATGTTTCGAGAAAGAATTTGCATTTCGAGGTTCTGTTAATATTGCCTTATATCGAACAAACCTTTTCACAATTCTCTCATACGGGCCCCCTCCACTAATGGAACATACCGTTACATCAAATTTCTCTTTATTTATATGTTGAACCAACGTGGCAAGCACCTTCTCAGCCCCTCCATCAACAAGTGCTTCTATTAAAAAAAGAACACGACGTTTTTCCATCTTCTAAATGAATCCATCTAATTCCCTTGAGAACTTTAATGCCAACCCTTGTGCAAATGGCATAACCGAAAATATCTGCGAATAATAACCTATACCATAAGTATCACCCTGACAATTATCCAAAGCCCCATTACGTCGAGTCACTTTCATCAACGCCTTTTCAACTTTAAATGCTGATTCGAAAAATTTCTTGTCATGAGTAAGTTGATATGCAGAAACAAATAACAAACCTATCAAAACGGTGCCTGAAGACTCCATTCGCTCTTGCTGATTAAAGATGAAACAACTAAAACCGCCATCTTCTCGTTGCAATGGTAACAACGCATTTGCCAGTTTCAGGATGCGAGCAGCATTCCCTTCCATATCTGCAGTCTCTACTAAAGCTAAGATATACCATCCAATTCCTCGACTCCAATCATATACCCCCAATGGCAATTGCCGTTCTATATCGTATGCATGTGCAGGAAACACACCTTGCAACAATGCTTGATCATATTCTTCCAACTGTCGTTTTGCTAAATCATCCAAACCACAAGCATGCAATAATGGAAGCACCATGCCCAAGGTGTCCACGAAACGGAGTTTCTTTACCCAAGAACGATAATAGATCGTACCAGTATTCTTTACATCTTGACAACTTGCCAAGATCGTCTTTTCTTGTTCATCGTTTAGTAAACCATGTTTTTTCAAAGTATAGGCTAAGAGAAAGTCCTCAGGAAGCACTTCTTTTTGTGTAAACAAGTTTGGATGAGCCTTTACATATGTTTTAGCACTCGACCGATCCAATCCCAACAAAACTCCGGCAGTCTGCCATGTTTGTATCGTAGAACTACGGAACGTTCCGCTTAAAATATCTAATAGCATGAGGCGATGCTGATTAGTCACCCTTACAGTGGGAGAATGCTTCAACCACGCTTCCGCATTCTTTTCTATTGCTTTCTGCCATTGTTTCCGATTATTCCATCTTCCAATATGAATACGGCTTTGCCACTCATTGAAGTTGATATAAGCATCAACAGATAGAAAGGCAAAGACGACAAACAAAAGAAGGGTAATGACTATGGTGACGAACATTTTTATCTCTTACAGATTAAAAATAATACTTCAATATAGAAACTATTTGGAATTTCATGCACAGATATATCATATACTCCTTCCAATTTGAATAAATATTTTTATATCCAATTATACTCATCGCATCCTGTACCATAGGAAGGTTTATTACTTCACGAATATATTTCTCCTTTGGTTCCCCCTTCGACTTCCGATTGTTCATTAACATACGACTATAATTATTTACAGCCCTACATGCCAAATCGAAGCTAAATGGGGTCCATTTATCCCAAGCATTTTTTTGAATAATGTCTCTTTTTTTCTTATATAACACAGATAGGGATTCCTCCAGATAAGGTTTGTACTTCACCTCATGCATTATACTATTTTGATTATCCACTCGATAATGATAAGGAGCGTAATCGGTCAAAAAAACCGAAGAAGCATGAGAAAAGATCTCCATCATAAATAAAGTATCTTCACCCACACGAATACGAGAATCAAAAGTTACAGGATGCTCCAAGAGTAAAGAGCGTCTTATCATATAACGCCAAATAAAAGAGAAATCATCCGATGCTTGTGGTGTCTTAGTGGATTTCAGTAATGCTACCGGAGAGAGAACTTCTCCACGCTTCATTGAAAAACAGGAATATTGCCCATCAGGAAAAGTCTGATATGAAAAGCCTAGTACATCCACTTGGGTCTTATCCATTAGCTCAACTAATCGGGCGTATGTATCTTCTTCTATAAAATCATCTGCATCTTGAAACACAAGAAATTCTCCGATGGCCTCACTTATACCATACGAACGAGCCAGAGCAGGACCCGAATTATTCTGAGTCAAGACCTTTATACGCTTATCTTGAGCGGAATATGCTTCTAATATATTGATAGATCTATCCGTACTCCCATCATTCACACAGATACATTCCCAATCAGTAAACGATTGGGCTACGATACTATTCAGACAAGCCTCCAAATATCGTTCTACATTGTAAACAGGAAGAATGATAGAAATTTTTGGCACTAATCAATTACTTTCACTATTTGAGATTGGTATTCTTTGTCAATGGTATCCTCTGAACCAGAAAATCCTCCTGCTTCATGAACATACTTATTAGGGATCGGAACTTTCGTCAAAGCCCCCATCTTATACCACTCGTATTCAGTATCCACATTACCTATATCTATGGCTTGATACCCTTTCTGTGCTAAATCGTAAGCAAGCACCGTAGCTGTTGGTCCCAATGCTAATATCACTTGCCATTCATTCGCAGGATATTGTAACACTGTCCTCATAATATCATCATATCTAGAGAAAGCACTCACCTGAGGACCTAATATTCTTTTAATTTGCTTACAATCTGCAAACAAATCATTCCCTACACCCAAACAACTTTTTTGGCCTTCCACCAACAAAACATTCTTGCCGCGCCAAATCTGCTTCAACATGTCAAAATACTCCCCTGCATGACTTTTGTCCTTATACATCATGTAACATCTTGACATGTGCGTATTATAATATTGACGGTCTTTTAGAAGATACTTATACCACGTACTTCTGTAGTAAGACAAATGCCATCTCCAGAATTTCTTATGATGTGCATCATATTGATCAACATTTTCAAAACCATCTATTAAACAGGTTATATGATTTGGAATAGGCTTATTCAGAACATCTATAAGCCTGTTGCATAAATCCTGTGAGTTCGTTTGGTATGTAATATTATCATGATGGAGCACTTTCATCTCAGCATCTCCAAAACGGCTCACAGAACAACCCGTATCTAATACATATTGTATGGTATCACGAATAGATGCCACCTTCGGCGCCTTATGAATATTTCTGTAAAAGAAATCATAGATCAGTTGGTTGTTATCTCTAATCTTTAGCCATTGATCATAAGACCAATTCCATAAATCAACAAATTTTTTTTTCATATATGTATTTCTTTAATGACACAATAATGACAGTTCCAACAAGAGATATCGCAAATACTAAAATTGTCCGAAGAACATCTATATTATAGTTACGAGCCATGCTTCAAACTTACTATCACCTATTAATTTACATTTTTCTGAAATTTGGTCCTATATTCTGCGATTTACAGAACATCCGCTGCCAACATACGGAAGTACGATATAATATAGAATACAATTTATCAAACAGCCAAACACGTTTCAGTTCCAACAATGAATCTATCATCTTATAATCCTTTTGCACCATCGGCGGAAAGATTTTGCTCAGCAACTCCATTCTTTCCTGGTTCCTCAATTCCAACATTTTGTCAGAAATACCGCCACCTTCAAAAACACTTATGGTAACAGGTATCTTTT
>JAEEGG010002678.1_pt1 | contig 45553 bp, 27 predicted proteins | sample 9134161 | NCBI WGS metagenome assembly JAEEGG01 (sample SAMN16246543, study PRJNA631951) | gut metagenome | biome: gut microbiome; feature: rumen; material: CR-attached | host: Bos | place: Iran: Karaj | collected 2018-10 | reverse complement strand
CAAGGAACTCGGTGTCCTCGCTCAGGGTGATGTTGTATGACTGCTGCTGGCCGACCACGAAAGTCTCGGTGGTATAGCCGATGCAGGAAACGCTCATCGTAGCCCCGTTGGGGACGCTGAGGCTGAACGTACCGTCGGCATTGGTGACGGTACCGACCCGGGAGTTGCCAACCACCATGACGGAAGCGCCTATGATGGGCTCTCCCTGCTGGTCGACTACAGTACCGCTGATCGAACGGTTCTGGGCATGAACGGTTGAAACACCCAGAAATCCGATGACCAGGACCAGAACGGTCCTGATCAGATTAGAGAACAGTTTCTGTTTCATACTGTACGGTTTAATGGTTAAAGTGTTATTGAAAAAAAGAGTTGTCTAGTTATGCAGTGCAGCATGATTTGCGTCGAATATAGCTTGAAACGATTTAATGAAATAGAACAATTCGGACCGAAAATGTAACAAAATGGGAAACGAATGAAATTTTAAATACATTGAACATTATTTAAAAATTGTATCATTATTACTATATTTATCTTCGGAAACCGAAATCCGGCATTGGAAGATGATGAAAAACCGTCTCACTCTCATCCTGGTCTGTTGCATTCTGCCGCTTGCCTTGCACGCGGCGGAACACGATTTCCATATTTCGTATTCGAGCGACGAAGGTCTGCCGGGAATGCATATCCGCAGCTGCAGCCAGGAAGCATCGGGCAGGATGTGGGTAGGATCAGGGAACGGAGTGTATTTCTATGACGGTACAAGGTTCAAGGCCTTGGACGACTATGACTACATGCAGAGTTGCACCAAGATGACCTTTGCCGTCCAATGCGATCCCGGGGGCAGGACATGGATAGCGTCAAGCAACGGCGCAGGATTCTTCGATACGGTCAGGGGAAGGTTTACCGCCATAGAAGGATTCGACTCCGATCCGGCAAGGGACCTTGACCTCGATCCGGCCGGAAACGTGTGGATAACTTCCCACTCCGGTATCTGGACATACGATTTCGAAAGCAGGTCTGCAGTGCGGGCCATTCCCGAGCAGGACTATCGTCCGGAAATGGCTTTCTTTTCCTCGGACGGAGAGTATTTCTACATCTTGTCGGCAGAAGGCAGCATCATCAGGCACGAGATGGGTTCCGGGCTCAATTTCGAGGTTTATCCGCCAACGGACGGAAGAAGGGCCAGGTGCATCTGCGAGTCCACCGAAGGACGCCTCTGGGTGGCCCTCGAGTCCGGGCTCATATTCCGGATGGATGGAAAGACCGGCAACAGGCAGCGCCGCATCCACATCAGGAGGATTATCGGGAACGCCGGCATCATCTCGATGATGGAGAAGGATGATGAATTGTGGGTCGGTACCTCTTCGGGGCTCGTAGTTTATTCCCTCACCTCGGGTACATTCGACAACCAGACCGGCGTGGACGAAAAGCCTTATACTCTCTCAGGGCATACGGTCAGGGAGATCTACGAGGACCGGGAAGGCAATGTCTGGGTCGGGACCGCCAACGGCGGACTGCGCGTCTGGATGAGCTACGGCGGCAATTTCAGCAGGTTCATTACCAAAGGAGACGGTAAATCCCTCGCCGGGACTTCCATCCGCGCCATTTGCGCAGACGATAAAGGCTATATATGGACCGGAAGCGAGGAAGGACTCGTATCGCGTTACAATCCGTCGAACGGTGAATTCGTCGACTTCAGTGACAAGACGGGCATAGATTTCGGAACCGTCATCACCACCATCAAATACATCGGTGGAAAACTCTGGATCGCCACTTACGGAGACGGTCTTTACGAATTCGACCCTTCCGCCGGCAGGATGATACGCAAGTGCGAGGGCGTTACGGAACGTTTCTTCGCGTTGACAGTGGACAGCAACGGGCACATAAGGGCAGGAACCGATATCGGAGTGTTCTCCGTCGACAAGGCCACCGGAGAATTGGTCAGGGAGAACCCTGATCTCGTATTCCCCGTCCATAGCCTGGCTAGAGACTCTTACGGACGCATCTGGATGGGGACATACGGTCAAGGTCTCGGTTATTGGGAGCCCGGTACTCCGTCCTATATCCCTATACCATATGCCGACAGGGGGGACAATCCACTGTCTTCCAACTACATCAATTATCTGTTCACGGATTCGGACGGCAGCCTTTGGATATGCTCGGAAGGCTCAGGAATAGCCCGGATCAGATTCTCGGCTTCCGGAGAGATCGATGGAACCGACCATGTCGACCGTCGTTCCGGCCTTCCGTCGAACGAAGTCAAGGCCGCGCTTGAAGGGCCGGAAGGACACATCTGGGTGATGACATCGGACGGAATGGCAGAAGTCGACAAGGCAACCATGCAGGTCAGGAACGTCTATATGCAATCCGACGCCGTCATCGGCAAGTTTTTTGATCCTGCCTCCTGCCTGATAACGGACGACGGACTGGCGTTTGCCGGAACCAACCGCGGTCTTCTTTCCTTCAAGCCCGCCTCCATGAAAAGCCTCTTCGAGAGCAAACCGGTACACATAAACGGACTGCTGACCGGGGAGGGAGGACAGATTGAGCAGCACAAGGGCGATGTTTCAGGAAAGCGCGACAGCCTTAAGGTCAAATGGAAAGACGCTTCGGTGCTTACAGTCGCCTATTCTACATATCAGTACGCCAATCCCAATAAGGAAACGTTCAACTGCGAACTTAGGAGAAACGGATACAGCAGTGTGATCACCACTGACGATTTCTCCACCAGTTATGCGGGTCTCAGGCCGGGGCATTATTTATTCAAAGTATCCCCTTATGGAGACCCGGACGGTTCCACCGCCGACAGTATCAGGTTTTATATCGTCCCTCCATGGTACAAGTCGCTGGCCGCGCAGCTTTTATATGCCCTGCTGATAGCCACCGCACTCGCTTTCTTGATACGGAAGATTAGACAGGACAGGCAACGCGTAACACGCTTCAAGGAAGCCCAGGCCAGCATGCAGAATCTCCACAGCCAGATGTCCTTCCTGACAAACGTCACCCACGAGATCAGGACTCCCGTCACGATGATGACTATCCTGATGGACAGAATATTCAAGAAGAAAGCGCAGGAGCAGGACGAGGACCTGGTATCGATGAAGAGCAACATGAACAGGCTCTTGGAGCTGTGCGACCAGATGCTCGATTACCGCAAGGTCGAGAACGACCAGGTCAAGCTTGTTTTGGACGACACGGTTCTCAACAACATCATACAGGCTGCCGTGGAGTCGTTCCGCTCCGCCGCGGAAGCGAAAGGGATGGGGTTCATCGTTTCACTTCCCCAGCAGCCGATTCTCGCCCGCTGCGACCGTAACGCCGTGGAGAGTATCCTGAGCAATCTCCTGTCGAATGCGGTCAAATACGGTTCAAGCAAGATATCACTGCAACTTACTCAATCGGAGAAGGAAGCCATAATCTTTGTAGAAAGTGACGGAGACCATATCCCGAAAGATGAAAGCGAACTGATATTCAATGCTTTCTACCAAAGCGACCCTAAACGGAGCACTGGTACGGGGATTGGCTTGACATACTCACGCGCCCTAGCCAACATGCAGAACGGGACGCTGTTCCTTGACGACAAGAGTGAGGAAATGAACCGTTTCGTCTTCACCCTCCCGCTGAGCATCCTTGGAGAGACCGGTAATGAAACCGTCCCGCACTCCCCTGCCGAGGACTCCCCTGAGATCGAGATTCAGACCGGAGGAATGCCTCTCATCCTCGTCGTGGAAGACAATGAAGGCCTAAGGAAGGTTATCCTGGAGGAACTCAACGATGAATACAGGACAGTCGGAGCTGCCAACGGAGCAGAAGCTCTGGATATCATCAAGGATGAGAGCATCGACATGGTGATCAGCGACATTATGATGCCCGTAATGGACGGGTGCGAGTTGTGCGATATAATAAAGAACGACATACACACCAGTCACATAGTCGTGATACTCCTCACCGCCGCCATCGGCACGGAGAACCACATCAAGTCCCTTAAGGCCGGAGCCGACGGATACATCGAGAAGCCTTTCAGCATGGAGCTCCTGAGGGAGAACGTCCACAACCTGTTCCGCAACCGGGAGATCCGCAACGAACAGTTTGCCAGTTCTCCCCTGTCGCATTTCCGCTGCGCTTCATACAGTTCTGTCGAGCAGGAGTTCATGGATGCTTTGAACGACTACATTTTCCAGCATATTTCGGAAACGGAGATGTCCGCCGACAGGCTTGCCGATGCCCTGAATACCACGCGCAAGACCCTGGCTCACAAGATTTCGGCCAACACGGGCCTGACCGTCAACGAATATGTGAGGACCTGCCGTCTCAAGAAGGCCGCGGAACTCCTCGCCAAGCAGAAATACCGCATCAACGAAGTCGGCTATCTCGTAGGTTATTCGACGCCGTCGTATTTCACCAAACATTTCACGGCGCAGTTTGGGATGAAACCGTCAGAATTCGTACATTCGTTGTAAGAATATTCAAACACACATAATTATGTTGAAACACTTTTTCAGACTATGCATCGTCATCGGGATACTCGTCCCATGGCAGATGTCAGCCCAGCACAAGAGTGACTACAACGTCGGCAGGAATGCCTTCCCGCGTATAAATGCCGACAATTCCGTCACTTTCCGCATCCAGGCTCCCGACGCCCCTTCCATGACTGTAGATTGCGGCAAAAGGTATCCCATGCAGAAGGACGCCGAAGGTTTCTGGACAGCGACCATCGATCCGATGGTAGAGGGCTTCCATTATTATTCCTACATCATCGGAGGCTGTTCAGTCGCCGATCCCGCCACTTACACGTTCTTCGGAATGAGCCGCTATGCGAGCGCAGTCGAAGTGAATGAGACTCCGGACGAAGCGGCATTCTATACGCCGAGGACGGACATCCCTCACGGCGCAGTGCGTTCCGTCAAGTTCTATTCGAAAGCATGCGACCAGTATCGTACACTGTTCGTCTATACTCCCCCGGAGTACGAAGTCAACCGCGACAAGCGTTTCCCCGTCCTCTACCTTCAGCATGGCGGAGGCGAGGATGAGACCGGCTGGGTATATCAGGGCTTCGCGGACGTTATCCTCGACAATCTCATCGCGGAAGGCAAGGCGGAGCCGATGATCATCGTCATGGCCAGCGGCGTCGCCCATAACGCCAAGGACGGTTCCGATGCCTATGACGAGGTAATGACCAAGGAGGTCGTCCCGTTCATCGACGCGCGTTACCGCACTGTCGCCGACCGCGACCACCGCGCCACCGCCGGCCTCTCCTGGGGTGCCAAGCAGGCATACGATCTCGGATTCGGATATCCCGAACTCTTCTCCTGGGTTTCGGGCTTCAGCGGCATCATCGTCATCGGCGAGTTCCGTTCCCGTCCGGCCGGCTTCGAGGATCCCGAGAAGTTCGCCGCCGCCTACAACGGCATATTCAGCGATCCAAAGGCTTTCAACGAGAAGTATCATCTGGTCTTCATGGCCAACGGCGGAGCCGAAGGCAACAATATCGAACACATGCATGAAGTCCTGCTCAGTCACGGTATAGAGAACACCTTCTACCAGTCGCCTCTCACCGCACATGAATGGCTTACCTGGCGCCGCTGCCTGTATCAGTATGCACAGAAACTCTTCAAATAGGAATGCCTTATGAAAAAGATAATACTCGTTACATTTGCGTTGCTCTCTTTCGCGGTCATTTCATCGGCACAACTCACCAAGCCTACCCCCGCCACCACCAACCTTGACGGCAAGCAGTATCCTATGGTCAATCCTGACCTGAGCGCCACCTTCCGCGTTGTTGCCCCGGAAGCCAAGACTGTCGAACTCGACCTCGGCAAACTGTATCCGATGACAAAGAACGCCGACGGCGTGTGGGAAGTCACCTGCGATCCTCAGGTGCCAGGATTCCACTACTATTTCATCCATATCGACGGAGTCAAGGTAGCCGACCCTTCGAGCAAGCTGTTCTACGGATGCGGCATGATGTCCAGCGGTATAGAGATTCCTGAAGCGGGCGTAGACTACTACCTCGAAAAGGAAGTCCCGCACGGCGAGATCCGTATGCAACGTTATTACTCCGACCTCACAAAATCCTGGAGAATCTGCTACGTCTATGTTCCGGCGGAGTATGAAAGCAATCCTTCCAAGCGCTATCCAGTTCTCTATCTCTTCCACGGAGGCGGTGAAAACGAGACCAGCTGGCCCATCCAGGGCAAGGTCGACAACATCATGGACAACCTCATCGCCGCCGGCGAGTGCAAGCCCATGCTGGTCGTGATGGACCGTGGCGAAGCCACGCTCGCCGACCAGCCGGACTTCCAGCCTAGAAGGGCCGGCGGGATGATCATGGACTTCACACCACTCGACAGGGTTGTCACCGAGGAGATCGTACCGATGATCGATACAAGGTACCGTACCCTCCCCGACCGCATGCACAGGGCCATAACCGGTCTTTCCATGGGCGGATTCCAGAGCTGGGCCATCGGCCTCAACCACAAGGACAAGTTCGCATACATCGGCGGATTCAGCGGCTCCGGTCTCGCTCCGACCGAGGAGCGCTATCCTGCATCCCTCAACGACGAGGTCGAGCTTCTTTATGTCGGCACCGGCACAGAGGAGCCCGGACAGATGTACACTGGCGTGCGCGACTTCCATCTGTTCCTCGAACGCACGGGCGTGAACCACGTCTATTTCGAGTCCCAGGGCACCGCTCACGAGTGGCTCACCTGGCGCCGGGCGCTGAAGGACTTCGCGCCAAGACTGTTCGTCAAATAAAAAGGAAAGCGGCCCGACGGGTCGCTTTTCTTTTTTTGACTGTCACTGCATTCAGCAGGACTACTTCACGGCGTAAGGGCCGATAAGGGTTCCGGTGAAACCGCCGGCGCTGGCGGAAGTAGTGTAAGAAGCATCGACGCCCTCGATGAGAGGCTGCCATTTCTTGCCGTTAATCGAATACCAGAACGAGAAGGTCTCGGCGTCCGAAGTGACCTTAAGGTCGATGAAACGATACTTGCCTATCGCTGCGGAGGCAAGCTGGGAACTGGCCTCTTCGAAGCGTGGACGCTTACCCTGCTCGACAACGATCTCGAACTCGATCTTAGTGACGGATATTCCTTCTTTGGACACCATGAACTGGTACTGACGCCTCTCGTCCTTGAACAACAGGAGACCGGCGGACTCGGAATACTTGGAAGGAGTGAAATACATCCTGGTCGTAGCCGCGAACTTGTGGTGATGCAGACGATGCGCGATGTATGAAGGAGTGTGCATTTCGGTGGCCTTGTCTTCAGAGCACAAGAGTTTGAGATATCCGGGATTGTCGGTAAGCGAATAATGGTCAAGCGCGGGACTGCGAAGAGTCAGCCACTCGTCGCCGAGTTTCGGGGCATCGAACTCGTCTTCCATAGTGAAATTGCCGAAAGTGAGCTTGTCGCCGCGCTTCACTCCCTCGTGACGTACGATCATGGGAACGGACTCGCCGGCGGGAAGTATGACGGGCCACTTGTCCTCGGTCCAGGTGACGGGAAGCATATGGGTCTCGCGGCCGATGTTCTCGAAGTTCTCACGATAAGGGCGGTCGGCAAGGAATACAGCCCACCACTGGCCGTTGCCGTCCTTCACGAGGTCGGCATGACCGGCGCAGGAAACGGGATTGGGACGGTTCTCGTCCAGTCCAACCTGTGTAAGGATGGGGTTGCCCTCGTATGAGACGAAAGGTCCGAAAGGAGTCTCGCCCTTGAAAACGACCTCGGAATGCCACTCGCCGAAATTGGTTCCGCCCTCGGCGCACATCAGATAATACTGGCCGTCGATCTTGTAGATATGCGGTCCTTCGATCCAGTAGGGATTGTTCTCGGGACGCGTTCCCTTGTTGACGATGATCTTGCGCTCACCCACCGTACAATCGTTGGCGACGTCGAATTCGACGCAGCGGATGGTGCGGTGACCGTTGTACTCGGGCTTGTGGTCGGGGGCGTCGTCGTTGCTGACGATATAAGCCTTACCGTTGTCATCGAAGAAGAATGAAGGGTCGATACCTTCGACGACGGGGACGTAGATGGGATCGGACCAGTCGCCCCAAGGATCCTGTGTCTTGACATAGAAGTTGCCTCCGGCAACGTCAGTGGTGATCATGTAATAGGTCTTGTTGGCCGGATTGTATGTAATGTCGGGGGCATAGATGCCTCCGCTGATACGCTGTCCGTCGAGATGCGGCAGGTGCTCTGGACGGTCGAGTATGTTGCCGATCTGCTCCCAGTTCACGAGGTCGCGGCTGTGGAAAAGCGGGACTCCGGGGAAATAGCAGAAAGTGGAGGAGATGAGGAAATAGTCTCCCTCTCCGTTAGTACAGATGCTGGGGTCGGAATACCATCCGGCAAGGATGGGATTGTACACGTAGTCGTCGCCCGGCAGAGGATTCTGGGCATAGAAATCATCGTTGCCTTCATACTTGAACCAGTCGAAGAGCGCAGTCCCTTCGGGAGCCTTGACCGAACAGGACATGAGAGCAAGCGCCGCGGCAGCGGCAAACAGGAATCTTTTCATATCGTAAATAAGGTTTGTTCCGGACACAAATATAACAAGAAATCAACGAATCCCGAATTGTTCCGAGAGTATCTTGGCCAGATCCTCCGCAGTATCTGCGGAAGGTACTACCCAGCGGTCACCGAAGACGAAGCGAGGAATGCCGGCGCTGCTGCGGGTGGATGTACGGCCGAAGAGGTCGGCGGCGCGGCGGATCGACTCCGACAGCGATGCGTCGGGAAGGAGGGCTTCCAGCTTGTCCTTGCCGACGATGGATGCGGCGCGTTCACGCACAGCCGCCGTAGCCCGCGGCCGCCAGGCGGACTCGCCGGCGCCGAACAGCCATCCGTCGAAATCGGCGAAGGCTTCCGGCTCGAGTTCGTAAACGGCGAGAGCCAGACGTGCCAGGTCGCAAGACCCTTCGAAACGCGTCTCTTCCCTTGGGACATATGGATTACACTTGGGGCTTAGCGGACAAGGACAAAGGACGAAAGCGACACGGCCGCCGAACTGCCTGATTACTTCCGGCAGTTGCTCGTGCACCGTCCGGCAATGCGAGCACTGATAATCATACAGCAAGTCGATGACGTACTCAGCCTCCGGATTGCCGATGACAGGCGCCTCATCGGAGGAGATCAATGGGAAAACCTCCTCTCCCGTTCCCTCCTGATAGACGCTGTCCGGCACGGTCAGCACCTGGAGTGCGGCCAGTAGCGCGGCGAGTCCGGCTCCGACGGCCATCCAGCCGCCACCGGACCGCGTACCGCGCAAAAGTCCGGAGGCAGTAAGTACAGCACAGACTATCCCCAACGCATGCGTGGTCATGCAATACTTGCAAAACTCCCCTTCTGCAATTATCTGAAGGCCGACGAACCATACCGCAGAACCGATGATGGCTCCGGAGATCAGGAGCAAGGCTTTGGACGACATATCCTTCAAGCCTTCATCCTTTGAAAGCAGGAAGACTGTAACGGCAAGAAGGAAGGCAAGATAAGCTCCTGCGGCTATCCCGCTGATGGGAAATATCCCGAAAAGCTTTGACCAGCGTCCGCCGAGGACGCTGTCACAGGCAGAGCCGGCTCCGCAGCCAACAAGCTCGGAGCCGCTCAGCGAGTGTATGCTCATTATGATGCAGAGCAAGAGTGCCGCGACACCAAAAAGCGCCGCGACACTCAACTTGATCTGCGTTTTACGCATCATCGATATGCTTAGAACCTGTTCGGAGCTCCCGGAGTCGGAACCGAGCCGGTCATAGGGATGCCGGAAGCATAGTCTGCCCTTACCGGTGAGGAGACGGTGATTCCGGAGCCGGCAAAGTCTTCACCGGAAGCATGGGCAGCCTTGAGAGGAGCCGTCAGAACTATCGCGTCAGGTACTGCGGGCGCCGTGCTGAACCAGCCTCTGCGGACGGCATGTATCTCGGCGATGAATGCCTTCTCGTCGCCGACATAGACTTCCCGACCGACCGCAAAGCCCTGGGAAGAAGCTACGGACACGCGCGTAGCTCCCTTGGAAGCTTCAGCGGCAAGGGTGGTATAGCCTGCAGTTCCGATATTGGCTGCGATCACTTCTTCCTTGTTCGGACCGATGAACAGCCTCTGGTTGATGACCAGTCCTCTGGTGGAGTTGACCTTGAGGTTGCGCGAACCGGCCTTGAGAGGAGCGGAAAGCGAAATGCTGCCCTGTACACGGAAATCGTTCTCATTGTCGTCCGTATCCATTCCGTCCGGCCAGCGACCGGCACTTAGGTTGGGAGCTACCGCTCCCGGAGCCGGAAGGCCCCTCTGGGCAACAGCAGGGACGGGGACGAAGTTGCCGGGTTCCTCAAGGCCTGACTGGCCCTGATAGCCTTCGCCGAGCCAAGGATCGACGATGGCGCCGTAGTTGAGAGCATCCACTACGTTGCCCTTTGAATCACGGAGCGTGATGTTGCCGGAAGTCGAGACGAATGCGGGACCGCCATAAAGGAGATCGGCAGGGATCTCGCCCTGGTAACCGGCATTCACGACCTTGGCGTCGAACACGACCTCATCCACTGGATGATCGGAAGCAAGTGCCTTGTCGAGCTCGATGGAGTACACGAGCGCGAGCACGGGCTCATTGGAGGAATGGTCGAAACGCGTAGCGGGTTCAAAGGTGATACCGCTGCCGTTGACGCCGTAAGGCATATTGGAAGAGTGGAAATACTTCAAGGGCTCCTCCAGTTCGACTCCCGTACCGGGATCCTCGTCGGGACGCAGGGGTCCGTTCAGTGTATTACGGACGGAAGGAGTGCCGACGGCCTTGACCGTCACCCACTCGATGCCGTGGCCTTCGCTGTCGATATCGAGCCTGATCCTGTCACCGACGGAGATATTGGCGGTGGAGGAGAGCTTGATGTTGGTCTGGCCGGGATAGGCGTCCATCGCGAGGTATGCCTGCGTTCCGGGCTTGCCGACCTCGGTGATGGTCACGACCTCATACTTCTCGAGCACATTGGAGACTGCCGGATAGGTGGCACCGTATCCTATGGCCATCTTGCCGCCGACGGTAAAACCGTCTATGCTGGTGACGGGGATGTTGTTGGAGCCGGCGGGAACCGTGATGACCGGACCCTCGGGAAGCGGCTGCCACAGAGTGGTGGGCGTGCCGGGGGCAGCGCGACGCATCATAGCGCGCATGTCGTTGGTGGGAGCCGGCGGAGCGGGTTTGTTCACCGCCGTGACCTTGACCTTCTCACGGCCGACCTCGATCTCGTCTCCGACGGAGATGCCGGTGACGTCGCGGACGAAGATAACCTTGTCACCCTTGGAGGCGGGAGCTGCAAGTCCGGAATTGGCAAGACCGAGCAGATAGAAGCCCTTGCCCTCGAGCTTGGTACCCTTCGGAATACGGATCTCGGAGAACGCAGGAACATTGATGGCATGAGTGGTGACGGTCCATCCGGAGATGTCGACGGTCTTCTCGCCTGCATTATAAAGCTCAATGAAATTGTCAGTGCTGCTGGCGGAGGAGGCGATGCCGAATTCGTTGACCTTGACGGGATCGACGTTGCGGACCTTCTGTATGGCCTTCTCGCTCATGCGGGAGCCGTCAGCGGCGGTCCAGGATGCGACTGCGCCAAGGTCGCCGTTGAACGCCTTGGAGCCGGACTTGACATTGAACGTGACCACGACGGTCTGCCCGGGGGCCACGGCATAGCCGACCTTGCGGACACGCTCCTTGGAGCCGAGTACGCTTGCCTTCCACTTTCTGGGCAGGTCAAGGCTGATTTCGAGATCCTTGATCTCTTCACCGGTGACGTTGACGAAGGTGACAGTGGTCGAGCCGCTGCCGCCCTTGACGAAGGTCTGGAGTCCGTTGGGGGCGAAAGTCTTGTCGGAAGCGGAAACGGAGAGAGGAGCGACTTCATAACGGGCCGCAACGACGTTGGCCTGTACGGCGAGGTTGGTCGCCTCGGTCGGGAACGTACCTGCAGCAGTCATCGCACCCTCATAGAAGGTACCTGAAGAGCCGTTGGAGTTGTCGCCGCCGTTGCCGAGCAGGATGGCGCCCTGCTTGCGCATAGGGTCATAGCTGTTGCGGGGATTGCGGACACGTCCGCCGTCGTAATATGTCTTGAGTCCGCCGGTCTGGGCGTCGCCGCCCATCGAGCGCCAGTGATGAGGCTCGCCGTCGGCGAACGCGGTCACGAAACGCCAGGAGATGCTCTCGAGGCCTTCGCAGTATTTGTCGTTGGGATCGTCGTTGACGCAACCCACGAGATTGTTTTCCTGGTCGGTCATGATCCACGGACCGGGAGCGTCGCCATGGTACCAAACCGGCTGGTTGCCGTAATAGGTCGTCTCCATGGTGCCGTCACCGTCGTCACGGCTGTCGGTCTCGGCATTGCCGTAGTCGAAGCAGCAGCCGGAGTTGTAATGATGGCCGTTGATGACCCAGTACTGGCCTTCGGCCTGGTCATCCACGGCAGTGCCCTTGGCGTCGTTCCAGCGGTAGCCCATACCGGGAGCGATGAACACGCCATAGACCTTGTGGCCGTTCAGCCAGACGGGAGCCCAGTCGGCGAGGGAGATGTTGTTGAAACCTCCCATGGCCGGTCCGCTGAATCCACCGCGGGGAGCCTGCTGCAGATGGTTCTCGTTGCCGGACTGGTCGTAGATGACGGTGATCCAGCAATAGGTGTCCTTGCAGAATTCGTCCTGTGCGGCGGCATCGGCATAACCTCCGGCGTCCTTGGCCGTAGGCTTCACGACACCGATGTCGAGTTTCTTTCCGTCGGACTGGCGCATCACTTGATAAAGCGGTCCGTCATAGGAAGCGAGCAAGGCGCGGGTCGTACTGTGCGCGGCGGCGCAAGGGTTGCCTGCAGCGGCATATACGTCGCAGGGGCCCTCAGGGCGCTGCATGGCATCGCGCTGCGCAACGGCCAGCGTGCCCAGGAGCACGGACGGCGCCGCCACTGCGACTGCCAACGCAAGGAAAAGGAGCTTTTTGTTTTTCATATTATGTGGTGTTTTTGGGATTGCATTCCTTCAAATATACACATCTTTATTTGCATTCCCGTCATTTTTGAGTTAAATTTGTATCCCGGTTGAATCTAATCGGGAGTATCCAATGCCACGTCACATCTTGAAGGACGCAAGCCTGCTTCCCGCGGACCTGCGGAACGATACAAGCATTTACCGTCTCAAGTCGGAGCATCTCTCCAACGAGTATTTCATCGCCAGCAGTCCCGGGACGCGCCGGCTCATGGCATCTCCCGAAGTCATAGGATACGACTCGTACCTCTGCATGGTTCCCTCCACCCTCGCCGCCCTCGACCATCTCATCGACGTCGGTCTTGGCGGCGACGTCAGCATCCTCACCATCCTCCGCGGCGGACTCAACTATCCCCTGGAGGAATGCTGCCATCGCAAGGGCATTACTGTCAGGAACATGGACTTCATCTCCTGCGAACGCATCATCGAGAACGGCATCATCACCTGCCTGGACATCCGCTACGAGAAGCTCCATATCGAAAAGGACTGCACTCTCATGATCGGCGACATCATAGCCAGCGGAGACACTCTCAGGTTGAGTCTGGAGCAGGTTGTGGACCGTTTTCGCAGGCGTGGCGGCAGTATCCGCAAGATTGTGTTCTTCACCATCGGCGGGACCAAGGCCATCCGTCTCATGGAGGAACTGACTCCGAAGATCAGAAGCATCTGGCCCCAGTTCGAAGGCTTCACCTGCGTGTTCTACGAAGGCATCTTCAGTGTTTACGAGGACAAGGGATGCACGGGAGTCAACATCCCCGACATCGATTTCTACTGGAAGGACGGCATCATATCTCCTGACTTCCGCTACCACGTGCTCAAGGACGACGACGCCCTCTTCGAGAAGTGCATCATATATGACGGAGGCGCGCGACGCTATGAGATCTCCGACCATTACTGGGAGGTAGTCGAATACTGGGAGGACCTCGCCCGTGCGGCCGGCAGGACGGAGTACAGGGATTTCCTCGTGGAGAAGATAGGGCACGGGCTCGAGATCGGTTTCGAGGATTGGCTGACGCTCAACGGCTACCAGGACCTTGACGAGGAGGAAATGACCTCGCTTTATATCATGGAAAGGGATTTCCTGAGGCAGAAACGCACTATTCCCGACATTTGCGAGAGACGGCTGCGCGAGTTCAAACTGGCCCTGCACAAGTATATACAATCTTAACAAATAGCAAAAATGAGCAACAACAAAATCGACTACGACTACACCGTCGGCCCGGTATCAAAGACCGGCAGGAAATCAAACCTGAGCATGTTCATGGTCATGCTCGGCTTCACATTCTTCTCCGCCAGCATGTGGGTTGGACAGGAACTTGCAGCCGGACTGGACTTCAAAGGATTCATCTGGGCTTTGCTCCTCGGAGGCCTTATACTCGGAGCCTACACCGGAACTCTCGGTTACATCGGCGCCAACAGCGGGCTTACGCTGGACATGCTCTCACACCGCAGCTTCGGCAAGAAGGGAAGCTGGCTTCCGAGCGCCATGATCTCCTTCACCCAGATGGGTTGGTTCGGAGTGGGTCTCGCCATGTTCGCCATACCCGTGGCTAAGGAAGTCTTCGGGCTGGATGTCACTCCCGACCACATGCCCGCCCTGGGCTATCTCCTCGTCGCCGTAGCGGGTATCCTGATGACCGCAAGCGCGTATTTCGGCATCAAGAGCCTTACCATCATCAGCTACATCGCCGTGCCTCTTATCGCCATCCTGGGTACGGTGGCCATGATCCTCGCCGTCAAGCGCGGTGACGCCACGCTCGTGGAGCAGTTCGCCAAAGGGACGAAAGATCTCGGAGTGATAGCCGGAGCCGGACTTGTCATAGGCAGTTTCGTGTCTGGCGGTACGGCCACGCCGAATTTCGCGCGTTTCGCCAAGAACGGAAAGATCGGAGCCATCGTCACCGTCATCGCCTTCTTCCTGGGCAACAGCCTGATGTTCTTCTTCGGAGCAGTCTCCAGCATCTATGCGGGAGGAAACGATATCTTCGAGGTCATGCTCAACCTCAACCTCTTCTACTTCGCCGTCCTCATCCTCGGCCTGAACATCTGGACCACCAATGACAACGCATTGTACTCCGTCGGTCTAGGTCTCTCCAACATCACCGGATTCTCCAAGAAGGCGATGGTCCTTGTCGGCGGTCTCATCGGCACCGTGGCCGCCGTGTGGCTCTACTGGAACTTCTGCGACTGGCTCAACGTCTTGAACTGCACGCTTCCCCCCATCGGAGCCATCCTCATCATCGATTACTTCCTGAACAGGAAGGAATATGCCGAAGGTACTCCGCTCAAGACCGTCAACTGGTTTGCGGTGTGCGGCGTCGTGCTCGGCGCCGTCGTGGCCAACCTGCTCAAATGGGGCATCCCGTCAATCAACGGAATGGTCGTCGCCGCCATCGTCTATCTGATCGGCAAAGCCGTCAATAAGTAAAGAATGCCCGGGACAAGCCGGGCATTGCATTCAGGCCGGAAGGCCTAATAAGTGAAACTGGAACCTCCGACGAACTCGCGAAGCAGGGATGTCGGAGGTATTTCCTTGCTCGGCACAGGCGTGAAGTAGTGGATGAACTTCAGAAGCCTGTGCGCTTCGCAATACTCCGGACAGTTGCGGGGAACGCTTGCGAGGATGGGCTCGGCGTAATTGCGCAGCACGGCGAACTCGATGAGGTATGCGGAGTTGAACATCATGTCGGCGTTCTCCTGATAAGGAAGGATCCATTTCTCCTCGGCGTCGCAGACGTTCTGCCAGTTGCTGATGGTCTCACGAGCCGTGAAAGCGCCTTTGTTGTAGTCGCGGATGATGCGCCTGAGAAGGCGGTTGTCGCTGGTAGGGATCCAGTTGTGGTCGTCGAGAGAAGTACTGGTCAGCGTAGAGATGAATATCCTGAACTTGGCGGCATCGGGGATGCGAGAAGTCAGGCGGGGATTGAGGGCATGGATGCCTTCGATCAGCAGAACGGAGTATTTCTCCAGATGAAGGCGCTTGCCGTTGTATTCGCGCTTGCCGGTAACGAAGTTGTACTCCGGCACTTCCACCACCTTGCCAGCCAGAAGGTCGATCACGTCGCGCTCCAGCATGTCGTGGTCGACGGTATCGAAATTGTCGAAGTCGAAACTGCCGTCGGGGAGTTTAGGAGTGTCGAGGCGGTTGACGAAGTAGTCGTCGGTAGAGAACGAGATGGGATGCAGGCCACAGGCCTTGAGCTGTATGCTCAGGCGTTTGGTGACAGTGGTCTTGCCGCTGCTGCTGGGACCGGTGATAAGCACGATGCGCACGGGATCGTCCTTGCGCCTGCAGCGCCGGTCGATCTCCTCGGCGATCTGCACGAGTTTCTTCTCCTGCAAGGCCTCGGCCACCTGGATGAGCTCGCTGGCATTGCCGCGCAGGCAGGCATGGTTGACATCGCCGACGGTGCTGAGGTTCATGTAGTCGTTCCAGCGAAGGCTCTCCTTGAACATGCTGAAGGTCTTCGGCTGGTCGATGTACGGAGCCACCTGCTCGGGATGGTGCCTGTCGGGAACGCGGAGTAGGATGCCGCTCTGGAAAGGCTGCACCTCCCAGACGCGGAGAAACCCCGCGGAAGGGACCAGACGGCCGTAATAATAATCGACGGTATCTCCAAGCAGATAATAGTCCATATAGACCTGGCCGCTGGTCTCGATGAGCTTGACCTTATCGTCCATCCCCCTGTCCTTGAAGAGCCGTATGGCCTCTTCTATGGGGAGCTCGCGACGATGGAAAGCGGTATCCTCCGCGACTATCTCCTTCATCCTGGCGCTGATGCTTACGACATTCTCCGGAGTGACCGGAGTGCCGTCAGGCTTCTCGAGCTCACAGAAGAATCCGTTGCTGACGGGATGCTCCATATGAAGCTTGGCGCCGGGAAAGACTTCGATGGCGGCTTTGTACAGCAGGAAACTCAGCGAACGGTTGTAAACGCGCATTCCGCTGGGGTCGCGTACGTCCAGGAACTGGACGGTACGGCTGTTGTAAACGCGGAAGCGCAGGCCCTGAGAGACGTTGTTGACCTTGGCCGATACTATCGGATAGGGCTGTTCGAACTCGAATGCGGCCAGAATCTCCTGCAATGTGGCTCCCTCCGGAAAGTCCTGAGAGGTGCGGGTATTCAGGCAATGGATCTTGAGCATGGACGAATTGGTTACTGTTTTCGCAAATTTACCTCAAATATTTTATATATTTGCATCCCCCATAACCACAAGATGAAAAAAATACTGGAAACTCTTAAGACCTGGAAATTCTGGAAGGAACTCATCATCATGACCCTCGGTATGCTCGTCGGAGCGGCGGCAGTCAATTATTTCCTGGTACCAAGCAAGATTATCATCGGAAGCATCTCCGGTCTTTCAATCGTCCTCGCGGCGGTATTCGAGGGCATCGGAATCAGCATCAAGGTCAGTACCGTCATCGTTATCATCAATGCAATACTCCTCGTCCTGGCGTATGTGCTCATCGGGTCTGAATTCGGTCTGAAAACCGTCTATACCGCACTTATCCTCGGTCCCCTGATGGACCTCTGGGAGAAGATCTATCCCGTCGCCAACTTCCTCACGGAGCCAGGTCAGACTTCCATCATGAACGACCCCTGGTTCGACCTGCTCTGCTTCGTCCTCCTGCTCAGCATCTCGCAGTCTATACTGTTCAACATCAATGCATCGACAGGCGGGCTGGACATCCTCGGAAAGATCGTAAACAAGTATTTCCATCTCGACATAGGCACGTCAGTATCCGTAGCGGGCATCATCATCTGCTGCAGCGCATTTGCCATCAATCCTTTCCGCATGGTGGTCATCGGAATACTCGGAACGTTCATAAACGGCCTTTGCATCGACTACTTCACCGCCAGCATAAACAAGCGCAAGCGTGTCTGCATCATCTCTTCGGAACATGAACGCATACGCGAATTCATCATTGAGAAGCTCCAGCGCGGATGCAGCCTCTACGAAGTCACGGGAGGATACTCCGGTGAAAAGAACATGGAGATCCAGGCCCTGCTGACGCAGGAGGAGTTCGCCAACCTCATGGCCTTCATGAAGGACAACGAGATCAAGGCCTTCACCACCGCCGGCAACGTCAGCGAGGTGTACGGCCTCTGGCATCAGCACTCACGAAAGCGCTGACATGCGTATCGCCGTCATCGGGGCCGGAGCGGCGGGATGCCTGTGCGCCGCCGAGCTGGGACGGCGCCTCCGCGACGCGGAGGTGACCGTGCTCGAAGGCGGCCCGAGGCCCTTGGCCAAAGTGGCCGTCACCGGCGGAGGACGGTGCAATTTCACCAATACTTTCGAACACATAGGGCGGCTTGAGGAAGCCTACCCGCGCGGAGCGCGTCTTATGAAACGCGCTCTGATGCGTTTCAGCCCTGAAGATGCGAGACGGTGGTTCGCATCCAAGGGAGTTCCGTCCGTCGCGATGGACGACGGATGCGTCTTCCCGCAGTCGCAGGACGCGATGGACATCGTCCGCGCTTTGGAGCGAGCTATGAAAACTGCGGGTGTGAAAGTACTGTGCAATCACAAGGTCGCATCCATCCGCGATGCAGGCGATTCATACAGGATTTCCTTCTTCGGCAAGGACATTCCCGAAATTGAAGCCGACAGGGTCGTGGTTACCACGGGAGGCTCGCCCTCCCCTGCCGGATTGGCGATGCTCTCACCTCTCGGGTTGGAGACAGTCGCTCCCGTCCCCTCGCTGTTCACCTTCAACATCGGAGACGAGCCGCTGAAGGAGCTTATGGGAGCCGTTGTGAAGGACGCCCTCGCAGGGCTCGGAGGAACGGCTTTCCGCGCCCGCGGCGCCCTTCTCATCACAGACTGGGGCGTGAGCGGACCCTCCGTACTGAAGCTTTCCTCCTACGCAGCAAGGCATCTTGCGGAAAACGGCTACAAAGGCACTCTCAACATTTCCTGGCTCGGGACGGCCAAGGATGAGGAATGCCTGGAGGCCGTGAGGGCGCTGGCTGCATCGGAGCCGCGCAAGCAGGTGGTATCCACCTGCCCTGAAGCGCTCACAAGCCGCCTGTGGCGGCACATCACGGCCAGGGCGGGGCTGCGCGAGGATCTCCGCTGGGCGGAGCTCGGGCAGCGCGGCGCCGCCCGCCTCGCCTCCGTTCTCGCGTGCGACTCCTACCCTATCACCGGACGCTGCCGTTTCAAGGACGAATTCGTCACATGCGGCGGAGTTGCCTTGTCCGAGATCTCACTCAATACCCTTGAGTCAAAAAAGCATCCAGGACTCCACTTTGCGGGCGAAGTCCTGGATGTAGATGCGATCACCGGAGGGTTCAACCTCCAGGCGGCCTGGTCTATGGCCTATGTCATCGCGGAAACTATTTCTTCCGATAGTGGCGATGGCGGCGCTTGCTGAAGAACTTCTTCCTGATACCAAGCACCAGCAGGACAGCGAAGAACAAGCCGATGACGATCATCGTCATGGCATTTGCATTCGATCCCTTCACGCGGCTCCATGCAGTGATAAGCTTGGGGGTATCCTCTCCCCAGTCGCGCATCATCACGCAGCGCTCGATCACTGAAGCGTCGGGGTACAAGGTCGGGTCGAGATGTGCCTCACCGGCCCCTTCGATGTCCCCGAACAGGTAACGGACATCGACAGTCTCCTCGAACGACTCGTCTTCCATGGCCTCGAGAATCTCCGATGAAGTCACGGTGCTGACATAACCGATGAAATCCATGTTCCGGATGGCGTTCTCAGGAATGCACAGGAAATTAATGAAGTAACTGGCAGCTTTGACGTTTCGGGCATACTTGGGAATGACCCATCCGTCGAACCAGACGTTGCTTCCCTCCTGTGGCACCTCATATCTGAGATCTACACCCAGGTCCCTGGCCTCCATCATCGCCCACTCGGCATCTCCGCTCCAGGTGAAATTGAGCCAGCCGCGCTCCTGAGTCATCTGCTCCTTTCCGAAATCGGCCTCCCATCCCGCGACGAGCGGCTTGACCTGGGCCATGAAAGCCTCGAAAGCCTCAAGGCTCTCGTCCGACGAATCCATCATAAGCTCGTCCATCGTCACTTCACCGGCCTTCAGCTCATTCTGGTGCAAGAAGATATTGATCGGGCAGTAAACGTCGCGGGCGGCGTCCTTGATGAAGATCTTGTCGGCGTACTTCGGGTTGCGGATGACATCCCAGGACTTTACATCTTCGGGGTCGACGTACTTGGCATTGTAAAGGATACCGGTCGTTCCCCACATATAGCCCACGGAATAGTCGTTGGCATCGATACCGCCGTCAGCTATCTTGGAGAATACTCCCCTGATGTAGGGAGAGACGTTGGCGTCGATATAGTTGGGCGTATTCCCGAACTGCTTGTTGATAGGAAGGAGAAGGCCTTCATTCAGCATACGCTGGATGATGTAGTCCGAAGGACATACGACATCGAAGTCCTCATGGCCTTTCTCGATCTTCGAAAGCATGGTCTCGTTGATGTCGAAAGTCTGATAGACAACCTTAACCGGTTCCCCGGTCTGTTCCTCGTACCATTGCTCGAATTCAGGAATGAGTTCCTCATCAATATAGTCTCCCCAGTTATAGACCTTGAGGATGTGTTCGCGGTCGGTGCCGCAGGACGCCAGCAGGCACAGCGCCAGCAGGGCTGCGATGTGGGCTATTCTTTTCATTTTGCTTCCTTCTGCGCCTTGGCCTGACGCAAATTAATGATTATCAAGAGTACGAGGATGACGATGAAGATGATGGTCATCAGCGGACGGAGCTCCGGAGTAAGACCTCCCTTTCGGGCATCGGCATAGATATAGGTCGAGAGAGTCTCCAAACCGACCGTTCCGCGCGTAAAGAATGTCACGGCGAAGTCGTCGAGTGACATCGTGAACGCAAGGATGAAGCCCGAGAGCATTCCGGGCCTGAGCTGGGGGACCATAACCTTCCAAAGCGCCTGGTGAGGAGTGGCTCCAAGATCCAGCGCAGCCTCATATATGTTGGGATTCATCTGCGAGAGCTTGGGAAGGACGCTCAGCACGACATAAGGCGTGCAGAAAGAAATGTGCGCAAGGATGACCGTAAGCATGCCCTGGCTGATGTGAAGGAACACGAACAGCAGGAAGAGCGACACGCCGATGATGATGTCAGGATTGATCATCGGGATGTTGTTCATGAACATGATGGCCTGTTTCTTCCTTCCCTTGAGGTTGTGGATGCCGATGGCTGCGATGGTGCCGAGCAATGTCGCCACGGCCGCAGAGATGATGGCGATGACGAGGGTGTTCTCGACTGCCTTCATAAGGCCGCTGCCTCCCTGCATGCCTCCCGTGAAAAGCGACTGATACAAGTGAGTGGAGAAGCCCGTCCAGTTGCCGAGGGCCTTGGCCTCGGTGAAAGAGAAAACGGCGATGAATACCAGCGGTGCATAAAGGATGACCAGCAGTATCCCGATATAGAACTTTGCTAAAAACTTCTTCATCAGATCAGCCCTCCTTCTGCAGCATTGTCTTCCTCACTGGAGAACAACGAAGTTATACCTATGATTATCAACATTATAAGGGCAAGGGCCGAACCGTAGTTCCACATCGAGGAGTTGATGTTCTCCTGGATGATGGTACCGAAGAGCTTGATCTTGTTGTTGGTCAGGAACTCCGCGATGGCGAAGGTGGATACGGTGGGCATGAACACCATCATCACGCCGCTCATGATGCCGGGCATGGAAAGCGGGAGCGTAACTTTGGTGAACACCTGTAAAGGAGTGGCCCCGAGATCCTCGGCGGCCTCGCCGTATGACTTGTCCATCTTCTGCAGGATGTTGTAGATGGGATAGATCATGAACGGCAGATAGTCATAGACCATACCGAAGAGCAAGGTCCCCTTTCCAAGGGTGAATCCCAGCACGTTGAAGAGCTCGGAGGTGGCAAGCGTGCGCATCAGGGCGTTGATCCACATAGGGAGGATGAACAGGACGATGGTGACGGCCGAACGGTTGAGCTGCTTGTCGGCAAGGATATATGCTGCGGGATAACCCAGCAGGATACAGATCAATGTGTTCTCTATGGCGACCTCCAGCGAAAGGGCGAAGGTCGAGATGGCATCCGAGTCGGAGAAGAATTTTCCTATGTTCGAGAAGGTGAACCCACCTTCATTGCTCTGGAACGCATATACTATGACGAGAACCAGGGGCAGGATGACGAACAGGATCAGGAAAATGAAGTACGGGATGCTCCAGTTGCTTCTCTTAGTCATTTTTCCTGCTCAGTTTGATGTCGGTTGCTGCAATATTGACGGCTACAAGGTCACCCTTGTCCCAGATATCGTTGGTGTCCACATAGAGGAAACCCTCGTCACCGACCTTGATGGTCAGGTGATAATGGTCGCCCTTGTAGAGGATGAAATGTACGTCTCCGTCGAGCACGCCCTCCTCGAGGTCGTCAAGGAGTTCGACCTTGTCGAAAGCGACGGTCGCCAGTACCTCGTCGCCCTCCTCGAAACCTTCCGTGGAGCACTCGAACTCTCCTCCGAGCATTTCCACCTTGCCTTCTCCTACCACCTTGCCTTCGAGGACGTTCGCGACCCTCTCCTTCTTCATCACCTGGATGTCATCCGGCTCGATATAGAGGTTGACGATGCTGTCCACGGGATAGGGATCGTAATCCTGGATCATAAGTTCATTGCCGGTGTCGCTATCCACGTACATCTCGTAGTGGACGCCCTTGAAGGTACAGGACTTGACCTTGGCGGTGAACTGGGTCCTGGCGGGATCGTTTGTGAAATAGATATCTTCAGGACGAACGACGACATCCACGGGGACATCCTCGCCGAAGCCTTCATCTACACAGTCGAAATCGTGGCCGATGAAACTGACCTTGCGGTCGCGGATCATCGTACCGTTCAGGATGTTGCTCTCACCGATGAAGTCCGCTACGAAGGAATTGACCGGCTCGTTGTATATGTCGGTCGGAGTGCCGATCTGCTGGATGCGGCCCTCGTTCATCACGACGACGGTGTCACTGAGGGTCAGAGCCTCCTCCTGGTCGTGGGTTACGTATATGAAGGTGATGCCCAACTGCTTGTGCATTTCCTTGAGCTCGATCTGCATGTCCTTGCGCATCTTGAGGTCGAGGGCGGCGAGAGGCTCGTCCAGCAGGAGGACCTTAGGCTGGTTGACGATGGCGCGGGCGATGGCGATACGCTGCTGCTGGCCTCCGGAGAGGGTCTCGACGTCGCGGTCCTCATAGTCGGACATCGCGACGAGCTTCAACACGCGGCGGACGCGCTTGTCGATTTCCTCCTGCGGGACCTTCTTCAGCTTGAGGCCGAATGCGATATTGTCGTAAACATCCAGGTGCGGGAACAGGGCGTAGCGCTGGAAGACGGTGTTGAGAGGACGCTCATAGGGAGAAGTACCTTCGAGGTCCTTGCCGTCGAGAAGGATGGAGCCCTCGTCAGGCTTGAGGAAACCGGCTATCATGCGCAAGAGTGTGGTCTTGCCGCAGCCTGAAGGTCCCAGAAGGGTCAGGAACTCGCCCTGGTTGATGTAGAGATTGATGTCCTTGAGAACGTCCTTGCCGCTGAAAGACTTGGAGACGTTCTTGATTTCGATGATTTTCTTTGCCATTGCAGCTATGGGCTAATAGATTCTGATAGCGATGTTGTACAGGGCTCCTACATTGATGGAAAGACCGGGGAAGCCGTTGTCATATGCCACTACGGCATGAAGGCGGAGCGCATCGCTGTCCGCGAGCGGGAAATAATGCGCAGCCACGCCGCCGAAGAACCGCTCCGGCGAGCAGAAAAGCGGGAGGGACTTCGGAGCGCCGGGGAGCTTTGGGAAACCGTTCACCGAGAAGCAGTCCTCATATCCAGCCTTGAATATGAGATTGAGCTTGTCGGAGGGATCGTACTCGAGCGATGCGACTGCGGAAGCCTCGTTCACCATCAAAGTCTTGTCATAATGCCATTCCGTATCCAGACCCGCGACAAAGTCTCCGAATGAATAGAGACCGCCGAAGGCGAGCATCTTCACGAAATGATTCTTGGCAAATCCCATAAGATTGCCGGATGCCAGGATATTGAAATCTCCGCTGTCCTTCCGGAACATCAGTGACGAAGTAAAGACACCATTGTCAAAGGGATGTACCGTGAAAGGGGAAGAAGTCAGCTGAAGCGAAGCCATGACATCGTCCGAGAAACTGTAGCTCACATCACCGCCCCAATGGAACACCTGCAACTCGTTCCAGGTCGTGCTATTGAGGTCGAAATGCGCTTCGTAGTCGTAGGCATCCTGCTCCCAGACGCCAAGGGCAAGAGGAAGCTTTCCTAGCGTGAAAGAGAAATTGCTTGGAGCCCAGGTGATATAAGCCCAGTCGAGCCAATTGTTCGTATCACTGTGGAAGAACGTGTCCTCATACAGTGAAGCGGGCTCGGAGGAGAGCCAATGATTCATGATGGAATAGGAGAAGGACTCGCCTAGATCACCTTCGAACAAGGTGTATAGAGAAGAATTCGATAAGCTGAAGTCTGTACCGGCATCTGAATTGAACCCGATGTACGGATTGAGGTCAATTCGCGGAATGATTGAAAGTTGGGCGCTAGTTCCAACGTTCCCGACTTCTTGCGCCTGGGCAAGGCTGACGGTCAGCGCAGCAGCAATCAAAAAAAGTATTCTTCTCATTTATCAACCATAAAAAAAGGATTAGTTAAACTTGCGGGTGCAAATATAAGACATATTTTAGTTAATTTTGCGAATCGAAAGAAAAAATGACCACATGAAAAGACATCTTCTCCTCCTGCTGGTTTTTCTCACTGCCTTTCAGCCTCTTAGGGCCGATGAAGGCATGTGGCTGCCGGCTCTTATTTCACAGCGCATCGCCGATATGCAGGCCAAAGGTTTCAAGCTTTCCGCCGAGGACGTTTACAGTGTCAACCAGGCTTCCCTGAAGGATGCCGTAGTGCTGTTCGGATCCGGTTGTACCGGAGAGCTCGTCTCTGACGAGGGTCTGCTGTTCACCAACCACCACTGCGGCTACAGCTACATCCAGAGGCATTCAAGCGTAGAGCATGATTACCTCAAGGACGGTTTCTGGGCGATGAACCGCGGAGAGGAACTCCCCAATCCCGGCCTGACCGTGAGTTTCCTGGAGAGGATGGAGGATGTCACTTCCGCCGTACTGAAGGGATATGTCCCGACAATGAACGAGGCGCAGCGCGACTCGGTCGTGCGCGCCAACTCCGCGGTCCTGACCAAGGCCGCGACCGCGGAAGGCAAGGGCCTTCGCGCCAGCGTCGAGGCACTGTACTACGGCAACCAGTATTTCCTGTTCGTATTCAGGGTGTACCGCGATGTCCGCCTGGTCGGTGCTCCGCCGTCCTCCATCGGCAAGTTCGGAGGCGACACCGACAACTGGATGTGGCCCCGCCACACTGGCGATTTCTCCATTTTCCGCATCTATGCGGACAAGGACAACAACCCTGCGGATTACTCCGCCGACAATGTCCCCTACCGTCCGAAGAAATCCTTCAAGGTATCGCGCGCCGGAGTGAAGGAAGGAGATTTCACGTTCGTTTACGGCTGCCCCGGCAGCACCAAGGAATATGCGATGTCCGAGGACGTGCGCTACGTCTCCGAGGTTTCCGACCCGCAGAAGATCGCTCTCCGCACCCTCAGGCTCGACAACATGAAGAAACACATGGCAGAGAGCCCGGCCGTGCGTATCCAGTATTCCTCCAAGGCCGCGAGCGTCTCCAACGCCTGGAAGAAATGGCAGGGCGAGGCCAAGGGTATCGACAAAAACGACGTCGTCGCGGTCAAGCGCGACTATGAGCGCCGCTTCAGCGCTTGGGCCAAAGGCACGCGATATGAGGGGCTCGTGGAGAAGCTCGGAGAGTTGTTCGCCAGACGCAATCCCTATTATCTCGCCTACGAGTATTACACCGAGACTGCCCGCACCATCGAGCTGCTGTCCTTCGCATCCAACCTCAGGAACGCCTATCCCGATGCGGATGCCGTGCGTTCCGTCACGGAATCCTTCTTCAAGGATTATTATCAGCCCATCGACGAGGAGAACTTCGTCGCGGTGATGAAGGCTTTCGACAAGAACATGTCCGATGATTTCAAGCCGGCTTGGTTCAAGGAAAAACTCGCCGGACTCGGCAGCGTCGAAGCCTTGCGAGACTATATCTTCAAGGGGTCCATCCTGACCGACAAATCCAAGGTCCTTTCACTTACCGCAGACGACAAGGATAAGGTCGCTGCCGATCCCGCCCTGGAGATGTACGATGCGTTCTACCGCTGGTACTACGACGAGCTCAGGCCTGTCATAAACGAGGTGAACTCCGAGATCAGCCTCGCATACCGCGATTACATGCAGGGACAGATGGACTTCGAGAAGGACAAGGCATTCTATCCCGACGCCAACCTCACTTTGCGCGTAGCCTACGGCCACGTGGAGGGCTACACCCCCGCTGACGGCATCTACTATTATCCGGTTTCCACGCTCAAAGGCATCATAGAGAAAGACAATCCCGACATATTCGACTATGACATCCCGCAGACGCTGCGCGACATCTACGCCGAAGGCGGCCACGAGGCGCAGCCTGTCTGCTTCCTTGCCACGAACCATACCTCCGGAGGCAACTCCGGCAGCCCGGTCATCAATGCCGACGGCAACCTCATCGGCATCAACTTCGACCGTGTATGGGAGGGAACGATGAGCGACATAGTCTTCGACCCGGAGATCTGCCGCAACATTTCCCTCGACATCCGTTACCTCCTGTTCTGCATCGACAAGATCGGACACGCATCTTACCTGTTCGATGAAATGACATTCGTCGACTGAACGCGATGAAAAACAACTGAATGCTTCCCGCCGAGGTCTTCAACCTTGTCCCCGGCGAAAAGTATTACTATAAGGTACTGGCTGCCGACGGGAAAGTCCTGAAAAGCGCGTGCGTAATGCCCGTAGGCCCGCTTCGCATGATCAACGGAGTGGCCGGCAACATGCGCGACCTCGGCGGCTGGAAAGCCGAAGGAGGACATATCGCCTACGGCAAGCTCTACAGGAGCGCCGCCCTCGAGAGGATTTCCGACAAGGGAAGGGAGATATTCCTCAAGGACCTGGGAATCTCCGTCGACCTGGACCTGCGAGGAATCAAGGAAAGTGAGTACAAGGTAGGAGCCGTGATGCCCGAGACCGTTTATCTCAAACTCCCCGTCGAGAAGAACCTCGGAAGGGGCACGGGCAATACAGAGGAGCTCTACCAGCAGGCCATCCGTTCGATCATCGGATGGCTCGGAGAAGGCAGGTCCGTATTCTTCCACTGCGCCGGCGGCGCCGACCGTACCGGCTCGCTTGCTTTCCTCATCGAGGCGCTGCTGGGCGTTTCGGAAAGCGACCTTTCAAAGGATTATGAACTGACCACCTTCGGAAGGGCGAATACCCGTCTGAGGAACTATCGAGCCACGGAAGAGGAAACGCATATCCTCTACGAGCTTGTCACCTATCTTCGTCAGTTCGGCGCGCCGGGAACCAGCATCAATGAACTTGCGCTGAACTGGGCCACCACCAGACACTCCGACAAGGTGGACCCGCTCACCCCGGGCGAAATCCATCTGCTGCGGCAGTATCTGATCGTCAAGGACTGATCTAAAGCTTTATATAGACTTTCTTCCGGTACAAAAGGAAACCGACGCTCCAGCAAATGAGCATAAAGAGGAGGGCGTAGAGGAGCGAAGCCCACTCGGGAGGAAGGAAGCCGCGGAAGAGTTCTGAGGCCTTCCGAGGGATCGAAAAATTCCAGGAGATGGTCGCAAGGACTTCACTCAGCACATAAAGGGCAAGAGGGTTGACGCCGAATACCTTGAAGAATCCTGCCCGGTCACGCTCCGGCATGTCGCCCGAGCGGACGGGGCGGGCCGTGAGGTTACCGTCAAGCAGAAGGGACAGCAATGCGAGGAGTATGGCAGCTGAGCCGCATGTGACGAGTACGAAGGATGGTGACCATATGGTTTTGTTGAGCGGGAGCCATATCCTGACGATGAGCCCCGCTACAAGCAGTACCGCTCCAAAGGATGCAATGCGCAACACTCTGCCTCCGGGTGTGCTGTCCGACTTGAGAATCCTACCGCACAGATAGCCCAATATGGCGTGAGCCACCGAAGGGATCAAGCCCAGAAGCCCTTCCGGGTCCACAGGCATCTGCCTGTAAAGATGGTTCTGTCCCAGCAAGGCAATGTCTACTTTCGCGATTATGCTCGTTTCGTCATTGACGTAACCGTTGCCGGCCAGTAGCAGGACGGAATAAAGACAAAGAAGCGCAGCCGCGATGCCGGCAAGGGGCCCTGGCTTGAGCTTCCTTGCCAAAAGGGCTACGGCACAATATGACAGGGCAATCCGAACGAGCACTCCCGTCAGACGGAAATGATCGAACGGAAGCCAGTCACCGCCGAGCAGGCATCCGAACCAGAAGATACCCCAGCAGACCAGGATGATCGATACTGTTCGTCCGAGGATCTTGCCAATGCTTTTGGGCGAAGCCAGAGCGACAGACACCCCCATTATGAACAGGAAGAACGGAAAGACCATGTCGCAGGGAGTCATGCCGTTCCATTGGGCGTGTCGGAGGAAGGGAAAGGACTTCCCGACTCCGTTGTTGACGATTATCATGAAACAAACCGTCATTCCGCGGAGGACATCCACGGAAAGGAAACGGCCCTTGAGAGTCTTTCCGGACATTTGGACAGTCTAACGGATAACCTTCACCGGAGTGAGCATGAAGCGGAAGGTATAGTCTCCATAAGGGAGCATATACTCCGGCTGCGGCACGGCGCCCCAGCTGTTGATGCAGCCGAGACCCATCTGAGCCTTGTCGATCAAAAGATTGGTGACGGGGTCCTCGTCCAGCTCTCCGGAGTGGCGCTGGCCCTTGACCGGGCCGTCATCAAGCGTTGATACACGGTAATGAAGGGCAGAAGCGGAGAAGGGCTCCTCGGAAGTCACTTCCAATCCCCTGCCGGAGGCATCGACTATCCGCCACCAGCGGATATCGCTCTTGGTACCGTTCTCCTGAGGACGGATATAGGGATAGAACTGGCTGCTGACGCTCTGGTCATAAATGCCCAGCGGCTGGGAATCCTTGCGGTCGGAATAATTCTCGACAGGGCCGCGGCCGTAGTAAACGATGCGTTCGAACGACTTTGGCATAGGGAGCTGTACTCCGAAGCGGAACATATTTGCTACCTTGGCCTCGGAATCGGCCTTGAAAGACTCCGTCACTTCTACGGCGCCGGCATTGTTGATACGGTATATCATCGTGAGTTTGCCGCTGACGGCGGCAATCTCGTATTCAGACTTGACGACTGCCAGGCCATCTTCCATCGAAGGCTCGATCGAAGTGAGTCTCATCTGGGGATCGTTCCATACGGCGTAACGACGCTGGAGACCCGCGCCGAAGTCGTTGTCGGTGGGAGCGCGCCAGAAGTTCGGAGTCAGGGACTCCCCTTCCGCCAGCATGTCCACACCGCAGGCATTGTAGCTGACAATCGCGCCGGAACGACGGTTGAAAAGGATATTGAAGCCCGCACCGGAAACGGAAATGTAGTTCCTGTCCGCCTCATCGATCTCAGGCAAGACGAGAGGGACATTATTGGTCTCGACGTTGGCTATACGAAGCTCGTGAGCCGGCCGGTCACGCAGCACGAGCTGCTGCTTCGCCACGGCGAAGCCGGCCGGCAGCAGGCCTTCAGCCTCCTTGAGGACATACATGACGTTGAGCAACCACTCACCGGTGGAGTCGATGGAGCCAAGAGGCAGACGGAGGGTCATCCGTCCCTGCGGAGCTGCAGACAAGTCTGCGACGCTCCCCCGACGTACAGTCTCACCGTCGCGCAGAAGCTCCCATTCGAGCTCATAAGCAGACAAGTCGCGGAAGAAGTTCTCGTTGTACACCTCGATCCCGCCGGAGACGTCCTTCAGTTCCGTCCAGATACTCTGGTAATAATATCCAACCTCATACATATGCGGATTGGGCACGCGGTCGGGGCTGATGAGGCCGTTGTCACAAAAGTTCTGGTCGCTGACGTCGAAACGGTTGAAGTCTCCGCCGTATGCGTAGATCATCTTTCCGTCCTTCCCTGTCCAGCGGATGGACTGGTCCACAAAGTCCCAGATGAATCCTCCCTGATATTTGGGATACTTGCGGACAAGGTCCCAATACTCCTTGAAGCCGCCTTCGGAGTTGCCCATCGCATGAGCATACTCGCACTGGATGAGAGGCTTGGTGCGGGCGGGATCCTCGCAGTAGCGCACAATGTCACGATAGTCCATATACATGGGACAATAGATATCGGTCTTGCCGTTATCGAAGAGCGCACGTTCGTACTGTATCGGACGCGTGTCGTCCATCGACCTCACCCAGTCGTAAGCCGCCTCGAAGCATTCTCCGTAACCGCCTTCGTTGCCCAACGACCAGATGATAACAGCCGGATGGTTGCGGTTGCGCTGGACATTGCGGCGGTTGCGCTCGACATGAGCATCCTTGAAACGGACGTCATTGCCAAGGGTCTGGGGACCATAACCCATACCGTGAGACTCGACATCAGCCTCGGCGACCATATATATGCCGTACTTGTCGCAGAGGTCGTACCAATAGCTGTCATTGGGATAGTGGGAGGTACGCACTGCATTGATATTGAACTGCTTCATGACCCTGATATCCTGCTCCATGCGCTCGCGGGGCACGACATAGCCCCCGTCGGGGTCCAGCTCGTGCCGGTCAGCGCCCTTGAAGAGTACGGGCTGACCATTGACCAACACTTGCGAATCCTTGATCTCCACCTTCCTGAAACCTGTCTTTACGGGAATGACTTCGGTGACTGCACCCTTCTCCAGCGTCGACACCCTCACCGTATACAGATTGGGAGTCTCGGCGGTCCATTTCATAGGATCCTCCACATCAAAACTGGTGTAAACCGTGCCGTCCAAGGCAGCCTTTGCTGAAATAGCCTTACTCTTGACGACGTTCCCCGCAGGGTCGACCAGTTCGACCTTCAGGTCGGACTTTGCCGACAGGTCGACTTCGACGGACAAGGAACCATTCCGGTATGAGCCGTCCAGGTCCGGAGTCACCTTGACATCCGCGATATGCTTCTTTGGACGCGAATAAAGGTAACTGTCACGCGCCACTCCGCTGAAACGCCAGAAATCCTGGCACTCGAGATATGTACCGTCACACCAGCGGAACACCTGGAATGCTATGAGATTGCTCTGTCCGGGAACGACATATTTGGTGATATCGAATTCACACTCGAGCTTGCTGTCCTCGCTGTATCCCACGAATTTGCCGTTGACCCACAGATACATGTTAGAAGTTACCGAGCCGAAATGTGCGATAATCTCGCGGCCCTTCCAGGAAGCGGGGACCACGAACTCGCGACGATACGAACCGACGTGGTTGTCCTTCTCGGGAACATGCGGAGGATCGTTCCTGAAGCGGTTTTCCCATGCATAGCGCGTATTGACATACAGAGGGTCGCCGTAGCCGTTCAACTCCCAGATGCCGGGAACGGGCATGGTGCCCCAGCCCTTGTCGTTGAAGCCAGGCTTCCAGAAATCGGTCGGACGGCTGTCTGCGTCCGCCACCCAGTCGAACTTCCATAGTCCGTGGAGGGTCATGTAGTTGGAGGATGACTCGGGCACTCCCGCTTCAGCCGCCGCAAGTGACTCATATGCAAAGTAATGGGCATGCATGGGAGCACGGTTCACAGCATTGACGGCAGGATCCTGCCATTCGGTGAAGGTCTGGGCATAGGCAAAGCTGCAGGCGAGGCACAGCAGCAGGGACAAAGTCTTTCTCATGGGTACAGTCATTAGTTTCATACAAATATATCATTTTCCTTCCAATTTGCTATATTTGTGGAAACACCAAAACTACGGATCATGAAAAAATACCTGTTCATTCTTTGCCTGAGCCTGCTCTGGCTGCCCGTGTCCGCAGCCCCCAATACCGTCACCAGCCCGGACGGAAGGCTGGCCGTCACAGTGTCTGACGACGCCCGTTACAGCGTCACCCTCGACGGCAAGGACATCATACTTCCTTCGGTTCTCGGGTTCCGCTCCAACCGCGGCGACTTCACCAATGCCAAAGTCACGGAGGCGGAGACATCCGCCATCCACGATTCATATACCCTGGACCGTATAAAAAAAGGTCGCATCGACTATGACGCCAACGTGCTTGTCTGCACCCTGGAGAACGAAGCCGGCGATGCCGTCAAGGTGGAGTTTTGCGTCAGCGACAGCGACGTCGCTTTCCGCTATATCGTGGACAATCCCCGTTGGGCAAGCATCCGCATCTTCGAAGAGACGACGGGATTCGATTTCCCGGAAGGGACCACTACCTTCCTCACCCCTCAAAGCGACGCCATGATAGGCTGGCAGCGCACCAAGCCCAGTTATGAGGAGTTCTATGCCATCGACAAGCCCATGAGCGAGAAGTCGCAGTACGGTCACGGCTACACCTTCCCCTGCCTCTTCAAGGTCGGCGACGACGGCTGGGCGCTCGTGAGCGAGACCGGAGTCGACAGCCGCTACTGCGGCAGCCGCCTGAGCGACTGGAGTCCGCAGGGAGGCTACAGGATCGAATTCCCTATGCCGGAGGAGAACGACGGCAACGGCACGGTCGAACCGGCTTTCGCAGTCCCCGGATCAACCCCCTGGCGCACGATCACCGTAGGCAGCACCCTTAAGCCGATAGCCGAAAGCACCGTCACCTGGGACGTAGTGGAACCCAGATATGTCTCGAAGCACAATTACAAGTTCGGCAAGGGCACCTGGAGCTGGATCCTCTGGCAGGACGGCAGCATCAACTACGACGACCAGGTCAAGTACATCGACCTTGCCGCCGCCATGGATTTCCAGTATGTCCTCGTGGACAATTTCTGGGACAAGAACATCGGCTACGAGAGGATGGAGGAACTGGTTAAATACGCACATTCCAAGGGAGTGGACGTGTTCCTCTGGTATTCGTCCAGCGGTTACTGGAACGACATCTCGCAGTGCCCCCTCAACAAGATGGACAGCCCCGTCGAGCGCAAGAAAGAGATGAAGTGGCTCCAGGACATCGGCGTCAAGGGCATCAAGGTCGATTTCTTCGGAGGCGACAAGCAGGAGACCATGCGCATATATGAGGGCGTCCTCAGCGACGCGGACGACTACGGACTGATGGTGATATTCCACGGCTGCACCCTGCCCCGAGGCTGGGAAAGGATGTATCCCAACTACGTCGGCAGCGAGGCCGTCCGCGCTTCGGAGAACCTCGTATTCGGTCAGCACGAGTGCGACATCGAGGCCCAGAACGCTACGCTCCATCCGTTCATCCGCAATGCCGTCGGATGCATGGAGTTCGGAGGATGCTTCCTCAACAAGTTCCTGAACAAGGCCAACGCGCGCAGGCCGATACGCCGTACAACCGACGAGTTCGAGCTCGCCACCGCCGTCCTCTTCCAGAACCCCATCCAGAACTTCGCGCTGGCGCCGAACAATCTCGAAGATGCTCCCGCCTACTGCCTTGACTTCCTGAGAGATGTTCCCACCACCTGGGATGATATCCGTTACATCGACGGTTATCCCGGCAAATATGCCGTCATCGCCCGCCGAAAGGGGGTTAAGTGGTATGTCTCGGCCATCAATGCGGATGAGACTCCGTACTCCCTCGACCTCAAGGCCGTCGCAGCCGAGCTGGGCTCCCCCGCCTTCATGACTGTCCTTCACGGCGGCTCACAGCAGCAGAAAGCTGTCGATTACAAGGCAAAGGCCGGCTCGAAAGCCGCCAAGGCCAATCTCGTAGAAATCGCCCAGAACGACGGGGCCGTTATAATCATCAGGTAGCGTGATTCCCAAATAACTGCAGGTCAGAGGATTATACAAAAGCCCTCCCGGTAAAGACCAGGGAGGGCTTTATCATAACGTTCAGTCAAAGAGACTGTTACATAACACGCCTATTTGAACAGAAGCGGAACGAACTCCGAGAGATAGATCCTCCAGTTGCGCCAGATATGGCCGCCATCGGTTTCCATGTATTTGTATGGATATCCTGCGGCGTCAAGTTTTGCGCGGAACTCGTTGTTGGACTCGATCAGGAAGTCGGTCTTGCCGATACCGATCCACAGCATCGCGGGCTTCTTGGAGAAGTAGGTCGCGAGCTTGCCATCCACATTCTCATATATCTCCTTGTGTGCAGCAGTCTGCTCCGACCCGGTGCCGATTGCAGCGGAGAACATGCCCGAATAGTTGAACATGTCGGGATTGTTCAAAGTGATATAGAGGGTATGGAAACCGCCCATGGAGAGGCCGCAGATGGCACGACCCTGCTTCTTGGCGATAGTCCTGTAATGGCTGTCGATGAACCTCACGACCTCAGGGAAAGCGGTCTCGAAGGTGCCCTCCATAGTCTGCGGAAGATCCATCGTCGGACGGGTGTATCCGGTGGAATTCTCCAGCGGAGCGGCCTCCTGGGAGATGTTGCCGTTGGTGAAGACCACGATCATGGGCTTGGCCTCTCCCCTTGCGATGAGGTTGTCGAGGATCTGCGTAGCACGGCCCTGGGTCACCCATGCATCCTCGTCGCCGCCGATGCCGTGAAGCACGTACAGGACCGGATACTTAGCCTTGGGATTGTCCTCATAGCCGGCGGGGGTATAAACGGTCATGCGGCGGTCGAAACCCTCCGTGGCGCTGTAATACCACACCTTGGAAACGGTTCCGTGAGGTACGCGGTGGATGGCATAGAGGTCGCTGCGCGCACCGGCCTCGGGCACCAGCAATACGCTGGTCAACGAGGCGATGTCGCGGTTGACGAAGACATTGTTGGGATCGATGACCTGAGTGCCGTCAACTGTATATGTGTAGGTGTACATCTCGGGAGCGACCTTGAAAGGAGTAGTGTACTCCCATACTCCGCCCTGCTTCTCGGTGAGCTCGGCGACGCCGGGCATGTCATAGGTAACCTTCTGTCCGCCCATGTCGAACTCCATGGTCTGGACCGGAAGGAAGTCACCGGAAAGGGTGACCTTAACGGCCTTGGGAGCCTGATAGCGGAACGTGACGGTCCCGTCTGGATTGATTACGGGCGACTCGGCCGAGGCGCCTCCAAAAAGAGCCTGCTGCCCGAAGGCTGAAATGCCCATGAGCATGCAAACGATTATGAGTGAAATCTTTTTCATTCTTGCAAAGTAAACATTATTTGAACGAATCACCTATTTTGACGAGCGCCTTTTCGAGGCAGACGGGCCAGAATGCCCAGTCATGCCCGCCGGGACGCTCGATAAGTTCATTGGCGATGCCGCATTTCATCAAATGCCCGGAAAAAGCCTGCACACTGGAGAACGTGACGACATAGTCGCCCGAACCGGACTCAAGCGTCAGCGGGGGTAAGGAGGAAGGTTTCTTTATGCCGGAAGCCAGGGCATACAAGTCCTCGAAACCGGGAACGGACGTGGCGGGGCTCATTGCGTAGCCGTATGTGAACTTGTCGGGATGGTTCAGCACATTGTACAGGGTGCCGTATCCACCCATCGACAGGCCAGCCACGGCCCTTTTGCCATTGCACTTATAGGTCTTCTCCACATACGGGATAAGTTCCTTGTGGAAATAAGACTCGAAGTCGCCCATCAGGCCGTCGGTATAGAAGGTCGCGAAAGCGTTGGGCATGACCACCACCATGGGCTCGCCCCCGGACTCGATGTACTTGCGGATGATCGCGACGGCCCCGCCCTTGTCCAGCCAGGAATTGTTGTCGTCGCCAAGTCCGTGCAGCAGGTACAGGACGGGGAATTCCCTGGTGGGATTCAGCCCCTCCGGCAGCCATACCGAATACTTCATGGTCATGTTCATGTGCACGCTCTTGAGCGTCTGGTCCTTGAGCAGGAGCTCGACCGGCTCGCCCTGCGGCGTTTCGGGTTCATGTTCGCCGCAGGCGCTGAGGGCGATAACCCCCAGCGCCGCAGCGAAAAACAGTTTCAGTGTTCTATTAAGCATTATTCTGCAGACAGTTTACCGACATAACGCGCCGATGCCACGGAAGAGTCGAGGGTAATTGTGTACACTCCCCCGCTCACGGCCACGGTCAACTCACCGTCAGTGATATAGGTATAGGAAGGAACACTTTCGGTGACAGTGTACCAGGTGGTACCGGACGCACCGAACATGCCATCATATCCTATGCCAAACTCTCCTGCTCCGATGGAACCTCCAGTAGCACACGCTTTGTATGTGCCGGGCGCGACGGTCCCGTCGGCAGAGTAAAGCTCAAGTTTCAGATAGTTTCCGTTGCCGGAATACGAGTTGCCGAAGCCGCCGGCGGCTATCTCAAGTCCTGCGGAGGCAAGTTCAATGCCCACCATCTGCATGCCCCAGCCGCTGTAATCGGTAAGCGAACCGAACTTCGAGAGCTGGACGCCCGCCTGGAATTCATAGCCGCTCGACCCCTTGAATACATAGGAGCCATCTGACTTTGTGACGGTCAGCGTTTCTCCGGCATTGATGTCCACGCGTACGCCATCCTTCATGATGTACGAACCTCCGGAAATGCCCCAGTCGGGGAAATTGTAGCCGTTGCACATCAGGCCTGCGGCAGAAGCATATTCGGCGCAGGTATAAGTACCGGCTATCTCGTTGTTGCCTGTGACGAGCAGAAGCTCGAACACGGCAGTAACATCATTGGAGGAAGCGTCGTGGAAGGTCAAAGTATGCTTGCTGACTGTAGGATCGTCCATCGGAGTGACGACATCCTCGAAGTAGGCGGTGATACCGGCAGCTTCGGGCTCGAAGGAAAGGTGGCCGGCCCAGCTGAGCTTGTACGGAGTGCCGTCGGTAAGGAACAGCACGGCCTTGAGCGTATAGCTGTTATTCACCTCGTCAATAGGGGTCTGGGTAATGGTGATGGTGCCGCTTTCGACCTGCACGCCGTTGACGGAGGTCTTGCCGAGGATGTAGTTGCCCTTCTTGGCGGCAGACTCCTGCGCCTCGGTATAGGCGTTGGAAGTCAGGCAGTAGCTGTCACCCACGAGGGTGGCATGGAAGGAGGTGGAGCCATCCTTAAGGTCGAGCGTGAACAGGCGCTTGCCGTCCACCTTCTCGTATTCGCAGCTGGCTGAAGAGAAACTCTCCACTACGGTCGGAGGCGTGAAGATGCCTTCGAGCGGATCCAGTACGGACTTCTGCTGGCAGGAAACCAGAGCCAGGGCCGCACATGCGATGAGGATTATATTCTTTTTCATGATAGTCAAAGGATTGGATGATTAATAACCCGGATTCTGCTGGATCTCGCTGTTGAGGCGGATCTCGGTGGCGGGATAAGGCAGCATCTTGTGCCTGTCCTGGAAGCCGTAGGAAGGATTGCCGCAAGTGACATAGCTTACCTGGCCGTTGACCTGGAGCTGAGGGTAGGTATTTCCGTTCTGGGCCATCTTGGAGCCTTCGCCCCAACGGAGGAGGTCCTGGAAACGGACGCCTTCACCGAAGAGCTCGAGCCTCTTCTCAAGCTTGATATCGTCGATGGTGACGGACGACTTGGCGGGAAGCTGCGCACGGGTGCGGATCATGTTGGTGTACTCGGTAGCCTTGGCGGAATTGCCTGCGCCCAGATGGGCCTCGGCGCCGCAGAGCAGTACCTCGGCGTAACGCATCCAGAGAGTGTTGGCCGCATACACGAAATCATTGCCCATACCGCGTTCTTCGGCCAGGATACGTAGTTTCCACATGAAATAACCTTCGCTGATGATAGGGCTCTTGAGAGTCATCCCAAGCTCGCTCTGGAGCTGTTCGAGGGTCTTCAGGGAATTGTTCAGGCGGTAGCCGTTCACTCCTTCGTCCTTGACGAAATCGTCGTACAGGCTCTTGGTAGGGACGCGGAAGCCCCAGCCGGTATTCATGATGGGAGTGTCGGCAGGCCAGTTGATCTTGTCCATGCGCCAGTTGGTCATCAGCGCATACATGCTGAAGTTCTGGAAGGAGTTGTTGTCGTCGTGCACGCGGTTGCTCTCGAAGATGCTCTCGCAGTTGTGCTTGTTGGCGGAGCGGAAGAGTCCGCCGTAGTCCTCGAAGAGGCGGTACTTGCCGGAGCTCACCACAGCGTCGAACTGGGCGGCGGCCTCGGAGTACTTCTTCTGCCAGAGATAGACCTTGCCGAGCAGGGCCTGGGCGAACTGCTTGGTCACGCGCCAGGTGGTGTTGTCGTCGGCACTTGTTTTCTCTATAAGGGCACCGGAAGCGATGGCCTCGGTGAGATCCTGCTCCATCAGGCCCCAGAGCTCTTCGTCAGTGGCGTTGGGGACGTTGTACTCGGAGGGAGAGAGCTCGTGGTCCACAAGCGGAGGGTTGCCCCACATGGTCTTGAGATCGAAATATGCGAATGCACGGAACACCTTGGCTTCGGCCCTGGCGAGTTTAGCCATGTCGCTGCCGTCCTCCTCTACATGGCCGAGGATGACGTTGGCCTTGTAGATCAAGGCGTAATAGGTGGTGAACATGTTCTGGATATAGTCCTGCTCGGCGTCGAAGGTAAATTCGTTCAGGTGCTCGAGGTCAGTGTTGTCACCGCGCATGGAACCGCCGGCCCAGAAGTCGTCGGTGAACATGGCCTTGCAGAGCTTGACGTTGTACTCCCAGCCGCGAACCTCCAGATACATGGCTATATTGGCCGAAAGTATCTGGTCGTCGGTCTTGTAGTAGGTATTGTAGTCCAGGACGCCGTGCTGGGGGATGTCGAGCGTATCGGAGCAAGAGAGTGCCGAGAGGGCGAGTAAACCGGCTGCGACGGACATAAGGATATTTCTTGTTTTCATAAGGCTGTCGGATTAGAAGGTTACATTGACACCGAAGACGACCTTCTTGGCAGTGGGATAACTGCCCTTGTCCACGCCTAGTCCGCTGCCGGAGCCGGTGACCTCGGGATCGAACCCGGGATAGTCGGAGAAGGTGAACCAGTCGTCGAGCGAACCGTAGATGCGGAGGTTGTCGACCATGAACTTTCGGGTGAAGTTGGCAGGCAAGGTGTAGCCGAGCTGCATCTGCTTGATCTTCAGGTAGCTGCCGTCAAAGACAACGCCGCTGGAAGTGAGGAACTGCTGCCAGTTGGAGGCATTTGCCGCAGGCATGGTGCCGTTGGTATGGGTCGGAGTCCAGCGGTCCTCGGTAAGGAAGGACAGGCGGTTGGAAGGATAGTCAACCACGGTGAGGCAGTTGAATATCTTGCTGCCGTAGGCACCGGTCATGAAGACGACCGCATCGAAGCCCTTCCAGCCTGCGGTGAAGGTGAGACCATAGTTCATCTTGGGGATACCGCTGCCCAGATCCATCTTGTCAGCCTGGGTCACGGTGCCGCTGCCGTCGAGGTCCTCGAACATGGCGTCACCTGTGGCGGGGTCGATGCCCGTGAACTTGTAGCCGTAGAAGTGCCATGCGGGATAGCCTTTCTCGAAACGGGTGATGGTGCCGTAGTTGCGCACGCCAACACCGTCGATACCATCAGACAGTGTCTCATGGATATAGGTGACCTGGTTCTTCAGGGTGGAAAGGTTGCCGCTGATGCTGTAGTCAAAGTCGCCGATGCGGTCACGCCACTTGAGCTCGAACTCAAGGCCGGTGTTGGTGACATTACCGGCATTGACCGGCGATGCGGAGACACCTACCACGGTAGAAGGGGTTATACCGGTGACGATGAGGTCCTTGGTCCGCTTGTTGAACCAGTCGGCGCTGAAGGTCAGGCGGTCGCGGAGGAACCTGAGGTCAAGGCCGAAGTTGAGCTGCTCGGAGGTCTCCCACTTGAGCTCCTCGTTTCCGGAGGAAGAAGGAGCATAGCCCTGGAGATACTCAAGACCATTGCCGGTCGGATAGTTTCCGGTAGAGGCGATGACATTGGCGTAGCGATAGCCATAGAGGCCTGCGAGCGAGCCGTTCTGGCCCCAGCTGGCGCGGAATTTGGCGAAGTTGACCACGCTCTTGAGCGGAGCGAAGAAAGACTCCTCGGAGAGGGTCCATCCTGCGGAAACGGAAGGGAAATAACCCCAACGCATGGGCTTGGGAAGGATGGAAAGGTCGGCGGCATCGGCACGGAACGACACCTGGAGATTATACTTGCCCATGTAGCTCCAGCCGGCGCGGCCGAAGTAGGAGAGCTTGCGGGAATAGCTGGGCTCGGCTCCTGAAACGGAAGGAACGGCATTGGAGGAATGGTAGGCAAAATAGTAGAACAAGGGGTTGTTCTGGGTCACGCCGAGGTCGTCATCGCTGCCGCGGTAGCTTCCGCTAAGGGAGAAACTGCGGTTGTTGGAGTACGAGGTACCAGCCATGAGGCTGACATTGTGGGTGCCGAACTGCCTGTTCCAGTTGGCGAAATTCTCCCACTGGTAGTACATGGAGTTATTGTCGGAACCGCTGAGGCCGATGTAGTTCTGGTAGGCGTTCTGGTTGATGTAGTAGTTGAGCGAATAGCCGTAGCTGTCGCCGGCGGAGAGCCTGTAACCGAGTCGTGAAGTGAGGGTGAGACCCTTGAACGGCATCAGGTTAAGGGCGGTGGAACCGTTGATGTTGAAGCCGTTGGAGACGGAATAGCTGCGGTCGCGCATGATGCGCGGATTGACATTCTCCGAAGGGTTGAAGTAGGAAGCGGCGTAGTAGTCGCCGTTCTCGTCCTGGAGGAGATTGCGTCCGGCAGCGAGGTAGCCGAGCATGAAGTCGGGAAGCTCGGACTCCTTGTATGTGGGCGGGGTCAGGGGGTCCAGCTGGATGGCGGAAAGCACCGCGGAGCCGTAATCGCTGCCCTCGGAGACGCTGCGGGCGGTATAGTACTCGACCTGGTTGTTGGTCTGGACCTCGAGCCAGGGCTTGAACTTCCAGCTGGCGTTGGCCATGAAGGTGATACGCTTGTACACGTCGGCATCGCCCACGAACATACCGTTGTTGTCAAGGAAGGAACCGGACAGGTAGAGGTTGCCGCGGTCGGTACCGGCGGAGAACGAGAGGTTATGATGCTGCATCATGGAATTCTCGTAGGAGTAGCCAAGCCAGTCGGTATTGGTCTTGAAATCCCAGTTTCCGTAGAAATCCTGGATGCTGTAACGGCCATTCTCGATGAAGTACTGCATGTACTGCTCGGAGTTCATGACCTTGGGCACGTGGTTGAGGCTCTGGGAGGTCAGCTGGTAGCTGTAGGAGATCTTGCCGTCGCCCTGGCCCCTGCGGGTGGTGATCATGATGACGCCGTTACCGGCCTCTGCGCCGTAGATGGCGGCGGAAGCACCGTCCTTGAGGACCTCCATGGACTCGATGTCGTTGGGGTCGATGCCGGCGATGGAGTTGGTACGGCGGCCGTCCACGACATAGAGCGGGTAGGATGAGCCGTTGGAGGAGACTCCACGGACCTGGATGCTGGGAGCGGCTCCCGGACGGGCGGAAGAAGTCACCACCTGGACGCCAGCGGTCTTGCCCTGGAGGGCGGACTCGGCGGTGGTGATGGTACGGTTGGCAATATCCTCGGACTTCACCTGGGAGATGGATCCTGTGACATCCGATTTCTTCTGTACGCCGTAACCCACCACGACGGTTTCCTCAATCATGAGGTTGTCGGTGGCGAGGGTGATGTTGACCGTGGAGGTGGTGTTGGCCACAATCTCCTGGGTGACGTAGCCGACTGAGGAGAAGACGATGGTCGCTCCTGCCGGTACGGTGATGGAATACTTGCCGTCGAGATCGGTGATGACGCCGTTCGTCGTTCCCTGCTGGACTACGCCAACAGCGATGAGCGGTTCATTCTGATCGTCCACGACCTGACCCGAGATCGTCACACGCTGCTGGGCGGCGAGGGGCAATCCGACAAGGATGGTCAGCGCAAGCGCTGCCAGTTTCCTGAGTACTGAATTTCTCATGGGATCGATGATGGTTGGTTAAAACTTATTGGATTGTAGATTCTATGTCAAAGAGCATGTTGTGCGGATAAGGCTCCCATCCGGGAAGTCCGTCGGCACCGGGCACTCCGGTCTTCGCGAAGTTCGTCCATGCCCGGCTGATACGGTGGCCAAGCTCCACGGCATCCTCTCCCCCGCCGGTGAAGGTCCTGTGCAGTACGACATTGTCGAAGACGAAGGGAATCTCCAGGCAATGGGTGCTTCCGAAGACTCCGTCAAGGACCGGGGACGACCATTTAAAAAGGTACATGTACACGGGCGCGCAACCTGCAGCACTGCGGTCAGACGCCTGCTTCACCGCCAAAGGACGGAAGATAGGATCCTCCTGGTCGGGAGTGAACTCGTTATATACCGTACCGATGATGACCGGAATATCCTTGGACAAAGCAAGGGCCTCCGGACTCGATGGAGCCGCAGGGATCACCTCACCGTCCACGACGGGGAGGGCACCGAACACTAGCATGTCGAGGATGTTCTCCGGCATCGCACCGTCTGCGGTCGCTTCATCGCGGACCTTTTCCACAGCCTCCTGATAAGCATCGAGCAGGTCGGAGTAAGGTACGGAAGTGATATCGTCTATGCGTGAAGGATTGATGCCCAAAGCATCGACCGTGGCGGCGCCGATACGGCGCGAGTACTTGGGATCCATCAAGTTGGTGATGGATCCGCTCTGGACTATTGCCTTATGAAACAGACCCTTTGCGGAAGGCATGGCCATAAGTGTGGAAACCTTCCCGCCTCCTCCGCTCTGTCCGAAGATAGTGACATTGGAAGGGTCACCTCCGAACCCGGATATATTGTCGCGAACCCATTCGAGAGCCTTGACGATGTCCAACATTCCGAGGTTGCCGGTATGTCCATATTTCCCTCCAAAAGCGGAAAGATCGAGGAAACCGAGCGTGTTGAGACGATGGTTGAGGGAAACGACGACAACACCGTGGTCACGGGCAAGGTTGGTCCCGTCATAGGAGATGAGTTCCTGGCCGGAACCGGCGGAAAAACCGCCGCCGTGAAGCCAGACCATCACGGGACGCTTCGCCCCGTCCTTGATGCCGGCAGTCCATACATTGACGCGCAGGCAATCCTCATCAGGGAACCCGTCGTCCCAATGCATCGCAAAGGCCTGGTTGTCGTCATACCAGCCGGCACGTGCCCTCTGAGGGCAGGTCGGGCCGTAAGCCCGGCTTGCACGGACTTCCGTCCAGGGATCAGGATCCTCAGCCGGCATGAAGCGCCCGGCTTTTGCATAAGGAATGCCCTTGTAGATGAAAACGCCGTCGTCGACATATCCGGCCACGGGGCCGGACTTGGTCTGGACGGTAGATGCGGCGGCGGATGTCTTCAGCGCGCCGGGGCACTCGGACCGGCCATGAAGTCCCCTGCCGCAGCAAGCGGTAAGGAGCAGTGCTGTACCGAGTATCAATGAAATTTGTTTCAGTGCCATAAATACGGTCTTTGTTACGATGCAAAATTACGCTATCGGCTACTAAAACGTTTTTTCATGCCGACAAATGCTTTTCCATTTGTAACGCACACAAAATGCATTTGTTCAAAAATCTTCGGATTTGTTCAAAAATTCATTATTTTTATGCGATGACTAATGACCGATAATATGAGAATCAGATACTTGGCGCTCTTTGTGTCCATTCTGGCCGCCTGTACCACCCTGGAAAAGCACGCCCTGCCACAGGAGGACCCTGAACGCGTGGTGATATCCAATCGAATTTCCAACCAGAGGGTAAACGCCTTCGCCGAAGACGCCGACGGACACATCTGGATCGCAACCTTCCGCGGCCTCAACAAATACAGTGTACACGAGTTCCACCAGTATTTCTGCGCCGACGATACGACCGGACTGCCGGACAACCAGGTCAACACGGTCTTCAAAAGTGCCGACGGAAGACTTTGGGTCGCCACAGTGAACGGCTTGGCCTACCATACGGACAAAGGGTGTTTCAAGAGAGTGCCCATACTCAGCGACAACCGCAACATCTCCAGGATACTGGAGACATCGCGCGGCGACATTCTTTTCAGCAACGGTATTTCCCTTTTCCGATACGACCCGGAAGAGCAGATAGCAAAACCGGTCATCCGAGAGTTGAACGCCTTCGTATCCGACATGGTCATAGACGCGGAAGGAAGGCTATGGGTGCCGACTGGCGCCAGTCTGGACTGCTACGAAACGACGACTTTCATGAAGCTTCAAACCATTTCCGTTCCGCATATGGTATACCACCTGTGCGATACCGGGAACGGGGAGCTATGGATGTCCGGAATGGGTCGCATCAGCGTTTTCGACACAAGGGCTATGCAATGGAAGGATCTTCCGGATGCGATACGCGGGGAGTCCAGAATCATGGGAGGTGACGTCGACCTGATATATGCCATAGATGACAGGTCTATCCTTCTGCAGGTCATCGGTCAGGGAATGTTCTACTATTACAAGACTACCGGTAAGGTCACCTTCCAGGACGAAGCGGGATTCCCGTTCGATCTCCCCTCCTCCGAGGTACGTACAGTTTTCCGCGACAGCAGGAGCAACCTCTGGTTCGGAACGGCAGACCATGGATACGTTGTCTCGTATCATTACACGGACCAGTTCAACGGCAACAAATACCTGACCAACTATTTCTCAGACAAGACCGTCATCTCGCTGTACTGCGAGGACGGCCGCCTGTGGATATGCACACAGGCCGACGGACTGTTCGTTTACGACCTGGAGAGCAAGCGCATCACTGGAGTGGAAATCTCGCACCTGGTCCCGGACTCGAATGTAGGCTATATCCGGGCATCCAAAGTATTCAAGGCCTCGAACGGTGATGTCTGGGTGCTTTTCACGGACAAGTTCAGGGCCGTCAGGTGCAGATTCGACGGGAGGAACCTGAAAGCATTGGAAAGCTTTGACATGATGACTCCGCTTTCCATCGTCGAAGATGACGGGAACGTCATCTGGATAGGAGGCTCTATGTCCTCGCTTCTGAGATACGATAGCAGGGACCGCAGCGTGAGCTATGTCCCGTTGACAGAGGACAACGAGTGGACCTTTGTCACGGACCTCATGATGTACGAGCCCGGCAAACTGTTCGCCGCGGCTTTCAACCATGACCTTTTCGAGGTAAACACTTACACTATGGAGGTTACCGAACGCAAACTCTCTCAGGAAGAGAGGGATTCATGCATACGGCGTTCGGTCATGGTGCCCAACAAACTGCTTAAGGACGGGGGCGGAGACATCTGGACCGCGACCGTGGCGAACGGACTGCTGAAATCCGTCAAGGACGGGACGACGGTCCGGGTACCGGGAGTCCCCTGCCTGGACATCTGCTCCTTGGAGCAGGACAGGCAGGGCAACATCTGGGCATCAACTATGAACGGCCTCGGAAAATATGACAGGACGACAGGCGAATTCGTCAACTATTTCGAGGCGGACGGCATTGGCGGCAATCAATTCTCCGACAGGGCTTCGTGCCTGCTGCCGGACGGCACCCTCGTCTTCGGAGGTACGCACGGACTCACATGGTTCAACCCCCTGGACGTATCCCAGAAACGTACGGTACCGCTGGTCTTTGAAGACCTGAAGATCCACAGCCGTCTCGTC